>OIWU01001016.1_pt1 | contig 30490 bp, 15 predicted proteins | sample 1587711 | NCBI WGS metagenome assembly OIWU01 (sample SAMEA3888909, study PRJEB22519) | human gut metagenome | biome: human gut; feature: human-associated habitat; material: faeces | place: Denmark | collected 2010 | reverse complement strand
TGCCGATGGTAGCTTAGGACCGGCGCCGCTATTTGTTTGTCCCTCGCCCCTGTCGTAAGAGAAGCCCGTCGCGGGCCCTCTATGGGTTTGTTCCGCAAGTCTCAAATGATGGTGCAAAGTTACGAAGAATATTTCATACCTCCAAATAAAATCACAAATATTTTCCAACTTTTTTCATCTTGGGAGAAAGATCACATAGCAAAGCTATGTGAATCACTAACTACCGCTCCGAATATCCTTTACAGATAAATCGCATTTTAGAAAATCATACTGAGCGAAGTGGAAAATGAAAACGTAAGAACGTAAGGTTGTAAGGATGTAAGGTGGACACGATGACCACCTTACATCCTTACAACCTTACACCTTACATCCTTACGTTTTTGAAATGAATCGTGGTCGTAGTCAAAGAAATAGTATATATAATATTAATATTATATATACTATTTCTTTGAACACTTTTACCCCACTCCCCCCCTGCTTCAAAATATGAAAACGTAAGAATGTAAGGTGTAAGGTGTAAGGTCCAATGGAGTCCCAACCAACTATCTATGGTTTAAAGAACTGAGGATAAACCGCTAAAAACCAATAGTTTATAGGCTATCAAAAAGTTCCATCACCCCTCCTCACCCTCACCTCTCCTTACATTTTACCTTCGTTAACAAATCAAGAAATCCTTCTCGCCAACTCTCCCTCACCTCAAAAAACAGGGGGAAGAGAAGATATTCCAAAGAAAATGCGTAACTTTGTGGGGGCGTTTGACTGCATCGACAAGCTAAAATATGCCCTGCGGCAGCCATTTGCACAACAAAAACAACTATCTACCCCGCGTATTCAGCGGCTCGGAAGCAGAGCTCACAACAAGGAAAAAGAAAAGAATAATGAAACGTAACCATCTGACAACCAACCATTTCGGGGGGGGTAATTCCGCATTTACGGGATTAGCCTCGATTTTTCATACCTCTACAAAAAGACGGCTTTTATCGTGCGCAAAGGCGATAATTGCCGTCTTTTTTGCGTTATTTGCCACTGGATGCACAAGATACGAGTACATAAACCTCATTGATGAAGACGAGCAATCGGCCCCTATCGACACCACTATACGCGGCAACCAGGGTTCGAGCTTCGATTTTGACACCTGCGATAGCGAACCTATCGAGGTCTATTTTTGATTCCACAGATGAACATGAGCTATATGTTATGGGAATAATATTTCTTTCACTCATAAATGAAATGAATCTTCCGTGAACATAGCTAATTCCATACTGTTGTTAAACTCAAATTGCATAAAAAGACACACTAAGTGTGCTAAAATGTTATATTCATCAACAAAAGACTATCATATGATACTTTCAAAAGAAATGATATTGACTTTGACCTGTTTAAAAACAGTTGGAGTCAAAGGTGTTGGACCAAAGAAGATTTTTTCTATTGGTAAAATAATTGCGAACGAAGGTTCGAATGTGAAAGATGTAAAAGATCTTTTATCTATCATGGAACGTATGAACGAAAAGGTCATAAAGGAAATAACTCTTGGTCAACTTGAAAGGGCTTATGATCATAGTCGTAGAATTATTGAGGCAAGTAAAAATAAAAACGTTGAACTCATCGGCTTTTATGACGATATGTTTCCGTCAGAGTTTCGTGACACAGTAGACGAGAAAGGCAAACAGAATCCTCCGTTGCTTTTGTGGTACCGAGGAGATTTGACTATAACAAAAATGCCTGGAATTGCAGTTATTGGAACACGTGAACCGACAGCTGAAGGCTCCATTGGTGGAAAATATCTTGCAGGACAGTTTGCCAAATGCGGTTATAATATCGTGTCTGGACTTGCAATAGGGTGCGATACCTGCGGACATGAGGGAGCGTTAAGCGTTGGAGGTAAAACTACGGCAATATTAGCGAATGGTCTTGACCACGATTCTATATATCCTAAGGAGAACCAGGAACTGGCTGAAAAGATAGTTGAGAACGGCGGTCTACTTCTGTCGGAATATCCAATCAACACTATTGTCAACCGCTATAATCTTGTTGCACGCGATAGGCTCCAGTCTGGATTGTCTAAGGCAACACTGGTAGTCATGACTGGTGTTAAAGGTGGAACAATGCACGCTGCTACAGCAACACTGAAAGCCAATAAGCCTCTATATGTTATGCGTTTTAAGAATGAAGAAACGAACAAACATGAGAAATGCCTTGGCAACGCCTATCTTGTCGAACAAGGTGCAAGATACATTTCTGGCGGAGACAATATCGATGATATTTCTGACCAAATTAAGAATAATATAAATGTAAACAAGGGGCTCTTTGACTAACCACCTATGAGAAAAATAATTTTTGACCTTGACCTAACCCTTGTAGACACTACAGTCGTAGAGCAAGCAAGACATGAACGGAACTGGCCGTTGGCTTATTCCCTTATTCCACAGTGTACTATTTATGATGGTATGCAAAATATCTTCGATATTATCCGTAAGTTTAATATCGACACCTGCATTGTGAGTACATCGCCAAGACCATATATTGAAAATGTTGTAAAACACTTTAATATACCTGTGGAAAAGATTGTTGCCTATCATGACGCAAAGCCTATAAAACCACATCCTGCACCTATGCTAAAAGCTTTAGAACTCATAGGATGTTCCGCCAAGGAAGCAATATCCTTTGGAGATAGAGTTATTGATATTCAAGCATCTAACGCTGCTAATATCGAAAGTGTGGCTTGCTTTTGGGGAACTAAGGAAAAAGCAGACCTGATACATTCTAGATATACCCATGCCATAATCAGTCCCAGCGAAATATTAACACTCATTCGATAACTATGAAATTTGTCTTTGCTTTCATTAACTTTGTTCTATGTGTCATTGCATATCAGATGCAAACAAACCCTATAGCAATCATTATCGGTTGCTATACAGGATGGTATGTGTGTAGGAGAAAATTTTATTGGGCACTTGCTTTACAGTTTATAGCAATATTGGTTTCTATTGCACAGCCTCTATATGTACTGAATACTGTAGGCGGCATTTTTCCGAGTGATTATTATTACAATAATGGTTTTGTATTAGCTGGCTTTTTGGTAATCTTATGGATATTTTCGAAGATTAAATTCAAAGCCAAGATAAAAAAAATATGGGAACAATATCCAAATGCAATGCGGAATTTAACCAATGAGGTGGCTTGTGAAAAATGTGGAACGTCTAATCTAATGAAAATTTTAGATTACGACGAGAAGTATTATGCCCAATTGGAGGCGAAAATTATTTGTGAAACCTTGCAAAAGAAATACCCATATGGTTTTGATAAATATAAGAATACATTAAAACACACAGAACAAGATTGCATAAAGAATGAAGAAGAAATTCAACGGCTGCAGTCTGATATATTAAAATTCAATATTCTGAAAGAAAAATACCCATATGCTGTTCTAGTATATACGGTAAAGCATAAGTACAGTTCTGTGATAGAAAGTACGCTTTCTTCTATACCAGAAAGAAAATTTCAGGAATTGGAAGAGCGCTACAAAAAGGCTTCTGAATACAAGGAATGGGAAGAAAAACAAGGTGAGTTTACAAAAGATAGCCGTAATGCATGTTTGGACGGATGGGGGTGCTATTCGTACAAACTGGAGTTTGACATGCCTAATGAGGATGGTACTACAAAGAAAGGCAATTTCCTTTTGTGGCAACACTTCGAAGAAAGTTACTGCGACGATACTGAATTGGACAACTCTTATTGTTCTTCACAAAAAAAACACTATGAAGAATTACCTGGTTTAATAGCCTGCGACATACATTTTATTAACTCGGTATACGAAAAGGTACTCAGTTTCATAAAACGGATAAAGGAAAAATATAATAATCTGATTGTAGTCTTTGGTGATAGTAATTTATCGGAGAATGAAGTAGAAGCATTTAATGATTATCACTTTGGTTATTTGAAGGAGATTCTATCTCAGAATAAAATCAAGTTTAGTGAAAGTATATCATCTATTGGCAAACTAAATGAGCCTTTTCAACCTATAGTAGTTGTTGAATTGATTTCTACAAATGCTCATATAAAAGAACAATGCCAATACCTCATGAAACTTGAAGGTGGACATTCATGCCTAACTTTTGTATCTCTTGAAAAAGGATATGATAAGGAAGAAATGGTAAGGCTAATTGAGAAAGAAAAAAGCAATAAGCAAAAGGAAGAAGAAGAAAGGAAAAGAAAGGAAAGAGAGGAAAAAGAAGCAGAAGAACGCAAACGTAATGCTTTGGCGTCATTGATAGAGTGTGTGTCTTCTTGGGATACACTTGCTTATAACTTTCCATACAATTATCTGCTACACTATTATCCCACAACTTGTGATTTTGAAGCTACAGGAGACGAGTGGGCTGATAGATGGTTGGTCTGGAACTTCAAAAACACTCCAGGAAAGACCTCGTATTGTCAACATGAACAAGCATTAAACAACTTACTTCCACGCTTAACAAACATGTTGACATCCACATTTGGCTCTAAACTTCAGTTTCTTACATTGGTATGTATTCCTGCTGCCTCAAAAACGAACAACAATGCTCGATATAGGGATTTTTCAGAAAGACTTACAGACGCCACAGGTATGAACAATGCTTTTGACCGTATACTAATAATCAAGGACTCTATCCCAAAGCATTTGGGAGGTACAGGATCACCTGTACTTCATTTTGACAAAGAATATTTTAACAATAGGTATATAATACTCTTTGACGATGTTATTACAACGGGTAAGTCAATGCTTATCTTCAAGAGAAAACTTGAAAAACTCGGAGCAACAGTAATAGCAGGCGTGGCTATCGGAATAACTACTCACGAAAGATGGTGAATATAGTATTCATAGTTGGGCTCCAAACAGAGTATTATTTCTTACACTTTTGATTCTAACGGCTTACTCAAGAAACTCTATGGCACGAGCTAGCTAAATATCAACGATACTCAGCATATTTCATTAAAGTTTGTTACCATTGTTGCATGAAACCTCAAGTGGGATAGAGTTATACAAGGATATTGTCGCTTAGTCAGATAACAATTTTCCTAAACAATAGTTCAATGATGAAATATGACAATTTGCACTCTTCACAGAGTAGACTTCGGCCTAGAGTGCAAGAGAGTGGAGAGAACGATTTGCACGAGTGTTGGACCAAGTGGCAGCAGGGCTTATGATACTGGGCAAGACGCAATACCTATGTGAGCTGGAATCGCTGCGCGAGGAGTATTCCCGCTACGTCGAAAGCTGGACCGGCTATCGAGGCGTTTACAAACTTCCGCTTCTTATACTCCTCACCAGAAGCCTCCGCAAGGCGGAGGCCGTGGGCGAGGAGCTGCGGGATCATTTTATTTTCGATATCGACCGAGACGTTGATTACGAAGTGTGGGGCAAACGCGAGACGTGGTTGTCGTCGAGGACGGAGGCGAGCCGCCCCGGGCCCTCGCCCTGTGGCTCTACGACGAGCGAGAAGGAGGGGGCTGCGATCGCCTGCCGGGTGGCGGAGTTGCTGCCATCGGAAGGCGCGGAGGCAGGCACCCTGAGCGAGGGAGAGCGCCTTCGGGCCTCGGCCAGCACGCTCATCGACGAGATCACGCACGGCGGCGCCAGTCTCGACCATGCGCTGGGACAGACTTTGTCGCAACTCTGCATGGCGCTTCGCGAGTTAGACCGGGCCATCAACGCGAAGCACGACACCGCCTACTACAAGAGAATCTTTCAGGACCAGCGGCTCCACTACCAGGAAGCTATTGGCCAAGAGGTGGTCGGCGACTATTTGGCGTGGAAGGAGCACCACCTCGACGAGGAGATAGCGGAGGAGGCGCTACGAGAGCACGTTGTCAGGGCGATGGTGCGCCTCTTTCAGGCCAAGGTCTTCGACGGCATCGAGGACGGCGCGGGCAGAAAGAAAAAGGAGGCTTATAGGAGGGAGGTCAGCTTCGACGAGTGCGACTGCCCCAAGCCCGCAAGGTTCTACAAGGCGTACGCCTGCTTTCGCGAGGTCTTTGACTACCGCGACGGCGAATATATGATAGACGAGGTGAAGGCCGGCAGGCTCGTCTTTAAAATAAGGAAGGATCCGGACAAGGTGAAGGCTTTCTTCAGGTTTGTCCAGACCATGGCCCTCGTCAGCGACGACATTGACGAGCTATACGGCAGGCGGCGGGTGGAAAGCGTATACGACGGCGTGGACTTCAGCATCCTGCACTCTCGTTTCAGCGAAGAGCAGGCGAAGGCCTCGGGCATCAGAAGACACGCCGACATCGTGCTGGCGCTGATAGACAGGATGCAGCGCGAGGACATTCCCAAGGCTCACTGGATCGTGTTCTACTGCGTACTGCTGGGGCGAGGATGGATAGAGGACAATCTTGCGGCTTTCTGCAAGAGTATGAAGGCGCTCTTCGGGGTCAATTTGGACAAAAGCTCACTCGCTAAGGTTAGAATCAAATGTGGTGACAATGTTGATCAATGGCCCGAAGACAACAAAATACAAAGGGAGAAGAAGAAGTTTGGACTTAGGTTTATCAATTACCTCAATGCTTATTCTACGTATAAGAAACAACTGGTGTTTTGCGATCTTGAGTGATTTTTTACCACCAAAATAGCCATTTTTTACCACCAAGCGGAAAAAGTTTACCACCGACCTAAAAAAAGTTTACCACTTTTACCACCCAAGCTTGCGTAATTTAAAAAAATGTTATTGGCTTTTCCGCTGCTTGGAGAAGAAAACCTTGAGGCTACCAGCCTAAGACAACGCCTTTGACAAAGGCTCAAAAAGACGCCGCCCTGCAAGGACAAGGCAATATAACTACTTGTGTTTTAGTACTTTTGTTATTGCAGGGCGCACGTGTTCTCCCGATTTACCCAAGGTCAATGGCCTGTACTCATGAATTCATAGCGCTAAACCGACATATCCCTCCCCTGCTTATAGGCTCAGATTTCACCCCTTATACGTAACTAACGTCACTTTTTCGTCCAAGCGAGCCAATTTTTTACCACCAAAATAGCCAATCTTTTACCACCAAATCGAAAAAAACATACCACCGACACAAAAAGTTTTACCACTTGTACCACCAACGCTTGTGCGGCTCCTCGCCCCTTTCTACCTTTGCACCGTCAGTTCGAGGCACGCGAGGCCGACGATGGCAAGCTAACAAAATAATAATAAAAGGTCGCGAGAAGGCGCGACGTAAAACGAGAGTGATGAGTATGTATTTCACATTCACAGTCTGGAGACTGTACTTCAGTATCAATTTAAGTTGTACTAAAAGAGAAAAATAAACAAGAGTTATGGAAGGAAAAATTATGCGAGTAGTGCAGCAGGGCGAGGCCTTTGCTGTGCAGAGTCAGAAGAGCGAGACGGGACAAGTGAACAAGTGCAATATCCTGCTGCAGGAGCTGGGCGGGAAGTACGCCGACCAGTATGCCTGTACGATGCTGGGCAACGCGGCCACCTGCCGCTTCTCCCAGGACGAACTGGTGGCCGTCAGCCTCCGCTTCACGGTCAACGAGTATGAGGGACGCCACTATCAGGACATCCTCGTGGCGGACATCCATCGGTTGAATCGGTGATTTTTTTTAAACATGAATCATCGTAAATCGAAACATGAATCGATGTTTTATTTTAACATTAATCGTCGTTAATCGAGACATTAATCATCATTAATCGGTCATTAATAGGATTGGCCCAAGGGCCAATTTAGTGAACAGGAAAAGTAAAGATCTGAGTTGAGTACGAGGAGGATATTCCATGGTAAAGCGCGCAACAATCCACGTCTCTTCTCGCAAAAACTCAGTAAAAATGAATAAGAAGCAGATCAACAACCAGGTTGAGAATCAGAACCATGGCGACCATTGCCAGCATGTACAGATCGGCGGACAGGCTTACTACGACGACCGCAAGTATTTTCTTTTTTCGCCCGACGCGCCCGTGCCTCAGGCCGTGGAGAGCTTTCGGAAGACGGGCGTGGGCCAGCAGATGAGCGACGGGACGTTCGACTTCGTGCCAAGGGCGAAAGCGAAGAGCCGCAGCGTGCTCATTCGCAAGCTCGCCCACGGGCGCATCAGCAGGACCCAGGATGACGCCGTGCAACTGACCTTGAAGTTTTTCCGCACGGAGAACGTGGTCATAGCCCAGGCCATCATGGACGAGGCGCAGGACGCCATCGACGCCCTGCTCAATGATCAACTGACGAAGTAAAAGAAGGGAGGAAGAAACAATCATGAGTGTACACTTGATATATTATCAGCAGGGCCACAAGATGATGGAGGCCGTGGCGACGGAGGAGGCTTATCGCCGCTATCGCGACAGCCAGGCGCAACAGCGCTGGGTGGAAACGATTCGCCATCCGAAGCCCGAGACCGACGTCTCGGCAGCGAAGCGCAAGCTGGTGCAGTTCAACTACTCCTGCTTGCCCACGGAGGACGGTTGTCTCAAAGGCGCCAAGCGGCTGAGCAAGTCGGTCGGCATGGACATCGACCATCTGAGCGTCGACGAGGTGAATCTGGTCGCTGCTACGGCCATTGAGAAGAAGGACGAACTGGGCCTGCTCATGCTGGAGCGCAGCGCCCGCGGAGGCGGCCTCCACGTCGTCTTCCGCCGCCATCCCGAGATGGACCAGGAGGCCAACCTGCGCTGGGCCTCCGACCTGCTGGGTGTGGAGTATGACGCTGGGGCGAAGGACATTACCCGCGTCTTCTTTGCCACCACCAGCGAGGACCTGCTCTACCTCCATGAGGACCTTTTTGACAATGCAGAGTGCGAATCATTCACGGGCTCGGAGGCTACTTCCACGAACAAAGAGGCTACTTTTACGGCCTCTGAGGATACTTCCGAGACGGAGGCAGAGCAGCCCCAGCCAGCGGCTGCCACGGCCTCAGAGGAGCAACCCATGTGCTACAAGGGCATTCCCTACGATCGCATCATCGAGAAATGGTGGGCCTTCTACAACGAAGGAGAGCACCCGATACGGTCCAACCGCAACACGCTGACCTTCGAGTTGGCCGTCAACCTCCGCAACATCTGCGACTCCGACCCGCAGCTGCTGGACCGCATCATCCCCTGCTACGACGAGTTTCCCGAGGCGGAGAAAATGGCTTGCATCCGGTCGGCCCTGGGCGAGAAGAAGACGCAGATGCCAAAGCGGTTGAAGGATGTGCTGATGGCCGTGCGCCAGGACATGAGGGCCGAGGTCCGGGAGGAGGCCGAGGAGGAGGAAGCGCTGCTCCAGGACGACCTCTACTACTACGACGCGCTGCCCAAGATGCCGCAGGGCGTGAGGGAGAGTATCGACGCCGTGGGGCCATACCTCGCCATGCCCGCTATCTTCGCCGTCACGCCGGCCATCGGCATGCTCGCCACGGGCGTGCGCGTCGATATCCACGGCAACCCCTCGCAGCTCAACCTCATCAGCTACATTGCTGGCGACTTCGCCTCGGGCAAGGGCAGTATCGACCCGATCATCTCCGCTTGGCTCTCGGAAGTAAAGATGGTGGATAAAGGCTACTTGGAGGCCGAAGAGGAATGGCGCGCGCGGAAGCGGGCGGCCAAGAACAAGAAGGAGCAGCCCGAGGACCCGAAATATCCCGTGCGCTACCTGACCCTCAACAACACCGTGGCCAACCTCGCCGACCGACTGGCCAACACCCAGGGCAAGCACGCTTTTTCTTTTACGCCCGAGGCCGACACCGTGGCGCAGAAGTGGCGCACGGCGATGTGCGACTTCTCCGTGATGCTGCGCCAGGCCTACGACGGCACACCCTACGACCGCGAAGCGAAATCGGCGGACGCCGTCAACGTCCACATAGAGAAGCTGCTGTGGAACGTCGTGATGTGCGGTACGCCCGACGCCCTCTACCGCGTCATCACCAACTACACGGACGGTTTTCAGAGCCGTGTGGCCGTGGCCCGCACGCCCGACAATACCTTCTCGGCGCTCGCGGAGAGCCCCTACCATCTGACGGAGCAACACAAGGCGAAGATCCAGCAAGTGGCCCACCTGCTGCCCCTGATGAGCGGCGACGTGGAACTGACGAAACTGGAGAAGCGGGGCCGCGACTGGCTGGAGCGAATCCGCATCGAGACGCTGGAGAACGACGACAAGACCAAGGCGCGCCAGCGCTTCCGCACCTGCCCCACGGCAATGCGCATGACGGCCTGTCTGATGCTCTGTCGTGTGGCCGAGCAGCTCATCCAGCGCCACGGACTGCAAGGCGCTGAGACACAACTGAAAGCCGATCCAACGCTATGGCAGAAGATGCTCCAGCGCCAGCAGACGCCGCAGATGCTCGCCACTTTCGACGTCTTGGCCGACTACATGATCGACAACGCCATCTACTTCTTCCGAGAGCGTATCGAGGAGGCTTTTCGCGCGGCCACATACGCCCCGTCTGACTCCCTGCGCACCCAAAAGGGTAGCAATGACACGATCTATCGAAAGTTAGCCGGTCAGTTTACCACAGAGGAAGCCTATGGCGCCACCGTTAGTGTGAGAGGATTCGATGTCCAGAGAGGAAGGGTGTTTACCATGCTCAGTCGATGGGAACGCCAGGGTATGGTCGAGAGAATCGAAAAAGGAGTGTATAAAAAAACGTATCGCTAGGAAATGGGGTAAGCCTGTCCTTACAACCTTACATTCTTACACCTTACATTCTTACGTTTTCACTTTTCCACTTCCCCCTTTCTGACTTTCGCAGTCGGAAAAAGTTGGGAAAACAGTCAGCAAAACAAAAACATCAAAACAAACATCAAAAAATGATCAAGAACATGTCAATAATCTTATCAGAACACTTCCGCCTCACGGAGTTTACCACCTCCCTCGTCGCCGTCACGCGGCGCATAGACAACACGCCGCCCCTCTCGGCGGTCAGCAACCTCCAGCAGCTCTGCCTCCACGTCCTGGAGCCGCTGCGGGCCCATCTCGGCCATGCCGTCCGCATCAACAGCGGCTACCGCTCGCCAAAGCTCAACGCCGCCGTCGGGGGCGTGAAAACCTCGGACCACACGCGGGGCTGCGCCGCCGACATCTTCGTCCCTAACGCCAAGACGGGTCGCGAATGGTTCGCCTGGATGATGGACAACCTCCCGTTTGACCAGCTCATCTGGGAGACCTCGCCCGCGGGCAAGACCTGCTGGATCCACGTCGGCTACCGGGGCGCGGGCCGCAACCGCCAGCAGGTGATCGGCCACCTCGTGAAGCGGTAGGCTGCCAGTCCAGACAAATCCCCTACTCCGTCTCAACCTAATAGACGCACGACTCGGCACGTTCCACCGCCAAGTCGTGCGTTTTTGGCTTGCCACAATGAAAGATTTGAACACAGTTCACGATAAAGTTCATGATAAGGTTCACGATAAATATCCGAACATAACAGATTCTGTATGGAATGTGCTCGACTATCTCGGAGCGCACAACAGCGCATCAGCGACAAAGGCCACGTAAAGTCTTATATTTCATATATATAGCGATGCAAAGCGTATGGATCTTCACAAGATGCGCCAGGCTATGGCTCCGCCGTCACCTCCGTCTTGGCGGTCTGCTCCTCGGTCTTGGCCGTCTCCTCCTGGGGCGCAGGCTGGAGCGTCCGCTGGTAGCGATCCATGTCGTTGAGCAGTTTGACGGCCTCCTTCCACTGCTTGTCGTGGAGCAGCTTGTTCTCCACGCTGCCCCGCTGGAAGTAGTAGGCCGCCACGATGTCGCCCGCGAGGATGGCCTTGATCACCTCCTTGTTGTGGTCGAGGTCTTTGGCAAGGTTGTGGTTGAGGCGCTGTTCGAGCGCGTCAAACTCCGCGCGCGCCTCGTCGTAGTAGCCCTCAAACTTCGCCAGCTTCACCAGGTTCTTGAGTTGCTTCTCGCTCTCGCGGTCATACTTGAAGCCGCTCTGGATGACAAACGCCTTGAAGTCCTCGTAGTCGGCGTCGGAGAGCTCGAAGGTGGCGGCAGGTGCGATGGTCTTGTGCTCCTTGAGATATTTCACCTCCCAGTTGAGCATCGCCTCCGTGGAGTCGAGTCCCGTCGAGGCGAGGTAGAAGGCGATGTTGGGCAGCGAGTCGGGCAGCACCTCGATGTCGGGCTTGATGCCGCCGCCGTCGCGCACGATGCGCCCGTGGCGCGTGGTGAAGGTGTGGGTCAGCGAGTCGGGGATATGCTCGGTGTAGCCTCCGCGCCCGTGGCGGTAGTTGATGGCCTGGATGCAGCGTCCGCTGGGGATGTAGTATTTGCTTGTGGTGAGCTTGATGACGCCGTTGTAGGGCAGGTCGAAGGTCGATTGCACCAGTCCCTTGCCGAAGGTGCGCGTGCCCATGACGACGGCGCGGTCGAGGTCCTGGAGGCTGCCGCAGGTGATCTCGGAGGCCGAGGCCGTCTGGTCGTTGACGAGGACGACGATGGGCATCACGGTGTCGATCGGCTCCACCTTGGTCGTAAACTCGCGGTTGGCCTGCTTGATCTTGCCCTTCATCGTCAGGATGGTCTCGCCCTTGGGCACGAACATGTTGACGATGGAGATGGCCTCCTGGACGCTTCCGCCACCGTTGCCCCGCAGGTCGAGGACGAGGCTCTTCATGCCTTGGTGCTTCATGTCGAGCACGGCGCGCCTCACGTCGCGGGCGCAGTTCTCCGTGTAGGAGGTGAGGCAGAGATAGCCGATGCCGCCCGGCTGCACGCCGTAGTAGGCCACGGCAGGTTGCTGGATCTGCTCGCGGGTGATGATCTTGCGGAAGGTCTTGCCCGTCGAGGGGCGCATGATCTTGATCTCGAACGTCGATCCCGCGTCGCCGCGCAGGTGGCTGGAGACGTAGGCCGCGGGCTTCCCCGTCATCGTAGAGTCGTCGATGCTCACGATGACGTCGCCCTTGCGCAGTCCCGCCTTGGCCGCCGGCGTGTCCTCATACGGCTCGTCGATGACCACCGTCTTGCGCACCAGGTCGTAGCGGATGATGGCTCCGATGCCGCCGTAGCGTCCCGTCAGCATCAGGTCGAGCTCCTTGGTGTCGTCGGCGGGGTAGTACACCGTGTAGGGGTCGAGGGAGTTGAGCATGGCCCCCAGGCCGTAGCGCACCACCTCGTTGGCGTTGAGCGTATCGACATACATCATGTCGAGGTATTTATAGACCGTGTTGAACACCTCCAGATTCTTCGTCACGTCGAAGTTGTGACGATCGTTGTCCTGGGCGTAGCTCGTCGTTAGCGCACAGAGGGCCAGCAACACGCCGATTATCTTTTTGGTCATTTCTCTCTATTTTTGGGTTGAATTCGTGATTTTGTATGCTTATTCCACGACCATGCCAGCGAGGGCGGCGAGGGCCTTGGCGCAGGTGGCTGGTCAGGGGAATGTCTGTTTTTAGCTGCAAAGGTATAATTTAATAAGGAGATTTGGATGCCTTGGGTAGGGAAAAATGAAAAAAATCGGGAAAAAGGAAATTTTCTGCCCGAAAAGTTTGGTGGTTTCAAATATTCATCGTACCTTTGCACTCGCAATTCGGAAATGCACGATTGCTTACTGCTTCAGTAGCTCAGTTGGTTAGAGCACCTGACTGTTAATCAGGGGGTCGTTGGTTCAAGCCCATCCTGGAGCGCACAAAGAGAGAGTTAGTTTTCACTGACTCTCTTTTTTGTGTATATCCCCTGTGCCCGGGGTGGAGGGCCGCTTGAGTCTCATAATAACTAACTCACAGATTTCCAAATAGATATGAAAATAGACAAACACAAACTTCAAGCTGCCCTGGTGCGCTCCTTCTTCGACGCTTTTTCCTCGGGCGTGATCGACTGTGGGCAGGGATCTGTCCAGGAACGCCGACAGCCGCAAAACGTGAAGCGGGCGATGCTCGACTACTACGAACAGATAGCCCCCGCCTTCTTCGAAACGGTCTTCTTCCCCCTGGCGGTCATCCATTCCGGCTACGAGGAGATGGAGCGCATGGTGCGCAAGGCGCATCAGCAGCGCATGGATATGAGGTCGATGCTGCTCGCGGCCTGTGGATCGGAGGCCTGCTACGAGGCGCTGGTGGCGGAGTATAAGCGCAACTTCTCCGCGCTGCTCGAAGGCGCTTGTCCCTCCGTGGCCGCCCACCTCGCTGCCTGCGCAAAGCAGCAGGAGGGCGAGGGTATCGATACCGACCAGGCGATCGAACTGACCGTGCGCGCGATGGTGCGCGCCTACGCCAGCGGACTGAGGCTCGCGGGAGGGCAGGGCGCCAGCTTCCGCCAGGCCTCCCTCTACCGCTTGCTCCTCGACGCGATGAACGTGCTGCTCCACGACGAGAAGCTTGACTATTCCGACTGTGGCGAAAGCATCACCGCCATGCTTGTCAAGGCCTGCGGATCGGAGCAGCGCTTCGCCGTGGCGACTGCCGAGATGGACCGCGCGCAGCAGGATATCATGGGCTGACGCCGCCCGGGCTGCAAGCGTAAAAAAAACAATGCCGCCAACGAAAGACCCGAAGGTCCGTTCGTTGGCGGCATTCATTATAGTTGGGCCCTGAGGGCCAGTGGTTTTACTTCACGACGATCTTCTTGCCATTCTGGACATAGATGCCCGGCTGGAGGCAGCTGCGGTCGCCCGCCACGCGCTGGCCACTGAGGCTATAGATGGGCGCGTCGGCCTGGTTCGCGGTCGTCTCCGTGCTCTGGATGCCCGAACCGTTGACGATGTAGATTTTCACGTTGTCGATGGCGATGTGCTGAGCCTTCTTCGCATTGTAGAACCAAGCGAAGTAAAGCGGAGAGTTCTCGGCGAAGCAGCTGGTGACGTCAAATGAGAGGTGCTGCGGTTTGCAGGTCTCGCCCGCGGCCAGATCCTCCACGTGGTAGCCGTCGAAAGCGTCGCAGACGTCGGCCCACTCGTTCTTGTTGTAGGAATACTTCAGGCCGGCCTCCGACTTCTGACCCGTAGCCTTATCGACGGTGCAGTAATCGATGTCAAAGTCGATGAAGACCTTCTCGTCGGCCTGCAGCTTGCTGTAGAGGCAGGGAGTCTCCAGGGCGGCGAACATATTGACGAGCGGAGAGATGGAAGAGCAGATAGAAGCGAAGTTGCCCTCGAAGCCACCACCCGAGACGGGGAGCTCAAACCAGTTGTCGAAGCGCCAGAGATAGTCTGTCTTCATCGACTCGTTGATGCGCTCCACGGCCCAGTCGGCAGGCAGCAGGCCGCTGTTGAAGTCCTCGTTGAAGGGCAGTCCATAGACGATCTCCTCGCCATAGCTCACGGCCACGGCTATCGGGAGAGAGACAACGCCGTCGGTATAGACCGTCTTGACATTGTACTCGTAGTCGCCCTCGGGGATGTTGGTGTCGTCGTAGGACGTGGCTGTGGTCTCGGCAATCTGCTTGCCACCACGGAAGACGAGATACTTCTCCACCGTATATTCCGAAGCCTTCGGGGCCTGCCAGGTGAGGTGGGCCGTGGCGTTGTCCTCGTCGATGGAAGCCTGGAGGTCAGAGACGGTGTTGCGCGTGCCGATGGCCACCAGCGTGCCCACCAGCTCCGACTCGCCGTCGGGGTTCTCATAGACTGCCTTGACGGCATAGTACTGCACGCCGCGGTTCACGCCCGTCTGCTCGGTGGCGCGCTCGTCGGGTTCGAGCCATCCGGCAAACAGCGCGCCGTTGGCGTAGCACTCGTAGTGGCTCGGCTGGCGGTCGCCCTCGGGAGCGTCCCAAGTCATGTTGACCTTGTACTTGCCCGTCTCTTCATCGTAGGCAGAAGTCACCTGCACGTTGCGCGGAGCATTGGTGCGCGGAGCAGAGAAGTTGACCTTCACCTCCACGGGCTCCGAGACGGCGTCGCCGTTGACGGCCTGCACGCCATAGGTGTATTCGCCCGACGCCTTGTTGGTCGTGTCGGTATAGGCGGTCGTCTTGACCTGCTTGGCCAGCATCTGGCCGTCGATCAGCACGTTGTAGGACGTGGCGCCCGTCACCTTGTAGGCGGAGCGCAGGGGGCGGGCCACCTTCTTGCCCGTCATGGCGAAGGGACGGTAGGCGGGAAGCGAAGCCAGCGGCTTGCCCTCGCGCGGCTGCGACGGAGCGGCTGCACCCGTGGCCTCCGTATAGAGGCTCACGTCGTCGATGGCCCACGTGAAATAGAGACCCGTGGCCTCGTCGTCCAGGTCGCTCAGGGCCTGGAAGGCCACGATGGCGTCGCCCTCGGAGGCATCGCCGAGATAGAGCGAGACGAGCTGCCAGTCGTCCGATCCGTTGCTGTCGTAGCGAGCGTCCCAGAGCGCCTTCCAGGTCTTGCCGCCGTCGTGGCTCACCTTGACATAATAATGGTCCTTGAAGTCCTCAAACTCGCCATACTCGAGCACCTTCGGGTCGATGGCGGTATAGAAGTTGAGATACTGTGCTCCCTTGGTGGCGGGCAGGATGAGCCACTCGTCCTGGTCGGCAGGTGTGCCGTCCTCGTGCTCGCCCACCTGGTCCCAGGTGACCACCGCACTGCCCTTGCCCGTGTGTCTCCACAGGTTCAGGTCCTCCTCGTTGCCCGTCTCTTCCATCTCGGGAGTCGGGAAGCGAAACCAGGTGTAGGTCGGATCGTAGGTGTTGGTCGTCTGAACCTTCCATCCTTCGGGGAAGGTCTTGCCCTCGAAGCCTTCGGTCAGCAGCGTGTCGGCCTGATCCTTCGCCAGTCGGTCCCAGGTCAGCGTCACGTAGCCGTCCTGTTGCACGGCACGGAGATTGACGGGCTTGGCGGGGATGTCCTGCGCGCAGGCCGCCGATGAGAACAATGCCGCCACGGCAAGCGAGGCGACAGAACGAAGCCACCTTGGCGTGGCCTTGTGGGTAGAATAATTAGCGTCCATAATCAATATTTTTTGATATGTTTTATGGGTGCAAAGGTAGCGACAAAAAAGAGGGACGCCAACCTTTCTCCGATGGAACCGTCACTTTTTCACGAAAAAGCAATAGAAAATGCGCTTTTTAGCATGATTTTTCTATGGATATTCGCTCCCTCGAAATCTTTTGATAGATGGAAGGCTTCATGCCCGTGAGCCGCGTGAAGATGTTGATGAAGTTGGCCTGCGACTTGTAGCCGACGCTCTCGGAGATCGCCTTGATGGTGTAGTGGCCATAGCGATCGTTGTCGGCGAGCCGCTGCATGGCCTCCTTGATGCGGTAGTCGTTGAGGAAGGATCGGAAGTTCTTGCCATAGCCCTCGTTGATGGCTTCCGAGACGTAGCGGGGATTGGATCCCACGAGCTGGGCAAGGCGGTCGATGGAGAAGTCGGTACTGCAAAACTCCTCCACCTTACCCATCACGCGTCCGATGTCGGCGAGCAGGGCGGCGCGTTGCTCGGTCGTGAGGATCAGCGAACGGGGAGCAGCCTCCTGAGTTTTTTCCTCCTGGTCGTCCCTTTGCACGTCCCCTTGCACGTCCTCTTGCCCGTCTCTCTGATCGTCCCTCTGCTTGTCTCCTTGGTCGCTCTCCAGGTTGCCTCCCTGATGGGCCTCCAGGTGGTCCCCCTTGTTGGTGGCCTGTGGCGCCTCCTTGGCCTGGATGGGGGAGGCGAGGAAGAGCTGGCTGCGGTCGTAGAGGCGGTTGTAGGCGTGGTGGAGCTGCCGCTTCTGTGCCGAGACGATGATGAAGAGCACGATGATCAAGGCCAGGGCGATGGCGAGCGCGAGGAGCCAGCGGGCCTGGGTGCGTATCTGCTGGCTGTCGAAGATCTGCTGCTGCGTGAGCAGATTGATGGTGCTGGCGTTTTTGTTGGCGTCGTAGATATACTGTGTGTTCTTCATGGCGTTGAGCTCGTCGCCGTAGTGGAGCTTCTCCATCAGGTTGGCATACTCCATGCGGCATGTCGAGGCCCGCGTGGCGTCGCCCTGCGCGTCGTAGGCTTGTGCGAGGAGATGCATCGTCTCGGCCAGAAACTCGTCGTGGTTGGTGCGGCGGGCCCACTCCTCGTTTTTCTTGAGCAGCAGGATGGCGGAGTCGAGGCGATGGGTGTCCATATAGAGCTGGGCGAGACAGGAGTTGGTGTTGTCCACAAATGAGGAGTCCATTCCCGCGCGGATGGCATACTGCCGCGCCTGGATGTAGTAGCTGGCTGCTGCCGCGGGCTGGTCCTGGCTCTTGGCCACGAGGCCGCGCCCCATCAGGATATTGTAGCGATAGCCACTGTTGTGCTCCACGTTGGCCTCCATCTGCTGGAGAAACACCATGCCGCTGTCGGCCTGGCCGACGAAGCACGAGGCCCCGACCAGGTTGTTGAGCACGGCGTTCTGCAGCGTCTTTTGGCCCGTCTTGCGACTGCTGCTTAGTGCCTTGCGGTAGAAGTAGAGGCCCATCTGGTAGTCGCCCTGCGTGCTGTAGAGATTGCCCATGCCGTTGTAGAAGCGGGCGGTCAGTTCGTTATAGCCCTGGTGCTCGGCGATGCGGAGGCCGTCGAGATAGCTCTTCATCGAGGCCGTATAGAGCCGCTGGTCGTAGAACTTGTCGCCGGCCTGCAGCAAGCGTGTGGCAGTGGTTTGGTCGCCGCCATTGCCCTTGGCGCCTTGGGCAAACCCCAGAGTGGTGCCCCAAAGGATAAGCGTGTATATGATGTAGATGATCTTCTTGGTCATGGTCCTTCCGCATTATGGACGCAAAATTAATAATTTTTCGCTGCTTATCCGCTGATTGAGTGTTAAAAGTCATTGTTTTGCGAAAAGAATGATACTTTTTGACTTTTTTACAAGCGAGGGGCGGAATTTTTTCGCAAGAGAGGGACAAGACTTCTCGCAAAGGATAGGGAAGAAGTTCTCGTAAGGATAGGGCAGGACTTTTGCGCGGCGGGCCTCCTTCGACTCTGGGCAAAAGAAAACCGCCAGCAGAGAGACGGTCGGTCTCCTGCTGGCGGAAGGGGTACATTTGTGCTTCCTGAAGCAGTAACGCTTTCTGCTTCCCGAAGCAGTATGTGTTTTACTTTCTCATGACCTTGCGCGTGTGGACGCTGCCGTCGGCCTGGATGTCGCGGATGATGTAGAGACCGCGGCCCATCTGGTCGGCCTCGATGCGCTTGCCGTCGATGGTGTAAACCTCGGAGCGCACGGTCTGGCTCTCCTTCGTCTGGGGCAGATCCTCGATGCCGTTGATGGCGTCGTTGAACTTAACACCCTCGACATTCTCGACGGCGCAGCCCTCCACGTTCGTGGAATAGTAGTTGACGAAGGCGACGATATTGAGGTTGTCTCTGTTCCACATGCGCCATGCCTCCTCGAAGTTGCCGGCCTGCACCTTGTCGTTCTTGGTGAAATAGACCGTGTTCAGACCCAGGGAGACCTCGTAGCTAAACTTGTTGCCGTCCCACTCGATGGGCTCGCCCCAGATGGAGTTGATGGCACGGGTCACGTGCTGGTGGGTGAACGATCCCTCGGCACCCATCTGGCCGTGGGCAGCGATGTTGTCCTCGGTCAGCATGACCGTGATGCGCGAACCATCCTTGGCGCTGCTGTTGCGCATACCCTCCACGCGGACCACGATGGTGGTGTCGTTGTCGCCGTAGCGTGCGGAGAGATTGGTGATGATGATATTGGCGGGATCGCTCTGGATCTGCTGGATGAGGCTCTCGATCTCCATGGCGGAACCGGGCATGTAGGTGCAGCACTTGTTGCCAGCCGTGGACATGGCGTCGAACCAGGCGTTGCGGCCGAACATCATGGCCGGAGCGTAGGTGCCGCGGTCGTTGTAGAGGGAAGCGTAGTCGTAGAGGTCGGTCTTGATATACTCGCCATTGACCACGCTGCGCTTCGTGGTGAGCCAGTCGGTGTAGTACATCACGTGGTGGGCGGCGGCAAAGACCTCGCCCTCATACTCGGGATTCTCCAGGGCGGTGTGGAGGTAGCCAGCCACGCGCGGGCAGTTGGGGCACGACTCGGTGGTAAACTCCTCCAGCAGCACCTTGCGCTTGAAGCCCATGGCGATGTCGAGCGCGTTGTTGGTTGGGTCGATATCGGTCTCGTCACCGAGGTCGGTGATGTTGACGTTGACGGCCGACTCGCCATCGACGCTTCCCAGGGTCGGGTTGATGGTCCACTTCAGGTCGATATACTGGCCTGAGGTGATGGTCTTGTCGAAGGTCGTGGCAAACTTCTGGCCAGCCACGGTGGTGGTGATGGTGAACTTGTTTACGGGGCGTGTGGCCTTGTTGAACACCGTACCGCTCATGGTCACGGAGCCCGTCGTGGCGTTGAGCATGGCCTTGGCACCCGTGAGGGCCAGGTCATACTTCGGCAGGTTATTGCCCACGATGACGGCCTCCACGCTGATGGCACCCTGTCCGTGGCGGTCGCCCCAGAAGGCATCAGAGGTGCTCTTGTAGTGGAAGGAACCCGTCTGACCCGGCTTCACGACGGAGAGGGCAGGAGTGCTGCCGCGCTGCTTCAGGTCGAAGCCGATGTAGAGGCGCTCGCCCGTGATGGCGTAGGGCGCGTTGAGCTCCACGACGTTCCAGCCCTTCTTGATGCGCGTGTCCGTCTTCATGGTGATGTAGCCCTCGGCCAGGTTCTCACCCTTCAGCGTCTTTCTCACCCAGACGCGCAGCGTGTCGATGTTGGAGCGGGAGCACAGAGCCACCCGGACTTGCGCCACGCTGTTGCCCTGGTAGGCTTCCATGGTTTCGCCAGGAAGCTGGATCGCAGCCGATACCCAAGTGTTGCCTTTCTGGGTGGCCATACCTTCACTGGCCACTGCGCCCTTGCAATAGCCCAACGTCAGCGTGTCCGACTGAGCCAGCAGCGGAGCTACCGTCAGAAGGGCGAGGAGAGTTAGTAAAATCTTCTTCATAAGAATCGTTTTTTATTGTTAATAGAATATGTTGTTGTCGTGACTGGAAAACCATTGATGACGGCGCAAATTTAGGAGATAATTTTGATATGACAAAATAATAGTTCGTAATTTTTGCTTTCTTTTCCTCAAATAGCGCTTAGTTTTGACGGATTTTGTTACCCTTCTCAAAGTTTGATTCTCCTAAAAGTTACCATTTGACACCCGAGGTTGTTCTAAATTTCGGTAGTAGGCTCTATCTTGCCCGTATTTAACTTAGTTTCCAAGCATACTCGGTGGAAATTTGGCTATTTTTGCACTGAATCCAACTCAAAACGGTCTAACCGACCTCTTGAAAGGCGAGAAATCAACTAACAGTTTTATAAATATCAGCTTATGAAAAAACGAACCCTTCTCTTGGCAGTTCCGCTATGGATGCTGCTGTTCGTGCCCATACTTCCGATGTGGGCACAGGATTCCAAGGCGCAGCGCGTCTTGCGACCTGGCGTTGGCGACCCGGCCGGTACGCCCGCCAAGCGCGGCCCCATCGTGGGAGCCAAGCCGTGGCACCGCGAAGGAGGAAAACTGCGCAAGACACCGCGCTCGCTCGTGATGCCCAACCCCAACCAGCGCGTACGCCTCGCCAGTGCAGACGGCGTGGAGTTCTGGGGCAACGTCATCTATGCCAAATCGTGGGACACTCTGCCCAGCGACGCCACTCCCTTCTATGTGGGACAGTTCCGCGGCACCAACCCCATCACGATCCAGAACCTCTGCAGCGGCGCTGCCCTCGACGCCAACGGTGGTGGTGTGTTCAAGGATGGCATGTTCCGCTTCGTGAGCTATTTCAGCTTCCTCGGCGAGATCATGGGTCAGTACTATGAGTACGACATGGACACCTGGGAGATGACGCGTACCGAGGATGTCAGCAACCGCCCGGACCTCTATTGCTTCGACACCGATGTCGATCCTATTACTAATAAGGTGTATGGTATCGCTTACAACAGCGATTTCTCGGGCTATGCGCTCAACGTCATCGACTATGCGTCCCTGACGACGCAGACCATCGGCAACCTGGATGTCTATTTCCTCGGCTTTGCCATCAACTCCAAGGGTAGCATGTACGGTATCAGCAGCACGGGTAAGCTCTGCAAGATCAGCCGTACCACGGGTGCCGTGACCGAGATCGGTCCTACGGGTCTCTATCCGCTCTACCTGCAGAGTGCCGCCTTCGACCGCAATACGGACAAGCTCTATTGGGCTGCTTCGTTTGAGAACTCGCCCTCGGGTCTCTACGAGGTGGACACCCTGACGGCAAAGGCTACGAAGGTGGCCGACTTCCCCGACGGCGAGGAGGTCGTCTGTCTCACCGTGGCGGAGGCCCTGACCGACGTGAATGCGCCGGCCAAGATCAACGACCTCTCTGTCTCCTTCTCCAAGGGCAGCACCAGTGGTGTGGCTACGTTCACCGCTCCGACCACGACGTTTGGTGGCGAAGCGCTGACGGGCACGCTGACCGCTTCCGTGCGTATCGAGAATGGAGAGCCCGTGACCAAGTCGTGCCAGCCGGGCGAGAAGGTGAGCATCGACATCACGGCCCCCAAGGGTGACAACGTCATCTTTGCTGCCACCACCAATGCCGCAGGACGTAGCCCGCTGGCCAAGACCACCGCATGGGTGGGACCGGACAACCCCAAGGCTGTCTCCTCTCTGAAACTGAAGATCGACCCTGAGACGATGAAGTCCACGCTGACTTGGCGTGCGCCGACGCAGGGTACACACGGCGGCTATGTCAATGGTCCGCAGGTCACTTACGACATCGTCCGCTACCCAGGCCGCGTGACGGTGGCTAAGAACTACACCAAGGTGAAGTTTGAGGAAACCCTCGAGAAGGGCAAGCTCACTTCCTTCTTCTATGTCGTGACCCCGGTCTATGAGGGTCTCTACGGCACACAGGCCACCTCCAACAAGATTCTCATCGGCGACGCCTGCGAGGTGCCCTATGAGGAGTACTTCAATACGGAGGAGGACTTCAACCTCTTCACCATCGTCGATGCCAACAACGATGGTAGCACGTGGGAGTATAACGCCACCAATGGCGTAGCCTGCTGTACGTTCAGCTCAATGCAGGCCAGCGACGACTGGCTCATCACGCCGGAGATCCACCTCACCCCGGGCCGCAAGTACAACTTCTCCTTCAGTGCCCGCCGCGGTATGACCAGCTATCTCCAGCAGATTGGTGCTTCCTTCGGTGAGGGTCTCGATCCCTCTACCTATACTGAGATCGTCCCGAGAACGAACCTTCCCGAGAACGAGTGGGTCAACCTCAAGACTACCGTGACGGTCAAGGCTGACGGTGTCTATCACTTCGGTCTCCACGACCAGAGCCCTGTGGACGGCTACCGCACCTACGTGGACAGCATCCTCGTCACCGAGGGCCCGCTGCTCAGCTCTCCTGATACCGTGACCGACCTGGCCATCGTTCCGGGCGACTACGGAGTGGGCGAGGCTACCCTCACCTTCCGTGCCCCGACCAAGGCCATCAACGGACAGACGCTGTCTTCTATCTCCAAGATCGAGGTTCGCCGCCGTGCGGAGACTGAGGACCTCATCCACACGTTCACCAACGTCACGCCGGGTCAGCAGCTGACCTTCACCGACAATGGCGCCCTGGATGGATTCAATACCTATATTATCACCGCCTATTCGGGCGACGAGGCCGGCGAGCCTGCCGAGCACCGCGCCTATATCGGATTCGACATTCCCGGTATGCCGAAGGATGTCCGCGCCACGTCTGGCCTCGATGCCATCACGGTCGACTGGAAGGCTCCGAGCACCCTGGGTGTCAACGGTGGCTATGTGGAGCCCGATGAGCTCACGTACAATATCTATACGCTCGACCTGGAGGCCCTCGACTTCGTGATCCTCAAGGAGGGTGTGAAGGGTCTCTCTTATCAGCCGCAGGTTCCTATGTACGGCGTGCAGGATCTCCACTACTTCGCCGTGAGCGGTGTCTCCGACGTCGGCGAGGGCGAGTATGAGGCGTCCAACCTGGTTATCTCGGGTGCTCCCTACACGCTGCCGTTCAGAGAGTCCTTCCGCAAGGGCAACCTCGACAACAGCCTCTGGTGGGTGGATACCGACGACTGCTTCTGGCCGAAGAGCTACAACTCTGCCGACGATATCATCGGTTCTGCCGACTGGACGCCGAAGGAAAAGGGAACAGTGGCTTCCTTCAACTCGGGCAAGATCTCTCTCAAGGGTGCTGCCAATCCTGTGCTGCGCTTCTGGCACAATGGCGTACCGGGCCTGGACTACCACCTGCGCCTGGAGGTCATGACGCCGGACAACAAGACCGTCGAACTCAAGGATATCGACTATAGCAAGCTCACGGGCGACCGTCAGTGGATCGAGGAGGTTGTGGACCTTGGCGACTATGCCGCCTACGACTTCATCGTACTGAAGTTCCTCGGTGAGTGCAACGACAAGGAGCTCCAGCGCCTCAGCTTCGACGCCGTGGAGATCTACGACGTGCTTGGCCACAACCTCTGTGCCGTCAGCACGAAGCCTACGCTCACGGGTACGGTCGGCAACGTAATGGAGGCCGGCGTCACCGTCCGCAACATCGGCGAGAACGTGGAGGACAACTTCACGATCGACCTCTACCTCAACGGTCGCAAGGTGGCCAGCCAGAAGGGTGGTCCGCTGGATCCGTTCCGCTCAGAGACCTACTACCTCAACTTCACTCCGAAGGTGGAGGATGCAGGCCAGTGTGAGGTCTATGCTACCGTACAGCCCGCCAGCGAGGATGATGATCCCAGCGACAACACAACGGCGAAAGTCAACATCAACGTCAAGGAGCCGGAGCTGCCCACCGTCACCGACCTGTCGGCTAAGCGCGAGGGCAACAACATCAACCTGGCCTGGACGAAGCCGACGAATACTTCCCGCACCGTCGTGGAGGACTTCGAGAGCTACCTGGCTTGGAGCAATGGCGAGAAGATCGGCGACTGGAAGACAGTCGATGGGGACAAGCTGCCGACGATCGGTATCAGTGGCTTCCTCTTCCCGCATTGCGGAGATCCGATGGCCTACATCATCTTCGATCCCGTCGAGATGGGTCTCAGTTCTCTCCCGCGCTTCGTAGCTCACTCGGGCACGCAGTATATCTCTTCTTGGGGTACCTACAATGAGTCTGCCGACGATGGTGGCAAGAGCGACGACTGGCTGATCTCTCCGGAGCTCGACGGTCGTGCACAGAAGATCGACTTCTGGGCCAAGGCTGCTTCCCTGACCTACGCACCGGAGGCCTTCGAGATCCTCTACTCCACCACCGGCGACAACGTCGAGGACTTCAAGCTCATCAGCACCCACGAGGCTGAGGGTGACGCTTGGTACAACTACGAGGCCAACCTGCCCGAGGGCACGAAGTACTTCGCTATCCGTTGCGTCAGCGAGAACAAGTTGGCTCTCTTCATCGACGATATCACCTATCACGAGGGTCAGTTGACCATCCTCAACTACAATGTCTATCGCAACGGCGAGAAGATCGGAACGGCCAACGCCAACGCCACTTCTTTCAGCGACGCAGGCAACGATGGCGACATCTACACCATCACCATCGTCTATGACGAGGGCGAGTCAACCTTCAGCAACGAGGCCGGCATCACGCTCGGCGTAGAGGAGCTGACCCAGGGCCGACTCAATGTGATGACAGGTCGCGGCACCGTGACCGTCAGCAACGCCAATGGCAGCGACGTCACCATTCTCACTACCGACGGACGTCAGGTGGCCAAGGCCGACAACGTCGATAAGAAGACCTTCCATGTGCAGCGCGGCACCTATCTCGTGCGCGTCGCCGAGCATGTCTTCCACGTGGTAGTCAAGTAATCGGATTCATAGCAAGAGGACAAGCAGACCAACCAACGCTCCCAGAGCGGGTCTGCTTGTCCCTTTAACCAATCATTAAAACAATAATAACTATGTACAGAATCAGACATCTGCTGCTCCTGCTCACCGTGCTCTTTGCCGGATACAACGTAAAGGCGCAGACACAAAGTCCGTACAAGTACGACTTCAACTCGCCGATCGACACCTCCGACCCGGAGTTTGCGCCCTTGGGCTGGGGCCATATCGTCGATGCGATGGTGGTTCGCTCCAACACCTACTACGTCCAGTACGCCTATCAGGCTACGGGCGGCGTGGACGATTCGGGCTGCCTGCACATCGGTTCTCAGACGGTGACGGACAGCCTCACCCAGACCCAGACGCTCAACGATATCTTGGTGCTTCCTCCTGTCGGAGGTTCGGTCACCGTCGATGTGAAGGCGTTGAACTATGGTAGCGATATCAAGTTCTATTATGTCAACTTCGAGGACGGTAAGTTCACGACCGATGGCGTCATCGACATGCCGGTTCCCGAGCTCTCCGAGGACCGCTTCTGCACCATCACCGTGCCGGAGATGGCCGAGGGCACTTACATCGGTATCCGTGGCAACAGCGTCCTGATCGACAATGTGACGGCCACGACGGCTGAGGTGACTCCGCTGCCTCGCATGAAGGTGCTCAAGGTGAGCGATGGCAATCCCGAGTATGTGGATGCGGCAAGCGATGGCAACTTCACGCTCAACTACTCCGTCCAGCTCCGCAACAACGGACAGCGCGACCTCAAGGTGGGCGATGAGAACTACTCGCTCTCCCTGGTCAACACCACGCTCAACAACCGTGTGGTGGGCACGACGGTCATGACGGAGGATCTCGCCCTCGGCGCTGAGACCACCGCCACGCTGACTGTCACCCTGCCTTACGCTTCTTATCCCAAGAACTATGCTTACGCCGTCCGCGACAACCTCACGGGCGATCTTACGCCTTGTGGCGAGCGCCAGGCCTATCCCTACGAGCCCGTGGCAATGATGCTCGACCGTAGTGGCAAGCCCGTAGGCGACGCCATCGACCTGGGCATTGTCCAGGGCGAGGTCACCTACTCCTATCTCCTGCGCAACGACGGTGCTACGCCGCTCGATATCACCAATGTCTCGATGACGGGTGGATTCTCCACCGCCTTCAAGGCCCAGCAGGTCGCTCCCCACGCCGCACTGACCTTCCCCATCACCTTCGGACAGGTGGGTACGGAGAACCAGGGCACGCTGACGCTGGAGACCAACAGTGGCACCGTGGAGATCGCGCTCTCGGCTACCTCTGTGGCAGCAAACGAGATGTATGCCAACTTCGAGAATGGCAAGATGCCGGCCGGCTACATCGTCGGCGATAGCTGGTTCATCAGCGATTTCCCCCTGCAGGCCAACCTCCCCAACAACATCTATTGCGCCCTGGCGCAGTATGACGTAGAGCCTACGCGTCTGATCACGCCGATGCTGAAGGTGAAGAGTGGCGACGTGCTCCATTTCGATGCTGCCCGCCGTGACGACGCTACCTTCCTCCGCGTTTACTATTCTACCGACAGAAAGAACTGGACGCTTGCCCACACCATCGAGGGTACGGGTACCGACAACAACACGTTCAGTCCCTTCAACCTCATCTCCGACTCTCGCTACAGTGGCGAGTTCCGTTCCTATACGGTCGAGAACCTGCCCGCAGGCAATCTCTACCTCGCCTTTGAGTCGGCTGGTGCGCGCCTCGACAACATCTACGGCATGGGTTATGCGAAGATTTCCCACGACGTGATGTTCCAGCTTCTCAACCTCCCCACCGTGGCTACCGTCAATAGCGAGAGCCAGGCCAGCGTGAGAATCGTCAACAACCACCCGGCCGATATGGCCAAGGGTGCCTACGCCGTCAGCCTCTACCGCGACGGCAAGAAGGTGGCTACGGCTGCCGAGGCTGAGTTCCTCGCTGGCGAGAGCCGCCTGTTCGACCTGACGTTCACGCCGCACGAGGGTGGCACGGCCAACTACTATGCAGCCTTCGAGGTGGGTGGTCAGATTCTGTTCACCTCCGACACCGTGGCAGTGCAGGTTCTTGCCGAGACGAGCAACAGCCTCGTCCAGGTCGGCAAGCCCACCTTCCCCGTCACCAACAACAGCACCCCCGTTGCTCCTTATTATAAGCACAGCGAGAGCGACGCCATCTACAAGGCCGCTCAGTTGGGCCTGGAGCCTGGCACCCGCATCAAGGGTATCATCATCCGTGGATGGAACGAAAGCAAGGAACTTCCCACCAACCTGAAGGTGTGGATGTGCAACACCGACGATGCCGTGTTTACCTCGCCCTTCGCTGTCCACAATACCGACACGATGCAGCAGGTCTTCGACGATGTCTGCACTTTCCCGATCGCTGGCAACAAGACCGAGACCGCGGAGATGATGAACATCACGTTCAAGAACTCCTTCGTCTATGACGGCCGCAACCTCAGTATCTTCATGCACGCCGACGTGCCGTCAGGCTATTCCAACGTGCGCTTCGAGACCGACAAGTCTTACCTTCAGGGACAGTCTGTTCATCGCAAGTCTGATTCCGACCTCACCGACAAGGACTTCACTCTCTCCGAGGATGGTGCTCCTGTCATCACCTTCGTCACGGAGAGCACGGCTTCCACGCCGCTCACGGGTGTGGTGACTGCTGAGGCCGACGGTACGCCCATCGCCCATGCCAACGTCACGCTCACTGCCGACAACGTGCAGTACGCCGCTACCACGGCCGAGGATGGCAGCTATCAGCTCAACGTCTTCAAGACCGACCGCGCCTACACCTTCCGTGCCGAGGCCATCGGCTACGAGCCCTACAAGCAGGAGGTCAGCAGCTTCGCCGAGGCTGTCAACGCTTCCCTGAAGGAGGGCCACGGAGTCTATATCGACAACGTCACGATGCCGGAGACCTTCACGGTCAACAACCGCTCCAACATCTTGGTCGATGTGATGAACATCGAGCCTGTCGACCTGGAGGCTGGTGCCTGGACGGCCAGCCTGGTGGACGGCGAGGGCTATGAGAAAGTTTCCTATGCCACGCCCGCTCTGAAGGCAGGCGAGAAGGCGACGCTCAACTTCCGCTACACGCCGCACGCCGAGGGCGAGATGGTCCTCCGTGCCAAGATCGTTGCCCATGGCACGACCGCTCAGTCCGCACTCTTCCAGTATGTCGTTGCTCCGGAGTCAACGGGTGGCAGCGTGCAGGTGCTCGACTCGACCAACCTTGCCGACTATGCCGTGCCTGTCCGTCTCTACGACAAGAACTCTGAGAGCCAGACCATCTACACGGCCGACCAGCTCGGCATCCCCGCTGGTTCTACGATCCAGCGCATCGCCTTCCGCGGCTACCAGAGTGGCTTCACCACCAAGGAGTATGAGGCCAACCTGCGCGTCTATATCGAGAACACCGACGACGACTACGAGCTTGGTTTCGTCGCTGCCGACACGACCGCTATGACCCGCGTCTATAACGGTACGCTCGAGGTCAAGAAGGATGGTACGAAGAAGAATCCTGCCGAGGTGATCGTCGTTGAGATCCCCGAGGGCTTCCGCTACACGGGCAAGAACCTGCGTCTCGCCTTCCATGTTGAGGCCAGCGAGTACACGAAGATGGCCTTCGTCACCGACAAGAAGGTGAGAAACTCCTTCTACCGTGGCGATGACAACCTCGACAAGTTGGCCAATGCCTCTTGGGACCAGAACGAGTCGCCGGTGATGTATCTTGAGGTACAGAGCACGAACGAGCTCTCAGGCCATGTCACCAATGGCAAGGGTGTGGCCCTCGCCAATGTCTTCGTCCAGCTCCAGAGTGGCGACGTCGTCTATAACAGCATGACCAATGAGGAGGGCTACTACCAGATGAAGGTTGCTCAGCCGCTGCTGAAGTACAACGCCATCTTCAAGCTCGACACCTACAAGACCGATACCGTCGCCGTTGACTTCCTCAAAGGCGATGTCGTCCTCGACCACCAGATGGCTCGTCCGTTCCGTCTCACGGGTAGCGTGAAGGGCTTCAATGGTGCCACCACCGACGTTCTCGACGATGTGACCGTGAAGCTCGTCCAGGGCGACATGGTGCTCATGACCGAGACCAACGACAATGGCAACTACGCGCTCGACGTCCGCGACGCTGAGGGCGAGTACCAGCTCATCATCGTCAAGGAGAAGTATCAGAGCGACACGACCGCCGTCACCTTCGACCAGCAGTCGATCGTCCGCGAGGCTACGCTCCTCCGTCTGAACACGCTCTCTGGCACGATCTACGCCAAGCGTGGCGAGGCCGATCCCGAGCCGCTGATGGGTGCCACCATCAATGTGCTGGGTCTTGCTGGTGCCACGGGCAACTTCATGCTCGAAAGCGATGCCGACGGCCACTTCTCTGTCGATATTCCTGCTGGCAACGGCCTCTATGGCATCTATGTCACGATGGTGGGTCTCAACGCCGCCAACAAGACGGTGACGATGAGCGGCGACGATTTGCAGGCTCCCGACATCATCCTGCTCGATGCTGCCGCAGCCGGAGTTGATGGTGTCGAGATCAACGACGCTGCCCGCCAGGGCGATGTCTATACGCTCAATGGCGAGCTGGTGGGTCGCAACCTCGACCTCAACACGCTGCCGAAGGGCCTCTACATCGTCAACGGCCGCAAGGTGGTTGTCAAGTAATCGACTTCATTTGTAGTCTGGGCGACTACTATGCGCGCCCAGGACTTCCTTCTATTTCCCTTCCCCTTTCGAGGCATCAGTCCTCGGAAGGGGATTTTTGTATGCTCGGCATGAGCATTGTCTAACGGGTGGAAGTCCCGAGTAAGCC
>OIWU01001014.1_pt1 | contig 30522 bp, 25 predicted proteins | sample 1587711 | NCBI WGS metagenome assembly OIWU01 (sample SAMEA3888909, study PRJEB22519) | human gut metagenome | biome: human gut; feature: human-associated habitat; material: faeces | place: Denmark | collected 2010 | reverse complement strand
GAAAAGGTGTTTGAAGATTTCGTACAGGGCGGCGGAGATTACCTGCTTAATACCACTGCAAAGGAATTAATTTATTCAGATGAGACAAAGAATGAGATTGTCGGAGTGAGAGCCTATTCTGACAACGGAATCACTTACGAGGTCTATGCGAAAGCAATCGTGCTGGCAACCGGCGGCTATGGTGGAAATGAGGAGTTGATGGACCAGTGGGCTGCCGGAGGTGATGGTTGGATTTATTACGGCTGGCAGGGAAATGATGGAGACGGGATTCAGATGGCGCTGGATGCAGGTGCAAATCCGTATAATCTGAAGGCTTACCCAATGAGTCACCAGCGAATGGGTGCCCAATTTATCACTTCCTTTGAAGTGCAGCAGACAACGGATGGAAGGCTCTGGAGTCCCAATGATTTGACGAATGTTCTCTGTGTAAATCCGGATGGCGTTTATCTTACTACGGATGGGGAAAATTTTATTTCTGAAGATGTGAGCGGATCGATGGGAGGATTTTCCGGAGCAATGGGAACATATTATCTGGGAGCCGGCTTTTATGTGGCATATTCTTCTGAGCAGTTAAAGGAATATAGCGAGAATGGAATTTCTGATCCGGTTATGGGATTCCAGAATACCGGAATGGGAATACCGAAGGATTATCCCCTGGGAGATTGGGTCGAACGGGTGCTGGATACTGCTGTGAGTCAGGGCTGGGCCTGGAAGGTAGATGACCTGGCAGAAGGAAATAAGGTTCTGGGACTTCCGGAGGGAAGTCTGGAGGCGGCCTATGCAGCAGATAATAATGGGCTCAACTGTGCTGACGCTGAATACTTTTATCTGATTAAAGGCGGAAGCCTTGCGATCAGTTCCTGCGGCGGAGTGGAGGTAAACGATCGCATGCAGGCAGTAAGAACAGATGGAACCGAGATAGAGAATCTGTTTATTGCCGGAAATGACGGGCTTGGAAACATTATGGCTACGGGAGCAGAATATCCGATCGGCGGAGATGCGGGCATGTTTGTCATTGGCAGCGGTTCGATTGCAGGGGAAGAAGCGGCAAAACTTTCAAAGGACTTCGAAAAATGATTGGAAGAAAAAAGATTCATAAAGGAGATATGCTTTTGGTTGTGATAATCCTGACAGCAGCCCTTTCTCTGATTGTCTGGCGGTATTATACCGCCGGACAGGGGAAAATGGCAGTATTGTCTTATGGCGGAGCGGAGACTCTTTCCGTTCCGCTGTGGAAGGATGGCATTTATGAGGCAGAGAGCAATGGAATGAATCTTCATATAGAAGTAAAGGACGGGAAAGCAGCTTTTATAAACAGTCCCTGTCCGGATCACACCTGCGAACATTTTGGCTGGCTTGAGAAGGAAGGAGATATTGCTGTCTGTCTGCCGGGAGCCGCCATCCTTGAAATTTCTAAATAAACGGACATGCCTGCTGACGCAGGCATCACCATTCATGAAAGCCGATTGCTCCGCACCTTTGGTGCTCCCGCAATCGTCGCCAGCATTCGCAATCCGCGCTATCGCGCTCCTTGCTCATACCGGCTTGCCCGTCCGATACCCGTGAATTCGCTCATGCAAGCATGGCTCATTCGCGGCTGCCGTCCGGGACTTTCATAGTAAATGGCAAGCTACAATTCATCCGGAAACAGGGTAGTCATCAGATGGTTCTGACAATTGATAATTTCCTGTGCTGAAACAGGGAAATTGTTGGTGATCCACCAGTTTAACATGGAGGAAATACCGCCTGCATAAAAGGCGGCCATGGCTTCCGGCGGGTCCGGAAACTGATGTCCGGCATTTGTTTGCATTTCAATGATTGCGAGAAGATCTTTGTGGCAGTGATTGAAAAAAAATGTCTGGAGTTCTTCTGTTTTGCCATTGATAAAAATATTTCGGAACAGACGTGCGTCTGCTTCAATCGCAGTGATCATCGCATTGTGCCGGGAACGCGGATCTGCAGATTCTATATCATGCAGAAGCTCCTGTCCGATTTGTTGCATGCATGCGTCTAAAAGAGCAAATTTGTCTTCAAAATGTGTATAAAAGGTAGAACGGCTTATCATGGCTTCTTCACAGATATCACTGACAGATATTTTAGAAAAACTGTTTTTTCGCAGCAGTTCCAAAGTGGTCTGTATCATATGCATCCGCGTCTTTGCTACGCGGCGGTCTATTTTTTTATCTTCCATAAGAACCTCACTTTATCTTATCCGTAAAAGCAGATGATTTATCATCAAGATTATACAGAATTTTCATAATGGCAGCAAGAGATTTTAAAGAATATATAGATGTACAGTTTTGAAAATATGTTCGATAAACTACAATCCACATTCTTTGCTGATTGTTTCATGCTTTTCTGTCATTTATGATAAAAGAAAAACAGAAGTTCCCGGAAAAGAGGGAATCTGTATCGAATCATGTGATAGGAGATGTTTGGAATGACTAAAAGAAATGTAAAAATGGCGTCATATGATGAGCAGCCGGTTTTAAAAGCAGTCCTGCAAAATGCAGTGCCGGCGATCGCGGCAATGATTATGGTTTTGATTTACAATCTGGCGGATACTTTTTTTATCGCACAGACGAAAAATGACTATATGATTGCAGCAGTATCTCTGGCAACACCGGCTTTCCTGATTTTTATGTCTTTGGGAACCTTGTTCGGTATGGGAGGGACTTCGGTAATCTCCCGGGCCATGGGAGAGGGACGAACAGAGTACGCGAAGAAGGTTTGCTCATTCTGCATGTGGGCATGTGTAGCAGTTGGAGTTGGCTGCACACTCTTTTTCTGGATTTTTATGGATGAAATCCTTGTGTTTCTGGGAACAAGCCCTGAGACAGAACATTATACCAGAAGCTATCTGATGATAGTGGCTGGGTGCGGAGTGTTTTCTCTGATTTCTAATTGCTATACCAATATCATCCGGGCAGAGGGAGAGTCCACGATTGCCATGGGCGGAACCTTGTTGGGAAATCTGGCAAATGTAGTTTTAGACCCGATTATGATAACCGGTTTTGGCTGGGGCGTGGAAGGAGCTGCCATTGCTACGGTTATTGGAAACGTGATAGGAGCCCTGTTTTATTTGATTTATTTTTGGAGAGGAAAATCAAAACTAAGTATCCATATGAAGGACTTTTCGGTTAAGGACGGTATCTTAACCGGTGTGCTGGCGATTGGCATTCCAGCCTCTCTGGCAAATCTGTTAATGAGTGTTTCACAGATTATCACAAATAGCATGATGGCACAATATGGTGATATGGCAGTGGCAGCTTATGGCGTTTCGGCAAAGGTGTTAATGGTAGTATCACTGATTGGAATTGGTCTGGGACAAGGAATACAGCCCTTATTAGGTTTTTGCTACGGTGCAAGAAACGGAAAACGATTTTATTCTATTTTAAAGACAGCGGCTGTGTTCGGACTTTGTATCTGTTTTGTGGTAACGGCAGTTTGTCTGGTATTTATCCGGCCAATCGTAACGGCATTCCTTACAGATAAAAACGCATTGGAGTACGGAATCGAGTTTTCACGCATCCTGCTTTCTACCGGATGGCTGTTTGGCCTCTTTTATGTACTTGTTAATGCTCTTCAGGCGATGGGACAAGCAAGGCCCTCCCTGATTGTGTCAGTGAGTCGCCAGGGATTGATTTATATTCCGGCCGTATATCTTATGGGAACGATGTTAGGAAGAAATGGACTGGTATGGGCGCAGCCGGTGGCCGATGTACTTTCACTGATTATGGTTGTATGGCTTTTGGCCAGGACTATAAAAAAGTGTTCGCTGCTTTCTGTAGGATAAGTTTTGAGGATAGAATAGTGGAAGAAGATAAAAAAAGAGGGGATGTGTATTGACAGATAAGAGCGTGGTTGTTTTTGAGTGTGAAGGACTTTATGTTAATTATTTAGAGCAGGTTGTAAGTTATAAAGGAAATGATAAATGCATAAAACGAAAAAGACCTGCAGAAATGTATGAAATCTGCAGGTCTTTTTATGTTGATATAGATTATCGGAATCTACCGGCTTGTGCTGACCGGAATTATGCGCCAAGTCTCGCGCACGTCCGGCTGGAAACGCAGGATTATTCTCTCACAAGAACTTTTGTGATCTCCGCGATATAAACGGTGTGGTAATCTTTCTCCGGATACCATCTCTCATCGTTTTCCGGTGCATCAAAGCACTCTGGTTTCATTTCCTGATGATATAACTTCTTACATACAAAAATCATCTCTGCTTCTTCCACTCCTGTTGTTCCGTCGACCGGATAAGGATGAAGTCCAGCTGCCGCCCACTTATCCTCCACATCACGTCCACTGACTGTTCCACAGTAGTTCAGCGCTTTACGCTCCTCCTCCGGGAGAAATGATAACGTAAAGTGATCCGTCTGATCTACAAATTCTTTTGTATAACGGTTTGGGCGGATGTATGCGGTTGCAACATTCTTTCCCCACATAATACCAAGACCTCCCCAGCTTGCTGTCATCGTGTTTGACTTCTTCTCATCTCCTGCTGTAATCAGCATCCACTGTTTACTTATCTTCTTAAATGGGTTAAATTCAAGACTTTCAATTGGTACTTCATGAAATGCCATATTTCATTCACTCCTTTTATTCTTCAGTTCCATAAACCTGCACTTCTGCAATACAAGTGTCATTCCAGCTCGTCTTGAGACCTCTGTATACCTGCTCAATAATCAGCTTAATTTCAGAAGTTTTACATGTATCTGAAAATGTGACCCAGTATTCTTTTTTTTCATCTGAAAATGTAACTTTCCGAATGAAATGGTCGGTCTGAATATCCAGTTCTTTCGGTCTGTTATTTTGCTCATACGCAGCATCATCTTTCCAGCTTCCAAGTTTCAGTGCAAGATACTTTACCGTATATGTTTTTTCAAATTTAAGTGTAAGATTTTCACCATGTCCGTATCCTGCTACATCTTCCTGCCACGACGTCACTTCCTGACCGTCAATTGCTTTCTCGGCTGTGTTATCATCAAGTTCTGAACTCGCCTTGGAAGATACAGGCTGAATCTGTACATAAGAATCAAGATCCACAGGAGTTGCTTCGTCTACAGAAATTGTAATCTCATCTTCTTTTTCATCTTCCTGTTCCTGCTGTTCTTCCTGCTTTCGTTCTGTCTCGTTTTTCTTCTTATTTGCCTCTATTGTCTTCTGATCCGGCAGTGCATCTTTCGGATCTGCAGTCAGCTCACCTTGCGTCTCACTGACCTGTTTTTCGAACGCATGGTAACCGGTCTGTGCAACAACAGAGCCAAGCACAACTCCAGCCAGCACAACGCCGCCTATCATGATCCATGTCCTTGATTTCTTTTTTTCCAGTTTGTACCCACAATGTGGGCAGTAAGATTCTCCATCGTTAATCGTTTTGTCACATCTTGGACACTTCATAGGTTCCACCCTCTACTTATGATAATATTTACCTTTATAATGTTGGGGCAAAAGTCCCCAACATCATTTTATATAACCTGTCCATGGTTTCAGCATTTTTGAAGTTTAACTGCTTTAGAAAAAATTACAGGTATTTTAAAATATCAGATATTGAATCGATATGATAATCCGCCTTACTCTGGTCGAATCCGAACCGGTCATCCTTCAAACCGGCGATTGACATTCCGGCGCGGTATGCCGCCTCGATGCCCACGGTAGAATCCTCCACGACAAAGCACTCGTCCTCACGGATTCCCAGAGTATCCGCTGTATAGTGGTAGATCTCCGGATTCGGTTTGCTCTGTTTAAACTGCTTTCCACTGACGATGAGGTCAAATTCCGGGCGCATGCCCACCTCCTCCACGATCCTCGAGATCAGCTTCGGACCTGTGGAGGATACCAGCGCGACTGTATAGCCGCGGCGCTTTAATTCCTGCACTGTGGTCTTCATCTCCGGGCGGAAGATCTTCCGATAATCGATCCGGCTGTAAATGTCTCTTTCGGCCCACTCTTTGATCAGTGTTTCCCAGGTCTCACCGTTATTCACGGCCCGTTCCATCACAGTCCAGCTATCCTGTCTGCTGCGGCCTACCATTGGGGTGATGTCTTCCATTGTCACCGCCGGGTTCTTTTCTTTTGCGAACTCCAGCAGGTATTTCATATATACAAATTCACTGTCTACCATAACGCCGTCCATGTCAAAGAGGACGGCCCTGATCGGGCGTGTGATCTTCATGTAAATTCCTTTCCGGCAAACCTCGCGCGGACGCCTGCGGCAATCCATATCTTCACGCGGGTGTGCATGATTGGTATGTAGTGCCTTTTTCATCAGCCGGAAGCTCCATCAAAATTTCCGGTTAACGGAAAAAGGCGGCTTAAGGATAAGCCGCCTATATTCTATCGTATTTCCCTCTATTTTGCAAGAATCCCGCGCATTTTCAGATAGTCTACCACACACTCCACCATATCGTCATAGGAAAGTTTTGTTGTGTTGATCATCAGATCGTAGTTCTCAAGATTCTCCCAGCTCTTTCCGGTATAGTAGCGGTAATAGTCGCGGCGCTCCCGGTCGATCCGCTTAATATTCTTTAAGATATCTTCCTCCGGGAAGTATCCTTTCTCACGGACTTTGTTGATCCTCTCCTCGATCTCCGCATACACAAAGAGCCGGACAAGGTTTTCAGTTCCGTCGAGGACATAGTCGGCGCAGCGGCCGATAATAATACAGGATTCTTCCTGAGCCAGTTTCCGGATGACCGATGACTGGAACCGGAACAGGTTGTCAGATGAGATCAGGTCAGATCCCAGAGACGGGGTTCCGTTTTCCGGAATCAGAGAGTGGATGATCCGGTATAACAGCTTATTTCCGGCTTTTTCATCGGCAAGGTGGAAATAGCTCTCGCGGATCCCGCTCTCCTCGGAGGTCATCTTTAAGATCTCCTTATCGTAAACATGAAGTCCAAGGCGCTCGCCGAGACGTTTCGCCATCTCCGCTCCGCCGCTTCCATACTGTCTTCCGACCGTGATCACAAATTTCTTATTCTCCGCCATAAATGCCTCCTTCTTCCCCTCCCGCCTCTCGGCAGATGTACCTGGAAAAATCATGGGAATGCTTTTTATTCTATCTGTATTTTACCATATATAGTTTGAAATTTTAAGTCTTTTTTATAATATTTTCGCTGTTTTTCAGCTCCTTCGTAAGTTTCACAATTACAAAATACAGGCATATAACTCATGTCTTTACAAGCAATGTCGGATATCCCAACTTTCGAAGTTCCTGCTCCTGCCGCACTGCATTTTCCATATTCCGGAATGCCCCGGCGCGGACATAATAAAGTCCGTCCTTAAACGTCATAAACGCAGGGAATCCCTGGGATTTCAGGTGCTCCACTTCCCTCTCCGCGTTGGCTCTTACCCGATAGATCCCGGTCTGAACCATATAAAAGCCCGGCATCTCCTCGCCTGCCGTCTGCTTTTCCAGCTCCGCAAATGTCTGCACGATCCCATCCGCGATGGCATCCGCGGTCCGGCTCATGTTCTCATCGAAGAAGTCATTGTCCTTCTCATTGTCGATAAATCCAACTTCCACAAGAACCGCCGGAAGTGCTGTATCCCTGAGGACCACAAGATTCGGCCTCTCACTGATTCCAAGGTCGTTCCAGCCCACCGCCGCAAGCTTTTTGTTGATATTCTCCGCAAATGTCTCCGCATCGCCACCTCTCCCAAAGATCAGGCTCAGAGTTCCGGAAGCAGACCCCGGCACCGCCATGGCATTCCGATGGATCGACAAAAACAGATCCGCCGTGGAGCTGTTCCCGATCTGCGCCTTCTCATATGGACTGTTGTATACATCGCCGACTCTCGTGTACTCCACCCGGACCCCCCGGCGTTCCAGGGCATTTCCGATATCATAAGACAACGCCAGCGTATCGTCCTTCTCCCGTCTGTTCCCATATACCGCCCCCGGATCACTCCCGCCGTGACCCGGATCAATGATGACACTGTTCTGCTTTGCCAAAATTATTCTCCTTTTTCATAAATTTTATGATATGATACAATCATTGAGTCCAAAATCTGCGCTGTCCGGATATCCACAGCGATTTTTTGAATGAATGATCGGATACCTTATCATATTCCCGTATCATCAGACCTGCGCCATCCATGTCTTAAAACTTTCCCTGGCAATCACACGAAAGGATCTCTTTACACCATGTTAATCGTATTCAACCAGATGGTGAGTCTCTTTCTCTTAATGCTCACCGGCTATCTCGCCAACCGATCCGGCGTGATCGATAAGACTTTTGAGTCGAAGGTCTCCCGGTGATCACCTTCCTCGTCCTGAGATTCTTTATCAGGAACCGCATACTTTTAGAGATCTCTACGATCCTCTCCGGCTGCCCTATCGCTGGAAACGTGTCCATGCTCTGTATGGAATACAACCGGGATGTCACCCTGGTGTCGAAAGGGATCTGTATCTCCACTCTGCTGCCCATGATCTCGATCCCGATCGTGTCGGCATTGGTTGCGATCTTATAAATATCTCTGCCGCAGGCCATCCAACAATTGGTTGGAAATTCCTGCGGCAGATTAAAAAACGCTGTTTTTGCAGCAAAAAGGACATCTGAACCAGAAATACCCTCGTATCTCTCGTTCAGATGTCCTTTTTATTTTTCGTATGTATTCCTATTCCTGTACCTGCACGCCTCGTGGACCTACATGGGTGGCGAATACCACCTGGGTACTGGTCTTGCCGAACTTCTGGAGCTGGCCGAGGAAGCTATCGAGCTGCATTGTGCTCTCGAAGGCAACCTTCATGATCACGGAGTATTCTCCGGTAACGCTGCTGCACTCTAAGATGTTCGGGATTCCTTCCGCGTAGTTATAGAATTTCTGCTTGTCCTCCGGAAGCACGTTGAGGTTGATGAAGGCGAGGATGTGATATCCAAGCTTCATCGGATCGATCTGTGCCTGGTAGGATGTGATGATTCCATCTTTTTCCAGTTTTTCAATTCTTGCTGAAACCGCCGGGGAAGAAAGGAATGTCTTCTCCGCGATCATTTTCAAGGACGCTCTCGCGTTATGCTGCAGGATCTGCAGAATCTCCCTGTCAATATGATCCATAATTATCTCCTTTGTTCCGGTTTTCAAGTATATTTAGCTGTGTCATATGCCCGGAACTCCTTATCTATATACAGATAACCGTTCAGCCGCGCCGCATCCCTGCGGCAGACATCTGTGATATCCAGACCACCAAACGATTCCTGCGTTCATGTTTTATCTATGCTGCCCGACCGTATTTTCACGGATCCAGCACTGTTTTAAAGGCACCCGGCTGCTGTCAGTCTGGTATTTCAGATCTCCCCGTGGAACACTTCCGCCGCCGGACCTGTCATAAATACAGTGTCCTTTTCTCTGTCCCAACGGATCAGAAGGTCGCCGCCGAGCAGTGTCACGCGGACTTCATCGTCAGTAAGACCGTTTAAGATGCAGGCTACCGCTGTCGCGCAGGCACCTGTTCCGCAGGCAAGCGTCTCTCCGGAACCGCGCTCCCAGACACGCATATTTACATGTCCGCGGTCCACGATCTCCACGAATTCCGTGTTGGTGCGGTCCGGGAATTTTTCGTGGACTTCAAAGGACGGGCCGATCTTTTCGATCTCCATATCCTTGATTCCATCCATAAATACCACCGCGTGGGGATTTCCCATGGACACGCCGGTAAAACGGTACTCTTTTCCATCCACCGTGATCGGCTCCCCGATCTCGGAGGTCTGCACCGGACGCCCCATATCCACCGTCACAAGCTCTACCTTGCCGTCTTTTAATTTCATAGACAGATGCTTGATTCCGGATGCAGTCTCCACGTCGATCTCCGTCTTATCCACGATTCCGTGGTCATAGGCGTATTTTCCGACACAGCGGATCCCATTTCCGCACATGGCACCCCGGGATCCATCCAGATTGTACATGTCCATCTGGCAGTCCGCAACCCTTGACGGCTTAATTAAAATCAATCCGTCCGATCCGATTCCGAAATGGCGGTCGCTGACCATCTTTGCCGTCCCACAGGGATCTTCCACAGTCTCTTCAAAACAGTTTACATAAACATAATCATTTCCGATGCCCTGCATCTTCGTGAATTTCATATTTTCTCTCCTATATGCTCCATCCCCTGTGCGAGGATCGTCTGGATGTGACCGTCCGCAAGAGAGTAGAGAACGCTCTTTCCTTCCCTGCGGAACTTGACAAGGCGCATCTGCTTCAGGATCCGAAGCTGGTGGGAGATCGCAGACTGTCCCATTCCGAGAAGACTTGCAATATCGCACACACATAACTCCGACTGGCTGAGTGCATACAGAATACGGATCCTTGTGGAATCGCCGAATACCCGGAAGAATTCCGCAAGATTCTGGAGCTCCTCGCCTTCCGGCATCACGTCCATCACCCGTTTTACCACCTTGTCGTGGACATGAATAAACTCACAGTGCGGGGCGATCTTTTCGTCCTCTCTGATACCCATGTTCCTGCTCCTTTACTGCTGCTGCCGCAGGTCATACGGACAGCAGTTCTTTCCACGCAGTTAGCGCACGAGAAGTTTGCTTACTTCGTACTGCTCCTCCGGGATGTCTTTCTTCATATTCAGTGCCTCCTGGATGTCGAAATCCACGAACTTGCCGTCCTTGTAGGCTACGATACGGTTGCTCTTTCCTTCCGCCAGAAGCTCTGCAGCTCTCGCACCCATGATGGACGCGTAAACACGGTCCTTACAGGTCGGTGTACCGCCTCGCTGGATGTGGCCAATGATGGTGGCACGGGTCTCGATACCTGTCGCCGCCTCGATCCTTCTTGCCATGGAAGTGGAGTGTCCGATTCCTTCAGCGTTGATGATGATGTGATGCTTTTTGCCGCGCTTTCTGTTCTCAATGATCCGGTTGATCAGGTACTGCTCATTGCCGTCGTAGCGCTCCGGAAGGAGAATATCCTCCGCGCCGTTGGCAATACCGCACCAGAGAGCGATATATCCGGCATTTCTTCCCATAACCTCGATGATACTGCAGCGCTCATGGGAGGTGGAAGTATCACGGACTTTATCGATGGCTTCCATCGCTGTGTTTACAGCGGTATCGAAACCGATCGTATAGTCGGTACAGGCGATATCAAGGTCAATGGTTCCCGGAAGACCGATCGTGTTGATTCCGAGAGCGGAAAGCTTTCCGGCACCGCGGAAGGAACCGTCTCCTCCGATCACAACGATACCATCGATACCATGTTTCTTACATACCTCAGCGCCACGCTTCTGGCCTTCCTCAGTTGTGAACTCCTCACAGCGGGCTGTGTAAAGGATCGTACCGCCGCGGTTGATCGTGTCCGCAACGCTGACGCTGTCCATATCTACGATTTCTTCCTGAAGGAGTCCGGCGTAGCCACGCATGATTCCTTTTACCTTCAGGCCTTTATTGATAGCGGTTCTTACAACCGCACGGATTGCCGCATTCATTCCAGGGGCATCTCCGCCGCTGGTCAATACTCCGATCGTTCTGACTTCTTTCTTTGACATATGGGTTTCCTCCATAAAAAAATTCTGTCAATCATTCGCCGTACACGTCCTTATTTTAATGTAACTGCTCAGTTTTTTCGCAGTCACATGCAAAAATCCATTCCGGATCGACTTCGCCGATGGGATTTTTGCCTTCCAGCCAATGTTCTCTTACGGTCAGCGCAGTGAATGCACAGACCTACCAAACAGTTACATTTTAATACACTTTGCCCTTCTTTTCAATGACCTTTTGCACAACTTTGACATTTTTTTCACCAAGGATCTTATACAGGCGGTTCAGAAGATCCGGCCCTGCGAGGACTGCCCAGTTTTCGGAAAGTCTGCGCATTTTCCGTTCTTCTTTTAAATACATAATGACCCGGTCTTTTCCGTCGGAATCACGGAGTGCCGCCATGACATCGTCGATGTGGCTCGCGTAGAATGCCTGATTTTCGAACTGAAGCCAAAGCTCATTCGGGATATCGGTGAACGGGATCACTTCCTCGCAGATCAGCTTTCCTACCGGGTCATCACCGATGGACGCCCGGCCGCGGATAAACACCTTGTTTTCCTCGGTGAACGCCTGACGGTTCTTCTCGTAGATCTTCGGGAACACGAGAACTTCCACCGTGCCCACAAGATCCTCAACGGTGATGAATGCCATGAGCTGGTTCGTCTTTGTAGTCTTCACCTTTTTCGACGTGATCATTCCGCCGATGACCACATTGGAATTATCCTCCACAATGGTCTTTCCGACCTCATCCACAACGAAATCGGAAGTTCTCGCCGTCACATTTTTCTCCCAGAGTTCCCGGTATTCCTCCATCGGATGACCGCTGACATAGATGCCGATGGTCTCCTTCTCGAATGCCAGAAGTGTCTGCTTGTCATACTCGCCCACATCCGGGAACGTGATATGGAAGTTGTCCTTTTCCTCCTCCGGGGCGATGTCAAAGAAGCTCATCTGACCTTCCATGACCGTCTTTTTCTCTTTTGACTTGCTCTCCAGAAGGTCACCGGAGACGATAAGCTTCTGCTTTCTCGTTCCCGGAAGTGTGTCCAGGGCACCAGATTTAATGAAGCTCTCCAGCGTTCTCTTATTGACTTCCTTGTTGGACATTCTGGACACAAAATCATCGAGGTTTTTGAAGAGACCGCCGCTCTCACGCTCGGCGATGATCACGTCCACCACGGCCCGGCCCACACTCTTGATGGCGGAAAGTCCGTAACGGATACCGTTTCCGGATACGGAGAAGCCGCTGTATCCCTCGTTGATATCCGGCGGCAGGATCGGGATTCCCATGTTCCGGCAGGCGAGAATGTACTCGGAGACCTTCGTGGTGTTGTCCATCACGGAGGTCATGAGCGCCGCCATGAATTCCTTTGGATAATAATATTTTAAAAACGCGGTCTGATATGCAACCACCGCATAGGCCGCCGCATGGGACTTGTTGAAGGCGTACTTTGCGAAGTCCGTCATGTCATCGTAAATCTGGTTTGCCGTCTTCTCGTCGATCCCGTTGGCGATACAGCCCTTTACGCCCTCTTCCTCATTTCCGTAAACAAAGTTCTGGCGCTCCTTCGCCATGACCGCCGCCTTTTTCTTCGACATGGCACGGCGCACAAGGTCGCTTCGGCCGAGGGTATATCCGGCGAGATCTCGGACGATCTGCATGACCTGCTCCTGGTAGACGATACAGCCGTAGGTCGGCTTTAAGATCGGCTCCAGCTGCGGGCAGGTGTAGGTGATGGATTCCGGGTCATTCTTTCCCTTTAAATATTTCGGAATAAAGTCCATTGGACCCGGACGGTACAGGGAGATTCCGGCTATGATATCCTCCAGGGTAGTCGGCTTCAATTCCTTCATGAAGGTCTTGAAGCCGCCGCTTTCCAGCTGGAACACGCCCTCGTTCTTTCCTGTTCCGAGAGAATCCATGACCTTTTTGTCATCATAATCGATGTGCTCGAGATCAAGCTTCACACCGTAGTTCTTTTCGATCATCTTCACCGCGTCCTGGATGACGGTGAGTGTGCGGAGTCCCAGAAAGTCCATCTTTAAAAGACCCAGTTCTTCCAGAGTCGTCATCGTAAACTGGGTCACGATGGTGCCATCGGCACCTCTCGATAATGGGACATACTCGTCGATGGAGGTTCTTGAGATCACGACACCGGCCGCGTGCATGGAGGTGTGGCGCGGGAGTCCTTCCAGACGCTTTGACATATCTATGAGCTTCTTAACCTGCTCATCGGAGTCATATAACGCCTTTAATTCCGGATTTTTCTTCAGCGCCAGATCCAGCGTGATGTTTAATTCCGCCGGGACCATCTTCGATACCTGGTCGCAGAGGCTGTAGGGCAGGTCCATGACACGTCCCACATCCCGGATCACACCGCGGGCCGCCAACGTACCGAAGGTGACGATCTGCGCCACCTGATCTTTTCCGTACTTTTCTACGACGTAGTCGATAACCTCCTGACGGCGCTCGTAACAGAAATCCACGTCAATATCGGGCATGGATACTCGTTCCGGGTTCAGGAAACGCTCAAAGAGGAGCTGATACCGGATCGGGTCGATGTCCGTGATCTTTAAGCAGTACGCCACGATACTTCCTGCCGCGGAACCCCGCCCCGGTCCCACAGCGATCCCATGGGATTTCGCAAAGTTGATGAAATCCCACACGATCAGGAAGTAGTCCACGTAACCCATACTCTTGATTGTTCCCAGCTCATAATCCAGGCGGGCGCGGAGCGTTCCATCATCATTCGGATATCGCATCGCGAAACCTTCGTCGCAGAGATGGTTTAAATAGCCCCAGGAATCGTAGCCCTCCGGCACATCGAATCTCGGGAGTTTTGTAACACCAAACTCGATCTCCACGTTGCAGCGCTCCGCGATCTTGTGGGTGTTCTCGATGGCTTCCGGGGCGTATGGGAAGAGTCTGCGCATCTCCTCCTCGGACTTCACATAGTACTGTCCGCCCTCGTAGCGCATACGGTTCTCGTCAGAGACCTTTTTTCCTGTCTGGATGCAGAGCAGGATATCATGGGCCTCCCAGTCCTCGGCGTTGATATAGTGGCAGTCGTTTGTCGCCACAAGCGGGATATTTAATTCTTTTGAGAGTCGCATGATCCCCTGGTTTACCTGGCGCTGCATCGGGATCCCATGATCCTGAAGTTCAAGGAAATAATTGCCCTCGCCGAAGATCTCCAGATGGCGTTTTGCAGCCGCCTTTGCGTCCTCATAGAGACCTTTCTCCAGATATCTCGGGACTTCTCCGGCAAGGCAGGCGCTTAAAGCGATGATTCCCTCGTGGTACTCCCGCATGACCTCCTCGTCGATCCTCGGTTTATAATAGAAGCCATCCACAAAGCCTTTGGAGACGATCTTCATCAGGTTCTGGTATCCTGTATTGTTTTCCGCGAGAAGGACCAGATGGTAGTAACGGTCCTCGCCGTGTACAGTCTCGCGGTCAAATCTTGAGCCCGGGGAGACATACACCTCGCAGCCGATGATCGGTTTGACCCCGGCCGCACGGGCTGCCCGGTAAAAATCGATCACCCCGTACATGACACCGTGATCGGTGATCGCCATGCTGTCCATGCCAAGCTCTTTTGCCCGCGCCGCCAGCTCTCCTATTTTACTGGATCCGTCCAAAAGACTGTACTCTGTATGGACATGCAAGTGTGTAAATGCCATCTGTCTCCTCCGTATTTTTTATCATCAATTGCAAAAGGACTGTCACCCCGAAAGGCGGCAGTCCCGTAATGTCGCTATATACAGACATGCCTCTTCTTGTCCGCCTTACAGGCGAATAAGAAGCCCGGACGTTGTCCGTATGCAGCCTCGCACCAGAAAGCGCTTATGCAAGCGAGCCTGCAACACGCTTTCCGGCGCAAATCTGCGCATGTCCTGACTTATTTCTTAGTTGTTGCTAAGATATTTTTCAATATCGTTTACTGCTTTCTCTTCGTCCACTCCGTCCGCTGTCACGACCACCTGCTCGCCGACCGGAAGATCAAGTGTCATCATGCCCATGATGCTCTTGGCATTGATCTTTTTGTTGTCGCTCTGGACGTAAATTGTACTCTCATAGCTGCTTGCAAGCTGCACTAACATCGCAATCGGTCGAGCCTCCAGACCAGAAGCAAGTTCGATAGTCACCGTACGTTTTGTCATAATAATCCTCCTCAATTGCACAAAGAATGGCGCTTACTAGTCTCCATTCACGTTTCGGTTCCCTGTTCCCGCAGTTTCTCCGCCATCTCACCAAGCTTCCTCAATCGATGGTTGACACCCGATTTTCCAACCGGCGGTTCCAGGTCTTCGCCCAGTTCCTTCAGCGTCGCTTCCGGTTTTAAAAGTCTTGCCTTTGCAATCTGCGCAAGACCATCTGGAAGACTTTCAAAGCCTACCGTGTCGCGGATAAACTCGATATCCTCGATCTGCTTCACAGCGGCTGACACTGTTTTGTTGATGTTTGCCGTCTCGCAGTTGACCTGGCGGTTGACATTTCCGCGCATCTCTTTCAGGATGCGGATGTTCTCCAGTTCCATCAGTGACAGATGGGCCTCCATCACATTCAGGATATCCACGATCTGGCTCCCCTCTTTAATATATACCACATAATAGCGTTTGCGGATGACAATTTTTGCATCAATGTCAAACGTTGCCATAATGGACTGGATCTGGCGGGCTTTCGCATCTGTCGCGCAGACGATCTCAAAATGGTAAAACTTCTCCGGATCACTGATGGAGCCGGATGCAAGAAAAGCGCCGCGCAGAAATGCCCTGCGGCAGCAGGGGTTCTGTACGACCACATTTCCCACAACGGAAAGATTCTCTCCGATCTCTCCGTCCTCCGTAAGAAGTTTTGTGGCTTTCAATACGCGGAGTGCATCCTCATGCTGTTTCACACAGACTGAATAGATCCTGTTTTTTCCCAGGTGCGCATTCCGCCGTATAGAGATATCAGTTTCTATATTAAATGTTTTTCTCAATAATGTAAAGCACTTTCTGGCAACTGTCACATTTTCCGTGTGGATCTTGATGCTGTAATGATCGTCCCCGGAAATCTGGATCCGTCCGCAAAGGCTTAAAATCGCCGCAATTTCGGCGATCTGGCAATGCCTTGCCGGACTCATATGCCTGGAAAGCTCTTCCTTGATCCTGGAAGAAAAAGACATACTTACTTTCCTCCATCCTTCCCCGCGTCCCTGTGTTCCAGCCGGATCTCGTACCGCCCGGACTCCGTCAGACGCTTAAATACTTCTCCTGCGATCGTCACCGAACGATGGCGTCCGCCGGTGCATCCGATCGCGATCACGAGCTGCGTTTTTCCTTCCTGTTCATATTTCGGAATCACGAATTCCAGAAGATCATTCAGTTTCTTTAAGAACTCTTCCCCGGTACCACCCTGCATCACATAGTCCTGTACCGCCTGCTCCGTTCCCGTATGGAACCGGAGTTCCTCCACATAGTAGGGATTCGGGAGGAAGCGCACGTCAAACACCAGGTCGGCATCCGCCGGGATCCCATACTTGAAACCGAAACTCACGACTGTGATGAACATGCTGCTGCGTCCATCCACTTCGCTGTAGAGATTTTCCAGCTCATGGCGCAGTTCTTTTGTCAGAAGTCTGCTGGTGTCGATGACCTGGTCCGCCTCTTTTTTTAAGAAGGCGAGCTTCTCCCGCTCCAGCTCGATTCCCTTTTCCACGCGGCCGTTTCTTGAGAGCGGATGGCTGCGTCTCGTCTCCTTGAAGCGCTTGATAAGAACTTCATCGGAGGAATCCAGGAACAGGATCGAGAACGGGTATTTGTTTTCTCTCCATTTCCGGATGATAATCTCCAAATACGGCAGTTCCTCACCGCTTCGGACATCCACACCCAGGGCGATGTCCTGCTTTTCGCTCTGTCCGTTCATGACCAGCTCCGCAAATTTTTCAATTAAAAGGACCGGCAGGTTGTCGGCACAATAGAAGCCCATGTCTTCCAGTGTTTTTAATGCCGTGGTCTTTCCTGCGCCCGACATGCCTGTCACGATTACAAGTCTCAACGAGAATTCCTCCCTGTATTGTGCACCTTTAAAATTCACCTAAGAGTTTTACTTCCAGCTCGAGATCTACCCCGGAACTCTCCTTTACCCGGCGTTTTACCTCATTGCAAAGTCCCAAAATATCCGCCGCCGTTCCATGATCCTTATTGATCACGAATCCGGCGTGTTTCTCGGAGACCGCGGCTCCGCCGACGGAAAATCCCTTTAAACCGGCATCCTCGATCAGTTTTCCGGCGAAATATCCTTCCGGGCGCTTGAAGGTGCTTCCGGCGCTCGGGTATTCTAACGGCTGCTTCTCTTTTCTCTTTCTTGCCAGCTCTTCCATCTGCGACCGGATCACCTCCGGATCGCCAGGTGTCAGCTTGAATGCCGCGCGGACTGTGAAAAGTCCCAGGCGCTCCAGACAGCTCGTTCTATATCCCAACTCCAGCTCCTCGTTTTTCATCCGCTTCACATTTCCGTCCTGGTCCATCACATCCGCCCACAGGAGTACGTTCTTCATCTCGGATCCGTAAGCGCCCGCATTCATCATGACCGCACCGCCGACGGTTCCCGGGATTCCCGCTGCGAACTCCAGGCCGGTGAGCTCCTCTCTCGCCGCCGTGTTCGCAAGCTTTGAGAGCATCACGCCTGCCCCGGCGATGATAATGTTTTCGTTTTTCTGAACTTCTAATTCAGCGAGACGCTCTGTGCTGATGATCGTGCCACGGAAACCTTTATCTCCCACGAGGAGATTGCTTCCGTTGCCGATCATGTACCAGGGCTGTCCTGACTTTTTACAGTCCAGGACCGCCTCGCGGAGTTCTGTCTCTGATTCCGGAATCATGAACCGGTCTGCCGGACCGCCGACGCGGAATGATATGTGCCGCGCCATCGGCTCATTTGTTCTGATTTCCATGAATGTTTCTCCTTTTTATTCGCCTCTTTTAGCGATATTCGCCTGCACGCGGTTGTAGAGCTCCTGGGCCGCGTTGTAGCCCATCTTCTTCTGACGGTAGTTGACCGCCGCGGACTCTACGATTACTGCCAGATTACGTCCCGGACGGACCGGAATGTTGTGGCAGACAACTTTATTTCCAAGGAACTCCGTGTACTGGTCCTCAAGTCCGAGACGGTCGTATTCCTTATTCTTATCCCACTCTTCGAGCTTGATGACCATGTCGATGGACTGGGTATCTTTTACACTCTCGACACCGAACAGGGTCTTCACGTCGATGATGCCGATCCCGCGCACCTCGATGAGATATCTTGTGATATCCGGGGCGGAACCGACAAGAGTTTCATCGCTGACCTTGCGAATCTCCACAACGTCATCACTTACAAGACGGTGTCCACGCTTGATGAGCTCCAGGGCGGCCTCGCTCTTACCGATTCCGCTCTCGCCTGTGATCAGAACGCCTTCGCCGAACACATCAACGAGAACGCCGTGAATGCTGATGCACGGGGCAAGTTTTGCCTTCAGCCAGCGGATGACTTCCGCCATGGTATCGGATGTCGGCTTCGCGGAGAGCAGGCACGGAACACCGTAATGACTGCAGAGTTCTGCGACCTCCGGCTCCGGTGTCTGGTTTCTGCAGAACACGAGACATGGGATCTTGCTGGAGATCAGCTTGTCATACATGGCGATCCGGCGCTCTCTTGTGAGCCCGGAGAGGTACGCGATCTCCACGTTTCCGATCATCTGTACACGCTCATTGTCAAAATGTGCGTAGAATCCGGTGAGCTGAAGCGCCGGACGGTTCACGTCCGGGTGGGAGACAACGATCTTCTCGCAGTCCAGCTCCGGGGTCAGGTTTTTGAAATCCATTTTTTCTATTAATTCAGCTATTGTAACTCCGTACATGGCATAGTTCTCCTTTCCTGTATCTGGCCGCTGCCTCGAATCATGGCGGCAGTTCTTCGGAACAATTCGCAGCTATTCTATCGATTTAAAATACTGTGTAACTATTCAGTACCTTCATAGTTACACGCAAAAATCCATTCCAGATCAGCTTCGCTGATGGGATTTTTGCCCTCCAGCCTATGTTTTCTTACGGTCAGCGCAGCAAGTGCGCAGACCTACTGAACAGTTACAATACTGTTCTTTTTATCTTATATCCTGTCGGCATCGCTTCTGAATATAAATTTACAGCTCTGCGCACAGTTATCTCCATCCTATCATATCACAGGCCGAATGTCACGAGATTTTCCTGCTTCATCCCGTGCATTTACTCCGTGATCTCCGGCGCACGGTCCTTCTCGCGGAAATAGGCGTAGACGCTCTCCGCCGCCCGCTTATTCATGCCCTCCGTGCTCTCAAGCTCCTCCAAGGTTGCATCACGCACCGCCTCCAGGGACTTGAACCGGCGCATCAATGCTTTTCTTCTCGCCGGTCCGATGCCCTCGATATCGTCGAGGACTGAGTGTACCTGTGCCTTGCTTCGCAGACTTCTGTGGTACTCGATGGCGAACCGGTGTGCCTCATCCTGGATCCTCGTCACGAGCTTGAAGCCCTCGGAATGGCGGTCGATGGGGATCTCAACATTATTATAGTAGAGTCCCCTGGTCCGGTGATTGTCATCCTTTACCATGCCGCAGACCGGAATGTTAAGCTTCAGTTCGCTCAGCACACTCAGCGCGATGTTCACCTGTCCGCGGCCGCCGTCCATGAGGATCAGGTCTGGGAACCGCGTAAAGCTTCCGAAGCTTCCATCCGGCGCTTCCGCCCCGTCTTCCTGGTTCTTTCGCTCCTCTTCCAGCTCCTCCATGCCATGGGTGAACCGGCGGGTCAGCACCTCTTCCATGGACGCGTAATCGTTGGGTCCCTGGACGGTCTTTATTTTAAATTTCCGGTAATCGTTCCGCTTCGGACGTCCGTCCTCGAAGACTACCATGGAACCAACGGACTCGAAACCGCTGATATTGGAGATATCGTAGGCCTCCATCCTGCGGACTTTTTCCAGCCCCAGCCAGTCTCCCACCTGGTTCATGGCGCCGATGGTCCGGAGTTCTTCTCTCTTGATCTTATCCTTATCCTGGTCAAGCACAAGCTTCGCGTTCTTCTGCGCAAGCTCCACCAGTCGCTCTTTCTGGCCTTTTTTCGGGATCAGGAATTTTACCGCCTGACCGCGGCGTTTCGTGAGCCACTCTGCGATGAGATCCATCTCCGGAAATTTTTCCTGCACCCATATCTCTCTCGGGATAAATGGAGTTCCCGCGTAGAACTGTTTTACAAAGCTTCCGATGATCTGGTAATTGTTGTCTGCCGTGGATGCGGAGACACGGAAATGTTCCCGGCCGATCATCTTTCCATCCCGGACAAAGAATACCTGCACCACAGCGTCCGCGTCGTCCCTCGCCATGGCAATCACATCCCGGTCTTCCATGCTATGGCTCGTGATCTTCTGCTTCTGGGCGACCTGCTTCACGCTGTTTAAGAGTTCCCGGTACTCGATAGCCTGCTCGTACTCCATCGCGTCGGAGGCCGCCATCATCTTTTTCTCCAGCATCGTCAGCACCGGAGTGTACTTTCCGTCCAGAAATTCGATGACCTCGGAGACAGATTTCTTATATTCCACCTCGGAAATATAGCCCTGGCACGGCCCTGAGCACTGTTTGATGTGGTAGTTCAGGCACGGACGTTCCTTTCCGATGTCCTTCGGAAGATTCCTGCTGCATGTCCGGAGCTTCCAGAGCTTGTGGATCAGGTCGATGGTGTCCTTCACCGCTCCGGCGCTGGTATATGGTCCGAAATACCGGCATTTGTCCTTTTTCATGGTTCTGGAGAACAGGACTCTCGGGAACGGCTCGTCCGTAGTGACCTTGATGTAGGGATATGTCTTGTCATCCTTTAACATCGTGTTGTACCGCGGGCGGTGTTCCTTGATGAGGTTGCACTCTAAAACCAGGGCCTCCAGCTCGGAGTCCGTGATGATATACTCGAATCTCGCGATCCTGGATACCATCTTCTCGATCTTGGCCGTCTTGTTCCGGCTGCTCTGGAAATACTGGCGCACACGGTTCTTCAAGCTTATGGCTTTTCCTACATATATGATCTCATCGTGCTTATCATGCATGAGATAAACTCCCGGCGATGCTGGGAGTTTTTTTAATTCTTCTTCAATATTGAAAGGAATATCATTCTCTGTCAACGCAATCTCTCCCCGTCAAACTTTCTGATCATCGCAAGGTGGCGCTTGATGAACATGATCTGGGATCCAACATCATCGCAGCCCACCGGCGGATGGATGTCCAGAACCATGCAGATATCATCCAGTTCTTTCTGGGTTGCATGGGTCTGGAGCTTTGTCAGGCATTCCAGCATCAGATCATAGTTTTTTTCGTCCATGGCATCGAAGAAGTCCAGGAGCTCCTGGTTGACGGGCTGGTCTTCATCTGGGGCCTGGGCGGTGGTGTTTTTGGCGCTGCTGTCGCTGTCTGCCGACGGCTTCTGTTCTGCTGGTACCTGCCGCACTGGCTGAGCTGCATTCTGAGCGGAATTTTCCGCATTCTGTGGCTTTACAAGCCGTACTCTCTCAAACCGATACTTCTGCACCGCATCCGGGTATTTCTCCCGGTCAACTTCCTCTAAAAACATGTCAAGCGGACGCACCCAGATCTTGAAGTCCCCGTAGAGCGCCTGGTAGACTACCATTTCTTCCCCGGTCTCTGAGTGGGTCGCAACCGCGATGATCTGATATAACTTATTTTTAAAGTGCCGGTAGAATTCTCCCGGCACTGGTGTTTTACGAATCTGATTCATTTTGTTCTCCATTTTTACTGTTGAGCTATTTCGGGCTCTGTCCCGGCAGATGTTTCTCCACCATCCGAACTGGCTTCGCCTTCGCCCAAAACTGCCGCTGCACTGCTTCCGTCCCCGGAAAGTCCCTCTAAATGGTACTTATTCGCCGCGCTCCACAGCATCCACTCCTCGTATCCGGCATCCTGGACGGCGCGGACTTCCTCCGCGACCTCAGCATCACCGTAGGTGATATAATTTCCTTCCCCGAGATATGTGGCTGTGAAGTCCTGAAGCCACGGGCGGACGATCGCCTGGCGGCTCTCATGGTTGTCGGCTCTCGACGCATCCAGCAGGACCTTTCCAGACTTCTGAAGCGCCCCGAAGATCGTTTTATACGGTTCCGTATCCGGGTGTTCCAGCCCGAAGTTTCCAGAGCTGTAGTGGGACGGGTAGATCATCGGGCAGATATAGTCGAGAATCTTCGCCATCTCCGTATAATTCTGTCCGACGGCAGTGGAATCCACGCCGCTTCCGATGATCGTGCCGAACACATCCGCAGAGACGAAAAGTCCCTGGGACGCGAGATTTTCATATAAATAATTGGTACACTCCAGGATCGTATCCGTCTTGGAACGCCCCCGGATCACTGCTTCGTCGTAGACGACCTGACCTGCCGACGCCTCGTTCGGGAATCTCAGATAGTCGAACTGGACCTCATCAAAGCCGAGATCTTTTGCCTCTGTTCCGACTTCCAGAAGATAATCCCAGACCTCCTGGCGGTACGGATCCACCCAGTACATTCCCTGGCGGTCCTGGTACAGGCTTCCGTCCGGCAGTTTCAGGCTCCACTCCGGTTTCTTCTCCGCGAGATAGGAATCCCTGAAGGCCGCGACTCGCGCGATCACATAGAGATCCTTCTTCTTGAGGCTCTCGATCAGGCTTTTCATGTCCCGTACATACGGGATACTGGCACCGATCTCGTTCACTGTCGCCGCATCCACCGGACATGTGATCCGTCCCTGATCCTCCTTAAAGTCTATGACCACCGCGTTGATTCCCGCAGTCAGGGCCCCGTCCAGAACACCGTTTAAGACTTCCTCATTTCCGGCCACCGGCCCCGTAATGTAGATGCCGCGGACCTTCTTCGCCTCGCGCCCCGGAAGCGCCGGGTTCGAGGAGTCAACGATCCGCACGGAGATCGTCTTATTTTTATCTTCCCCGGCATCCTCGATCACCAGGACACCGCTGGTCTCCTGGGTGCTCTCCGCCGCAGCTGTCATCTCTGCTGTCTCTGTCTCCTCCGCCGCAGGTCTGCTGCATGCCGATAACAGGAACAGGCCCGCCATGGAGAACGCAAATAGCATTTTTTTCATGTTCGCTCATCCTTTATTTCAATCCACAGTCAGTAATTTCACGGAGACTGGCACATTTATTGATTCCTTGTCAACAGGGAATACTGATTTTTCTCCGTCACTACTGCCATTAAGTTTTCCTGCAGTTTATTTCATCATCTGCCAGGAGATAAGAACTCAAGTTACCACCATAATATCATAAGTATATGGATTTGGGAAAGAAAAATTAAAAAACTACTGTTCAAAATGAGGTTTTTGATGGATAATAGATAGATAGGTACGAACGGCTGCCAAAAGCCGCAGGTACGAAAACTTTTTGAAAATGATCCGGATGTCTGCCCCACAGCTGTTTCAGCCGGATGTCTTTCCTGGAAACTCCAGACCGGCTCATTTTCATTTAATATGACTATTAAGAGGAGAAAAACAAATGATCAAGCAGGGTTTCGACAACGACAAATACCTCGCCATGCAGTCTGACCATATCCGCGAGAGGATCAGCAAATTCGGCGATAAATTATATCTGGAATTTGGCGGCAAGCTGTACGATGATTACCATGCATCCCGTGTACTTCCGGGCTTCGAGCCGGACAGCAAGCTCCGCATGCTCATGCAGCTGGCTGACCAGGCAGAGATCGTCATCGTCATCAATGCCGCTGATATCACAAAGAACAAGGTCCGCTACGATCTGGGCATTACATACGATCTGGATGTACTGCGCCTGATCCATGTATTCACCGACCGCGGACTCTATGTCAGCAGTGTCGTAATTACCCGCTACGTTGACACACCGGCGATCCAGCAGTTCAAACACAAGCTGGAGAAGCTTGGCCTTAAGGTATACCGCCACTATGAGATCGACGGCTATCCGAGCAACATTCCGCTTATCGTCAGCGATGAAGGTTACGGAAAGAATGACTATATCGAGACGACACGTCCACTCGTTGTCGTTACAGCTCCGGGGCCGGGAAGCGGAAAGATGGCGACCTGCCTTTCCCAGCTGTACCACGAAAATAAGCGCGGCGTAAAGGCCGGATACGCGAAATTCGAGACATTCCCGATCTGGAACCTGCCGTTAAAGCACCCGGTAAACTTAGCTTACGAGGCCGCAACTGCAGACTTGAACGATGTGAACATGATCGACCCGTTCCATCTCGAGGCTTACGGAAAGACCACCGTCAACTACAACCGCGACGTTGAAATCTATCCTGTGCTCAGCGCCATCTTTGAGGGAATCTTCGGCGAATGCCCGTACAAATCCCCGACCGATATGGGTGTCAACATGGCCGGTCTCTGCATCTTCGATGACGAGGCATGCCGCGAGGCTTCCTGCCAGGAGATCATCCGCCGCTACTACCAGGCTCTTGAGAAGGTCGTAAAAGATGATTCCTGCCAGAACGAGGCATACAAGATCGAACTGATCATGAAGCAGGCAAAGATCTCCCCGAAGGACCGCGTTGTTGTTCCTGCCGCTGTAAATCTTGCGAAAGAGACAGATGCCCCGGCTGCTGCCCTGGAACTCCCGGACGGAAAGATCGTTCTCGGTAAGACAAAGGAGCTCCTCGGCGCTTCCGCTGCCGTTCTCTTAAACGCAGTGAAGGAGCTGGGCGGAATCGACCACTCCATCGACCTGATCTCCCCGGAGTCCATCGCTCCGATCCAGGAATTAAAGGTCCGTTACCTCGGCAGCGGCAACCCGAGACTGCACACCGATGAGGTGCTCATCGCCCTCTCCACCTGTGCCGCTACCGACGAGAACGCAAGGATCGCTTTAGAACAGCTCCCGAAGCTCCGCGGTTGCCAGGTACACACAACAGTTATGCTGTCCAATGTAGATAAGAATGTCTTTAAGAAGCTCGGCATCGGACTTACCTGTGAGCCGGTGCAGGAAGATAAGAAAATTGGGTAATTCCTAGATTGCAAAGACCGCCGTCTGCCAGTAGGATGTCCTGCGACAGACGAGCGGTTCTTTTTTCGTCCGACACTCTGTTGAAACGCAAAGTTTGTCGAAAAAAATGATTGCCTTTTCGACAGAATGTACCTACAATAGGTAGGAAGAAAACTTTGGAGAATCAGATCATGAATCAGAAATCAAGAAATGCACTTTACGCAGGTCTCGGGACTGTTTTTGCGGTCATGCTCGCGAATCCGGCTATAGCCTATGCCGGAACATGGTCCAACGAAGGCGGACCGAACCAGTGGAAATACTATACCGATGACAATACAAGCGCCGCCGACGGCTGGTACTGGATCGACGGAGATCAGGACGGCTTGGAGGAATGCTATTATTTCGATAAAAACGGCTTTATGATGGCGGACACAAGAACACCAGACGGTTTCCAGGTAAATTCCGACGGATTCTGGACCGTAAGTGGACAGGTACAGAAACGTGAAACGCCGGTGCAGGACCTTCCAACCGGACTTCATGAACAGGAAGGCGGGCTTATCTACCGCGACGAGGGCGGCGAGCTCGCTGCGAACGCTTGGAGAAGCTCGGACGGAAGCTGGTACTATTTCGACGCTGCGGGTCATGCCGTCAAGGGATGGCAGTATATTGACGGATACAAATTCTACTTCGATGAGAATGCTTGCACGCTGGTCCAGAACCTTGAGGGCATCCTCTCTGCACAGTCTTTCCAGATCGTTGTGGACCGTGCCCGCTGCCAGGTAACCGTATATGCCCCGGATGATGGAAACGGATATATCATTCCTTACCGGACCTTTATCTGTTCCCCGGGAAAAGAAAATTCCCAGACTCCAACGGGAACCTTTAAAACCACACGCAAATACCGATGGCATGCCCTCGTCGAGTCCACATACGGTCAATATTGTACAAGACTCGGCAACACCAGCATCCTCTTCCACAGCGTCCCGGGAAAGACCACAAGCATTCACAACATTACCGCTGAGGAATACAACAAACTCGGCGCTCCTGCCTCCCACGGCTGCATCCGCATGACCGTTGCCGACTGCAAATGGATCTACGACCACTGCCCGTCCGGCACTGTCGTCACCGTAGGCGACAATCTTCCGGCACCGTTTGACAGACCGGAAGCCGAGAAGATTCCGGAAGGTCAGGATTGGGATCCTACGGATCCGGAGATCGGATAAACTATTTACAAAAAGGACCTGACGCTCGCAGGTCCTTTTTGTATTTCAACTGCTTCAATTGCTTAGTTCTCTTTTCCACCAATAGAACGGCTGCCATATTATTTCACTGCAATTTCTGAATATTTATACCAAAGCATTCTGCTCCTTCAATATTTCCCTGACATGCTCGATTTCCGCTCCTTCATCCACCGCCAGACACGCCGCCCCGACGCCTGCTGCATGCCCGGTCGCAAAGCATGTTCCCATAACACGCACAGCCGCAAATGCCGCCTCATCCGCCGAGATCATTCTGCCTGCCCCAAACAGATTTTTCACATTCTCCGACTGAAGTGCCCCGAGAGGAATGTCAAAATAGCTTCCCGACTTCACTTCCATATAAGTCGCCATCTTGTTGACATCCCTGTGAATCTCCGGTTTCCATCCGCCCCGGGCCACACCGTCCGGGCGCTTTCTCCCGGAGATCACGTCGTCCGCCGTGATCGTCTCCTTTCCCACCAGCTTTCTCGTCTCCCGAAAACCGATCGACGGTCCGATCACCGCCAGCTCACTGTGCTCCATTCCCGGCATATAAGTTCTCAACGCCTGGATATACCCGAGCACCTGTTTCCTCGTCTCCCTCTCCATCCGTGTCATCTCTTCCGCTGAAAGTCCTTCCGGAATAATGCTCGGAAGAAGTACATGGACGATCCCAGAATTTTCCATTTTGAGAATAAATCCTTTTTCTCTGGTAAGGTTTCTGATTCCTTCTGCCTTCGCTCTCACCACTGCCCGCTCAACCGCCGCCGGTGACAGATCCACATCCGCTGCCACACCGCTCAGCCGGAAGGTCAGCGTCGCTGCCTGCGGATGTCCGCCATCGGTTCCCCATATGAGCTTCGCACCCGCAAGTCTGGACAGATTTGCGTCTCCAGTTGCATCCACGAATGCCTTTGCTGAAACGGTAAACAGGCCTTCATCATCCGCACACTGAATCGTCCGGATCGTATTCTCCACAGTCTCTACCCCGATCAGCACCGTATGTAAAAAATAATCCACATGTTCCTTTTCCAACAGGTTATCCAGTGCGCATTTCAAATATTCCGGCTGAAAGATAATATCCCGGTTCCCGGATGCGGAAATCTCCTCAGCGATCGTCGGACCCAGTGCCCTCATCTCATCCAGCACAAGCTGCCCGATCCCTTTCACCACCCGCACCGGATCCGATCCGCATGTATAAAATCCACAGAAGCAATTAACTCCTGAGTTCGTCGCCTCTCCTCCGAGATAAGCATTCCGCTCCACCAAAAGCGTTTTCGCTCCAGCCTTCGCCGCTCCGACTGCCGCGGCCACACCTGCAGTACCGCCGCCAACAACTACTATATCATATTGATAGGAACGCTCCATATCAAGATTCACTCCTTTTTGTAAGCACATGTTGTCAATCAAGTCAGAGCCCCTACTCCCACCGGCATGAATTTACGATGATTCACGATCGGAAAAAGGTGTGGCTTATCTGACCAGGGTGAACTACCCATTGTCTTAAGCTAATGGGCTTCCTGCTTCATCGACCTCGTAACCTACTATCTCCACAGGCGTTAATTTGGGCAGTCCCTGCCCTATATATTTCTTTATGCTATTTGTCTTAATCCTTCTGTCAGTATATTTTTCGCGGCATTGATATCCCTGTCATGTTCTGCTCCGCATTTCGGACATATCCATGTCCTCACTGACAAATCTTTTGTATCTGGATTCTGATACCCGCAAACAGAACATAATTGACTACTAGCATAAAATGTATCTATTTTGATGTATTTCCTGCCATTCCATTTTGCCTTATACTCTAACTGTCTTGTCAGCTCATACCATGATACATCACTTATGGCTTTTGCCAGATGATGATTTTTTACCATGTTTTTTATCTGTAAATTCTCTGAAACTATCACTTGGTTTTCGCTGATAATCTCATGTGAAACTTTATGTAGATAATCTTTTCTTATATTCCTTATTTTCTCATGGCATAATGCTATCTTTTTCTTTGTTTTATAATAGTTCTTACTTCTCTTTCCTTTATGTGACAGTTGCCTTTGCAGCTTTACAAGCTGTTTCTCGTATTTTTTTATAATTTTTAGATTCTCATATACCTTCCCATCGGAAGTAATACATAAATCTTTAATTCCTAAATCGATTCCTATGTTATGATTTGTATGTGCCAGTTCCTTATGCTCCGTTTCTACAAGTATGGACACATAGTATTTTCCACTGGAAACCTGCGAAACGGTCGCTGACTTAATCTGCCCACGATATTCCCTGTGTAACCTTGCTTTTACCGCTTTTAATTTTGGCAATTTTATCTTCCCTGTCTCAAAATCTACCGCAATATTTCCATTTGTGAAGTTTGTTGTGTATGATTTATGGTTATCGTGTTTGCTCTTGAATTTCGGATATCCTGCATGTTCCTTAAAGAATTTTTGATATGCAGCGTCCATGTGATAGATTGCGTTGGTCAGAGCAAATTTATCTATTTCTTTTAACCATTCATAGTCTTTCTTTAATTCTCTGTTACAGTAATTATTACAATCCGTTTTACTAACTGACTTTTTCTCTTTCTCGTATATTTCTTTCCGATATGCCAATGTCTGATTGTAAACAAAACGGCAACAGCCAAATGTTTTTGCAATCTGAATTCTTTGTTCGCTATTAGGATATATCCTGTATTTATATGCTTTTAACACCCACTGTCGCCACCTTCCTACCCTTGATTTTCTATATATTTTCGGGGCATCTCTTCTGATACATTTCCTACACTGCAGACAAAATATCCGTCCGTCCAAAAAGTATGTTCTTTCGTAACTATTCAGTAGGTCTGCGCACATGCTGCGCTGACCGTAAGAACACATAGGCTAGAAAGCAAAAATCCCATCAGCGAAGCTGATCTGGAATGGATTTTTGCTCGTAACTATGAAGGCACTGAATAGTTACGAAGGTTAAATGGTAATTGTGTACTGGACAGTTACAATTGAATATGGAAGAAAGGAGGATGGTGTATGGGAATGATGACAGTTCCGATGAGCCTTCAGGAGCCGGATTTTATGATCCATGGCGTCTTAAAGACAGAGATGTTTGGTCAGGAGTTGTGGATTACCACAACGACCGTAGGTTCCTGGATCATTACGGCCACACTTCTGCTGATCGCATGGATCGCCAGCAGGAAGTTAAAGAAGGTAAATGCCACGGATACGCCTGGCACATTTCAGTGTGTGCTGGAGATGGGGATGGAAGCCCTGCAGAACATGGCAGAAGGCATTTTAGGCGGTAATGCGAAACGGTTTGTTAACTACATCGGAACAATATTCTTATTTATCTTGTTCTGCAACTTAAGCGGTCTGTTTGGACTTCGTGCCCCGACAGCCGACTTTGGCGTAACATTCTTATTAGGTATGTTTACGTTCTTCATTGTGAACTATCAGGGAATTAAAAACCGTGGAATCGGCCATTTTACCAGCCTGTTCCAGCCAATACCGGTTCTGTTCCCCATTAACCTGATTGGAGAGATCGCAAACCCGATTTCAATCTCGCTGCGTCTTTTTGCCAATCTGCTTTCCGGCGTTATCATCATGGGCCTGTGGTATGGCATGATGCCATGGTTTGCCAAAATCGGTATCCCAGCGGCATTACATGTGTACTGCGATCTGTTTTCCGGATGTATCCAGACATATGTGTTCTGTATGCTGACGATGGTATACGTCAATGACAAAATGGAATAAACACACATTTATTTAATTTAGGAGGAAATTTTTATGAATATCTCTGGACAGGATTTTATTTTTGG
>OIWU01001003.1_pt1 | contig 30880 bp, 26 predicted proteins | sample 1587711 | NCBI WGS metagenome assembly OIWU01 (sample SAMEA3888909, study PRJEB22519) | human gut metagenome | biome: human gut; feature: human-associated habitat; material: faeces | place: Denmark | collected 2010 | reverse complement strand
AAAACTGTGTTAAACTACTTTTATTGTAGCTTGACACAGTTTAGTTTACACTCTCGATATAATCCGCTATAATTAGTTGTTTTCCCTATAAATCTCGTCATTTTTTGATGGATTCAAAATGATTTTCCGCTATAATAATGACGAATTCGCCATAATTCCGCTAAAATCCGCTTAGTATTTGCCCAACTAATTACTCAACTACCTTCCACTCGCCTCCATTACGTGAGCCTCCAATGCGAATAAGCCGTCCTCTTTGCTTTAATTTTTTGATATGGTAGGCAACCCCATCTTCTGTTATGCCACATACGGATGCAAGTTCTTTTGCTGTGACCTTAGAATTATTACTGATTATTTTAAGAATGGTTTCCGTAGTGTCGGCAGGAGTTTCCGTAGTTGTTTCCGTAGTGTCGGCAGGAGTTTCCGTAGCTGTTTCCGTAGTTGTTTCCGTAGTGTCGGCAGGAGTTTCCGTAGCCTCTTTGATATTTTTTCCCAGTTTAAGACAAGTTTCGATTCGGTCAGGATTACTCTTTTCTTCAACTGTTGGGATGCTCCAACCATTATCCTTCCATCCTTTTGCGATAACATCGGCACCTGTACCACCTTTTTCACCAATTCCCAAGAATACAAACATCTTTTGGATTACAGGGTTTCTGCACACACTGTGTCCTCCTTCATAATATTCTTCCATACTGACAAGCATTGTACCAGGGTTGGATAACACAATACGGTCGAAATATCTGTCTATGACAATATTACCCCTCACTGTATATGCTGCATGAATGATGCTGTTGGCTAAAGCCTCACGCAGAGCCACATGAGCTGTAGTGGTATTATTCCTTATTTGATTATTGTCAAGACTGAATGGTACAGGTAACGCATGTTGCAACAAAGGCAAAACACGAGTGAAGAACTGGTAAAGGTTAGCTTCCCAAGTTCCGTCTGGATATATACGATTTGTCCAACGTATCCGGCTGTCATCAATCAAATGTTCACGATAGTCAGGAAAGAACTCTTGGCAACATTCTGGATCTGTAATACTGTTACTTTTACCAAACATCAGCATTCCTGCAACCGTAAATCCTTCGGTTGATGTAGCTCTATCCTTACGATAGGCACCTATGTTTTCCAAGAACTGTTTGTCGTCAACCTCAGTCCAAGGATGGTTTTCGTGTTTGATATCATATGCACGGCGATACTGGTGAAGAGTCTGCATATCAATGTCATCAATGGAATAACCTCGTAGGATTCGAGAATCAGCGGATGCTCTCATATTGTTGGCATCCGAGTACATCTGCTTTATCTCATCATCTGTACATAGATAATCTCCCTCGTCCCTGCGCTTATAAGTATGTCCAAACGGAGTAAGTGTAAGGTGAATGGGGCGCAAGTTATATTGTGCACGAGGAATTCTAAAGGCAAGTAAGTATTGCCCTCCGTCAGTCTTTATTTCTTCTATATCGCTCTCTACTAGCAGTGGAATATTTACGCACGACTTATTGTGTGCATCATCCCAAAACTGCTTTCTGTATTTTGTAACAAGCTCTTTTGAAAGGCCATCAGGGGTGAATTTATGATTCTTCTCTTTCACTCCCAACACAATTGTTCCACCATTAGTATTGGCTAATGCTGAGAAAGAACGCCAAAATTCAGCTTTTGGGAATCCGCCTGCGGCTGATTTATATTCTATTTCAGAGCTTTCCTTCAGTTGAAGTTTCAAATGTATCTGTTCTGCTATGTTCATGTCTTTTGTATTTAAAAATATTTGGGGGTGCGGTATCTATAGCATTTTACCATATAGCTAAGCGCTCAAAAAGATTTTGTGTTGCTTCATCTTTTTGTTTACTACATTCTTTAATTTGATTTCTTTCTAAGTCTGAATATTCTTTTTTGATTTTTTCAATTTCCTTATTTAGTTCTTTGTTGGAACGCTCGATTTTCTCATTTTCTTCTTTAAGGGCTCTCAAATCTAAAAATAATTTTCTATTCGTGTCTTCCTTTTCTTGTAAGGCTTTTTGTAATTCTATGTTTTTGTTATTAAGTAGGCAACATTTAGAGTTAGCATTATCCAACTGAACGGAAAGATGATTTGCCAATAACTCTTTTTCTGCCAAACTTTGAATATTTTGTTTTAGCGTACCTTCTATTCTTATTTTCTCTTTTTGTAGCTGGATGTACTCTTTTTTCAACTGGTTTGTTTTTGTTAGATAAACTTCAACCAATCTGCTTGCTTCTTCTTTTTCATCATTTAAGTTCTTATATCGAACATTGATACTTTTAAGAGTGTCGTTTTCTAGGGAAAAAGACTTGTTCTTCTTTTTAAGAGTGTCGTTTTCCTGTCTTAACTTTTTGCTTTTTGCAGCAAGATTGTTTTTTTCTTCAAGGAGAGCATCAAACTTTTTTTTGTTTTTATGTATAAGACGTACCATATAGCCAACTCCTATTATTAAAAGGAACAGTATTAATGCTATTGATAATATACTTATATGGATGTGCTCATGAAAAAGAAGTTGAAAAAACTTGCTGAAATTGATGTATAACATATTTTTAATCTGTTAATAAGTGACCACTAAATAGGTAATAATCCTGTTTTTCTCTGTCTATACCAAACACACGAACTATTATATAAGACTTACTTTTGTCTGTATCGCATTCTTCAATCATGGATAGCTCACGATAAGATATTGGCATGTTTTCTTGCGATGATTTGTCACGTGTTGAAGCCTTTACCTCCAAATAGACTTCTATTCCATTTCTCGTAGTGAAAGTTATGTCGTACTTTTCATAATTTGATTTACAGAAATAAATTTTCCCATTCAATAATATTTTTTGTTCATAGTCTTCTTCTGTAGAGATAGAAAGACAAATAGGATTATACCCCATTGCTATCAATTTTTCATAAACAAGGATTTCGCCTTTAAATCCTGTTCTTTTATTTCGTTCTTGGTCGCTAACACTTGGAGCGTATTCTCCTAATGTAACCTCTATATTGCCACTTTCTGGTTGAATGTTTTCTTCTAATAAAGATGTGTTATAACCTTTATCCTCTAGATTTTGACGAATACCATCATGGTCTTCAATTAGCATTATAAACAGTTCTCGTTCTTTGCCTTTGATTTCAAGATATTTACATAGGGGAGTCAATAATGGTTCAACATTGGCAGGTCTTAAACTACCAGTATAATAAAACTCATTTTTGCTGCCAAATGAATTTTTCTCAATAGTATCATCGTTGTTTCCATACGTCAAACGTATTTCTTCGCAATGATAGAAATAGGTATTATTCAATAGGGATAGCAAACTTTGTTTTTTCTCATTATAATATGTTTCATCTATTTTTTCTCCTAAAGCAATAATTGCAAGTGGAGACAATATGCCCTTTAGTAATCTTTGAAGTTCTTTTGTTTCCTTTTTATTTTTGAATGATGGCTTGATATTCTTTTCTGTTATTACTTTAACCCCCATTAAAGCCAATAACTCTATTACTTTTTCTCTATTTGAAGGGGAACCGATATATGCACGATTATCAGACTTGAAACCATCTAACGTGATGCAACTTAAATCTCGTGGATATTCGAAGATTCCATCCTTTGAAAGTATTTTATTGTTCTCAGCCCATTCCTTTATTTGTTCAGCCTTAGCAGAAGATGTAAGACAATCCAAATCAACTAACCGTTGGTAGATATTCGATATGCGATCTTTATTCTGCTCAGTATTATCTTCATCATGGGAAATATTGGTTAATATAGTCAGATAGTCTTCCAATTGGAGAATGTTGCGCAGATGTAAAACGTTATTCCAACTTTCGTGAATATTGTTATTCAAATTGATAACAGGTAGATATTTATCAGCTATATTCTTTATGTCATCAGTGTTATAAAATACTTGATTAGAAGGTAAACATCTTCCATCTGTGGTAGGAAATAATTGATAATGATCTAAGGCCCAGTCAATGAAGTTAGTTTCTTTTAAAATTGCAAAGCTTCTTGACTCCTCCCAACTGCCTGCTTTTCCATAAACATAATCAGATTCATCTTCAAATGATTTAGAGAAAATCGTTGACCAAATTATGGTTAGTAGGCTATTGCTGCACTCGTTTGTCAAGACAAATGGAGCGTAGAAGATTTTAAAATATCTAAACTTATAATGGAAAGGGAAAGACGCTCCCCAAGAGCCTATATTGTATAATTGACAAAATTTGTCTTTGACTTTTTGGAGAAAAGAGATGTCCTTTGTTTCATCTAATTTTATGTCTTTTAGTCCTAATGTACTATTAATACCTAATTTTGTAAAAAACAAGTTCCATTCAGTGACATTGTTCTCGTTTTCGCAATATTCTTCCGAAATAAAAATATCCCCTTCAAAACAAGGTTCTATGTTAACTTCAGGCTTGTATTTAGAACCTAAATACAAATTAGAAGCGTATTCTAATTTACCTTGTTTTGTCAAGAACTTCAATCTTGATAGATAATAGTCACTGATTTCATCAAAAATATTATGTTTTAAGTTTGTTTCAAACAGAAATCGAGTTACTTCAATACTGTTCTCTTCTGTAATGTAGCCTCTTTCACAAATAACGTCTTGAATAAAGGTGATATCTGTTAGTTCTTCTACTCCAAGTTGTGAAATCCATTTAAATTCTTGTTTGTTCTTGTTAAGATGTTCGTTTATCTCATTGTGCAGAAATACAGCTTCTTCAGCCAATTCGTTACGTTCTTTATATTGTGAAGGGAAGAATAAGCCATGAGGATAACTTAAATTTCCTTTTTCATCAAGCAAGAAACGTGTATCTTGTAGAACTGCCGCCAAGTCCTCTTGCTCACTTTGGTTTTGCTGATAATATTCAAATAAGAAATCTATGAGTTTTACATCAAGACTTGGTGCAATGTTATCAAAAGCTTTTTTATCTTCAAAAAGTGCTTTTAATTTCTTCTTGTCATAGATGAAGACGCCATAGTCTTCTAATAATTTAAAGCCTTTCCATATAGGATTGATAAAATCTTTTTCGGAATAGTTTTTATTATAGACTCTGTTTATATGAGTTGTAAGCAAATGTTTCGAAATGGCTTCTGATAGACCCATTCTATCCATAACAGCAGAAGATACAAGAACTTTTGATTTTGCATCGTTCGCCCTTGGAATAAAAGCAATATTTTTGATTGCTTTTTCCATTTCAGAAGTAAATGTTTCTTCTAATGTATTGTTGTTACCATACGATTTTTGTGGTAGAACTTCATAATAGTTACTATATGTGGATGATATTTCTTTCATCCAATTTAAATATTCAGAAGGAATTTTTGAAAAGATGAGTTTATTCCATACAGAATCTTTATGCAATTGCTGACGCCCTGCATCTGTAATGAAATTGGCGTTCACCAAGAACGGAAAGCCTTCATTTCCAAATTTAAATGAAGTTGGCAGGTAGGTATAAACAACAGCATCATCCTTATCTACACTTTTTATCTTATTGTTATTATCTATTCTAATAGCAAAAGATAGGTCGAACGTCTTAGCATCTTTCAGCTTCTGAGGAGTGTTTATGTCGGCTTTTATGTCGTCATAAAGCTCTGATGGTACATCAACTTCAGGATTTGTATACGTCAGCCATCTGCTGTCTTCTTTTCCATTGGAAGAAAGAACAACAATATTATCTGTACACATTTTGTTTACATCTGCCAAAATTTCCTTATGAGAAACAAATGTCATTTGAATATTTCGACATCTGAGGAAAAGTAAGAACTGACTATTTGAAAGAAGTTTTATTATTTTCTTCTCTAGTGACGATGTATTTGTTATCTTTATGTAGGTAATTACGTTGTATTTTGATGTATCAATAGAAATAGGAGCCTTTGTTTCTATTGGAATAATTTGCCATGGCATTAAGTATGTCTTTTCTTCACTTTTTGTGCCGTATGTTTCGTTCCAGTGATTTTCCCAAAATCCGTCCCAATATTGTTTGTCAAATTTAAAACAATACTCACCTGTTTCTACTGTCACACAAGTTGAACGCATGAATACAGACTTGAAACCAATGCCTTTATATCCAATTTTCTTTGTATCTTTTGTCTTATTACCATTACCGATATCACAAATACCTTCAATATCTCTTGAAGAAAAAGCTGCTCCATTATGCATAAAGACTAAATAGTCGCCTTCTATTGTAATATTGATTGTTAAGATTCCATTTGCCTTTTCATCATAAGAATCAACAGCATTTTGCAAAAGCTCAAAAATAAAACGTTCTTCTTCTGTGTAAATACCAGAAGATAACTGCATGAGACCCTGTTCTACTGTTGTAGCAACATCTGGGGTAGTTTTTAATGTGTAGCGTTCTGCTAATTTCTTTAATAAACGATTTTCCATATATCTTAATATTATACTCTAATTGTTTTTGTAACAAGCTCTTCTGAAAGACAATCAGGTGTGAATTTATGATTCTTCTCTTTCACTCCCAGCACAATTGTACTACCTTTAATATTTGCTAATGCTGAGAAAGAATGCCAAAAATCTGTTTTTGGAAAACCACCAGCTGCTGATTTATACTCCACTTCGGAGTTCTCCTTCAGATGGAGGTTTAAACGTATTTGTTCTGCTATGTTCATATCTGTTCACTTCTATTTTGGATTAACATACGCACCACTTGTAGTTACCTCAGGAGGATAGTCTTCAATATTGAAATTGCGTTCAATATTGCATGATTCACAGACTGCATTATATAATTTTACCTCATTATAATTAATGTCTTTATCGATAACGATCATCTTTCCCATCATCTGGGCAATTTCCTCCTTTAAATCAGTTGAGAGTGTTCTTACTATTGCCAAAGCTTGTAACGTAACAAGATTGTTTACCTCGACCATATAATTATCTGCAAGTTCGAAAGAACGTGCAATTTCATTCATATAATCAACTTCGACATCTTTTACAATATTATCTGCATTAACGATGTCATTCAATATTTTTAACACAGCTATTTTTGCATTATGCGTTAATTCTTTCATTGTATATAGTTTTTACTTCTTTGCGTTTACACAAACCCAATTCCATGCATTCTTCTTTTTGTCATAATCATAGATAATCAGACATTTGATATTATCACCATTCTTTAATTTGTATTTTTTTACAATATTTGGTGAAACAAAGCAACTTGTAGAACCTGACTTTAAGAATGCGAATTCTTTATCGTCCCTTTTGTTAATCTTTCCTTCTACATATTTAGCATAATTTAGATTCGAAGGCAGTTGAAATTTTGTTGAACTGATAATTTTCATTCTGCCTTCATTATCTGTAATATAATGCAATTTCAAAATATTTCCAGCCTGTACCCTAAACCGTAACTTTTGAACTGTCCGTTTCTCTTTGCCATAAATAATAAAAGCTTTATGATTGGTTTGATCAACGTATGTTACGACTGCAATACATTCTTTTGCGCCATTGCATAATATGGCATCCGTAATGGACATATAATCAATAGAGACATTTCCGTCTGGTATAGTAGAATTAAGCCACGGTTGGTGTATCCAGCAATCTATTTCGTTTGGTAGTCTCCAACCTTGTGAAACATAGCATCGTGTTACAGCATCAATATGATAACGTGCAGAGTTAAGTAATCCACGCTTTATATACAAATTGGCTAATTTGATATGAACTTTACCAAGGAAGGTTTCTTGTGTTCGGCAATGAACTGCACGTAGCAGACAAGCTAGTTGTTTGTCTTCATCATCCGTGAAAACATCACTTAAAAGCTGCCAAACCCAAAACTCGGTAGCCTTTTTTCTCGCAAAAGGTATAATAACTTTTAAAGCTTCATCACGATTACTTCCTAAAGCCAAGAGAAGTTTCCCGTAGAAATAACCTGGATACATCATTTCCTTATGGTTATTCATAAGATTGTCCAACTTGGGAAGAAATTCCTCAATTCGTCCAAGATCATTTAGTCTAAGCAACGCCTTGGAATTTGCTATGAAGGCACGTTCGGCAAGAGTCATCATCTTTTGTCCTTTCTGATTGACGTATGGCTCATAGTCTTTAGAAGATAGGTCGTCCAAATTCCACCAATCAAAAAAGTCAGGCATTTCAGACCAATTCTCAAATTTGAGAATGGCTTGAAGAAGGAAGGAATGACCTATGGATGGTTTGAATTCATAATCCTTAAACTTCGAAAACAACGTTGATAGTTTTGAAGATGCTTCAATGTCTGTTAAGAATATATTATTCTTGATGAAGTTTGCTATTTGGAATTGCACATTGTCAAAAATCATACTGTCATTGGCAATAGTCAGCTGATCTAATGATTTAAGCTCGTTTATATGTTCTAACAGTTTGGCATAGTCACCAACTTCAGAATCAGCTTTTATCATGTAATATAGCACCCAACCAACTGCTCTTTGTGCCCAGATATCGGCTGTTCTAGCAGCCAAATCGGTTTTGGCAAGTTCGTATGCTTCCTGCACTTGACCTGCCTTGCACATTGTTGTTATATCTTTAACATTTGCCATATTATACAAAATGTGAGTTTATTATTTCTATTATTTCACTAAGTTCTCCGTCATCTTTACCTTTCAGTGACATAGGTTTGGCGTATGTGATAAATCCGTTAGAATTTACATACACCTTTATATATGAGAATGTCCCGCTGGTACGCATATAATATGTAGTACTGAAATCTTCTGCATGTTCAACTACGTTCGTAATCTGAACACCTATGGTATCACATGCCGACCTAATCAAATCAAGCAACTTACTGTGTGATTCATCGGAGGGAATATAATTATATTTACAAGACATTCCTTGTTCGTCATTCAACATAATTTCTATAAGCGGTGTATGCTGATTCGGAGATGCCGCCTTTGCAGGCTGGAAGATATCTCCAGCTTTATAGAAGAGATCATATCTGTCAACTCCGTCTGGAGTTTGTATGTTGTATATCTCCAAATACGGACGACTTTGTACGCTTATTATTCTGTACGGAGTATACTCCATGTTTTTTGCAATGCAATGGTACTTTGCCCTTATGCCATTGTCTACATTCTTGTTGTGGAATGGTGTAGGCGGGACTTCGTTAAGGATTCTGCATTCCGGAGCGATGTTCTTGCATTTTTGTATAGGTTCGATTCTGAATTTTGAGAACGGTGTGATATGTGGCAGGTTTGTTACGTAAAGTGTTTTCTGTGCTCGTGTTGTAGCTGTATATGCCCATCTTAGACTGTCATCATCAAGTCCTGTTCTACCCGTGTAGTCAACGAACACTTTTCCCCATTCACCACCTTGACATTTGTGTCCTGTTACGGCATATCCATATTTTGCACGTATAGCATTGTAATACTCATCATTGAGAAGAGCTTCTGCAAAACTTTCTGTACCTTGTTTTAATCTTGGATTCCTCATACAGAAATTGATATACAGAGCTCTGTTTTCATCTATCGAAATTGTTGCTGTATCGCTTGTCAGTAAATCCTCAAGCAACATACATGGCATCGGATAACCATCGCCATTAGGAACTGTTACTTTAATGAAGTTTAGAGTAATGACAATGCGCTCTTTCTTTCCTCCGATTTGAGCATATACAGGAGCAGATTGTTGTATTCTCTCTCCAATGGAAAGTACAGGAACAAACTCTCCGTTCATACGATCAAGCCTATAGTTGTTTTGTGTAATAAGCAAAATGTCATTTTCCTGAAGAGGCACATCTCCTCCATAAAGAGATTTGCGGATGTCTCTATTATATCTGTTTGCAGATTTATTTGAATAGCATATTATAACACTATCGTGTTTTCCTGATTCTTTTCTGTAATTAAGGTATTTATCAAGGAACTGTTCTGACGGAACTGTTTCCACATCATCCTTTTGCTCTTCAAATACAAGTTGGTTACGTTTGTCCTTTTTAAGGAGATCACGTATCATCATAGCATTCTTTAGGATAACGCTATCATCCTTTTGACGAAGCACTTCTGTAAGCTCTGCCTCAATGACCTTCAGACCTTTCTCTTTAAAATACTCAGCCCGTAATGCATTAGATACTGATTCTCCAACTGGAGGCAACTGCGCAGGATCTCCTACAAAAATCACTTTACCGCCAAAGTTAGGTCGTACAAACGTAAGGAGATCTTCCATCAGATTATCAGTGCCGAACATAAACAATTCATGTTCTATCTTACGAGAACAAACCATTGATGCTTCATCTACAATAGCAACAATATTGCCTCCATTTTCAGAGTTGTTGATAGAAAATACAAACTTAAACTCTGACTCTGCAATATTCTTGACTTTTTTAGGCTCAACGTGTGCTTTGGAATAAATCGCTTTGTGAATAGTTGTAGCTGTATGCCCCGTCTTCATAGCAAGAACTCTTGCTGCACGTCCTGTAGGAGCCATCATTGCTAACTGACGAGTTTGTTCAATATAGTCTGCTATCACCTTAACCATCGTAGTTTTACCGGTACCAGCATAACCACGAAGAATAAAAACAGATGCATCACTATTAAGAAATGCTTTAATTTGTTCGAAAACTTTATTTTGTTGGTTTGTTAATTCTATCATTTATTCTCTAATTCTATTTACTATCTCTATTTTCATCGCCTCCTTCGGTATATACGCCGTAGCCACCAGGCATCCATCAAAAAGTTCTACCACAACTCTCTGCTGACCTGCAATCCTTGTTACTCTACCATGTATATCCTTAAACTCACCCTCTGTAATCACGACTTCATCCCCTAACTTATATTTGATATTCTCAGAAGTAACAGGGATGATGTGAGGATTATGTATGGAGGTTAAACGGATGAAATTATCCATAGCTGTATCGACAATGATAAGAGGAGGATTCTTGGTTGGTGCATTTTCACAATGTGAAGTGTGGTCGTAATAGTAACTCAACAAAGCTCTATTTTCAAAAGCCTTGATGTTCTTATCTTGCAAAAGAGAGTCAACTTGCTCTGCTGTTGCATGAACAAACATAAAAGATGAAATAAGAGGCTCCGTGATGATTCGCTTCTTTCCTTGCTTTCTTACCTCTTTATATCGCAAAGGAACATAACATTCCAATCCTTTAGCCTCAACGAATGCTTTTGCCTTGATAATACGCCCATAAGAAACTCTTAATACAAACCATTGCTTGTTTCCGGATGGCACATTCTCTACCGACACCCCACCTTTGTTCTTTGAGATGGAGGGCGTACAAGAGGTAAGTCTTGCACTTGGACACGATGAACCTGTGTCAGTAGGTTGCCCATTATACAATGAAGCATTAGCCGTTAAAGGCTGTTTGATTTTATCTTCCAATGTTATATCCAGAGGTTAGATGAAAAACCGACTGACTTTTCCTTTCAAGAATTGTCGAATATAGACCACAAAGGTAAGAAAAAAGATCAAGATTAAAGACTTTTAAAGTGGAAATCTTAGTATTTAGGGTGGTTTTTAACATTTGTGTATATACTAAAAAAGGTCGCCAAAATGCTGGCGACCTTTTTTAGTATCCTTTGTTTTCTCTTTACTTTTTGAATTTCTTCTTGAACCATTGGTTGAATGCCACGTAGGCACTGATTTCCTCCTGATGCTGAGGCTCGGCAAATGTCAGTACATTGCCCGATGAATCTCCGTGCTGGTCTGGGAAGATAATCATCAGGTTCGTGCCCGAGAAGAAGCGGGTTAGCTCTTCCGGCAGTCGCTCTAATGCCGACTTATGGGAAACGGTTCCCTTGCGGGCTGTCACCACCACAAAGAGATGGTTCTTGCTCATGTGGGAGGCAAGTTGCGGCATCTCGTTCCAATGCTGCATCAGGGTGTATTCGGCACGTACTTCCTGATGGCGGTTGGTGATGTACTCATTGATGAGTGCCAGGGTCTCCTCCCTGCCGTGGAACTGGACGCGGCAATCCAGATTGCCTGACAGTCGCGACAGTCGCTCTACCCAGCGGTAGAAACCCGGTTCAAACTCTGCCCTCGATGGTACTGCCACCTGTATTCGGCGAATGGTATTGAGCGGCTGCTTGATGCGTGCCATGATGATCTGACGGCTCAGACCATTGAAGAGACTCTGATGAAACTCTCCCCAGAACTTAGGCGAAACCTCCGGATGCATGTGCATGCCGATGATGATTTCGGAACACTGGAACTCGTTGAAGGCATGCTTGATGCCGTTGGCGATGTTGGCTGCAATGCGAACCTGCGTCTGCGTCATCACATCGGTGGCTGCGGCAAGCTGACTGCAATGATCCAGCAGCTGTCGGCCCTGTTCCTGCTTGTATCGCATATCCTTGTCATCATACACTACGTTCAGGCAGACCAGTCCTCTGTTCAGCTTCTGGTTTCTCACCAGGAAGGCGAGACTCATCAGATTATCGGCATATTCCGGATACTTCACCGGTATGAGAATCTTCTCATCGCTTGCCTTCTTGGTATCCTCGGCATCTGGAAGCTCCTTGTCGCGGAGGATAATCTTTCTGGAACTCCAGTCGGTGAGTATCGAAGAGATGACGCAGGTGCAGAGAATCATCATTACCACACCATTCAGCATGTCATCGTTCACCAGATAGGTGTTCGGACCCACCAGGAGGTTCATACCCACCATCACCATGGCGATACTGCCGGCGGCATGGGCAGAAGTCAAACCGAACATCATGTGACCCGATGACAGCGGCAACCGGAATCCGAAGCAGGCGGCATAGGCTGCGATGGCTTTTCCCAAGGTTCCGAAGAACACGATGCAGAAGATGACCCAAAGGATATGACTGCCCTGGAAAAGCAGTCCCACGTTGATGAGCATGCCCACACCTATCAAAAAGTAAGGGATGAAGAGCGCATTGCCCGTAAACTCCAGTCGGTTCATCAGCGGAGACACGTGCGGGATATACCTATTTAAAATAAGACCAGCGAAGAAAGCACCGAACACGCCCTCGATGCCCACCATCTGCGAGAGAGCCGCACTCATGAAGAGCATCGCCATCACGAAGATAAACTGCATCACCGAATCGCTGTACCGGCGCAGAAACCATCTTGTGAGTCGCGGTATCAGGAATATCATTACTCCGCAGTATGCGGCAAACTTGGCGGTGAAGAGTACCCAGAAGAGCAGACCATCGTGCTTGGAGAACGAGGCGACGAGACCTGCCAGCATGATGAGGGCTATCAGCAGCGAAAGCATGCTGGAACCCACGCTCAGCGTAACGCTCGGTTTCTGCTGCAGACCATATCTGGAAACGATAGGGTAGGCTATCAGGGTATTGGAAGCCATGATGCAGCTCAGCAGAAACGATGCCCTGGTGGAATAGTGCAGCAACCAGATGCTCATGCCGAAGGTGAGAAAGAAGGGAACGAAGCAGGTGAGCAGACCATAGATGATGAGCCGCGATTTGTTTTTTTTCATACCCTCCATGTCCATTTCCAGGGCGGCGAGGAACATAATGTAGTAGAGTCCCACCTTGCCGAACAGCTCGAAAGATGCATCTCGTTCCAGAATGTTCAGTCCGTATTTGCCCACGAGGATACCCGCCAGCACCATTCCGATGATATGGGGAATTCTGAGTTTACCCATGATGATAGGGGCAAAGAGGATGATGAGGAGCACTACGAAGAAGATCAGCGTAGGGTCGGTAATTGGAAAATATTCTGCAATATTCAGCATAGGCATTCTACTTATTGTTGATGATGAAAGAGGGATTCAGTATCCGCTTCATCCCTCTTCTTTTTATTTTTGAGTGCAAAATTACTAATAAATCTTGAAAGGGCAAAGTTTTTGCCCCCTTATCATTTATATGTGTAGAGATTTTTGTAATTTTGCACCCTGAAAACAAACTTAGGATAAAAAGATAAGGATAATTAACGTATGAAAAAAGGATTGTTTGCACTCGCCTTGGGTACATTTACCCTGGGCATCGCAGAATTTATTATTGAGGGAATTCTCACCGATGTGGCGCACAACATGAATGTGTCCATCCCTCAGGCTGGTCATCTCATCTCTATCTATGCACTGGGTGTATGCGCCGGTGCTTTCTCGCTGATATTGATGCATAAGTATCGCCCCAAGAATATACTCTTGTTTCTTACTTCACTGGTGATTCTGGGAGCCATCATCGCTACGATAGCCCCTAGTTACGGGCTTCTGCTTTGTGCCCGCTTCATCCAGGGACTTCCTCATGGTGCCTATTTCGGTACGGCTACCATCGTGGCGGTGAAGATGGCAAAGGAGGGAAAGGGTACCAAGGCGGTGGCGATGATGTGTGCCGGTATGCCGTTTGCCAATCTGCTGGGTGTTCCGCTGGGCACCTTCCTGAGTCATACCATCTCCTGGCGAGTGCCTTTTCTCATGTCGGTGGCGTTGGGCGTCATCACGCTCTATATGATTTACAAGTGGGTTCCTGATGTAGAGGCTCTGCCTAACAAGGGTATGAAGGCGCAGTTCCGGTTTATGCGCCATCTGGCTCCCTGGCTTATCATCGCTGCTACTTTCCTGGGCAACGGCGGTATTCTCTGCTGGTTCAGTTACATTTCTCCGCTTTTGCAGATAGATGGCGGATTCCATGCGGCATCAATTTCGGTATTGATGATTCTTGCCGGTTTGGGAATGGTGGTAGGAAATCAGGTGAGTGCCTTGCTGGCAGATAGATTCAAGCCGGGCCGCTTTACCTGCTATCTGCAGTTTCTGGCTGCCGCAGCCTTGCTGGCTACCTTCTTTCTGTCGCATATCGGTTGGGTATCGGCAGCGATGATGTTTATCAGTTGTGCCTGCCTTTTCGGTATAGGTTCGCCTGAGCAGTTTCTCATTGTGAAGCACAGCGAGGGTGGCGAGATGCTGGGTGGTTGCTGCATTCAGGCAGCCTTCAATCTGGGCAATGCCCTGGGTGCCTTCTTGGGCGGAATCCCCGTGGCGATGGGATTGGGATATAATTACCCTGCGCTCATCGGTGTGCCGATGGCATTGGCTGGAGCCTTCTGTCTCCTGGTGTTTCATCGTAAATACGAGTGTTCTAAAGATTGAGAAAACCTGGATTGACATGTCATTTTGCCCTGTTTCCTATGACAGAATTTGATAAAAATCAAGAAAACGGCCCTTTTTTGAAGTTTTTCCCGAAAACATTGTGTGCGTACACAAAAAGGCATTACCTTTGCACTCGAAAAGATAGAATAACGAATAATTAAAGTAAAGAAAGGATAACGATTATGATGGTATTAGTAATGACACTGGCAGTTGTAGCTGCCCTTTTTGCAGAGGTTGTAAATGTCAACAAGAAGATTAGCCTCGGCAAGTAATCAAACCTTGAGAGGCATCTCCGGATGCTTCCAGGAAGTTGATTCGAAATAAGGTAAAGATTAGGATAACAGATAAATATAGAGAAAGGATAAAAGTTATGATGGTATTAGGTATGATTTTGGCAATGATCGTTGCCGGATGCGCTGAGTATGGCGCAAGAACTAATATGAAGAACTTCGCTTAACAGCCGTTCTTCTTTCAATTTGAGAGAATTTAAACAGTAGTTGCATAGATAAATAAAGGAAAGGCAGTTGTTGGCATTGGAAGGATGCCACCAGCTGCCTTTTCGTTTTTTCTCAGCTGAACTTTTTCGGTCTCGCTATTTTTTTTCGGGATATTCCTTTGCTTGTATCATTATTTTTTGTAACTTTGCCGAAAGAATTTAAAACGGCAGCAATATGAAATATCCTATCGGCATACAGAGTTTCGAACAAATCATAGAAGATGATTATGTTTATCTCGATAAGACGGCATTGGTCTATGACTTAGTGACTAATGGTAAAATATACTTTCTGAGTCGTCCTCGACGATTTGGAAAGTCATTGCTCGTGTCCACCTTGAAATGCTATTTCGAGGGTAAGAAGGAACTGTTCAAGGGACTTGCCATCGACAAACTGGAGAAGGAGTGGAAGCAATATCCTGTGTTTCATCTTGACTTTAATGGTAATAATTTCACTAATCCTGGAGAACTTGAGGTCATATTAGAGAACTTTGTTGCATCGCAAGAGATGATATATGGTAAAAGTCCTTTCAGGGATTCCTTAGGAGGTCGTTTTGAATATGTATTGAAAGCTGCCCATGAGAAAACAGGACTTCGGGCCGTGGTTTTAATTGATGAGTATGATAAGCCAATATTGGATGTGCTTGATACACAAATCAAAACATCAATAAAGGGTGAAGAACGGTTGTTGGAAGATTGGAATCGTGAGGTTTTGAAAGGTTTCTATAGTGTCTTCAAGGCTGCCGATGCTAATCTACAGTTTGTCTTGCTCACGGGTGTCACCAAGTTCTCGCAGGTAAGCGTGTTCAGTGGTTTCAATCAGCCTAACGATATCAGTATGGATGAGCATTACGAGGCACTTTGTGGCATTACAGAAGATGAATTGTATTCTACCTTTGATGAGCAAATTAAGGCGATGGCCGTGAGATATAAAACCACAGAGGAAGGAATGAAATACAAGCTGAAAAGAAAGTTTGATGGTTATCATTTCAGTCCTAACATGCTTGATATCTATAATCCTTTCAGCATCTTGAATGCTTTGAGCAAGAAGATTCTGGCGGATTATTGGTTCCGCACCGGTTCGCCAACCTATCTTGTTCGCTTGTTGTCTCATTTTGATGAGAACATCAACGAGATGGTGAACAGGTTTTATCCTACGAGTAGTTTCATCGATTACAAGGCGGATGTGGAAGCACCATTGCCTATGATTTATCAGAGCGGTTATCTTACCATCAAAGATTGGAATATGGATACCGATTCCTATCTCCTGGATTTCCCGAATGATGAAGTGCGAAGCGGGTTCCTGACGCTGGTAGCTTCTAGTTATCTGAAGCCATCGAAGTCAACGGATGCCTGGATCATTCAGGTAGTAGATGTGATGTCGAAGGGAGATTGCCTTCAGTTGGAGAATCTGATGACTTCCTTCTTTGCCAGCATTCCTTATAACCAGCGTCGTAAGGACGATGAGCGAGAGAAGGAGCGTTACTTCCAATACACCTTCTATCTCGTATTGAGAATGATCAGCTGTTTCACGGTCTTCATCGAAAAGCAGCAAAGCGAAGGTAGGGTAGATTGTGTGGTTGAGACCCAGAATTATATCTACATCTTCGAGTTCAAGCGTGATGGTTCGGCAGAGGAAGCCCTGAAGCAGATAGAGGATATGGGTTACGCCAGGGAATATGCAGCAGATGGCAGAAAGATTTATCAGATAGGCTGCAACTTCTCATCGAAGACGGGAACCATTGATGGGTGGAAAATGAAATAGGTGATTTGCTAAACGGATGCTTGATGAATGATGTCAAGCATCCGTTATATCCAATAACTCATCGCCCACCAGCTGATTTCCGCTTGCACAACAGGTGGTGGGCGAGCGCATATCAGCTGTTATGCAAGCGCACAACAGCTGTTGTGCGGCTGAAGATATAGGCTTCTCCGGCTTATAACATTAATTCTTCCGGTAACAAGTTAAGGTTACTCCGAAGACTTTTTACGTAAAACCGATGCAGCAATGATAGTACTTACAAGCAACAACGATAGTATTTACAAGGCGCAAAGACGTTACTGAGAGGTTGTTATGATAGTACTGACGATGCGTAAAACGGCTTGTAGCGCTTATTTCGCAGATGATGCAGATTTTTTTTGGGTGAAGAGAGGTGAAGAGTAGCGCACTACTCTTCACCCGTACAAATTCCTTATATACAAATACTTATACCATATTTGTGAAGAGTGTTTTTGAAAGTGGCTTATTATTACGACGGATTGCAAAGACGGAGCAATTCCTTTGCTTGTATCGTTCAAGGGGCTTGCTATCGACAAGCTGGATAAGGAGTGGAAGCTGTATCCTGTGTTGATATTCTCCTTTCACACTTAATAAGTTGATTATCAGAGATGAAGATTAAATATGTAGCATTGGATATACTTAACTAATGGAGAACTTTTTACAACTCATCCTGAAATTGATTGGAAAAATGTGAAAGGGTTACGTGATATCATAGCTCATCATTATTTTGAGGTTGATGCCGATCAGATTTGGTGGATTATAGAAAATGAGTTGCAACCTTTGAGAAAGGCAATTCTAGAAATGATAGAATTTTTAAAACGGATGCTTGATGAGTAATGTCAAGCATCCGTTTTGTCATTTGGTACATTCAGTCCGGCATTTCATACAAGGTAGGTTTAGATATTTGGCTGATAGAAATAATCTTCTTACTTTTGCACTCGTAATCGGGAAGCGATAGAAAAGAAAAAATCGTGGAACGAGGAACATGAAGTATAACCCTTTAATATATAATAAGGTATGAAGAAGATTATGATTTCGTTGATGATGGTAGTAGCTGCCACCACAACCAGTTTTGCAAAGAGTAACAATACCGATGTGGCAAATGCCGTAAAGAGTGTAGCCGAGCAGGTAAAGCAGGCTCCATCCGGTACAGTGTATGGTGTAGTTGAGAACACCAAGCACCACATCATCGTAGCTACTCCTTTTGGAAAGTACACTATCGAGAAGAAGGACGGTGGCATCAGCTTTATGGGAATGTCGGAAAATCTGGTATCATCGAAGAATGGCGTTTATAAAGTCAAGATATCCCTTGGTAATTTTACGGTGAATGCCAGAAAGGGGACGATAACGAAGAGATAATCGTGACAGGTTGTTTACGTATCTGTAAGGGATGGTATATAGGTATAGGGCATAGAATTGTTGTCATGGAATAGAAATGTGGAAGTATTTTTCTCTCGGCAATGGCAGCGTTCAATGCCTTTTTTGTCCTTCGGGATAAAAAACATCGCTAAAAGTTTGGCGGTATCAAGAATATAGCTTACTCCTGCGGTAGGAGTTGGAGCAGACGGAAAAGAACGGCTGCGATGAAGACTCAAATGAATGAGCGTATTGAACGTTAGTCTTGAAATAGAAATGTGGAAATTTCAAAATTCAACTATGACGAACAGCAATACGGCTCACGCTATGGGATTATTGCATCCTTTTCTCTGTAGGGGGAAGGTGTCGATATACCTTTTGGCGTGGGCTATTGTTAGTTGCTAGTTGAAAGGTCTTTCCACAACCTCTATTTCGGCGACCGAACAATAGTCCCACGCTTTTTTCATTGAAAACTTAATGACCGATAGCTACTTCTGGGAACAAGTCAGCGAAGTAAATGATAAATATGGAAAGTCAATTCATTGTATTCAATACAAAGACGGAACTTTTAAGATTAGATGTTTCCAAAATTGTTTATTTCGAAGGAGATGGCAATTATACACAGATTGTTACTATTAACAAGCTGAAGGCTGTTGTTTGTTTGAATTTGTCTCAAATGGAGAAGTATTTGGCAGAGCATCTTGTAGATTGCAAGAGTATTTTTATGCGAGTGGGTAAGCGCTTTATCATCAACACTGACTACATCTATCAGGTCAATACGCAAAAGCAACAGTTGATATTATCAGATTATGAGCATTTTGCTTTTGCTTTAGGTATTTCTAAGGAAGCCTTAAAGCAAATGAAGGATCTACTCATAACTAAAAAATAAGCTAATCAAGCAAAGAATTTTATGGAATTAATCATCGGACGTGATGCTAGTACATCTCAATTGAGAATAACGATGGGGCAGCAATCCAAGACTTTTGGGGGTGTTGGAAGTGTTCCTATGACTGTGAGCCGTCAACATTGTAGTTTGACCATTAATCCTGATGGTTCTTATAGAATTGCGAATCTAAAACCTCAGAATGTTACTTTTGTCAATGGAGTGGAAATAATGGTAAAGACTATCATGGAAAAGGATAAAATAGAACTTGGTCCAAGCAAATTTTTGGTTAGTTGGGATTGGATAAAGAGTTTTGTTCCTCAAATGGTAGATTTTCGTCCATTGCAGCGTGTTTGGGAAGAATATGATGAACATAAACTTGATCAGCAAATTGCTGACCGCAAGTTTAATTCTCTTCGTGGCATTACTGGTTTGATTACCATGGGAGCCATCGCTTTGAGCATCATTTTTCCTGAATTTAGAGAGACTCCTCTTTATATAGGCTTGTATATCTTAGGTATTTTGATTTCTGTAGGCTTTACTGTAAAAGCATATAAGGATTCTTCTAAGGGACCGTTAAGGCAAAAGAAGTTGACCGAGGAGTTTCAGCAGCATTATGTTTGCCCTCATTGCCATCACTTCCTGGGCTTTCAGTCTTATGAAGTTTTAATGCAGAATGAGGCTTGTCCTTATTGCAAGGCTAAAATCAAAAAGTGATTTTGTACAATAGAAGATAGGTTTTGTGTAATGAGCACAAAATAAGTATCTATCTATTTATTATTTCACTATATTTGCACCAGTTATAATTTTAAAACGTATGATTATGGCACAGAATGAAGAAACATTGTATTTCAATAATACACATCCTGAAGTTAAACAGGAAAGTAAAGATAAAACTCAGGACGTTGCTGATAAGGCAACTTGGAAGAAAGTAGCGGTAGGTGGTGCTACTGGTATTTTGTTAGGTGCAAGTGCTATGTATGCCACAGACACCTTTGCTGCAGGTACGGAAGAAGCTCCCGATACAAAACCGGAAGGGGAGAATCCATCGCAAGATGCTGCTGCAGCTAATGACAATGCCTCTATCAAGGTAGCAGAGAGTCATGATGAGCAGAGCTTTAAGGAGGCATTCGATGCCGCTAGAGCCGAAGTTGGTCCTGGTGGCGCTTTCCATTGGCATGGCAATATCTATAGTACTTATACCGAGGACGAGTGGAACAACATGACAGATACAGAAAAGAACGACTATGCTGAGGCTGTAAAGCCAGAAGTACGTGCAGAAGAAATGAATGCAGCTCCTCATCAAGCGGAAGATGTTGCTGTGGTATCTCATTCTTCTCATGCAGACCAGGATGTATCTGTTGCTCACAATGATGCAAATTTGCATCAGGCAAGTGATGTGCAGGTGGCTGATGACCAAAATGCAGATGTTCATTTGGTTAATGCGGGTGAAGTACAGCTTGCTGATGGCTCCATGGCTACAGTGGGTGTCTTCGACGTGGATGGTCAGGAAGTGAGTGTGGTAGATTTTGATCAAGATGGAAATCCTGATGTTGCGATTTGTGATGCCAATGGCAATGGAAGTATTGACGTTGGGGAAGCAGTTGATTTGCATACAGGACAAGTGATTACTCCAAGTGGTAGTGATTTCGCTGATGCCGGAGTTGATGATTCTGCTGATCCAAATCTCCAAACTGCATCCTTGGAGAATCCAGATGTTGCTCCTGATATGCCAGACTATATGTCTGATGCTGATATTCAGATGGCATAAACATTGATTAAAATAGATGGTGGCAATGGAAACTAAAAGAATCAAATGTCCGAGTTGCGGTGTATTGCTTGACGTGAGAAATTCTCAAAACGAAGCGGTAAAGATGATTACTTGTCCTCAATGTAAAGCTCAGTTGAAAGTGATGTTCTCACAGCAACATGCTGCAACTCCGCAATCTTTTTGGAAAACAGAATATGTTGGTAACAGCAATGGTGAGACTCAGTATGTGAATCGAGATAATGGAGAAACTCGTTACGTGGGGCATTTCTCTTCTCCTTCTCAATCTGATGATACAATTCTTGCCGGCAAGAAAGAAGAAGTTACTCCTGGTTATTTGCTCTATGGTGGTCAGAAGTATCCGTTGGGGTTCGGCAATAATGTAATAGGTCGCAAGGCTACTACTTCGCAGGCAACTGTACAGATAGCTACTGATGATAGATATATGAGTCGTCAGCATCTTGCCATCCAGGTATGTAAGTTTTCTACGGACAATGTTAGGGTTGTGGTATCAAACTACCATAATAAAAATGCGAGTTATGTGAATGGACAATTATTGAACGAGGGTGACCAGCTCATATTGTCAGAAGGAAGTATCATCAAGATGGGTAACACAACCGTTGTTTATCATCAAAAATAAAGCTAACAATGAGAATCAAGATATATCAGCCTTTAGCTATCCATGAGTTGGGTAAAAGGGCGAACCAGGAAGATAGCATCTATCCAATAGAGGGCAAAGCAACGGAGAATGACCGTTTGTTTTTGCTCTGTGATGGTATGGGTGGACATGAGCATGGTGAGGTGGCAAGCCAAAGTATTTGCAAAAGTCTTTCTTCGTTTTTGTTGCAGCATGCAGTTGCTTCCGAAGGCTTGGAAGATAAGTTGCTATCTGATGCTTTGGCGTATGCCTACGAAGAACTGGATAAACTGGCTATTGCGGGAGATTCCCGTCAGATGGGAACAACTTTAACTTTGCTGTATTTTCACAGTAATGGATGTACGGCAGCCCATATTGGAGATAGTAGAATATACCATCTCCGCCCATCTTCGCATACCATATTATATAAGAGTCGTGACCATTCCCTGGTGTATGATCTTTATCTGGCTGGTGAGTTGACCTATGAGGAGATGAAGACATTTCCACAGAAAAATGTCATCACCCGTGCGATGATAGCTGGAGATAGAAATCATCCAAAACCTGATGTTATCCATATTTCAGATATTCTGCCAGGTGATTACTTCTATATTTGTTCTGACGGCATGTTGGAACAGATGGAGGATGAGGAGCTGTTGGATGTCTTTGTTGCGAATGTTCGTGATGAAGAGAAGCGACAGATGCTGATTTCTGAAACCTCAGATAATAAAGATAATCATTCTGCTTATATAGTACACATCAAAGAAGTGAGTCATGACGAGGCTGATGTGAGTCTTGTAAATGAAGAGCTTACGGCGAAATGCAATGCTTTGAATATCAAGCCTGATGTGGAAGAGATGACTGCTTCTCCTGATGTTGAAGTCGTAAAGCCTGTTGGTACACCGCCGCCTGTTCCTGATAGTGTAATCGTTGATTTGGTGAATAAGCAGAAAAGAAAGAAACTCCTGTTTGTTGCTTTCATGGCAATAGTGGTGTTGGCTGTTGTAGGAATGTTTGGATATGGCTACTATAGCAAGCATAAAGCAGAGGCTGCTTTGCTTGATTCTCTTCATGAAGATTCTATGATGACCGTGAAAGAGTTTAATAGCCAGCAAGAGTCAAAGACAGATACAACAAAACCAGATTCAATAAAGTAAGATACAATAAAAAATGGACGAACTAAATAATCAAAATATGCTCCAAGTAGGAACCATCCTACACGGAACTTACAAGATAGAAAGCTATTTGGCTTCAGGTGGTTTCGGCAACACCTATTTAGCAAAGAACATTGAGTTTGATGAGACTTATGCCATCAAAGAGTTCTTTGTAAAAGGAGTGTGCCAGCGTGATGGTAATAGCACTACCATTAGCGTAAGCAATGCCGAGAATATCAATAGTTTTGAGCAACAACGAGAGAAGTTCAAGAAAGAAGCTCGCCGTCTCCGTAGTCTCAGTAATCCTCATATTGTCAAGGTCTATGATCTTTTTGAGGAGAATGGTACTGCGTATTATGTGATGGATTATGTGGATGGAGAAAATCTATCTGCACGTTTGAAGCGTACCAATGCACCTTTGGCAGAGTCTGAGGTTCGCAATTACTTGAATCAGATATTGGATGGTCTTGAGGCTATCCATAACAAAGGTATGTTCCATCTTGACATCAAGCCTGCCAATATTATGGTGGATAGTCATGACGTGGTCAAGTTGATAGACTTTGGTGCAAGTAAGCATCAGAGTACAGTAGGTGGTGCTACGATAAGCACTGGCATCAGTTATACAAATGGCTATGCTCCTAGTGAACTAATGGCGCAGAGCTATGATAAGTTCGGACCATGGACAGACTTTTATGCCCTTGGTGCCACTATGTATAAGTTACTTACCAATCAAGACCCACCATCAGTTTCTGACCTTTCTGAAGACGAGACAGAGGACAAGCATCTTGCCCTCCCTATGCCTAATGTCTCTGGGGAAATGAAGAAATTGGTGGCTTGGATGATGCAAGTGAATAGATTGAAGAGACCTAAGAATGTTGGAGAGATAAAATGTTGGAAAATAAAAGAGATTGTCAACATGGAGCATAAATTGAATTCTAGCGAGTCTTCTAAAGTTTTGGATGATAGTAATGAAGATACTATTTGTCTTGATAATAAATCAATTACTCAATTTAGAAATACAAAGCAAGAAATGTATCAAGGCAAAGTAGATAGTAAAACTATGTCTAAAAAGAAAAATCGTTTTATTGTTATTTTTTTTGTGCTTTTAATTATTATATGTGGAATAGTCTTTTTAAGTGGAAGTAAAGAAACAACTTCTTCTGCAAATACCAATATGGAAACTGTTAATAATAACTTATCCATAAAAATTGATGGTGTTACAGTTTCGGGCTTAGATGCTTCAAAAGAACATGGCTGGGTGGAAGAACATATTATAATATTTAATGGTAAACAATATAAATATAGAGGATATGTGCAAATTAAAAATGGCAAATTATACCCCTATAATGGTTATAAAGATTATGCAGGGAGTATTTCTGACTGTGAAATGATAATTATGGGGAAAAAAGGAAAATATTCAGGGTCGGTCACATGTTTCGAAGGAAAACTTTATGCTCATGGTACAGGGATTATAGATTTTGATGAAGGAGGATATTGTTCAGCTGCGTTTTCTTTGGGAAAAATAGAAAATACAGATGTAAACTACTATTATCCAAATGGGGATTGGTTTTCGGGAACAGTCATAAATAATAAATTTGTAAAAGGTAGTCTAAAAATAAAGAAAACTGGTAGAATGTTTTTCGGTACTTTTACTCCAAAAGGGAAACCTCTAAAAGGAGAATGGCTCGATGTATGAAAGTATTATTATAAGTTGTTAGTTCGTAAAAAGTAATAATTATGAAAGTTATCTTCCTTTTATTGCACAAGTTGTGGATTGTTGTTGCAATATTATCGATTTATGTAATAATCAACATAGAGTTGTTGCCTGATACATATAGGTGTACAATAGATAATAAGGCTAAGGAAATTAATGCTATATTGTTAACATTATCATATAGTTTCTTGGCTTCAACGTTGTTTTATATATTGAATGTTTGGATGCCTGATTATTATAGTAGAAAAATAAATAAAAAATTAATATCAAAGCTCAAACAGTCAATAAAAAATAGTTTAAATGATGTCGTTCTAAAAGTGAATCCTTTAGATATGAATGATTTCAAGGAAGAAAAATTTATAGAAAAATTTATAGATATGGATTTAAGTGTTCCTTATCCTATTGGTGAGCAATATTCTATAAAGAATTTTATTGTTCGTAAAATGAAAGTTGTTGATAGTTGTTGTAATATTTTATTGCAAAAATATAGTGCTCAGTTATCTTGTGAGGAGATTGACTTTCTACTGAATGCATTGTCCTCATTTGCTTTGAGTAATTCTCTCATTATAAAAGATTTTAATATTTCTGAAGAAAATGATGCTTCTAATAATCAACGTGAATATGGAGAGAGTCTGTTAGATTTATATCAAAAATCAAGAAAACTATAGTGTTGTGAGTCTATCAAACACAATGTTATTGTCAGTAAGTGAAAATATGAACTCGATTGTGGAATTGGGCTATGTGGTTTTTGAAGATACTTGCTTGGCTATAAGTTGTATAAATCAGTTACAAAAACGATTGATTCAGAAAAGATTAGATATAAGAGACTATAATAAATAGATATAAAAAATGAAATTATGACAGTTAGTGAAAGAATTTCGGCAAATGCTGGTAATGCAAATATGAAAATGGGATTGGGAGTATTTTCAAATAGTATGAAACCAATCTTTGGTGGGAGTGCGGCTCTAAATGAAGGTGATATTCTCATTTTTCCACCATTGGAAGAAATGGGAGATAGAATAGGTAGTCAGCACTTTATGGGAAAAGACTATGAGTTCTTGGTTATTGAAGTGCATAGCCCTGATGGAACAGAACGTGCAATGAATTGGTTTCCAACCACATTTCAGAACCCAATCTTTGAATGGAATACTGATGATCATGGATATTTATATCGCACTGCAAATATTTTTTACCCAGAAGGAACTGCAGTTGACGAGTTTTTGAAAGTTCGAAATTTACCAGAGAAAGATGAAGAGGGAAATATCGTAAAAAGTGATACTCAGAAAGGGGTTGAACTCTTGGCTGGTAAGAAAGTCAAAGTAACTTCAAAGGTACTTATTGATACTGTTGGTTTTAAGAATGGGCTGCTAGATTGTAACCATCTTATAAAAAAGGCATTGTGTCGTTATGATTTTGTTGTTTGATGTGTTTAACTTTTGTCGGTTTATTAAAGGGAAAAGAAGAATATGAGTAATATAGATAATGCAAAATTATACGCAGAAGGTAAAGTAGCAGAAGCGTTAAAACAAGTTGTAGCTGATGCTTATATGGCAGGTTACAATGCAGGCTATCAAGATGGTATTGATAAGGTAGCTAAGGATTCTGTATCGGAAGAGACTGAGTTTGTTGACTTAGGACTTCCGAGTGGAACATTATGGGCTTCGGATTATGTAAAAGATGGGGATGAGGTTCTGTTCTTACCATATCCTGAAGCTCTGAAATATGATATTCCGACAAAAGAGCAAGTTGATGAACTTCGAGAGTGTTGTGAAATCTGTATAAAGTACGATGAAGACGATAACTATGTTCATATAGTACTTGGTCCTAATGGAAATTCAATTGTATTTAAAGGGCATGGTTATAAAACTTTTGCTGAGTTGAAAAATGCTAAGACGGCATATTTTTGGCAAGTATATAATAGCGATACACCAAAAACTGTTTTTGTTCCATACCTAAGTGCTCCCTATATAAATGCGGTATATCTGTTTCCTGATTATAAGATACCAATATGGACTGTTAAAAATAAGAAGTTATGAAACAACTACGCAATAACGCTGTTCTCTGCAAAGGCAAATACAGACTAGAAAAGATCCTAGGACAAGGAGGTTTCGGTATTACTTATAAGGCAATAATGAAAGAAACCGTTTCTGGTTCTTTGGGTAATATGGAGGTCGATATACCTGTGGCAATCAAGGAGTTCTTTGTAAAAGGTGTGTGTCAGCGTGATGGTGATAGCACTACCATTAGCGTAAGCAATGCCGAGAATACCAATAGCTTTGAGCAACAGCGAGAGAAGTTCAAGAAAGAAGCTCGCCGTCTCCGTAGTCTCAGTAATCCTCATATTGTCAAGGTCTATGATCTTTTTGAGGAGAATGGTACTGCGTATTATGTGATGGATTATGTGGATGGAGAAAATCTATCTGCACGTTTGAAGCGTACCAATGCACCTTTGGCAGAGTCTGAGGTTCGCAATTACTTGAATCAGATATTGGATGGTCTTGAGGCGATTCATAACAAAGGTATGTTCCATCTTGACATCAAGCCAGCGAACATCATGGTGGATAGTCATGATGTAGTCAAGTTGATAGACTTTGGTGCAAGTAAGCAGCAGAGTACGGTAGGTGGTGCCACGATGAGCACGGGTATCAGTTATACGAATGGCTATGCTCCTAAAGAGCAGATGGCGCAGAGCTATGATAAGTTCGGTCCATGGACAGACTTCTATGCCCTTGGTGCCACTATGTATAAGTTACTTACCAATCAAGACCCTCCATCAATTTCTGACCTTTCTGAAGACGGGACAGAGGACAAGCATCTTGCTCTCCCAATGCCTAATATCTCTGAGGAAATGAAGAAATTGGTGGTTTGGATGATGCAGGAGAATCGCTTGAAGAGACCGAAGAATGTTGGGGAGATAAGAAAGTCTGCAGAACAATCTGTGTCAAACATTGCTTCAGAGGGTGAGGAGAGCACAATTGCAATAAATAAAATAAATATTCAATGCAATGATGAAACAGGCAATGGCAGGAAAAGAGATGCACGAAGAATATATTATGATAAGAAAGCTTGGGAGCGATTATATAGTGAAAGTGAAAAACGTTTTCAAAAAAAATGTCGTTTTTTTACTATTCCTTTGTTTGTATTATGGGGAGTTATATCATCTATTGAACCTTTAGATAAGGGAGATAGCTCTAAATCTGTTGGTGTTTCAGTATTTTTATATTTATTCGGGCTTTACATAGGATATTTTTTACCTTATTGTATAAACTGGTTTACCCTTAATTATTTTGTCTTTCATGACGTAGAAAGAAAAATAAAGAAGAATCCTTCATTGTTAGAAATAAATAAAACAGAGAAAGAGTACCTTCAAACAAGTCAAAAATGGATTAGGTTAATAGTTAAATGTATGTATGTGGTTTGGCCGATGACGATATTAGTATTAGTAGGCTTGATATTACGTTATCAAGCCGTTTCCTTTTTGGCCGATTTTGGTTTGTATCTTTTATTGATCTGGTCTTTTATTATAGCTTTTATTCTTGGTTTATTTATTGCTATATTAGTAAAAATAGTCACTTATATAAGTACTCAAGCAAAAGAGACTTTTAAATAGAGTATAATATTTTAGATGGTAATAACAGTTTAATATTATAAAGGATATATTCTGTTAAAACTTTTGGTTATTTATTTAAAATGGAAGAAAACATGAATTTACAGTCACTGATATTAGAACTTGTTTCAAGTTTAGCTTGTAATCATAGAAAAAAACAAACTTTTTATTGCTTTATAAAATTTCAGTTTGAAGAATATGAGCGTCTATTAAAAAAGGTGGATAGAAAGCAATTTGAAAGTATGTTGTCTGAAGCTGGAGAACTAATGGGTAAATCTACTAAACTACGCTTTGTGAATTTGATTAAAGTTATTCATACAAAATGTTTAGAGATACTACAATTGGCATATAAAGGAGATGTTCTTAATGCTACTGCACTATTGGAAAAATTGTTGATAGTTAAAAAATATACTAAGGGGTATTTACAAGATATGTATGTGAATTATCTAAAGAATGAGGAAGGACAAGGGAGCTGTTACTATCGAATAGTAGATTTCCCAAAAGGGAAGATGTTGCCTAATTGCAACCATATGCCATATAATTTGCGTTCTAAGGCTTCGGCTGGACGTTTTAATCTACTAGGAGTTCCATGTTTGTATTTAGCTTCTTCTGAAAAGACAGCTTTAGCTGAAATAGGGAATTTAGATAATAAGGATGATAGATGGTTAGGTACGTTTAATGCTGTTCGTAAGCTATTTTTTCTAAATTTTACCATACCAACATCAGAAGAAATATCGGTAATGAATGATTATGATAAGTTCTCGTTTTTAATAACCTATCCTATGTTGCTATTATGTTTAGTGCCTGTTGCAGATGAAACTACAAGATTTCATGAGGAATATTTATTCTCTCAATTGTTTGCTCATGTGATGTATATGAATAAAAAAGAAAATATCTATTCTGATGGTATTTGCTATACTTCTATGCGTGACAAGGAAGGTGTTAACTATGTAATTCCTGCATTGTATAAACGAAGTGAACCTATTTTTGATAATAGAATAAGTGACTTTGTTAGTGAGAGAGTTGATGAGGTTAGGAAGGAAATGCTATTAAATGGAGAGAACTTGGATTCATAGAATTGCATATATTATGCTATTTTTGATGCTTTTACAAGTTATTCTAATTGTTCCGCTTGTGGTGGAAAAGGTCGTGTAATAAGGACGAGAATTGTTGAATATTTTTGAATAGATAATTATGATAGAATATCTTCAAAACAAAAAGTATAAAATAGAAAGAGTGCTCGGTCAAGGTGGTTTCGGTATTACCTATAAGGAGAAGGCTATAATCAAATGATATGAAAACGTTATTGTTTATATTGGTATTTATACTGAACTTTTTGGCTTCGCCTGCTAAAACTTATATCGTATGTGTTGGCATCGCCGATTATCCCGGTCGCCAGAACGACCTTCGGGTAAGTGCGAATGATGCCAAGACCATATCGGGTATCTTTACCAAGAATGGTAATGCTACGGTTGATTGTTTTGTCAATTCAGACGTTACAATCAAAAAGGTATGTACGGCAATGCGTAATACATTTGCCAAGGCTTCGCCATCAGATGCTATTATCCTATACTTTAGTGGTCATGGTGTGCCTGGTGGATTGGTGTGTTACGATGGATTTTTGTATTACTCTTCCGTATTGAGCATTATGAAACAGAGTAAAGCTCGGCAGAAAATGATATTCGTGGATGCTTGCTTCGCTGGGAAAATGAGAAATACGAATAAGAGGAATACTAACTATTCCAAAGAGAATGTGATGTTCTTCCTCTCTTCCCGTTCAACGGAGAAATCCTTAGAAACTCCAAGACAGACAGGTTTCAAGAACAGCCTGTTTACGGTATTTTTGGAACGTGGCTTGCGAGGTGGTGCTGATACAAACAAGGATAGAGTTATCACGGCTAAGGAAATCTATAATTTCGTGCATCAAGGAGTAGTAGAAGCATCTGGGAATCGTCAACATCCAGTAATGTGGGGCAAGTTTAATGAGACTATGCTTGTAATAAAATGGTGATAGACCTTTGAGTCAATAATTGAAATATAGATTATGGTATTAACGTAAACGTGTAGAAGGTCTCTTTTGAAAAAGATTAGATTTACGATCAGTTATGCGTGGATAATTTCAGCAAAACGGATGCTTGATGAGTTTTATCAAGCATCCGTTTTGTAATTTCATACACCAGCAAGCCATTTCGTACATTTTAGCAATAGATTTCTTATAGTATCAGATATTTCAATTACCTTTGCATAAGTCAAACTACGCAGGTTATTTTAAGTTCACTTATATTGCGCTCGTTTGTATAACCTTTATTATAGAAGACAAATTGAAACAATAAAACAATGAAGAAAGGATTAAAATGTACTTTGATTTCCTTGGGTAGTCTGGTCGTTTTGGCTGGTATTGGTCTGGGAATCATGTATTTGGTGTCGCCATATAAGGTGAAGCGATGGTTAGGCATCGCCTCATTTTATTCTGATGTGTTCGTTGATAGATTGAAAGGGCAACCTTATACTCGTGGCGGG
>OIWU01001002.1_pt1 | contig 30884 bp, 27 predicted proteins | sample 1587711 | NCBI WGS metagenome assembly OIWU01 (sample SAMEA3888909, study PRJEB22519) | human gut metagenome | biome: human gut; feature: human-associated habitat; material: faeces | place: Denmark | collected 2010 | reverse complement strand
AGTTGATCCGCACGGCGTTCATGCCGGCTTCGTACAACGAACGTATAAACTCAGGCTCGCAATGTCGGTCCGAGATGGTTGCAACAATTTTGGTTCTTTTATCCATACAAACGCCGATTATTCGATGAAACTTAAAATACCGAGGCGATAGGAGTCGAGACCGAATCCCATGATCGAGCCTTTGCATTTCGGGGCGATCAACGAGATGTGGCGATACGATTCCCGAGCCAGAATGCACGAAATATGAATCTCTACGACAGGAATACGGATGCCACCAATCGCATCGGCAATCGCTATCGACGTATGGGTATAAGCGCCGGCATTCATCACCACACCGTCATATTCGTCCTGTGCGGCATGCAACCGATCGACCAACTCTCCCTCAATATTTGATTGATAATATCCCAATTCGACCTGCGGGAATTTTTTCTGCAGCTCGTCGAAATAGGATTCGAAGGTACGTTCACCGTAGATGCTTTTTTCGCGCTGGCCCAATAAGTTCAAATTCGGACCGTTGATAATCAAAATCTTCATCGAAATAAATTTTACGGATAACTAAATAAAAACACTTTCTCAAATTCGTCACAAAAATACATCAGGAATCTGAATAATTAACATACTTTTGTGACAATTTCATCAAACCATAACACGAAGCACATGCAACTGAACGAACTCGGAGAATTCGGGCTGATCGGTAAAATCAAAGAGCTTTTTTCCGCCATTCCACTCCACGGTTGTCGGGGAATCGGAGACGACTGTGCGGTCATTCCGACAGGAGCAGGGGAGTCCCTGACCGTTACGACCGACATGCTGGTCGAGGAGATTCATTTCCTGCGATCTGCAACCGATCCCTATCGCTTGGGACGCAAATCCCTTGCCGTAAATCTGAGCGATGTGGCGGCTATGGGAGCGACACCTTTTGCATCGTTTCTTTCGATCGCGCTGCCGCGAGACGTCTCTGCCGAGTGGGCCGAGCAGTTTATGGAAGGGTATCGGAGTCTGTCGGCCGAATTCGGCGTTGCCCTGCTGGGCGGAGACACGACCTCCGCACCCGAGCATATTGCCATCAATGTCGTGGCCGTAGGGCGTGCCGATGAGCGAAAAATCAAGTACCGATCCACAGCCAAGGCGGGTGATATAATCTATGTTACAGGATATTTAGGCGATTCAGCTCAAGGTCTGATAGATATACGCAACGGGGCGGGAAACTCAGCGTTTGCCCGAGTGCATCTTGATCCGACACCCTGCGTTCGCGAAGGCATCTGGCTCGGCCAACAACCCGAAGTGCATGCCATGATGGACCTTTCGGACGGACTCGCCTCCGACCTGAGACATATCTTGAAAGCCTCCGGCGTGTCGGCTGAAGTTTTACTGGACAAGATACCCACCAAAGTGGATGTAAAACTGGCTGTTGGCGGCGGAGAAGACTATCAACTGCTATTGACCGTAGCGGCAAATTCAGCGCCCGAAATGGCTGCTGCTTTTGCTGCTCGGTTCGGCAAACCTCTGTATGAAATCGGAAAAATCGGAGCAGGAGCGCCAGACATTACATGGATCGGCGAAAAAGCTGCAGAAATTGCCGATTGCCGGGGCTTCAGCCATTTTTAGAGTTTTGCAAAGTTAAAAACAGAGGAGGTCGTGCGGAACCCGCACGACCTCCTGTTTCTATTCCGGTTAACCGATCTATTTTACAGAAAATGCGTAGATTGTCGTCTGTGTATAGGTTTCTCCGGGGCGAAGTACGGCCGACGGGAAGTTTTCGTGATTCGGTGCATCCGGATAGTTCTGTGCCTCCAATGCAAAAGCCGAGCGGTAATAAGGCGATGCCTCATCCTGCTGTACGCGCGACTTGCCGGTAAAGAACTGAATGCCGGGTGTGTCGGTGAGAACCGTCATCAATACGCCTGTTGCCGGTTCATACACTTCGGCAGCGCAAACCACCACACCGCACGAGTCACGACGGATCACATAGTTGTGGTCATAACCATCGCGGTAATCGAAAATGCTGTCTGCGTCCATAACCCGAGAACCGATCGTCTTTGGGGTTCTGAAATCCAAAGCAGTACCCTCGACCGGAGCGATCTCACCGAGAGGAATCAGCGTCGAATCGGTCGGCGTATAGGTATCCGCATTAAGGGTGAGCGAATGAGAATTGATGCTGGTTTTATGGTCTCCACCGTGCAGATTGAAATAGGCATGACTGGTCAGATTGAGAACGGTCGGAGCATCGGTGGTCGCCGTGTAGTCGATCCGCAGCTGGTTATCGGCCGTCACCGTGTAAACGACACGGGTGGTCAGCGTTCCGGGAAAGTTCTCCTCCCCATCGGGCGATACATACACCAATTCCAAGGCCTCGTTTCCAGCCGTATCGGTAAACGGACGGGCATCCCAAACCTTTTTGCTGAAACCTATGATTCCGCCGTGGAGCGTATTCGGGCCGTTGTTGATCGGCAGTGAGTACTCTTTGTCGTCCAACACGAAACGGCCGTTGGCAATCCGGTTGGCGTAACGTCCGGTAATCGCCGCAGCAAAAGTGTTTTCCGGAACAAAATAATCAGCCAGGGTAGGGTAGCCCAACACCACGTTAATCAGTTTCCCGTCGCGGGCCGGCACCCACGCATCGGTGACTATACCTCCGTAGTTCGTTACCTGAACAACCATACCGTTGGCATTCTGCAATGTATACAACGACACCGGTTTCCCTTGCATGACGGAGTCGAAATTTTCAGCCGCAAAGAGTTCGGGTCCCTCCGGCTGAGGCGTTTTGTTGCACGATACCACTCCGAGCAGGACCGCACACAAAATAAAAATCCGTTTCATCAAATAAATATAATTTTCAGTTAAAATTTCATGTCGCTAAATTAATAATTATTTGGCAAAAAGGGAAAATACTCTTCATTTCTAACGATTAAACAGCCCTATCCTTATTTTCCACCCCTTTCGTCATCGTTTCGCACCAATCAAAAAATCTGATTTTTTCAATAAAAAATGTATCTTTGTCAGTCATCCCCTTTAACGATATGTTCATGGCAAATGGATTCAACGAGATCCGCAACTTACTGTCGCGCTGGAGTACTACATGGGTTCTACTCGGTCTTACTGCAGTCGCTATGGCTGCTGCTACGCTGGTCGAAGCACAAACCAATGCCGAAACAGCCCGTTCGGTCATTTACCATGCATGGTGGTTCAACCTGCTGCTATTAGCCTTGGCGCTCAACTTCATCGCGCTCGCACATGAACGTAAATTGTGGACACGCCATCGTTGGGGAACCTTATTGCTGCATTACGGCTTCGTCACCATTTTAGCCGGTGCCTTCATTACTCATGTATGGGGATTTGAAGGGTATATGCACATCCGTGAGGGGATGACCTCCGACCGAATGATGACTTCCGACCGCGAAGCCCGCACACTTCCTTTCTCCATCAAACTCAATCGGTTTACGATAAGCCGCTATCACGGGTCGCACAGCCCCTCATCGTATGAAAGCGATGTCACCATCCGATACAACGGAACCGAACGGCAAACCAAAATCTACATGAACAACATCGCACGGGTCGGCGGCTATCGGCTCTATCAATCCTCGTTCGATCAGGATGAAAAGGGGACGGTCCTGTCGGTAAATTATGATCCGGTAGGAACGACGGTTACCTACATCGGCTACGCCCTGTTGTTCGTCGGGTTGATCGTGGCGGTCTCTCAAAAAAATTCACGATTGCGTACTCTCTACCAACAGTTAAAAAAGAGCAAGACCACACTGCTGATCACTCTATTGTTTGCGCTGTCAACTCCCAGTGCCTACGGAGCGGCACCTGATGTTTCACGCGATGTAGCCGATCATTTCGGACACCTACCCGTCCAATCACCCGCCGGACGTATCGAACCTTTCGACAGTTATGCCTCCGAAATTTTCCGCAAACTGCACCGTAAGGACACCTATGCAGGACTGAACGCTAATCAGGTTGTCCTCGGAACTCTGATCGATCCGATGCGGTGGAGTAAGGAACCATTTATCTATATCGGTTCGACACCTCTTCCCGAAGAGCTGGATCTTCATGGGAAATACCTATCATATGAACAGATGTTCGACCCGATGGGGCGCTACAAACTTCATAATTTAGTAGAGAAGATATATGCCAAAGCTCCGGGCAAACGAACCAAGCAGGAACAGGCTGTACTTAAACTGGACGAAAAGGTCAACATCCTCTACGGTTTGTTGGAGTACGCCTCGCTACCTCTATTCCCGTTGCGCGATTCCGTGCATTGGAAGTCGCCGCTCGGCACCGGCATGTCGGCCGAAGACTCGGCGAAATGTACGGCTCTCTTTTCGGCCTTCGTCCAAAACGTGATAGACCGAAAAGATTCCGCAGCCATTGAGGCGATCCACTCAATCTCGACCTACCAGCAGGAACAAGCCCAAGTGCATATCCATCCGGCCAAACTGTCGGCCGAGGTACTCTACAACCGGACAGCTCCGTTCAGATTCTCGTTCCGGGCCTACCTGATTCTGGGTGCCGTTTTGCTGTTTTTGGCACTGCGGCGACTCTCCCGACCCGAGCAAAAAGGGCTACGGCAGGCCATCCGCATCGTCTCAATCGCCATCTGCTGCATCTTTGCAATCCATACGTTGGGGTTGATCCTGCGGGGATACATCAGCGGGCATGCCCCTTGGTCGAACACTTACGAGACCATCGTCTACGTTGCATGGGCTACCGTGCTTTCGGGCCTTATCTTTATCCGCAGATCACCGTTGGCACTGGCGTTGGCCTCCCTGCTGGGCGGGGTCGTGCTGTTTGTCGCCAACCTGAACTGGCTCGATCCACAGATCACCCCGCTGGTTCCGGTACTGAAATCGCCGTGGCTGATGATTCACGTTTCGGTCATTACGGCAAGCTACGGATTCTTCGGCATCTGTACGGCATGCGGCATCACTTCGCTCATCGCAACCATCCGCGGTCGCGATCTGGTCGACCTGCGCATCATCAACGAAATGTCCATGATCGTCGGGGTCGTGCTGCTCACGTTCGGCATATTTTTCGGTGCCATCTGGGCCAACGAGTCGTGGGGGCGCTACTGGGGTTGGGACCCCAAAGAGACGTGGGCCCTGATCACCCTGCTGCTCTACTCACTGATCATTCACCTGAAATTTTCGCCGCGTTTCCACAATAACCGACTGCTTTTCGACGTTTTGTCCGTAGCTGGATTTTCTACCGTGCTGATGACCTTCTTCGGGGTCAACTACTACCTCTCGGGGCTCCACTCTTATGGAACGAGCGAGGGTCTTCCGTCCGGAATATTACTCGGCTCGATCGTTTGCGTCGTTGTATTGATCCTTTGGGCCTCGCGGCGTTACTATAAAGACAAAAAAAGGAGTAAAATCTCGTGAGAATAAAATTGTTATACGCTTTTCTGTGCCTGCTTCTGATCATTTTCACCTTGAACAGAAACAGCTATGACGGCACCCGAAGCGTCTACAATCCTATTACACAAATCACGCTACCGGAAGGGATCAACCACCTGTTCGACAACTCCGTGTCTGAACTGGAGGAGATGGCTTCATTTGACCGAACCGTCGAACGGTTTCTGAAACGGTGGGAGATCATGGGCGCCTCGATCGCCATCATGAAAGACGGCAAACTGCTTTACTGCAAGGGATTCGGTTGGGCCGACAAGGAACAGAACGTTCCCATGGAAGTCAAGCACATTTTTCGCATTGCCTCCATCTCCAAACTGATTACAGCCACGGGCATTATGAAGCTTTACGAATCGGGAAAGCTCTCTTTGGATGACAAGGTTTTCGGTGAAAACGGTATTTTGTGCGACTCCATATTCTCGAACATCAAGGATGCACGGATCAAACAGATCGCCGTAGAACACCTGTTGCGGCATCAGGGAGGTTATTCGATTCGGGCCGGTGATCCGCTTTTCAATGAGGTGAGCGTAGCTCGGCAATTAGGAGTTCAACCGCCGGTCAGTTTCGATGATATGGTACGCTATGCGGCCGAAACCCGTCTGCGCTATCGTCCCGGAGCCGGAAACATGTACTCCAATTTGGGATACGTCGTACTGAGCAAGGTGATCGAAAAGGTCAGCGGCATGCCCTACGAAACCTTCATACAGGACAGTATCCTGCATCCGATCGGCTGCTGGGACATGCACATCGGCTATTCATTCTACGAAAAGCGCTATCCCAACGAGGTGCGCTACTACGAACCCGCAGACACCGAACCGGTCGAGCTGTTCGACGGGAGCGGTCAGCTCGTACCCCGTTGTTACGGCGGGTGCGACCTTCAGGTGCTGAGCGGAGCGGGCGGTTGGGTAGCCTCTCCGACCGAATTGATGAAATTCATTACGGCCATTGATCCGGAAGATTCAAAGCCCGACATCCTGCAGGCGAAAACCATCGCCTACATGACGGAGACAGACAAGGCCCGCTATCCGATCGGCTGGATGCAAACCACCGTGAGCGACGACTGGAAGCGTACCGGTTCGTTGTCCGGTTCGAGCGCCATGCTCAAACGGCAACACGACGGATTTACGTGGGTGTTCATTACCAACACCAGTTCGTGGGCCGGATCCCGTTTCCCGTCCAAAATATCCGCCATGATGAAGCAGGCGTTGGCAAAAGTTAAGAAATGGCCCGACCGCGATCTGTTCGAAACAGCTCCGAACATAGATACAGGTTTCGATCCGTATGAGCCGGCTTTTCCGTACGACTATTCACAGGCCGCCGAATCGCTGTTTGTCAATTAGCCAATCTGCGCAAAGGTTAGCGAACTTGCACACCGTACCGTTTCCTCACATGTATTATCGCTAACATTCATCGATTAACATCGGTAAAACGACTTTTTTCTACTTGGCCGCACATCGCTTTGAGCAATTAAATATCCACATGAAATAAATGCAACGATAGTTCATATTATCAAATACTTGAACTAGCTATAAAAATAAAATAATTAAACTATCGGATAATACAAAGGGAGGGGAATCTTACTGAAGATCCCCCTCCCTCTATGTATAATCAGAAAACGTCTATTTAACAGATGGACTCGTCAAACGGAACGTATCCGATGCGATCACCAACTCTTCGTTCGTAGCCACAACTGCCACCTTCACCCGAGAATCGGGCAACGAAAGCAGCGTGTTCTCTCCGTGTACGTTTTCGTTCAGTTCTGCGTTGAAACGTACACCCATAAATTCGAGATTCTCCGAAACCAACCGACGCGTGAGGGCATCGTTCTCACCGATACCGCCCGTAAAGACAATCATGTCGAGGCCACCCATCAAAGCAGCATACGATCCGATAAACTTCTTGATTCTGGCGGCAAACATCTCAATTGCCAATTGAGCCCGCTCGTTACCGCTTTGAGCCGCAGCCCGGATGTCCCGCATGTCGGAAGAGACTCCGGTAACCCCCAGCATTCCGGACTCCTTGTTGATCAATACGCTCAATCGGTTCAGATTCAGCCCCTCTTTCTCGGCAATGTAAATCAATGCTCCCGGATCGGTACTACCGCAACGGGTTCCCATGATCAAACCATCCACCGGAGTGAATCCCATCGAGGTATCGTACGATTTGCCATTCAGTATGGCGGTAACCGAAGCCCCGCTACCGATATGACAGGTCACGATCTTCGAATGTTTCATGTCGACATCGAAAATCTCGCAGGCCTTCTCGGCAACATAGCGGTGGCTTGTGCCGTGAAAACCGTAACGACGAACCTTATAGTCTTCATAATATTTATAGGGGAGGGCATACATGAAACTCTTAGGCGGCATCGTCTGATGGAACGACGTATCGAATACGGCAACCTGCGGGGTCCCCGGCAAGATGTGTTCCATAGCAAGAATACCTTTCAGGTTGGCCGGATTGTGCAACGGAGCCAGATCGAAACAAGCCTCGATCTTCTGTTTTACCTCTTTATCAATAAGGGCACTCTCTTTGAAATATTCGCCTCCGTGAACCACACGGTGCCCGACAGCCGCTATTTCGGTGAGGTTCTCCAGAACGCCGTGCTCGGGATCGACCAGTGCATCGAGAATCAAGTTGATTCCGCAGGTGTGATCCGGAATGCCTCGAACGATTTCGTACACCGGTTTCCCCACCGGTTTATGCGTCAAGATCGCATCGGACAGTCCGATCCGTTCGACGATTCCTTTGCCCAACAAGGTGTATTCCGTTGTGCTCTTCATGTCGATCACCTGATATTTGATCGACGAACTGCCACAATTTAAAACGAGAATCTTCATGAATTCATTCGGTTTTTAAGTTCCTATTTCATTCCACCTGCCTGACATGCCGTGATAGCCGTAAGGCTGACGATGTCCTCTACCGAGCAACCTCTCGAAAGGTCGTTGATCGGAGCGGCCATACCCTGAAGAATCGGGCCGAGGGCTTCGCCGTGAGCCATCCGCTGTACCAACTTGTAGGCGATGTTTCCGGCCTCGAGCGACGGGAATACCAACACATTGGCTTTACCTGCGATTTTGCTTCCGGGAGCCTTTTTCGCACCGATTCCGGGGATAATTGCCGCATCGGCCTGCAACTCACCGTCGATCATCAGCGAAGGATCCATTTCGCGCGCCAATTCGGTAGCCCGAACGACCTTGTCGACCATCTCGTGTTTTGCAGAGCCTTTGGTCGAGAAGCTCAGCATGGCGATACGCGGTTCGAAACCTGCAAGCACACGGGCCGTACGTCCGGTCATTACGGCGATCTGAGCCAGCTCCTCTGCCGTCGGATTGGGCAATACAGCGCAGTCAGCGAAGACCATGATGCCACCTTCGCCGAACATCGTATCGGGGAGCAACATGATGAAAGCTCCGGAAACGACGCTGATACCCGGCATGGTCTTTACATATTGGAAGGCCGGGCGAAGTACATCTCCCGTTGCGTTGTTTGCACCGGCGACTTCACCGTCTGCATCACCGGCCTTAACCATTACGGCACCCAGATAGAGCGGGTTGAGCAGTTGTTTTTCGGCCTGTTCGGGGGTCAGTCCTTTGGCGGCCCGGATCTTCAACATCAGTTCCATGTACCGATCTTTGTCCGGGTTGTTGTTTGGATCGACGATTTTGAGGCCGTCGATATGTTTCAGTCCGTACTCTTTTGCTTGACGATGGATTTGGTCGGGATCACCGATCAAAATCAGATTTGCAAAGCCCTCTTCGATAATTTTATCGGCGGCTTTCACATTACGTTCTTCGAACGCTTCAGGCAGCACGATCGTTTTGATATCGCTTTTTGCCTTTTGTTTGATTTTTTCTACAAATTCCATAATGACTGATATTATTTAAAATCATTCCACTTCACACCAAAATAAAAGCCGGCAGTTACCGCAGCAATCGACAGCAAAAGACTGACCGCAACGTAGGTTATGCCCAAGCCCCAGTTACCCGAGCGGAGCAGGGTGACACACTCCAACGAGAAGGTGGAGAACGTCGTGAACCCGCCGCAAAATCCGGTTACGGCCAGCAGATACCAACCTCCGCTTGTTCCGGCCGACACCAAGCCGCCGATCAGGAGTGATCCGATCACGTTGACCGTCAACGTTGCAAACGGAAATCCGCTGACTGCCACACAGGAGAGCATTGCTCTGGACACCAAATACCTCAAAATACTTCCGGCAAACCCTCCGGCTCCCACAATCAGTATTTCCCTCATCACGGCACCTTGTTTTTAATCACACAAAGGTAGTTATTTACGGATGAATTGGAAACAAGTTTTTATCAATTTTTTCCGGGATTTTCGTGATCAACCGTCCTTCGATCCGCCGTAGTAATAGATTAACATGACCGATTCTACTTTTTCCCAGAAAAGAAACAGCCGGCCTGTTACGGAATGACATAAATGTTTTTTACCAAAAACTCCGCAGCCTCAAACAATCCATCCCTCAAACTCGGAGAAAATATCTGAAATTCATGTTTATATTTTATAAAGTACAAACCCTTGCGCTGAAAGACCGTTATATTTTCATTCGACAGTACGATTTCCATCAGATCCGCAACCGTAAATGCAGGAATACCCAATAGGGCAACATCCTCTTTATAATTATCAATAGGTACACACAGCCGATATCCATCATCACAATAGCCCCACCTCATACTGGCTCTCTGCTCCGGAACACCCAATGCCCACAACCGTTGGCTCTGCTCAATCGTTGTTACTTGTTCTTCCATCTGTTTACCGCTTTAATTTCTGTTCGTATTCTTCCGCATCCTCCCCAAATCATGCCGATAATGAGAACTTTTTACCGCAACAGGCGAGGAATTTTAGAAAAAACATATACTTTTGTATCTTAAAGTTAGATCGTAAATTTATAAAAAAGTTGAACGATGGCTACTGAAAACAAAGAACTTTCTGTTCCTGAGGAACAAGTCAATGCAACCGGCATTGAAGATACGATGAGTGCTTCTACGGTTCCCGTCACCGAGGAATCTGAGAAAGAATCGCCGACCGCCGAATCGGCTGTAAAAGAACCGGAAACGACTCAAGAACCCTCGGCAGTCGATTTCTCCGACGAAGAGGCCGAACTGGCCGCCAACGCTCCCGAGTTCGATCTGGAGGAGAGCGAAGTCGATGAAAACAAGGAGACCGAGGAGTCGGATACGGTAGATTATTCCGGCAACAACAACAGCCAGCTGCTCTCCATTTTCAGTGAACTGTTGCACACCCGCCCGGTTCAAACCATCCGCAAAAACGTGGATGCGATAAAGATCGCATTCTACAAGAATTATCGCAACGAGGTCGATCAGTTGCGCAAGAAATTTATAGAGGAAGGTGGCACTATCGAAGATTTTGTTCCGCCCACCAATGACGAGGAACAGCGATTCAAAACGCTGTTTGCCGAATATCGTCAAAAACGAAACGAATACCTCGCCCAGATCGAAACCGAGAAGGAGGAGAACTATCAGAAAAAGCTGCAGATCATCGAGGAGCTCAAGGAGCTGATCAACAGCAACGAAACGTTGAACCAGACCTTCACCGCATTCCGCGACCTGCAACATCGCTGGAAAGAGATCGGACTGGTCCCCCAATCGGTCGTAAAGGATCTCTGGGAGACCTATAATCTTTATGTAGAGAATTTCTATAACTTTATAAAAATCAACAAAGAGCTTCGCGATCTCGATCTGAAGAAGAACTACGAAGCCAAGATACAGCTGTGCGAAGAGGCCGAAGCGCTCGTTCTGGAGCCCTCGGTCATCAATGCTTTCCACCGCCTGCAAAAACTGCATGAACAGTGGAGAGAGATCGGCCCGGTAGCCAACGAATACAAGGATCAGTTGTGGGACCGGTTCCGGGAAGCCAGCTCAAAAATCAACAAACGCCATCAGGAGTATTTCGACACACTGAAGGAGGAGCAGAAGAAAAATCTCGACTTGAAGACCGAATTGTGTGTCAAGGCCGAAGAGTTGGTAGCCGCCCCACCCGTGTCGCGCAAGGAGTGGAATAAGGCCTCCGAACAGTTGATTGAGATTCAGAAAGTGTGGAAAACCATCGGATTCGCTCCGAAGAAGGATAATACGAAGATCTATGAACGGTTCCGCAACGCATGTGACCGGTTCTTTGAGAACAAGCGTAACTTCTATTTGCAGATCAAGGCGGAAATGGAGACCAACCTGCAGCTGAAGAACGAGATCTGTGCACAGGCTGAATCGATTCAGGATAGCGAAGAGTGGAAAAAGACCACCGATGAGCTGATCGCTTTGCAAAAGCGATGGAAAGAGATCGGACCGGTAGCCAGACGCCACTCCGATGCGGTGTGGAAACGGTTCCGTGCCGCCTGCGACCACTTCTTCGAACGTAAAGCCGCCCACTTCTCGACGATCGATACGCAGTACGAAGAGAACCTCAAGCAGAAACAGGCGCTGCTCGAAGAGCTGAAAGCCTTTGTCGAAAGAGAGGATATGGCCAACGACGGATTCGAAACGCTCAAGGAGATGCAACGCCGCTGGTCCGAGATCGGCTTCGTTCCGATCAAGCAGAAGGATGCCATCCAGTCCGAATACCGCAAGGTTGTTGACGCCGCCTTCGCCAAATTAAGGGGCAACGAAAAGGAGCGCCATTTGGAACGTTTCAAAGGCAAACTCCAGTCGCTCTCCTCCGAGGGTAACAACGACCGCCGCATCCGCCACGAAAGAGATCGGCTTTACAACAAGATGAAACAACTCGAAGCAGACATCGCGCTGCTGGAGAATAACATCGGATTCTTCTCGAAGAGCAAGAATGCAGAATCCATGATCCGTGACGTGAACGAAAAGATCGCCAAGGCAAAACAGGAGATGGAGACAATTATCGAAAAAATCAATTTGATAGATAAGCAGGAAGAATAAGATTATGGCTGTTAGCAACACACACAAAACGAAATTTATTTTTGTGACCGGAGGCGTGGCCTCTTCGTTGGGGAAAGGGATCATATCAGCCTCGCTGGCCAGACTGCTTCTGGCACGGGGATATAAAGTCACCATACAGAAACTGGATCCGTACATCAACGTCGATCCGGGAACCCTGAATCCTTACGAGCACGGAGAGTGCTATGTGACCGAAGACGGAGCCGAAACAGACCTCGACTTGGGCCATTACGAGCGATTCACGAACATACAGACTTCACAGGCAAACAACGTTACGACCGGACGCATCTACCAGAGTGTCATCAACAAGGAGCGTCGGGGCGAATTTCTGGGGAAAACCGTTCAGGTCATTCCCCACATCACGGACGAGATCAAACGCCGGATCAAATTGCTGAGTGCAAAAAAGATGTACGATGTGATCATCACCGAGATCGGCGGTACGGTCGGTGACATCGAATCGTTGCCCTACATCGAGGCTGTCCGTCAGCTGCGCTATGAGCTCGGACCGGCAAACTCGTTGATCGTACACCTGACGCTGATTCCGTACCTTGCCGCATCGGGCGAACTGAAGACCAAACCGACGCAGCACTCGGTCAAACAGCTGCTCGAAAACGGACTACAACCGGATGTTCTCGTGCTCCGCACCGAGAGACATCTGAATAACGAAATCCGCCGGAAAGTAGCGCTGTTCTGTAATGTGGACGTCAACGCGGTGATCGAATCGATCGATGCACCGACGATTTACGAGGTTCCGCTGCTGATGCTGCACCAGAAATTAGATACGGTTGTACTCAACAAGCTGCAACTGCCCAGCGACGGAGAGCCCGATCTGAAAGCATGGATCGAGTTCGTCGAGAAGGTCAAACATCCGCAGAAGAAGATCAACATCGCACTGGTGGGAAAATACACCGAACTGCCCGATACGTATAAGTCGATCGCCGAATCGTTTATCCACGCGGGAGCCGCCAACCATACGAAGGTGAAACTGCAGTACATCAACTCCGAAAAGCTCACGCCAGAAAATATCGCGACACAGCTCAAAGGCATGTGCGGCATTTTGATTGCGCCGGGTTTCGGACATCGCGGAGTAGAAGGCAAGATTCTGGCCGTCGAATATGCGAGAGTCAACAAGATTCCGTTCTTGGGCATTTGTCTGGGAATGCAGTGCTGTGTGATTGAGTTCGCCCGTCACGTCTTGCACTACGAGGACGCCAATTCTACCGAAATGGGCAGTACGACCCATCCGGTCATCGATCTGATGGAGGAGCAGAAGGGCATTACGGAGAAGGGAGGAACCATGCGTCTGGGCGGTTATCCGTGCGTCCTGCAAAAGGGGAGCAAGGCGTATGCAGCCTACGGGAAACGGGAGATTGTGGAACGTCACCGCCACCGCTATGAACTGAACAACGACTACCTCGAGGAGTTTGCCCGTGCCGGACTGAAACCCGTCGGCATCAATCCCGAGACCAATCTGGTCGAGGTGGTCGAGCTGGAGGGACATCCGTGGTTTATCGGTGTACAGTACCATCCGGAATATAAGAGTACGGCACTGCATCCGCATCCGTTGTTCGTATCGTTCGTGAAAGCCGCCGAGGCGTATTGCGAACAAAACAACGTAAATAACAAATAATCACTGAGAAGCAGAATACACACATGGATAAGAATACACTACTGGGCTTATTGATTATCGCAGTCATCCTCTTTGGTTTTTCGTGGTTCAACACCAAAAAACAGCGGGAATTCGATAAACAGCAGGCCCAGATGCTTGATTCGATCGAACGGGTCTCAAAAGTTACGGAACAGGAGACGGATTCCGTTCTGTTTACTGACGTAAACGATAGCCTGAAAACCGCACAGGCCGAACAGGCTTTGGAACAACACTTGGGTCACACGTTGTATCAGGCCACCAAGGGTACCGAAACCTTCTATACGGTCGAGAACGACGTCATGGCTCTCACATTTTCGAACAAGGGAGGACGTGTCAGTTCAGTCGTACTCAAGGACTACAAGACCTATACGGGTACTCCGTTGGAGCTGTTTGCCGACTCGAGCGCACACTTCGACCTGTCGTTTTTCATCAAACAGGGGTATAACGATGCTCAGATCCAGACATCGGAGTATTACTTCACGCCCCTGACGACAGACTGGAGCTTCCCCGAAAATGAAGAACAGAAAGAGATTACCCTGCGGTTGATCGTCGATTCCGCCTCATACATCGATTATGTCTATACGGTGCAACGAGACAGCTACATGATCGATTTCGACGTACGTTTTGTCGGCATGCAGCAGCTGCTTTCGCCGACCCAAAGCGATATGGAGATCGTATGGCAAAACATCGGGCCGCAAAACGAGAAGGGTTTCGATAACGAGAACAACTACACGACGATTGCCTATAACTTCCCGGGCGATGACGGAATCGAGGAGTTGGGCATCTCCAAGGAGTCGAAGGAGGAGACGATCAATGCCAAACTGAAATGGGTCGCCTTCAAGCAGCAGTTCTTCTCGTCGATTTTCATTGCCGAAGACGATTTTATGAACGGATCGGTGCGGTACACGACATTTGCACCGGGCGAAGGGAAGATCAAAAACTTCCACGCACAGCTCTCTGTTCCTTACACACAACAGACCGATCAGTATCACTTCAACTTCTACTTCGGACCGAACAAGTACTCGGTGCTGAAACACTACAACGACCTGCATATCCAAAAGCTGGTACCGCTGGGTGGTTGGATCATCGGTTGGATCAATCGCTGGATCGTGATTCCCACCTTCGATTTTCTCGGGAAATATATCTCCAACTACGGAATCATCATCCTGCTGTTGACGATCTTTATCAAGATTCTGCTCTCGCCGCTGACCTACAAGTCATACCTCTCGACAGCCAAAATGCGGCTGCTGAAACCCGATATCGACAAGCTCAACGAGAAATATCCGAAGCCTGAAGATGCGATGAAGAAACAGCAGGCCATGCTGGCCCTCTACAAAAGTGCCGGAGCGAATCCGATGGGCGGTTGTCTGCCGTTGCTCATCCAGTTCCCGATTCTGATCGCCATGTTCCGGTTCTTCCCGGCCTCGATCGAGTTGCGCGGAAAATCGTTCCTCTGGGCCGACGACCTCTCTTCGTACGACAGCATTCTGCAACTGCCTTTCAACATTCCGTTCTATGGTGATCATGTAAGCCTTTTCGCTCTGTTGATGGCCGTTTCGGTATTCATCTCATCGAAAATCAACTACGCGCAGAATGCCGCAACAACGGCTGGACCTCAAATGTTCGGTATGAAATTCATGATGTTGTACCTCATGCCGCTGATGTTGCTCTTCTGGTTCAACAACTACTCGAGCGGATTGAGCTACTACTACCTGGTCAGCAACATCATTACCATAGGACAGACCTATGGCTTCCGCTTCATCGTCAACGAGGAGAAGCTCCACCAACGGATGAAGGAGAATGCCAAGAAGCCTCGTAAGATGAGTAAATTCCAACAACGCTACGAGGAGATGATGAAGCAACGAGAACAGATGATGCGCAGAAGATAAGCGTGTCGGACGTAATATTTTATGCAAAGAGCGGCTGCTTTCAAAGTGGTCGCTCTTTTTCTGTCTCTATGGCCTGCTGTCGACTCCCATTGACCGTACATAAAAACTCCATTTTCATTTGCCTCACCTCGTTCCTTTGCTTATATTTGTATAGATAGACAGATAAACTCTTTGAGACATCTCGTCTTCCTGAAATAGCGTGCACAAACTTAAAACCGAAGAATATGAACAGAAAACTGAGAATGGGTATGATCGGAGGAGGTAGCGATGCCTTTATCGGCGCTATACACCGAAGAGCCGCCCTGATGGAAAACCAAATCGAACTCGTATGCGGATGCTTTAGCGTAAATCCAGACATATCGAGAAGTTCGGGACGCTCCTACTTTCTTCCCGACGACCGGATCTACGACACCTACCAACAGATGATCGAGCACGAAGCTACACTTCCCGAAGGCGAACGCATGGACTTCGTCACGATCGTTACCCCAAACAAATTCCACTTCGATCCGGCCATAATGGCCTTGAACCACGGCTTCCATGTCGTAATCGACAAACCGATGACCTTTTCGCTCGAAGAGGCCAAACAGTTGGAGCGCAAGGTGGAAGAGAGTGGATTGATTTTGGCGCTCACTCACGTCTATTCCGCATATCCGGCAGTCAAGGAGATGAGAGCCCGGATCGCAAACGGAGAACTGGGAAAATTACGCCGGCTGTACGTCGAATACACCCAAGGTTGGTTGGCCGACCGAATCGAACTTCAAGGAGGAAATAATGCAGGATGGCGGACCGATCCCAAACAGTCGGGCAAGGCCGGGTGTATCGGCGACATCGGCACTCATGCATGGCACTTGTGCGAATACATTACCGGGCAGCACGTAACGGAACTGTGTGCCGAGTTGAACACCTTTGCCCCCGGACGTCAGGTCGATGACGACGGCGTAGCAATGCTTCGCTTCGATGGGGGATTGAAAGGAACACTGACCGCCACCCAAATTGCCAAGGGCGAGGAAAACAACATCCGGTTTAGGGTCTACGGGGAGAAGGGTGGTATGGAGTGGCGCCAGATGGACCCCAATCGACTGATTCTTAAAGGAAACAACAAACCGGAGGAGATCATCCACATCGGGAACAATGCAAAAATCGGCGAAACAGCCTTGTGGAACACCCGGACACCGGCCGGACACCCCGAAGGATTTATCGAAGCCTTTGCCAACATATACCGCAACTTTGCATGTACCGTTTCAGCCAAGATGGACGGTAAGGAACCGACTGCTGACATGCTCGATTTTCCGACGGTACACGATGGAGTTCGGGGAATGCAGTTTATCGAGACAGCCGTTCGTTCAGGTTGGGACGATTCGCAAAAATGGGTTCCTTGGATCGAATAAACCTTTAATGAAGAGGCCTGCGGGAGCTGGATTTCATTGATCTCGTAGATCTTATCGAAACACATGGTAATAAAATAGGGGAGAGGCCGACGCCTTTCCCCTATTTTTTCAAAAATATTACCCTTTATTTTGTAGCAGTCGAATCTGCAGCCGCTGTATCTGCTGCCGCCGGTTCTTTCAGCTTCAGTTCGGTCTTAATCAACGGCATCAAATCGGTCATCGTTGCTTTATCGTAGTAAGCCAATGATTCTGCAGCCAAATTAAACACTAACGTGTATCCGTTGCTTTTACTTATCTTTTCGATCGCTTGTTGGATCTTCTCGATCAGCGGATTATACAACTCGGCCTGAGCCTGATCCAACTGCGTTCTTGCAGTCTGTTGCAGGTTCTGATAACGTTGTTGCATATCAGCAAACTCCTGTGTTTTCAACTCTTTTACTGCATCGGAATAAGTTGCCTGATTTTTCTGAAAATCATCATACTTCTTGTTCAATTCGACCTGCATGGCATCGAGCTGATCCATCAGTTCCTGTTGCAACGCCTGAATCTTTACATCTGCCGAATCCTTCTCAGGCATCAACGTAAATACTTCAGCCGTATTGATATAACCGAATTTTTGAGCAAAAGAGGTTGTACTTGCGGTAATCAGTAAAGCGACTACCAAACCCATTTTCATAATCGTTCTCATAGCATTTTTTGTAAAGTAAGTTATTTAGTATTCAACAAATTTATAATTTCTTCCGTTTTATCCAAAGCCGGAGCGTAATAAAGTAACGTCTGATTGTTCGCACGATCAATAATCATTCCCAATCCATGACTCTCTGCATAGCTATTGATCACCCCGAATACCCGTTCCTGAATCGGTTTAATCAATTCGACTCTCTTTTTCATCAAGTCTCCTTCTGGCCCGAAAATCTGTTCTTGGTACTGTTTGAGTTCTCTCTCCCGGTTGATAATCTCATCCTCACGCATCTTTTTACTTGTCTCGGAGAGATAGCCACGCTGAGCTATATAGTTATTGTATTGCTCATCCAAGTCAGCAAAGGCCTGATCGATCTCCTTCTGATACTGTTCAGCAAGATCGTCCAGCTGTTTGATCGCATCGTTATAATCGGTCTGCGATTTGAAGACAGCCTCCGAATTGATAAATACATATCCTTGTACCTGAGTTAGTGATTGTGCCTGCATCGTACCTACCGCACAACACATCACCACAAACAAAACGATCAATCTTTTCATAATTCAAAATGTTTAATTATTAAAACTGTTGACCGATCATAAAGTGAAGCTGCCCTCCACTTCGTGTCGTCCGTCCGACAGGATTGTCGAAACCGTATCCCCAATCGATACCCAACAATCCAACGACTTGCAGATAAAGACGGAGACCGACACCTACCGATCGTTTAATCAAAAACGGATCAAACTCTTGCCATGAACGAAAGGCATTACCACCCTCTGCAAATACCAAGGCATAAATATTAGAAGCCGGTTTTAAAACAATAGGATATCTTAACTCCAGCGTATATTTGTTGTATGCTCGTGCATAGTCGGAACGACCGTTTGCATCATAAGAGTAGGGGGTAAGTGCACCGTCTTCGTATCCTCTCAGTCCAATGATGTCGACACCATAGACGTTGTATCCCGACATACCGTCACCTCCGACATCGAATCCTTCGAACGGAGAGGGTTTATTTTTGTTGTAAGCTCCGAGATAACCCATTTCGGCTTTTGCCATCAGGACCAATTTATTGTTGTTGGTCAAGGGGTAGAACCACTGTGCCTTCAGCTGCCATTTGTGATATTCGATCCATTTATACCGTTGTTGATCCGTCAAGGTCTGATCGGAATAATCGATATTCTGGAATAACGAATAGGGTGGAGTCAAAGCCAACGAGATCGAAAACTCAGAACCTGTCCGGGGATAGATCGGGGAGTCCACCGTATTACGGCTGAAAACCGTCTTCAGAGCGATAATGTTGGAGGTACCGTTTTCTACGATAAACGAGGTCCAATCCTTCAAGTTGTAGGCTTCATAGCTAATCTCATGATACATGGAGAAGTTCCGATCGGGCCACGAAAGCCGACGTCCCCATCCGATCGAGGCACCTAAGGTTCTAAAGTGTTTGGTTCCCGATTGCCAAGCATAGTACGCATTCGATTCGTCCGAATAGAAGAGTCCGACTGTAAACGAATTAGGTTTCTTTCCGCCAAACCACGGTTCAGTAAAGCTCAAAGAGAAAGCTTTGTAATAAGAACCGTTACTTTGTGCCCGTATGGCCAACTGCTGGCCTTGTCCCTGAGGGTAGGGACGCCATGCCCCTTTTTTGAAAAAGTTTTTGATCGAAATATTGTTCAAGGTTACGCCGACCGAACCCACGAACATGCCGCTACCCCAACCACCGGACACTTCAAATCGGTCGTTGGCAACCTCTTCAAGCGGGAAACCTATATTGACCAACTCGGATGAACCTTCGACGGGTTGCACGTCGGGCATCATCGTTTCGGGGTTGAAGTGCCCCAATTGGTTCAACTGACGGATCGTTGCCATCAACAGCGAACGGTTATACAGCTCTCCGGGACGCACATACAACTCCCGACGGATCACCTTATCGTACACCTTCTGATTACCCGAGATTTCAACTTCGTTAATCTTGGCCTGTTTTCCTTCGTATATTTTGATGTTCAAGTCGATAGAGTCTTCTCCTACGACCTCCTCTCCCGGATCGATACGCGAGAACAAATATCCGTTATTCTGGTATCTCGAATTGACCGAGGTCATATCGTCGATATTGTCCTCTTTTCCAAGTCCCAATCGTTTGTAAAGCGTCTTTTTATCGTACGTATCACCCTTATTGATTGCCAAGATAGCATTCAACTCATCGGTTTCATAGATGCTGTTTCCGGTCCATGTTACATTCCGGTAGTAGAATTTGTTCCCCTCCTCGACACGGAATACCAAACCGATCCGATTATCCTTGATCGCATAAACCGAATCACTGAGAATCGCTGCATTACGGTATCCTTTCGAATTGTAATAATCGATGATATTTTCCTTATCCTCCTCCAACTCTTTGGATTTCAGCTTGCTGTTTCGGAAAAAATTGATACTTTTCTGGTGAATCTTCTTCATCGATCCCCGCAACTTGGCGTCCGAAATCGCCTCATTGCCTTCAAACGTAATCTTACCGACCTTGACTTTCTTTTTCTTATCCACGACAAAGACCACCGTAACCATATTGTTCACCGTTTCGTGATCTTCGATTCGATAGGTTACTTCCGTATTATAAAATCCTTTCTCTTTAAAATACTTTTGAATAGCATCCTTCGAACTGTTGAGTATGAAATCCGACAACTGCTTTCCGTCCAGACTCAATGATTCGAACAATTCGTCACGTTGTCCTTTTCGAATACCCTCTACATTCCATTTGTCTACACGGGGACGTTCCTTCAAGGCTATCTCTATATTGATGCTATCGCCTTGAGGCTCTACATAGATTTGGATATCGGAAAAATTCTGCGAACTCCACAATTTTGTTATGGTTGACGAAAATTTATTACCCGGCAATTCAACTGTATCCCCTTTAGTCAAGCCCAACATGCGCTCGACGGGATCTTGATTTTTTATTCCACTGATTTTAATATCATTGACAATATACGGTCGAGGAGAAACATCGTAATCGAACATGGGTAGATCCAGCTTGTTTGTAGAGGAATCGGTTTGAGCGGAAACGGTCAGGTTAACCGAAAATAGAGTCAATATAACCGCCAGAGTCCTTAAAGAGTTTCTCATTTTTACTGTTGTAGTATACGACATTGTGTTATTTTTTCATCAATAATCCGTAACGTCTGTCTCGGTGTTGATATTCACGGATCGCCTCGTAAAAGGCCTCTTCGTCGAAATCGGGCCAATAGATATCCGTAAAATAGAGTTCGCTATACGACAATTGCCAGAGCAAGAAGTTGCTCAATCTCAACTCACCACTGGTACGGATCAACAGATCAGGATCCGGAATACCCGCTGTAGCCAAATTAGCTGCAACGGTATCTGCCGTTATGTCATGTACTTGCAAACCTTCGTCTCTCACCTGCACGGCCACTTTACGAACCATCTGGGTTATTTCCCACCGGGAACTGTAATTCACGGCTATGATCAGCGTTAATTTGCGGTTCTGGAAAGTCTCCTTTTCGCTTTTCGAAATGGCTGTACGTACCTCTTTCGAAAGAGCCTGAATGTCTCCTATAAAACGCATGCGCACTCCGTTTTGCTTCAACTCATCGGTTTCATTGGCAATAGTCGTACACAAAAGCTCCATCAGTGCGGTCACCTCACGTTCGGGACGGCCCCAATTCTCGGTTGAGAATGCATATACGGTCAAATATTCGACACCACACTCTACCGCTGCACGAATCGTTTTCCGCATGCTTTCGACCCCATTGATGTGGCCGACGACACGATCTTCACCGCGCTCCTGAGCCCACCGACCATTTCCATCCATAATAACGGCGACGTGTCGTGGAATATTTTCCGGATCCAGATTAACCATCAATTTTTTTTAAAAGTAATGTGCAAATATAACACTATTACCCGGATTTCCATTAAAACGATCCGGGGTTTTGGTTGCGAATGCGCATTATTTTACCAAATCGCGGCTATCGATTCCCCACATCATTTTATTTCTTAACGTATCGTAGAACGATATATTTTGAAAGCGGACCAGAAAAATCGACTTTTCGGCTTTGGTGACCTTGAAGGAGGCGCCATTGTAGGCCTTATAGTATTGGTTGTCAATAGATATGGAAAAGTCACGTTCGCGGCTGGCCACTTTCAGGCGGATCGAACTGTCGTCTGGGATGACTACCGGACGCATAGTGAGGTTGTGGGAGGCGATCGGCGAGATCAGGATGCAGCGGCAATCGGGCGACACCACCGGCCCTCCGACACTCAACGAATAGGCCGTCGAACCGGATGGGGTAGAGACCAATATGCCGTCACCCCAATAGGTTGCGATCATTTCGTCGTTGACGTACACCTCTGTTGAAATCATATTCGGACCGTTGCGCTGGACCGACACTTCGTTGAAGGCATACGGGAATCGTGGATTCTGTAAGAATTCGCCTTCTATACGGATCATCGTACGGGCAGTCGTCTCGTAGTTTCCCGACTTCAGGTCGGCAAAGGCCCGGGCCATTCCCTGTTTGGTTACGTTGGCCAGAAAACCGAGCCGGCCGGAGTTGATCCCCACAACCGGAACAGGTTGATGATCCAGCAGCCGTACACAATCCAGAAAGGTTCCGTCGCCACCGTAGCTGACCATGATATCCTGCCGTGGATCGACCTTCACACTGTCATCGTAGAGCTGATTTTCGCCAAACGCCCTTCCGGTTTTTTGGTGATCAGGCGGGCGAAATCCCGATTGATCCGATAGGATAACCCGTTACTATCCAACGCTGCGAACAGTGCATTCAAATCCTCTTCCACGAACGACGCCTGCGGCCGGCCGTATAAAACTATATTCATTCGATTCCGATTACTCAAAAAGTTGTACCTTTACAGCGCAAAAATAACGAAAATTATGACAAAGCTGAGTGTTAACATAAATAAGATCGCCACGTTGCGCAACTCCCGCGGGGGTGACCTTCCCAATGTAGTAGAGGCCGCACGGAATGCAGAACGTTTCGGAGCGCAGGGCATTACGGTACACCCGCGTCCCGACGAACGGCACATCCGGTACAAGGATGTGTACGATCTCAAAAAAGTCATTACGACCGAATTTAACATCGAAGGCAATCCGATCGACCGCTTTATCGATCTGGTGCTCGACGTGGTCCCCACACAGGTGACTCTGGTACCCGATGCGGTCGATGCGCTGACCTCCAACGGAGGTTGGGACACCATTGCCAATAAGGCATTCCTGACGGAGGTTATCGCCCGTTTCAAGGCAAAAGGTATCCGCACCTCGATCTTTATCAACGCCCGGCCCGAAATGATCCCCGCCGCAGCGGAAGCAGGAGCCGACAGGGTGGAGTTGTACACCGAGCCCTATGCTTCGATGTACGAAAAAGACAGGAAAGCAGCGATTGCTCCGTTCGTGGCTACGGCCGAAGAGGCTTTGCGGTATGGACTCGGGGTCAATGGCGGGCATGATCTGAATCTGGAAAACCTGCACTATTTCGCCGAACACATTCCACACTTGGCCGAAGTGTCGATCGGACACGCTCTGATCTCAGATGCACTCTACTTGGGTCTTGAAAACACCATACAGCTCTATCTGAAACAACTGAAGATCGATTGATGAACGACGCGCTGCAACATCCGCTGTTTCGCCGAATCGGAGCGATTGCCGACGCCAAAGGGGTACAGGCTTTCGTAATCGGAGGCTATGTCCGGGACTACTTTCTGCGCCGTCCGTGCACCGACATCGACATCGTCGTCACGGGTAGCGGAATCGAAATGGCCGAAGCTCTCGGGAAAGAGGTCAGAAGCCACGTTTCCGTGTTCAAAAACTTCGGTACGGCCATGTTGCGTTACGACGGATGGGAGGTGGAGTTCGTCGGTGCCCGCAAGGAGTCCTACCGGGCCGATTCCCGAAAACCGATCGTCGAAAACGGCACCCTGCACGATGACCAGTTGCGACGCGACTTTACGATCAACGCGATGGCCTTTTCGCTCAATGCGGACTCTTTCGGCGAATTGGTCGACCCGTTCAACGGCATGGAAGATCTGGAACGTTGCATCATCCGCACACCATGCGATCCGGACACCACCTTTTCAGACGACCCGCTGCGTATGATCCGGGCCGTACGGTTTGCCTCCCAGCTCGGATTCGACATCGCCCCGGACACCTTCGAAGCCATCGGCCGCAACAAGGAGCGGATCAAGATCGTCTCGAAGGAGCGGATTATCACCGAGATCAACAAGATTATGGCTTCACCCGTTCCCTCCATCGGATTCGAACTGTTTGACCAAAGCGGCCTGCTGCCGCTGATCTTTCCGGAACTCGATCGGCTCAAAGGGGTAGAGCGGGTAGGGAAGCATGCCCATAAGGATAATTTCCGCCATACGCTTCAGGTTACGGACAACGTGGCCCGGAGGTCGGACAACCTGTGGCTGCGGTGGGCTGCCCTGCTGCACGACATCGGCAAGCCCCGCACAAAAGCCTATGACCCGAAAGTCGGATGGACATTCCACGGCCACGAAGTGGTGGGCTCGAAGATGGTCGCAACCATTTTTCGAAACATGAAACTGCCGATGAACGAGAAGATGAAATACGTTCAAAAACTCGTTTTCCTGCACCTGCGCCCCATCATTCTGGCTGAAGATACGGTGACCGACTCGGCCGTACGCCGCTTGCTTTTCGAAGCAGGCGACGACATAGACGATCTGATGCTGCTCTGCGAAGCCGACATCACCTCCGAAAACCGCGATAAGGTCAAACGATACTTGCGCAATTTCGAACTCGTCCGGATCAAGCTCCGAGAGATCGAGGAGAAAGACCGGATCCGCAACTTCCAGCCACCGATTTCGGGAGAGCTGATCATGCAGGTGTACGGTCTGAAACCGTGCCGAATCGTCGGTGATATCAAGAACGCCATCAAAGAGGCCATCCTCGACGGTATCATTGCCAACGACTACGATCAGGCTTACGCCTACATGGAACGTCTGGCCGCAGAGCAAGGGTTAACCAAAATCTCGGAATAAGCTTTTTCGGATTTAGAGTAACCAGATTGCCAAATGCCACTTTGCCGATAAAAAATCCATTCACGGCACTCTCTTTGCTCCGATCCCAGCAAAACGTTTCAAAAAAACGAAACAGATAAACTCCATAATCGTTCACTTCGAAAATATGTCGTTGAATATTCCTCAAACCAGCAGAAAACGGGTCGTCATCGTCGGGGGCGGATTTGCCGGATTGGCCTTGATCCGAGCCCTGCGTCGAAGTGCCTTTCAGATCGTTCTGATCGACAAACACAACTACCACATGTTCAAGCCGCTGTTGTATCAGGTGGCCAGCTCGGCACTGAACGTTGGCGACATAGCCTTCCCGTTCCGAAGGATGTTTCACGGATGGAAAAATTTTCATTTCCGGATGGGATACATCGAACGGATCGACCCCGAAAAACATCTGCTCGAAACGACGGCCGGAACCATCGGGTACGACTATTTAGTCTTGGCCACCGGATCGATTCCGAACTTTTTCAAGATCGAAAACATCAAGAAGAACGCGCTACCGATGTCCAACATCACCGATGCACTGAACATCCGCAACCGGATGCTTCGTAACTTCGAGATTGCCGTCACGGCGTCCACACAGGAGGAGTGCAGTTCACGGCTGAATGTCGTCATCGTCGGAGCCGGAGCCTCGGGCGTCGAAATCGCCGGAGCGTTGGCCGAGATGCGCCGCTACGTCATGCCCCGGGACTATCCACAACTCGATACCTCGCTGATGAACATCTATCTGATCGAAGAGCAAAACCGGGTATTGGGTTCCATGAGCGAAAAAACATCGGACGAAGCCTTGAAGACGCTGTCCGACAAGGGTATTCGCGTGATTCTCGGACACAAGATCGTCGATTACGAAAACTTTTGCGCGGTTTTCGACGACGGAGCGCGCATTCCCACATACAATCTGATCTGGACCTGCGGGATCAAGAGTGCCGCATTTCCGGGCATCACACCCGCATGGATCGGGCGGGGTGGACGGATGAGGGTAGACGTATTCAACCGGATTATCGGATGCGACGATCTCTTCGTCATCGGCGACACCGCCTTGATGCAGGACGATCCAAACTATCCACAGGGGCATCCACAACTGGCCCGAGTCGCCATTTCGCAAGGGCAACAGCTCGCCCGTAATCTGAAACGATTGGAGACGGGCAAACCGATGCAACCTTACCGTTACAAAAACTATGGCGTCATGGCTACTGTCGGTCGTAACAAAGCCTTTGTTGAGTGGGACAAAATCCAATTCGGCGGTTTTTTCGCATGGATCATTTGGTCCGTTGTCCACATCATGTTTCTGCTGGGGATTCAGGGCAAGTTGAAAGTTTTCTGGGGTTGGATCTGGAACTATTTCGGACACGATCTGCCGATCCGTCTGATCATTGGGAAATACGAACGTCAGCAAAAAACCGACACCCTCTGATTCGGTCCAAGCCCCTCTTTGGATGTCGGATTCTTATTTCTTTTTCCGTGGACCTGCCATTATTGGGCCCAACAGAACTTCATGGCTACAACTGATTACTTTTGATTATTGCAGGACATTTTTAAAAGCATCAGTACACACAATATCATTTTCACATTTCATCGTTGATAATACAAATGTGAGTTTGGTTGCGAATAATAGCGAGCAACTGTATCTGCAAAACCAAAATTGTTTGTAAAAATAAAATAAGCTTTACCCGTTCTATGTTCTTTACCAGCACTGTCATTAGGTATAGCATGCACCTGAGCTATACTTGGCAAAATGTCATGATTAATCGTTCCGCTTGAATAAAACATATCAGGATACGACCAATAATTATTGGTAACCACTCGCCATGCCGTACCCATAGGTCCACGCAAGGAATACATTACACTTCCCCCCTTCCGGTGGAAACATTATATTATCTTCTGGAGTCACTGTATAAAGACCAGAAGACAATGTAACGTCAGAATAAAATTGTCTAAATTCACTTGCATTTCCATCATCGGGAGTTTGTGCCCGAGAGATATTCCAACCCTGCATGGCTCTTAAAACTGCCACTACTAACAAAACTAATAAACCTCTTTTCATAACTCAACCCTTTAAATTAATTAATAATTTTAAAAACAAATCTTTGTCATGCACTCAAATATAATATACATCTGCAACAAAATCACAAAAAAAAGAGAAGACCCCAAGTCCTCTCTTTTCTATTTTGCAATATAAAGGATTTTACTCTTCTGTTTCCGTTTCCGGCTCTTTCATGTTGTGGAACACATTGGTCACATCTTCATCCTCCTCGAGACGCTCGATCAACTTCTCGACCGATGCCCGTTGCTCCTCGGTAACCTCTTTGGTGTCGAGCGGAATCCGTTCAAACTCTCCACTGATGATCTCAATGTTGTGATCCTCCAAATATTTCTGAATGGTTCCGTAGGCTTCAAACGGTGCATAAATCACAATCTCTGACTCGTCGTTGAACACTTCATCCACTCCGCAATCGATCAGCTCCAATTCCAACGATTCAATATCCAACCCCTCCTTTTGAGCGATCTTGAACACACATTTGTGTTCGAACAGGAACGAAACAGAGCCTGACGTACCCAACGATCCGCCACACTTGTTGAAACAGTTACGGACATTTGCCACCGTACGAGTCGTATTATCCGTAGCGGTCTCAACGAAGATAGCGATACCGAAAGGACCATATCCCTCATAGTTCATCTCCTTATAATCCGTGAAATCCTTGGATACGGCACGTTTAATGGCACGCTCCACGTTCTCCTTCGGCATATTCTCCTTTTTGGCGTTCTGCATCAACACACGTAAACGAGGATTATTCTCAGGCTCCGGCCCACCTTGTTTTGCCGCGATCGTGATTTCCTTACCTAACTTCGTGAATACACGGGCCATATTGCCCCAACGCTTAAACTTTCTCGCTTTACGAAACTCAAACGCTCTTCCCATATGTTTATCAGTTTATCTTTATTTTATGTAATTAAATTCTTATCTCAATTGAGCACCTAGCTTTTGTTCCAGATTCGTCTGGATCTTCTTCATGATAGCGTCGATCTGCTTATCGTTCAAAGTCTTGCTCTCATCTTGCATGAAGAAGCTTACGGCATAAGACTTCTTGCCCGCCGGAAGGTTCTTGCCCTCGTAAACGTCGAACAGAGATACTTCCTTCAATAGCTTGCGATCGCTATCCTTAGCGATTTTCTCGACCTCGCTAAACTGTACGCTCTTATCAAGCAACAACGCCAAGTCACGTTTAACGGCCGGGAACTTGGAAATCTCGGAGAAGGTTACTTTCGCCTTCTTGATCTCCTTCATCAATTGGGTCCACGACAACTCAGCGTAATAAACCTCCATATCAATATCCAGCATCTTACGAAGTTTCTTGCTTACGATACCCATCGTACCCAATTGACGTCCGGAACCGGTCGTGATGCTTAGGCCCGAAGAATAGATATCATTCGTCAAGTTACCGAAAATAACCCGTTTCATATCCACTCCCAAGCGGGCTAAGATATTCTCTACGTAAGCCTTCAACTCATAAACGGAAGATTTCTCGTCCGGATGCGCCCAGTTGTTCTCCACCCGGTTGCCGGCTACCCAGATGCCTAGACGGTAATCCTCGCTGAACTGCGCCAAGGTCTCATCTTCCTTCTTGTTATCGATATTATAATCATAGCAATTACCGAACTCATAGAAACGGACATTGCCATTCTTACGCTTCATGTTATGCTCGATGCTCTCCAAACCTCCGAACAACAAGGTCTGACGCATGCAGTTCAAATCAGCGCTTAACGGGTTCATCAACATGACACAATGCGCTTCCGGATAAACAGACAGATCCGTATAATAAGCGGAGCGTGTCAAGGAATTGTTCATGATCTCGTTGAAACCACAACCGCAAAGTTGCTCCGAAATCAAGTTCTGCAATTTCCAGCTACGATCCGTAGGAGTCTGGTAACTTAAATTGGACTTCACGTTATCGCTGAACTCCACGTTATTATATCCGTAGATACGAAGAATGTCCTCGATCACGTCTACATCACGCTGCACATCGATACGATATACGGGAACATGCAAAGTCAAGCCCTCGGCAGTCTCGGATACGATCTCCATCTCAAGGCTTGCCAAGATACTTTTCACGGTTTCTACCGGAATATCCTTACCGATCAACGTATTGATCTTCTCGTAAGTCACCTCAACCGTATACGGTTCCACCACGGTAGGATAAACATCCTGTACGGCACCCGTGATCTTACCTCCCGCCAACTCTTGTATCAACAAGGCGGCACGTTTCAATACATACATCGTATTGTTCGGATCCAAACCACGCTCGAAGCGGAAAGAAGCGTCCGTATTCAAGCCAAAACGACGAGCGGTCTTGCGAATCCACGTCGGATGAAAACAAGCGGATTCCAAGAATACGTCGGTGGTCTCCTCCGTCACGCCGGAATCCAAACCGCCGAACACGCCACCGATACACATAGGTTCCTCGACGTTACAAATCATCAAGTCACGATCGGTCAACGTACGCTCCACGCCATCCAACGTGACGAATTTCGTACCAGCCTCGGCCGCCTTGACAATCACTTTATTTCCTTTGATCTTACCCGCGTCAAAAGAGTGTAAAGGCTGCCCCAACTCATGCAGGATAAAGTTCGTTATATCCACTACGTTATTGATGGGACGAAGGCCGATCACACGCAAGCGGTTTTGTAACCACTCCGGGCTCTCCTTCACCGTAACGCCCTTGATCGTAACACCGGAATAACGGGGACAAGCCTCCGTATTCTCTACCACGACCTCTACGCCCGGTGTCTCGTCATCGATCTTGAAAGCGTCTACCGAAGGACGTCTCAATTCGGCGGGCTTGCCGTTTTGCTTCAAATAAGCGGCCAAGTCACGGGCGACACCGAAATGGGAAGTAGCGTCTACACGGTTCGGGGTGATATCCACCTCCAGCACGTAGTCGCTCTTTACATTATAATAATCTTTAGCTAACGTACCTACAACAGCATCGGCGGGAAGTACGATAATACCGTTATGGTCGGTACCGATACCGATCTCGTCCTCGGCGCAAATCATACCGTTGGACTCAACGCCACGGATCTTAGATCTCTTGCTGGTAAAGCATTCATCACCGTCGTACAGTTTCGTGCCATTCACGGCTACGACCACTTTCTGTCCGGCAGCCACGTTCGGGGCGCCGCATACGATTTGTAAAGGAGCCTCGCCACCTACATTTACGGTCGTTATATGTAAATGGTCAGAATTCGGGTGTTCCTCACAAGTTAACACTTCACCGATAACCAGTCCCTCAAGTCCGCCCTTAATGGTTTGAACTTCCTCTACTCCACCGGTTTCCAAACCGATAGAGGTAAGCGCCGCAGCAACTTCTTCTGGCTCCAGATCGAAATCAAGATACTCTTTCAGCCAATTGTAAGATATATTCATCGCTATAAAATTTATTCTCTAAAGAGACGGCCTCTATTGATAGCCGCCGAATTGACGGACAAAAGTACGAATAATAATTCAAACGATACAAAAATATCCTCATGAACTTCTACGAACTCTTAACTGCGCCAACGCATGCGTTTCATTCATTCTTAATTTTCTATCGCAAATCATAGATAATAGAGACTCACTTTACGATGAGTCAGAATAAAGATGTACCTTTGCGGGAGGTTTTAACGTTACAACTATTTTTTATGCGTATAGATATACTTACCGTACTTCCCGAGATGATCGAGGGGATGATTAATTGCTCTATCGTCAAGAGGGCGCAAGATAAAGGATTAGCGGAGATTCATTTACATAACCTACGGGATTACACCACTAATAAATGGAGGCGGGTGGATGATTATCCGTTCGGAGGAGAGGCCGGAATGGGGATGCAGATCGAACCGATAGACC
>OIWU01000993.1_pt1 | contig 31075 bp, 28 predicted proteins | sample 1587711 | NCBI WGS metagenome assembly OIWU01 (sample SAMEA3888909, study PRJEB22519) | human gut metagenome | biome: human gut; feature: human-associated habitat; material: faeces | place: Denmark | collected 2010 | reverse complement strand
AGTCATTCGTCAAGAGAGCTAACGAGTTGTAAATGTCTACGTCGTTGGCACCAGAGAAGAGATTAGCATGGCTAATCTCTTTTTGTATACTTAGGAAAGGGACTTGAAACGAAGGCTAAAATAGTCCCTTTGGACTATTTTACCGACGCGCTTGGCCGGAGGCTCCCTTCATCCGCACCAGAGAAGAGATTAGCTAAAGCTAATCTCTTTTTGTTATTGAAACAAATATATTGTAAAATGAATAAATTTATGCTACTTTATATATGGTGATTATTATGAAATTTACAACGTTATGCTATATAGAAAAAAATGATAAATACTTAATGCTATATAGAAATAAAAAAGAAAATGATTTAAATGAAGGAAAATGGATTGGAGTCGGTGGAAAATTTGAAGAAAAGGAATCTCCAGAAGAATGTTTAGTTAGAGAAGTAAAAGAAGAAACTGGTTTAACATTAACAAAATATAAATTAAGATGCCTAGTAACATTTGTATCTGATAAATGGGAAACAGAGCATATGTATGTATTTACAGCAAGTGAATTTGAAGGAGAACTTAAAGAATGCAATGAAGGTACTTTACAATGGATTGATAAAGATAAAATATTAGACTTACCAACATGGGAAGGAGATAGATTCTTTTTTGAAAAAATGCAGAAACAAAAAGAATTCTTTACGATGAAGGTAGAATATAAAGGAAACAAGTTAGTAAATTGCAAATAGAAAGATTTAATCTTTCTATTTTTTAATATTAATTTAATATTAAAAAAATATAATACAAATATCAACAAGGGAAAGACTAAATTAATATCACCCCAAAGTAGGAAAAGAAAAGATTATTTCCATCCCCATTTATAATCTTTTCTCCTACAAATTTTTTTAATTATAAAAATGTGATATAATATGCAAGAGAGGTAAGAATATGAAAGTGCTAATTGTAGAAGATGAAAGAACTTTATCAGACACAATAAAACAATGTATATGCAAAAAATTTGATACAGAACAAGCGTATGATGGTTATGAAGCATATATGATGGCAAAAGAAAATATATATGATGCAATAATATTAGACCTTATGTTACCAGAAATGTCAGGTTATGATGTGCTATTAAAACTTAGAGAAAACAAAGTATTAACACCAGTTTTAATATTAACAGCAAAAGACACATTAAATGACAAACTAAAAGGATTTAATTATGGAGCAGATGACTACTTAGTAAAGCCATTTGAAAGAGAGGAATTACTAGCAAGACTAGAAGCAATAATTAGAAGAACAAATGGAGCATATAAGCAAGATGAAATAGAGTTTAAAGATTTAAAACTAAATATAAAAAGTAGGAGAGCATTTATAAAAGATAAAGAAATCACACTGCAAGGAAAGCAATTTGATATATTAGAATACCTTATAAATTCAAAAGGAACAATAATAACAAAAGAGCAGATATTTGATAAAATATGGGGATTTGATTCATTTACAACTACAAACGTAGTAGAAGTATATGCAAGTGGATTAAGAAAAACATTAAAACAATATGGGTATGATAAATATATAAAAACCATCCGTGGAGTAGGATATATGATAACAGATTAATATAAATTGGAAATCTTAAAGACATATCCAATAAGGAAGGAGAAATACAGAGTATGAAAAAATTGCTATTAGTAATTGATGCTCAAAAAAGTTTTATAAACGAAATCACAGAGCCATATGTAAAAAAAATACAAGAACTTGTTAATTCAAATAAATATGAAAAAGTTGCTTTTACAAAGTTTATAAATAGTAAAGATAGTATATGGTATAAAAAATTGAAATATAAAGGTTGCATAACAGAAGATAATCAAGCCATAATGATTGACACAAAAAACAATGAAGTTTTTGAAAAAACTATTTACTCCGCGGTAAATAATGAATTAGTGAAATACATAAAAGAAAATGATGTTGAACAGATATATTTGTGTGGATTTGATACAGACGCTTGCGTTTTAAAAACCGCATTAGATTTGTTTGAGAATAATTATGAAGTATATGTACTTAAAGAGTATTGTATGAGTGGTGCGGGACAAAAAATACATAATGATACAATAGAAAACCTGAAAAGATTAATAGGAAAAAAATATGTAATATAATGTAAATATAAGAATAAGCAATTTAACAGCTTTTTAATATTGACAACTAGTGTAAAAATATGGTAAACTACTAATAAGTTTTAGGAGTATACCTAGCAAAAGCGAGCGGTATAGAGTAACAAAAGTTACTTACACAGAAATAAGATTAAAGTCTTATGGAGGAGTCTTAAAGATTTCTACATAAGGCTTTTTTTGTATAGGAGTGATAGTATGAAAGAAGAAAAAACATTAGAAACAGAAAGGTTAATATTAAGACCATTAACAGTAAACGATGCAGAAGAAGCATTTAAAAATTGGACCAGTGATGATGAAGTATCAAAATATGTAAGGTGGTCTACTCACAAAAATGTAGAGGAAACAAAAGAATATATACTTTTAGAAGAAAAAAGACGTAAAACAGAAGGATGTTTTAATTGGGGAATAGTTATAAAGGATAGCAATGAACTAATAGGAGCTATAGGAGCATTTCCAAGTGAAGATGGCAGATATGAAATAGGCTATAATATAGCGAAAAAACATTGGAACAATGGCTATACAACGGAAGCAGTAAAAGAGGTACTTAAATATTTAGCAACTGAAGAGAAAATACATAAATTTAGATGTGCACATGCAGTACTCAATCCTGCATCTGGTGCAGTAATGAGAAAAGCTGGATTTAAATATGTTAAAGATGAAGATTTTGAAAAATTTGACAAAAGCCAAAAATTTGAATGTAAAGTATACTATTTAGATATGGGTGAGAATTATGATTAGAAAAGCAAAAATAGAAGATTCAAATAACATAGCAAAACTTATTATAAAAGGGTGGCAAACAGCATATAAAGGACTTATAAACCAAGAATTTTTAGACAGTATGAAAGAAGATGAAATGAGTAAAGGATGGAAGAAAAGCATTTTTTCCCAAAATGAAAGCAATAACATATATGTATATGAGAAAGAAAATAAAATTTTAGGAGTTATTAGATTTGGAAAAGTAGCTGATCAAAATGATATAAATCACAATGCAGAAATACATGTTTTGTATGTAGAGCCAAAACTTAAAAGAAATGGAATAGGAAGTAAATTATTTGATTATGCAAAAAACTACTTTATAGAACATAATATGAAAAAATTAATTATTTGGTGTTTAAAAGGAAATGAGCCATCTATAGAATTTTATAAAAAGATGGGTGGAAAAATTGTTTCAGAAAGAGAAGCAAAAGTACACAATATAGAGTTAGAGGAAGTAGGTTTGGAATATAATTTGGAAGATAAAATAAAATTAATAATACCAACGAAAGAGTATGAAAATCAAGCAATAGAATATAGAAAAGAGCATTTTGATAATGGAGAAAAAACATTACATGCGTGTTCAAAATGGGATAGAATTGATAATTATGATGAATGGCTAAAACTATTAAAAAGTAATTTAAAAAAGGAAACGGTACAAGATAATTATGCTGTTACAACACAATTCTTTGGGGTGAGAGAAAGAGATAATAAAATTGTTGGAATGATAAATATTAGACATGAATTAGCAAATGATTTCTTAAGAAATTATGGAGGAAATATTGGATATGGAATAAGACCAACAGAAAGAAGAAAAGGATATGCAACGCAAATGCTTGAACAAGCTTTAAAATATTGCAAAGAAGAACTTAACTTAGAAAAAGTAATGCTTGGTTGCTATAAAGAAAACGAAGCATCAAGAAGAACAATTTTAAACGCAGGGGGAGCATTAGAAAGAGAAGTAAAAACAGAAAATGGAAAAATAGCACAGGTGTATTGGATTAAATTGTAAAAAAACTATTGACAGGACAAAAAAATATATGCTATCATATATTTTAATTAGAGAGGTATATTATGGAAACAAAAATAATATTTAGAAACGAGCATCATAAAAATTAGCTTGTGTCATATATATGGCACAGGCTTTTGGTGCTTGTGCCTAAGATTTAAACCTTATGGTAGAAGTGCCATAAGGTTTTTTTGTTGTTAAAATAAGCTGGCCAGCTTAAAACAAAACTCTCTTAAAATATAAGGAGGAAAAAATATGAAAAAGAAAATTATTTTTATTACAGCAATTACAATAATTGCAATGCTTGGAGTACTTACAGCGATTAAAATGAAAAAGACAAATGCAAAACAAAATTCATTAGAAAAAATAACAAGTAAAGGAACATTTATATTAGGACTTGACGATAGCTTTCCACCAATGGGATTCAGAAACGAAAACAATGAAATTGTTGGCTTTGATATTGATGTAGCAAAAGAAGTTTGTAAAAGATTAAATGTAGAATTAGTAATACAACCAATATCTTGGAATGCAAAAGAACAGGAATTAAATTCTGGTAACATAGACTGCATTTGGAATGGGATGTCTATAACAGAAGAAAGAAAACAAGCAATGTTATTATCTGATTCGTACATGAAAAATAGGATGGTATTCATTACAAAACAAGACAGTAATCTAAAGACCTTAGAAGATTTAAAAAACAAAAAAGTAGGAGTTCAATCTGGTTCAAGTGCGGAGCAAATATTGGAAGAGTCAGAAACTTACAAAACATTAAACCAAACAGTTGCATATGCAGATAATATTACAGCCTTTATGGATTTGGAAACAAATCAAATTGATGCAGTATTTGTAGATGAAGTGCTAGCTAATTATTATATAGCAACAAATAATAAAAACTATAACCAAATAGAACAAGCTTTAGAAGAAGAACAATATGCAATAGGATTTAGAAAACAAGACAATGAATTATGCAATAAAGTAAATGAGATTCTAAAAGAAATAAAAGAAGACGGAACATTAGAAGTAATATCTAAAAAGTGGTTTGGAAAAGATGTTACGACAATTAAAGGGGAGTAAATATGGATTTAAATTACTTTATTAAATTAATGAAAATATTATTGGATGGAACAAAAGTATCTTTAAGAATATTTGCTATAACACTAATATTTGCAATACCTTTAGGAATATTAGTTTCTGTTTTAAGTATTTCTAAGAACAAGATAATTTCAAAAATAATAAAGCTGTATATATTGCTTATGAGAGGAACCCCATTATTATTGCAAATAATCTGTATATACTTTGCACCATATTATTTGTTTAAATTTTCATACAACAGATTTATAGCAGTAATTATTGCATTTACATTAAACTATGCAGCATATTTTGGAGAAATATTTAGAGGTGGAATAGAAAGCATTCCAAAAGGCCAATGGGAGGTTGCTTTTACATTAGGCTTTACTAAAATAAAAACATTTTTTATAGTGATACTTCCTCAAGCAATAAAAAGAATATTACCATCAATTTCAAATGAAGTAATAACTTTGGTAAGAGATACTTCGCTAGCACAAGTAATTGGAGTGACAGAATTGTTTGCTTTTGCTCAAAAACAAGCTAATTATAAGTTTTCTATAATTCCATTGCTTGTTGCAGGATTAATCTATTTATTAATTAGTGTAATTCTAACCTATATGTTTAATTACACAGAAAGGAAATTAGAGTATTATAGGTAAATATTATGAAAGTATTAGAAATAAAAAATATAAACAAAAGCTTTAACGAAAGAAAAGTATTAAGTAATTTTTCGCTAAATATGGAAGAAGCAGAAATAGTTTCGATAATAGGGCCATCAGGAGTTGGAAAGTCAACTTTATTAAGATGCATTAATGGTTTGGAGAAAATAGATAGTGGAGAAATCTTAATTAATAATAAAAGTTTAAAAAGAAAAAAAGATAAAATATCAAAAGAAACAAATTTAGAAGTGGGATTAGTGTTTCAAGACTACAATTTATTTCCTCAATATTCTGTAATTAAAAATATAACATTACCATTAACAACAGTACTAAAAATAGAAAAAGAAGAAGCAACAAAACAAGCAGAAGAATTACTTAAAAAAATGAATTTATTAGAAAAGCGATATTCATATCCATACGAGTTATCAGGAGGAGAAAGACAACGAGTAGCAATAGCAAGAGTAATTGCCACAAATCCTAAAATAATATGTTTTGATGAACCAACCAGTGCATTAGATCCAAAGCTTGTAATGCAAGTTTCAAAAATAATAAAAGACCTTGCAAATATTAGCAAAACAATAATAATAGTAACTCACGATATAAGCTTTGCAGAACAAATTTCAGATAGAATAATAGAATTAAGATAAAATATAATTAAACACAATAAGAGTGCTTTTTTCGACAAGATTTACTTGTTGAAAAAAGCATTTTTTTATGATAGAATATAAAAAAGTTATACAAGGGGTAAAGTATAATGAATTATATTAGTAAAAATAAAATTTATGAAGAGAGAAAAGTTAATAACTACAGGGAGCTTATAGAAAAGTGCGAAAAAGAATATGGTAATAAATACGCATTCACATATAAGGATTCATCTAAGAACATAATAAATATATCTTATATTGACTACAAAAATGATGTGGAAGGCTTTGGAACTTCACTATTAAACATGGATTTAGAAGATTCAAGGATAGGGCTAATATCTCCAGATAGATATGAATGGTGTGTTAGCTATATTGCAATTACTAACACAAATAATGTGGTTGTTCCATTAGATTTTGCTCTACCAGAGATAGAGATTGAGAATTTAATAAAAAGAAGTAAAATTGAATGTATTATATTTGATAAAAAATATATTGAAATTATAAAAAGAATTATAAAATCAAGCAACACAAAATTGAAATATGCAATTTGTTTAGACTACGATAAAAAGACCGATGAGGTTTTTTCATACAAAGAGTTATTAGAAAAGGGAAAAGAATTAATAGAAAAAGGAGATAACAGATATAAACAAATAAAAATAGATAATAATAAAATGTCTATATTGTTGTTTACATCAGGAACTACATCTAGTAGTAAAGCAGTAATGTTATCACAATATAATATTTGTTCTAATATTACAGCTATGACAACATTGATAAAAGCAAGAGAAAATGATAATATATTAGTTTTTTTACCATTACATCACACTTTAGCTTGCACTGCTAGTTTCTTATTTTGTTTTTATACAGGATTTAAAATATGTTTTGCAGATAGTATAAAAAATGTTGCAAAAAACATGAAAGAGTATGAAATAAGAGGACTTGTATGTGTACCTGCTGTATTAGAACTAATGTATAAAAAAGCAATTAAAGAAGTGAAAAAGCAAAACAAGTATTTTGTTTTCAAAATAATGTCGGTTATATCAAATGCTTTATATAAAATAGGAATAGATATAAGGCGAAAAATTTTTAAAAGTATATTAGAAGGCTTTGGAGGATATTTAAGAATAATAATATATGGTTCTGCTTCAGCCAAAAAAGAGGTTATAAAATTTTTTACAACAATAGGAATTGATATGATGCAGGGGTATGGACTTACAGAAACTAGCCCTGTAATTGCGTGTGAAAGTGATGCATTTCATAACAAAATGAAGAGCACAGGATATCCATTATTTAATGAAAAAGTAAAAATCGTAAACCAAGATAAAAATGGAATTGGAGAAATTGCTGTAAAAGGACCAAATGTTATGCTGGGGTATTATGAAGATGAAAAAGAGACTAAGAGAGTAATAAATGATGGATGGTTTTATACAGGCGATCTAGGGTATTTTGATAAAAAGGGTCAGTTATATATAACAGGGCGCAAAAAGGATATAATAGTACTAAAAAATGGTAAAAAAGTAAATCCAGAAGAACTAGAAAGTATAATAAATCAGTCAGAATATATTGAAGAAAGCTTAATTTATAAAGAAAACAACAGTGATAAAATAAATGTAAAAGTAGTATATTCAGAGGGCAATGAACTTTTAGAAGGAAAATCAAAGCAAGAAATACATGAAATAATAAAAGATGAAATAAAGGCAATAAATAAAACAATACCACAATACAAACATATTTATGAAGTGAATATTACTAATCAAAAATTAAATAAAACAACTACAAATAAGATAAAAAGATATGAGGAAATAGAAAAGATTACTAAGTAAAGTAAGGAGCTTTGGAAACTATGGAAAAACTATTTGATTTAACAATACCACAAAAATCAATATGGAATACAGAAAAATTTTATAAAGATACATCTATTGCAAATGTTTCAGGAACTGGAAAGATAGATGAAATAGTAGATTTTAATATGTTAGAGAAAGCAATCAACATAGTTGTAGAAAGAAATGATGCATTAAGAATTAGAATAAAGATTCAAAATAATAAACCAATGCAATATTTCGATAAATATGAGTTCTTTCATGTGGATTGCGTGTTAGTAAAAAATGAAGAGGAAGCAGAAAAAAAGATACAAGACTTGGTAACAACTCATATAAATGTATTAAACGAAAAATTAGTTAAATTTATAATGTTTAAATTTCCAAATGGAAAAGGCGGATTTAATATAGTTGGAAACCATATAATATCTGATGCGTGGTCAAGTGCAAGAGTTTGTTCAGAAGTAATAAATGTGTATTCTAAACTCATAAAAAATGAAAGTGTAGATGATACTCTAGAGTCATCATATATTGATTACATTAATTCAGAAACTGAGTATTTAAATAGCGATAAATATATAAAAGATAAAGAATTTTGGGAACAGAGATTTAATAAACAATATGAAACTGCAAAAGTTATTCCAAATAATGATGAAAAAACAATAAATTCAAAAGCAAAAAGAAAAGAAATAAAAATAAGTAAATTAATAACAAAACAAATAAATGAATATTGCAAAATAAATAGAATATCTCCATTTGTATTTCTATTAGGAATATATGGGATATACTTATCAAAAATTAATAATTTAGATGAAATTATAATAGGCACTCCTATGCTTAATAGAAAAGGGATAAAAGAAAAACAAATGATAGGAATGTTTGTAAATACATTACCATTTAAAATATCTATTGATTCTAAATTAAATATAAAAGACTTATTTACTCAAATAGCTCAAGACTCAATGAGTATGCTAAGACATCAAAAATATTCATTTTTTGAACTGATTAACTATATAAGAAAAAAATTAAAAATGAATAATAACTTATATGATTTTGTAATATCATATCAAAATGCTAAAACCACAGCAAATGAATCAGATATTAAATATAGTGCAAAATGGAATTTTAACGAAAACATATCAGAAACAATTAATGTTCACATATCAGATATTGATAGTGAGGAACAGTACAATATTTTTTATGATTATCAAATCAACTGCTTAAAAGAAAAAGATATACTTGATTTACATCAAAGAATTCTGCGAATGATAGAACAAGTAATAAATTCAGAAGAATTATTGGTAAAAGATATAAAGATAATTACTGAACAAGAAGAAAACAAATGGAAAAAATTTAATAATACAGGTGAAATTACACAAGAATTAGTTGCAGTAACAAATATTTTTGATGATGTAGTAAAAAAATATCCAAACAATATAGCACTTAAATTTGAAAATAAAGAAGTTACATATAGTGAATTGAACAAAATGGTAAACAGCATAGCGAATAAACTAAGAGCTATGGGAGTTAAGAGAAATACTCCTGTTGCAATAATCTTAGATAGAAGTGTTGATATGATAGTAGCAATGTTGCGGGATACTAAAAGCTGGAGGATATTATGTGCCAATTCTTCCAGAAGAGCAAGAAGATAGAAGAAATTACATATTGAATGATTGTAATCCAGTTTGCGTACTAGTACACAAGGATTACTATAAATTGATTGGAAATAATAAATATATTAATTTAGACAATGAGAATTATTTAAATAATGAAAACATAAAATCTCAAAACAAAGAAAATGACATTGCATATATGATATACACTTCTGGAACTACAGGCAATCCAAAAGGCGTTAAGGTTATGCATAAAAATATATGTAGCTTAAAATATTCACTAGAAAATGATAAAATTCTAAAACCAACATCAAAAGACATTTCATTATCCTTATTAAAATATAGTTTTGATGCTTCTGGAATTGACATATATTCAGCCTTATTGTTTGGAGGGAAATTAGTATTAGTAAAAAAAGAAAATGAACTAAATCCTAATTTAGTAGTAAGACTAATGGAAAAAGAAAAAATAACAAGATCATTTTTAATACCTAAATGGTTAGAACATATTGCGTTAGAAGATGAAAGACAAAATGCTAATTTATCAAGCGTAAAAATATTGGGATCAGGAGGAGAAAGCTTAAAACCAGAATTAATAAAAACATTATATGAAAAATATAGCAATTTAAAAATAGTGAATCTTTATGGACCAACAGAAACAACAATGTTTACTACATATAAAATTATTGGAAAAAAAGAGTTAGAAGACAATTATACAACTATAGGCAAACCTATATATGCAAACAGAGCATTAATATTAAATAAATCAGAAGAAATAATGCCAATAGGTATATCGGGTGAATTGTGCATATACGAAGATGAATTCTCAAGCCAAAATATTGCAGATGGATATTTAAATAAAATAGAAGAAACCAATAAAAAGTTCAAAAAAATATATGATCCTTTAATAGATAAAGATATTAGAATTTATAAAACAGGGGATATCGCTAGATTAAACAATGACCTGGAACTAGAATTTTGTGGCAGGGAGGATGATATTGTTAAAGTAAATGGGGGATATCTAATTTCATTAAATGAAGTACAAAAAAGAATTAAAGATATTTTAAAGTATAATTATGATGTTGAGGTCCTAGCTATTCCTAATAATAATACCAAAGTACTAGTTGCGTTTATAAAACAAAAAAAACAACACAGTAATATAGATGACATAAATAAATTCATAAATAATAAGTTGACATTTTATATGAGACCTAAAAAAATAATAAAAATTGAAGACTTTCCATCAAACAACTCAGGAAAAATTGATAGAAAAAAATTAAAAGAAGAAGCAATTGAGTTGTTAAAAGCTAAAGCAAATATAATTTTACCAAGTACTCAAACTGAACAAATAATATATAATGTTACAAAAAAATATGTAACCACACAAGAATTATCTATAACAGATGATTTTATGCAAGATTTAAGTATAGATTCACTGGCTATTGCATCAATATATACAGAATTAGAAAGTTTAGGAATTGAAATGCAAGATATATATACATATACTAATATAAAAGAATTAGCACAGTTTATTGACAATTCTAAAAAGCAAGATAGTAATTTCAAAGTGGATGATGTTAATATAGTAAACGACTCAAAAAGATTTGATTTAAGGAATATCTTACTAACAGGAGTAACAGGATTTTTAGGAATACATCTGTTATATGAACTATTAAGTAAAGAATGTGTAGAAAAAGTTTATTGCATCATAAGAGAAAAGGATTTTAAGAATGCACAAGAGAGATTTAAAGAAAAAATAAATTATTATTTTAACAAAGATTTACAAGATTGTATAAACAAAAAAGTAGTAATAATTGAAGGCAATGTTACAAAACAAAAATTTGGATTAGAAGAAAAAGAATATTTAAGTTTGCAAAAAAGTATTACAACAGTAGTGAATAGCGCAGCAAACGTAAGACATTATGGAAAAGAAGAAAGCATAATTGATACTAATGTGCAAAGTGTAAAAAATATTTTGGAATTTTGTAAAAACAATATATCTTTAGCACATATGTCAACTCTATCAATCGGAGGTTTTAAAACCAAAGAGAGTGAAAATTTTGTGTTTACAGAAGATAGTTTTAATATAAAGCAGACACTTAATAACAATCCATATTTAATTAGTAAATTAAAATCAGAAGAGCTTATATTAAACGATAATGTAAACAGCAAAATATTTAGACTTGGAAATATAATGCCAAGGCAAACGGATGGAATATTTCAAAACAATTATGAACAAAATGCCTTTGTTAATGCTATTAAGGTAATCTTGGATATGCAAAAGATACCACAAGAATTTTTAAATGAAGAAATTGAATTAAGCCCTGTTGATGAATGTGCAAAGTCAATTGCAAAATTATTAGAAAGTGACTCAGATAATAAAGTTTATCATATAGTAAATGATAAGCTAATAAAAGTTGAAGAATTAGTTAATATATTGCAAGATAATAATTACAATATCGAAGTAGTAAATATTGAAACATTTATTGAAGAATTAAACAATTGCAGAGGAATAGGAAGACAATATATAAAGGAATATGCTCTGAAAAATAAAGTGAATAATTATAGTATTAAAAAAACAATATATCAATTAGAAAAAATGAATTTTAAATGGAAAGAAATAGATGCAAAGTATATAAAAAATATTGTAAAAATAATAGAAAAAAATAGGTGGTAAAATGAGTAAAAATACTAAACAAGTAAAAAAATTTAAAACAAAATTTATAAGTTCAATTTTTTTGTTAGATCTTATCACAATAATTATATTGTATTTAATTATGCCTACAATACAAGGGTATCCACCATATTCAGAAGACTTTGCTTTTCAAGCTAAAGTACAACCCTTGACTCATATAGAACAATATACGGCTATATTATTAATAGGAATGACATTAAATATAATCTCACTAAAATTATATATGAAAAGAATATATGCTTATATAAATAAAACTGATAAGAAGGAAGATATAAAATACGAAGAAATACTTAAGGTAAGGAAAGACTGCATAAATGTTCCATATAAATTAGCATTATTTGAATTTTTTGGAATATTGATATTGGGGTTACTATTAAATTTAGTAATGCTAGCACAGCCATTTGCTGTAGTAAAATTTACTTTAATGATTATATCGTTAGCTTCAATAATAGCTTTATCTGTTTTGATTATAAGTCAAAAATATTTATACAATATATTAGAATCAACTTATATTAAAGATAAAAGATACGAAAGAAATAACGGAATAAGGATAAAAAACTCATTAAGTTTACAAATTCAGATGCTTCCATTCGTTCTAGTGGTTTTAATCTTAATATCATTAGTAGGATATTCGAAAGCAATGAATAAACAAGGAGAAACTATAACAAGTTATTATAAAGCATATTTAGAAGCAGAAGAAGAAAAAATGAATAACATAAATATTGATTCTTTGAAACAATTTTTAGATAAAATACCTGTATATAATAAAAGTGATTACTATTTTATAATAACTCCAAATGATGAAACAATATATGTTTCAGATAAAGATGGCAGTATAAGCTCATTTGTTCTAGACTATAGAGATTTTTTCTTCCAAAAAACAGATGGAAGGTTATACGAAAATTTTGGGATTGATGAACAATTATATGCAAAAAAAGTGCTTGATTCAAATGGAAAGATATGGTATATTGGATTTAAATTTAAAGTAGTGGACTATGAATTATTTATCTACTATTTACTAATTGATGTTATAGTTTTGGCATTATATAGTATGCTTTCATACATTTGGGCTAAAAATATGTCTAAAAATTCAAACAAGATATCAGAAAAATTAAAGAAAATATTGGATACAAATACATTAGATAAAGAAAACATTCTTCCAGTAATGTCAAATGATGAATTAGGAGACTTATCTTATTATTACAATAAAATACAAGAAAAATTAATTAATCAACAAGATATTATTAGTATACAATCAAAATTCACTGCGGTTGGAGAAGTTGCTGTGGGAATGGCACATGATATTAATAGCCCTGCCTCAGCTATAGAAGGAACAGTAAATTTGCTATATGATTTCAAAGTTGAAGATAATGAAGAAGAATATAAATTACTGTTAGATAATATGAAAGTAGCAATAGAAAAAATACTAAAATTAGTTAATAATGCAAGAGAACAATTTAGAAATCATGACAATTTAAGTAAAGAAGAATTTGATTTAGATGAACTTTTGATGAGCATGAAAAATGCAGAAGAAACAGCTATAATAAAAGAAAGATGTTCTATCGAGATAAATACTGAAAAAGGAATAAAAATATATGGAATTAAAAGCAAATTATATCAAGTAATTGTTAATCTTGTAAGAAATTCACTAAATGCATATAAAGATAATAAGTTACAAGGAAAAATCACCATAGAAGCAGAAGAAAATAAAAATGAAATAGTGATAAAAGTAATAGATAACGCAGGTGGAATATCAGAGCAAATTAAAGACCAGTTATTTAATAAAATATTGACAACAAGAGGAACAAAAGGAACAGGACTTCGGATTATATTTAGCCTCAAATATAATAGAATCTGAATTTAGCGGAAAAATATCATTTGATACTGTACACAATAAAGGGACAACTTTTTATATAAATATACCAAAAAATAAGGAGGAGAATTAAATGGAAAAAGCAAATAAAGTAATGATTATTGATGATGAGAAGACTTTTATAATACCATTAGAAATTGGATTAAAGAGAATGGGAATAGAAGTAATATCTTTTACAAATCCAGAAGAAGCTGTTGAATATTTAAAAAATAACAAAGTAGATGTTTTATTGACAGATTATCATATGGAACCTAATATTAATGGTGATGAAGTTATACATAGAGTAAGAGAATTTAATAAAGAAATTATAATATACTTGCAAACTGGATATGCAGAAAAACTACCTGCTGATGAAATGCTAGAAAAATATGACATTCAAGGATATATAGACAAAGGTGAGGGACAAGAAAAAAACTTCAGGCTAATAAAATCAGCATTAAAACACGCACAGACATTACAATTAGTAAAAGAACAAGAGAAACAGCTTGATGCTCAAGAATATAGAAATCAATTTTTAGGAAAATTTTTAAATATGCTTATGGGTGAAATAAAAGAAAAAAGCTTTTCAATGGTAGGAAATATTTTAGCACTAGAGGAACTTACAGATGTAGTTCCAGCAGATAAAAGAGAATTATATTCTAGGAGTATAAGCAATATAAAAAATGCAACTGAGAAACTAAATCAATTAATAAAATCATTAGAATTAGATAGCAAAAACATAACAATATTAGAATTAAAGAATACATTAAAAAGCTTATTTGATGTTATATTTACTGTAAAAGATATAAAATTGAATCTAAAAAATGAGACTGACAATGAATACTTAACAATTTCAGCTGATGTAAAAGTACTAGTATACATATTAGTAGATATAATAGAATATTTAATAGAAAATGAAGAAAAGGAAATTAATATTTTATTTGAAAAGGAAAATGATGTTCTATCAATAAAAATATGCAACAATATCGAAAACGAAGAGTTAATTAATAAAATAAAAAAATTAGCTATGTTTGACCAAAATGTGGATATCATAGAGGAATTTTCACAAATTGTAATAAGTATTAAAGAATGAAAAACTAGATTATATAAAACTAAAAAATGTTTAAATACACAATAAAATCAATTACATGAACAAATTGACATTAAAGTAGAGCTATGATAAAATAATTTGCAAATAGTTATTAAAAGGATAGGAGATTGAATCTATGATTGATATTAAAATACTAAGAGAAAACCCTGAGCTGGTTAAGGAAAACATAAGAAAGAAATTTCAAGATAATAAATTACAACTTGTAGATGAGGTTTTACAATTGGATAAGAGAAATAGACAAGCTAAGTTGAAAGGCGATGAGCTAAGAAAAAAAAGAAATGAATTAAGTAGTGAAATAGGCTCTTTTATGAAGAAAAACGAAATGACGAAAGTAGAAGATATAAAAGCAGAGGTTGCAAATATCAATAATGAATTAGCGACAAACGAAAAACTTGAAACGGAACTTACAGAAAAAATAAAAATATTAATGATGAATATACCCAACTTTATACACGATTCTGTTCCCATAGGAAAAGACGATAGTGAAAATGTAGAAATACAAAAATATGGAGATCCATTTGTGCCAAATTATGAAATACCATACCACATAGACATTATGGAAAAATTAAATGGAATAGATTTAGATTCTGCTCGTAGGGTTGCTGGCAATGGCTTTTATTATTTGACTGGAGATATTGCAAGACTTCACTCGGCCGTATTATCCTATGCTAGAGATTTTATGATAAACAAGGGATTTACATATTGCATACCACCATATATGATTAGAGGAGATGTAGTAACAGGAGTTATCAGTTTTGAGGAAATGGATTCGCTTATTTACAAAATTGAAGGCGAAGATCTCTATTTGATAGGAACCAGTGAGCACTCTATGACAGGTAAATTTAAAGACCAGATATTGTCTAGGAAGGATCTTCCATACAAGATGACATCATATTCTCCATGCTTTAGAAAAGAAAAAGGAGCGCATGGTATAGAGGAAAGAGGAGTATACAGAATACATCAATTTGAAAAACAAGAGATGGTTGTAATATGTGAACCAGAAGAAAGCTATGAATGGTATGACAAAATGTGGTCTTATACAGTTGAACTATTTAGGAGCCTTGATATTCCCGTACGTACTTTAGAATGTTGTTCTGGAGACTTAGCAGACTTAAAAGCAAAATCATGTGATGTTGAGGCATGGAGTCCGAGACAAAAAAAATATTTTGAAGTTGGAAGCTGTTCAAATATGACAGATGCTCAAGCAAGAAGATTAGGAATTCGCATAAAAGGAGAAAAGGGAAATTATTTTGCACATACGTTGAACAATACAGTAGTTGCACCTCCTAGAATGCTAATTGCGTTTTTAGAAAATAATTATAATGAAGACGGAAGTATTAATATTCCTAAACCTTTACAAGCTTATATGGGAGGATTAACAAAAATTAATATAAGATAAAGAATAGAAAAAAGTCTAAACATTATAAAAAAATATAATGTTTAGATTTTTTTATTTAAAAAGTAAAAAAGAAGAGCTAATTTTTTTTGGGGTAAAAACCGATTATATGATAAGAGACCAACAATAGGTGTTATTTCTGAGATATCTCATCCTTTAGATTTAGTATTATATTTATCAGATGCAACATATAATGAGAAGTTTGAAATTGAGTCAGGAAATTATGTGTTTAGTAATTATTCTTTATATGATATTGACTTATTAGAAACAATAAATGTTTCTATAAAAACTGATAATAATTTATTTATATTTGGGAACAGCTCATTTCTTTGGAACAAGAGGGACAGACGTATATCATTGTTTCTATCAAACGGTCAAGATGACGATATTAAGTATATAGCAAACTTTACATTTGATTATCCATCTTGGGATAATGATAAATGTGAAATTTTTAAAGTAGATAAACTAGAAAAAAACATATATAAAATCAAAGAATATATTTCAACAGCAAATAAAGATGAATTAAAAGGACTAAAAAAAATGTATAGCTTCTTAGAAAAAGTAATTGAACAATTATATGAACATAAAACAGAAAAAAAAGAACTTCCAGATCTTAAAAGTTCAGTATATATTCAGAATATTGTGGATGAAATACTAAAAGAAGCAAAAACTTTAGGTTATCATTTTTAAACGTATGGTAATAGATAAAATAAGAAAGGAGAATGACTGCTGTATGGAAACAATAGGACTAATAGGCTGTGGAGAAATGGGCTCTGGTATTGCATACTCATTAAAAAATAAAGGCTACGAAGTAATGGTATATGATTACATAAATAATAAAAACGTAGACTTATTAATGAAAAATAATATTAAATTTGTAGATATGCAGAAATTGACACAAAATTGTAAAATTATAATTATGTGCTTATCTGATGCAAAAGCCGTAGAAGATGTTTGTTTTGGTGAATATGGGCTATTAAATATGCTATCAACCAAAAGTATTTTAATAGATACAACAACTTCACATCCAAAAACAACACAAAAGATAAATAAATGCTTGAAAAATAAGAAGATTAAATTTGCTGATGCACCTTTAACGAGATCACCAATAGAAGCGATGCAAGGAAGACTAAATTCACTAGTTGGTGCCGATGACGAAACATACAAAGAAATAGAACCTGTACTTAAAGCATTTTGTGAGAATATTATACGTGTTGGAGAGGTTGGCAGTGGACATGAAATTAAATTGTTAAATAATTTTATTTGCATGTCTTTTACTGCAATAGTTGAATTTGGACTGCTTTGTGGTAAAGAGTTAGATATCGACATAAAAACACTTGATAAAGTAATGTCTATGGGGTCAAATTATGTTTCCTCAATTCCATCAATGCTCGATTACATTGAGAATAAAAATCAAGATGTGTTAAAATTTTCATTAAAAAATGCAACAAAAGATATGAGATATTTTTTCGAAATGATAGAAGATAATGAAAGCAAGAAGTGGTTTGAACCAATATATAACCTATATAGAGATGCTACAGAAGATAATAAAAATAAAGACAAAAACTTACCAGCACTCTATGAATATTTAAAAGATAATGAAAATAATAAGAAGGAAGGTTGAAAGAATGATTGAACAAATTTTAGCAGGAGATAAAATAGCTGTTGTTGGATTAGGATATGTGGGATTACCATTAGCTTTATCTTTTTCAGATCATATAAATGTAATTGGATATGATTTAAATGACGAAAAAATAAAAAAATATAATAACCAGTATAATAAGCCAAAATTGTTTTTTACTTCAGATGCTAGTGAATTAAATGATGCAATTTGCTACATTTTAGCAATTCCAACACCAGTTGATGAGAACAATCAAGCTGACATAGAATGTTTGAAACAAGCAACATATTCAGTTGGCAAAACTCTAAAAAAAGGGAACTATGTTATATATGAATCTACTGTTTACCCAGGCTTAACTGAGGAAATATGCATACCTATACTGGAAAAAACATCAGGATTAAAATGCCCTAAGGACTTTAAAGTTGGCTATTCACCAGAACGTATAAATGTAGGAGATTCAGTTAACACATTAGAAACAATTACAAAAATTATTTCAGGAATTGATGATGAAGCAAGAGGTGAAATACAAAAATTATACTCCATAATAATAGGAGATAATACTTGTTTAGCTTCTAGTATAAGAGTGGCTGAGGCAGCAAAAATACTCGAAAATACTCAGAGAGATGTAAATATAGCTTTTGTAAATGAAATGGCTATGTTATTTGACAGGATGGGAATAGATATATTAGAAGTCTTGAAAGCAGCAGGAACAAAATGGAATTTTCATCACTATTATCCAGGACTTGTTGGAGGACATTGCATAGCTGTAGATCCATATTACTTGATAGAAAAAGCTAAAGAATATAATTATGTTCCTCAAGTTGTAGTAAATAGTAGACTGGTTAATGAATCTGTGCCAAAATTTATTACTCAAAAAATAAAGGAAATTATTAAGGACAGAAATAAAAACGTAAAAAATCAAAAAATTTTAGTATTGGGATATACTTTTAGAGAAAACATTGATGATATTAGAAATACCAAAGTAGAAGACTTGATTCTAAATTTACAAAGTGAAGATATGGATGTAAGTGTAGCGGATCCATATGTCGAGACGGAAATTTTACAAAAAAGTACAAAGGCAAATGTTGTAGATTACAATTCATATTGTGAATACGATATATTAGTCTTGGCAGTTTCACATGATGAATTCAAAAACATTTCTCTTGAAAAATTTCATGAAAAGAATAAAGATGGAATTATAATTGATATAAAAAATTATTTTAATAAAGACGAAATTGAAAATTTAGGAATTGATTATTGGAGGTTTTAAATGAGATATTTAGTAACTGGTGGAGCTGGATTTATAGGATCCAATATTGTAAAAAAATTAGTTGAACAGGGTGAAGAAGTAATTGTTTTAGATAATTTATCAACAGGAAAAGAGAAAAATTTACTAGAAGTCATTAATAAAATTCAATTTATCAAAGGTAATTTATTAGATAAAAAAATGGTAGAAAAAGCTGTAAAAGATGTAGATTACGTAATTCATCAGGCCGCTTTACCTTCTGTTAAACGATCAGTAGAGAATCCAGAAATGAGTTTAAAAAATATTGTAAATGCAACATTAAACTTATTTATAGCATGTTTAAATGAGAAAAGTATTAAAAGAATTGTTCAAGCAGCATCTTCTTCAGCATATGGAAATACGGAAAAATTGCCTAAAATTGAAACTATTTATCCGGCACCTAGATCCGTTTATGCAGCATCAAAATTAACACAAGAATTTTTGGCATCTGCATTTTACTATTCGTATGGGATTGAGATTATATCATTGAGATATTTTAATGTATTTGGACCGAATCAAGATTATAATTCACCATATTCAGCTGTAATTCCTAAATTTATGGATGCGGCAATAAACAATAAAGAAATAGTAATTTATGGAGATGGAACAATAACAAGGGATTTTACATATGTTGAAAATGTTGTTAATGCAAACTTATTAGCATGTAAATGTAAATGGACCGGAGCCCCAGAAGTTATGAATATTGGTACTGGAAATATGATTTCTTTAAATGATTTAGTTAAAGAAATAGAAAAAATTACAAATACATCACTGACTCCTAAGTACACAACTGAACGAATAGGTGATGTTAAGAGCTCTTTAGCTGATATAGATAAGGCAAAAAAAATATTGGGATATTATCCAAATGTTGATTTTCATGAAGGAGTTAAAAAATTATATGATTGGAAATTAAAAAATGAAAGGAGAGAAATATGAAAAGTATTTTATTTTGTGGAAGTGGGAGAAGTGCAGAAATTCTAAAAACATTACATGGTAAATATAATATTTATGTGATAACTGAATTTCCTAATGATATAGGGTTAGAGTATGCCGATAAAATTGAAGTTGCTACCGCTAAAAACCCTGATGAAGCATTTGAAGCTGCATTAAAACTTGATAAAGAGGGATATAAATTTGATGCAGTGATAAGTTTATGCTGGGACTGTCCTATGTCTGTTGCTAGAATTGCAAAACATTTTAATTTATTTGGTGTTACTCCAGAAGTGGCTAAAAATGCATCGGTAAAATCAATACGTTCTAAGTTATTTGCTGAGGCCGGAGTACCAGCTCCTAGATATAAATATTGTAACAGTTTGGAAGAAGTAAAAGAATCTATTAAAACATTAAAGTTTCCTATAGTATTAAAACCTTTAGCATTGGCAGGTGCCAAAGGAGTAATACGTGTAGATAATCTTGATGAACTAGAAAGTGCGTATCACTATTGTACAAGTTTTAGCAAGGAATCTAATGTAATAGTAAACGAATTTTTGGATGGGACTGAATATAGTACAGAAGGACTAATGATAGATGGAAGATTATATATGACAGGTATTTCCGAGAGGGTTTTCAAATATAAAGAATATAAACCACATTTTGTAGAAATTGGGGATATAATGCCAGTTAATTTAAGTGACGAGGAAATTGAAAGATTTAGAACCGTTACTGAAAAAGCTGCAAGGGCATTAGACATAAATAATGGTATTGTAAAAGGTGATTTAATATATACGACAAAAAAAGAAATCTGTGTGTTTGAATTGACTCCTAGGTTGGGAGGACCACGATTTGGAACAGAGATGATTCCATTAAGTAATGGCACAAACATACTTTGCGCAGCAATACAACAGGCGCTAGGAGAAGATATTGATTATAATTATCTAAAACCACAATTTAATAAGGGAATGGTTAATCGTGGAGTATTTCCAAAGCCAGGAATTATTAAAAAAATAAGTGGAATCGAAGAAGCAAGAAAAATGAAAGGATGTTATGATTTTAAATGGCATGGTGACAAACCATATAATGTTGGTGATGAAATAAAATCACCGGAGAATATGTGGGGAGCCGTAGGATACATTATTGCTACAGGGGAAACCAGAGAAGAGGCCATAAAAAATGCGGATGCAATTGAACAAACTATAGATATACAAACATATTAGTAAAAAACAGTATTAATAACATAGTAGAAAGGAGGGAGAAAATGAAAACAGATAGATTATTTGAAAATTGGTTTAATAGCAATTATAATCGAATCATAAATGATGTTTTTAATTATATTTCAATAGATACTGTTACACCTAATGAAGAAAATGCATTTTGCTTTTTAAAGGATTATTTAGAAAGTATTAACTTTAAGATTATTAAGCAGAAATTTAATGATGAATTACAAAACCACAGATTATATACACCAAGTTCATATTCTAAAGACACTGAGCGCTATAATTATATAGCTACACCTAATAATCCAGATGATGATTTATTTAAAACTGTATTTAATATTCATGTCGACGTAGTTCCAGCATCAGAAAAAAATCCAAAAGCTTTTGAACCATATGTTTCTGACGGTTATATATATGGTCGCGGGGCATGTGATACTAAAACAAATTTAATTGCTTTATGTGAGGCTATAAGATTTTTACAAGATAATAATATACAAATTAAAAAGAATATAGAAATTCAATTACCTGTTGAAGAAGAAGAGTCTGGAAATGGTACTTTATCGATTGTTATGAATGGTGTTACTGCAAATGAAATTATAGATATGGAACCTACAAATCTTATTCTTTTTGCAGGGCATAGAGGATGTATCACTGCAAAGATAAATACCACAGGAAATCCTGTTCATATGGGTGGACAAACAAAAGAAATAAGTGCAATAAATATTGCTATAGAAGTAATTTCAAAGTTAAAAGAGCTAGAAACAAAGTTATTAGAAGAAGCTAAAGAAAATGAAAACTTTGCTTTTTGGGACAAGCCATTAAAAATTAATGTTGGAAAAATTAATGGGGGAGAATGGCCAGGATCAATTCCAGCTAAATGTCAGCTAGTATGCAATATTGGATTCCTAACTAATTATTCTTTAGATGAAATAAAAAATCTTATAAAAGAATACTGCATAAATAAAATTGATGAAGAAAAAAGAAAGTATATTTCAATTGAATTTGATGGATTAAAAAACAATGCATATTATTGCAAAAATAAAACAAATTTGATTAATTGCATAAAAGAACAGGAAATTCCCCAACCAGAAAAGACATATGGATGGATTGTTAGCTGTGATGCTAGTATTTATAACGACATATTAAATATTCCAACATTCATTTGGGGGTGTGGAGACCTTGCGGATGCTCACTCTGAACATGAAAGAGTTTCAATAGAGCAAATAAAAAAAGAAATTTCAATACTAAGTGACTATTTGTCAAATGATAATTAAAAAAGTGGAGGTAAATTATGAAAAAATATATAAAAATATTTGGAATAATATTGATTATAGTTATAGCAGCATTAGCTTTTACAGGATGCTCATCTAAAGATAAAAATAAAATTAAAATAGGAATTATACAGAATGCAGCTACAGACGAAATGCTTGCAATTATTGACGGATTTAAAGAAGAAATGAATAATTCAGGCCTTAATTATGAAATAGATATCCAAAATGCTTCAGGTGACACAAATATAGCAAATAGCATTGCTAGAAATATGGTAGATCATAATTACGATTTAATATTTTCAATGGGAACATTAATAACTCAAGGTGCTGTCACAGCAGTAGAGAATAAAATTCCAATCGTTGCAGCTCCTTTGTCTGATTTCGTTGCAGGAGGAATTTTTACAGATAAACAAAATTCATCTAAAGAGAATGTTACAGGTGTAACAGACGTTGAAGATTTAGATGGAATAATTTCTTTTATTAAAGAGGTTGCACCAAATGCAAAAAACATTGGTATGGTATATTCAAGCAAAGAAGCAAATGCAGTATATATATATGACGAATTATTGAAAAACAAGCTTACGGAACAAGGATTAACACCTAAAGCAGTTGTTATTTCTGAAAGTAACGAAGTTCCTTTGGCGATAGATAAAGCTATGAAAGAATGTGATGTATTTGTGTCATTTTTTACACCAACAGTTTCACCTTATAATGATTTAATAGTTAGCAAGGCTATGGAAGCGGGAATACCTGTAATCGGTTCAACAAAAGAATCAGTTGAACAAGGATTTTTAGGTGCTGTTACACTTTCTTATTATGAAGTTGGAAAAACATCAGCACAAAAAGCAATACAAATTTTAAAAGGTGCTAATGCATGTGACATATCAGTAGAAAATGCAAAAGGATTAGGAATAGTATTAAATAAAACAACTGCTGAGAAACTTAATATAGATATTAGCAAATTTAAAGATGCAACAATTGTAGAATAGTGTGATATATGAAAAAGGCGGTTAAATAAGTAAATTTCGGCTTAAATAAACCGCCTTTAATAATTTGATTTTTTATTTTTACATAAAGGAGAGGAACTTTATAATGATTTATACAATTCTTATTCAAGGACTTATATATTCATTACTAGCCTTGGGATGTTATATTACCTTTTCATTGTTGAAATTTCCTGACCTGACAGTTGAAGGATCTTTCGTTTTAGGAGGTACGGTAGGAGCTATACTAATAAATATGGGAATAAATCCTTTTATTGCATGTTTACTGGCAATTTTTGCAGGGGCACTAGCCGGTTTTATAACCGGAATGCTACACGTATATGGGAAAATTATGGATATGCTTTCTTCAATTATCACAACTACTGCATTATATACTGTAAATATGGTAATTATGGGGCATCGCGCAAATGTTTCAATCGCAAGGAAAACTACTATTTTCAATATCGTTAATTTAGTTGATATTAATATCCAAAAAATAATTGTTACATTAGTTATTGTTATTATTACATATTTGATTTTGCATTGGTTCCTAAATAGCAAGTTTGGCATGTTACTTCGTGCTACAGGAACAAACAATAAGTTTGTTACTTCAATGGCAGGAAATATTAATCTCTACAAAATTGTAGGATTATGTATTGCAAATGGTTTAGCTTCTTTTGCAGGTTGCTTAATTATGCAAAATCAACTTTTTGTTGATATTGGAATGACTCAACGGAATTGTTGTTTTAGGATTCTCAACCTGTATCCTTGGAGTTACATTTGCATCAAAAATGCGATTAATTTCACCATTAATCTGGATTATTTTGGCAGGTATAATTTATCAAACAATAATTGCACTTGCGTTACAAATTAATTTCCATCCAAATTATTTAAAAGCAATTATGTCTTTTATACTTGCTGTTATCTTAATTGCAGATAGGAGAAAATGTTATGATTAAATTGAAAAACATAGAAGTAACTTTTAATAAAAATACTCAGAATAAGCAAACTCTTTTTAAAAAATTAAATTTAGAGATAAGAAATGGTGAATTTATCATTATTATGGGGGATAATGGTGCAGGAAAATCAACACTTATTAACCTTATATCTGGAGGTGTTATTCAGGAGAAAGGGAAAGTAATTATCAATGGAAAAGACGTATCAAAGCAAAAAGAATATGTACGTGCACGAATGATTGCGAGGGTGTTCCAAGACCCTCAAATGGGAACTTGTTCAAATATGACAGTTCGAGAAAACCTTTCAATAGCATTTAATAAAATAAATGGATATTCACTTAAAAGGGGTGTAAAAAAATCAAATGATAAATATTTTAAACAAATTTTATCTGAATTAGGACTAGGCTTGGAAAATTTTTTAGACAAGCAAACTAAAGATTTATCAGGAGGTCAAAGACAAGCATTGTCTTTAATTATGGCGATGATATCTAAACCAAAATTACTTCTTTTAGATGAACATACGGCTGCGCTAGATCCTGAAATGGCAAAGATTGTACTTGAAAAGACAGATAAAATTATTAAAGAACATAAGTTGACTGCAGCAATGATAACTCATAGTATACCTGCTGCTATTAAATATGGAAACAGACTTATATTCATTAGAGATGGAGAAATAATTTTTGATATTAATGGAAAAGAAAAAGAATGTTTAACACCGGAAAAAATAGTGAAATATTATAAAAAGGTCTAATTAATAAGTTATAATAAAAAAGATTGAGTAAAGAAATTTCTTCTTTATTCAATCTTTTTGTGTGAACATTGATTTATTTAATGAAATCTAAAGGTAGCCATTTTTTCAATACATCAGGAACTTTAATGCTACCATCTTTCTGCTGGAATTGTTCCAAAATAGCTGGAAAGATGCGACTAGTTGCAAGTCCAGATGCATTGAGGGTATGGACAAAACGGGTTTTACCAGTTGTGCTGTCTTTGAAACGTACGTTTCCACGTCTTGCCTGATAGTCAAAGGCATTAGAAACAGAACTAACTTCCTTATAAATGCCCATGCTAGGAATCCAAACTTCAACATCAAAAGTTGTTGCCATAGCCCAGCTACAATCTTCGGCAGCAAGCTTAGAAACACGATAATGAAGTCCTAAATCTGCTACAAGTTTTTCCGCTTTTGCGAGCATTTCTTCAAAAGAATCCATAGAATGTTCAGGGTGCGCATACTGCACAAGTTCAACTTTATTAAATTGATGCCCCCTAATCATTCCTCTTTCTTCAGCTCTACTGCTTCCTGCTTCTTTTCGATAGCAAGGAGTAAAAGCGAAGTAACGTCTGGGTAAATCTTCTTCATCAAGAATTTCATCTCTGTGAAGATTTACTAAAGCAGTTTCAGCTGTTGGAAGAATGAATTTTTCTTTACTATCATCAAGATAATAAACTTCGTCATAAAATTTTGGAAACTGACCAGCAACGAAGCCACACTCCTGATTAAGAATGTGAGGAAGTAAGAGCATTTCATAACCGTCAGCAAGATGAGCTTCAATAAAATAGTTAAGCAATGCCCATTCAAGCATAGCACCTATTCTTGTGTATACCCAATAACCAGAACCACTTAATTTGACCCCTCTTTTATAATCAATAAGGTCAAGAGATTCGGCCAATTCTATATGGCTTTTAGGAATAAAGTTAAATTCAGGTTTAATACCATGAATTTTAATAACTTCATTATTTTCCTTGCCACCAGGGGCAACACCATCTGCCGGAGGGTTAGGAAGATCAAGTAAAATAGTATTTATAAAATGATCAAGCTCATTAATTACAAGTTCATTGGACTTAAGCTTTTCATTAACAAATCTTACTTCATCCTGCAAATCCACGATAGGATTACCGCTTTTCATTTCTTTGCAGATTTTCTTACTGAGAGTTTTGCGACGACTGCGGAGAGTATCATTTTCCATCTTTATTGATTTTGTTCAACTTTTTTTAAAAGTTCAGCAAAATCAATAAAAACCCCTTTATCTGCCATCTTTTTTGTCATAGATGTGGGATCGTTTTGAATACATTTAATGTCTAACAATTTTACCAACCTTTCTGTAATGTAGTTTTTCAATGTTCACATAGGCTTAAAAGAAAAAGCCAAATACGATAAGAATCGTACCTTAATAATAGCATAAAAACGCATAATTGTCAATTTATGTCAACAAAAGGGCTTGAACTATTATTATTAATATTGTATAATATATATAAATAACTTGCATTGCAAGATATAGGAGGAGTTTTTTGTGAAAAACAATAGCTTATCAAAAAAGGAAATGCGGAAGCTGAATAGAATTAAGTCACGCATGGAGCGTGCAAGAAAAAACAATGTCCCCATTACAACATTTTTTTCAATTAATGAAAAAATAATTGAACAATTAAGACTTGAGGGATATGAAGTTTCATATTATTTTGAACAATCCAGATATGCAACCGCAACCCTTTATATTATTGAAGTAAACAAAAAATAGAAGAAAGAAGTGCAAAATTGCACTTCTTTCTTCTATTTTTATTACAGCTTTATAAAATTAATTATTCATGAATTGTTTCTAATAAAGCGTCATAATCAATGCCAAGAACTTTGCAAAAAGCAATCAATTCAAAATCTTTTATTATTATTTTGTTTGTTTCCATTCTATATAATTCAACTCTATCTATATTAATTCCGAGAAGCTGTAGTTTTTTACAAACATCTTCTTTTGTAAAGCCTTTACTAGTTCTAACATTTTTTATTAATTCTCCAGTTATATTAGAATTGTTATTGAATCTTTTCATAATTTGCCCCCATAAATTACTATTATTATTGATTATAATTTAAAATTCATATTAATATTGGGAATCGATAAGAAATATATAGAATACAATATTGAGAAAAAAGTCAAAGAAATTTTTGTATTTGAAAAAGTAGAAAAGGTAAAATTAAATAAGCGAAGCACCTTAAATAAAAAATTCAATAAATTTCATTAAAAATGTTTTAATATAAAAATAATATGTTATAATATTACTAATAATGAAAAGAAATATAATAAATTTGTACATCAGAATATTCTTTTCAATGTTATTAAAGGAGGAAAAATAAAATATGAAAAATATTGTATTTGATTTAGGGCGTGTTCTATTAGACTATCAGCCTTTAGTTTGGCTGAAAAAGAAGAACTATACGCATTATAATGAGTTATTCGAAATCATCTTCCAGAATCCTTTATGGATTAAGCTAGATGAAGGAACCATCACAAGAGAAGAGTTTACAGAAAAATTAATCAACGAACATCCTGAACTTGCATTGGATATAGAAGAAATCATGGAAGAATGGATTGAATTACTTCTTCCTATTGAAAATAATATCAAGTTGCTCTCTCCATTAAAGGAAAAAGGTTATCACCTCTATATTATTTCTAATTTCCATTTAGATGCATATAATCGCTTCTTAAAGAAACAGGATTGGTTTACTCTATTTGATGGAGCTATTATTAGTGCCAAAGAAAAGCTAATCAAGCCTGATTTAAAAATCTATGAATTATTATTAGAACGTTATCAGTTAAAAGCAGATGAATGTCTATTTATTGATGATTCTCTTGATAATATTAATGCATGTAAGAACGTCGGCATGGATGGTATTCATTTACCTGATTATTCAAAACTTGAAGAAGAATTAAAAAAACATCATATTATTTAAAAAGAAACGAGCCCTCGCTCGTTTCTTTCATTACATATCACAAAGACCTTTGTCTTCTCCGTATACAGAATACCAATCATTATTGAAATCAGTCACAGCTTTAGAAATGCTTGGATTTTCAAAAATAGCTTTTAATACACTCACTGGTGCAGTGACAGCCTGACTACCTGCATTAAACGCATCTCTTACCTGCTGTACACCCTTGAAACTTGCAGCAAGAATCTTGCAGTCATAACCATCTTCTACAATTCTATTAGATAAATGAGCCATTAATTCAAAAGGATCATTTCCTAAGTTTCCAATTCTATTTGTATAAGGTGCAATATAATCAGCACCTGCTGCGAGTGCCATATAAGCCTGCATCAAATCATAAACAGCTGTGGCAGTTACATTTTTTCCTTCAGCTTTTAAGATTTTCATAGCTTTAACACCTTCATAAGTAGTAGGGACCTTTACATATACGTTGTCATCTACTTCTTCAAAGATCTTATGTGCTTCTTTCACAATTTCATCTGCTTCTGTCGCAATAACCTGAATATGTAAAGAACGTTCATCACCAATAATTTTTCTGATTTCTCTCATATGTCCAAAGAAATCCTTTGGACTTGTCTTTTTTACAATACTTGGGTTACTAGTGACACCTACGATTGGTAAGTGATCCACTGCATCTCTAATTTCTTCTAAATCTACTGTATCAATAATAAATTCCATTGTTTTTCTCCTCCTATAAACTCTGTTCAGTTCTACCGATAATATCATCCTGAGTTGCTTTAGATAATACATTGAAGAATGCACTATATCCTGCAACACGTACAATTAAGTCTTTATGATTTTCTGGATGCTTTTGTGCATCTATTAAAGTTTCCTTAGAAACAATGTTGTACTGTACATGGTAACCATGTAGACGATTAAAGAATGTACGAATCAATAATTCTAGTTTCTGTTTATTTTCTTCTGTAGAAAGCATCTGTGGTGTCATCTTCTGGTTAAGAAGTACGCCTCCTGTGATCTTTTCGGTACGAAGCTTAGATATACTCTTGAATACTGCAGTAGGACCATTCTTATCTGTGTTATGTGCTGGAGAACATCCTTCAGCGAGTGGTTCATGTGCATTTCTTCCATCAGGAGTAGCCATTGTACCCATACCCTGACCAACATTGGCACTAATTGAAGAAGTACCTGCATAACGAATACCACCAATAGGACCTCTGTTATAACGAGTATTTGGATACTTTTTGATTTCATCAATATAAGAATCATATGCTTCTACAATTAAGTTATCTGCATAATCATCATCATTACCATACTTAGGTGCTTCATCATTCAACATTTCCTGAATCTTCTTGTTTTCAGGTGACTGGAAATCATCTAAGATAGCATTCCATAACTGTTCTCTTGTGATCTTCTTTTCATCATAAACAAGCTTCTTGATAGCTGCTAAGCTGTTTGCCATATTCGCAATACCAACCTGAAGACCTGAAATGAAGTCATACACTGCACCACCTTCTTTGATAGTCTTACCTCTACCAATACAATCATCAGTCAATGCAGAACATAGAATATCAGGTACATCTCTTTCAGATGCCTTATCAATAAAGTTTTCTACAATAACACTATAACGTGTCATTTCTCTTACTGTTTTGTCCCATGCTGCAAGTAAATCTTCATAAGTTTCCATTTCAGTAAAGTAACCATGGCCCTTAGTGAAACGTTTGTTTGTAGTTAAGTCAACACCATTATTCATTGTACATAATAATACTCTTGGGAAGTTGACATAAGACATACCTGTACAACGATATCCCCATTTACCAGGAACAGCTGTTTCTACACATCCGATAGCACTATAATTATAAGCATCTTCTTCCTTAACACCCCAGTTAATGAATGAAGGAATAATGATTTCATCATTATTTAATGCTGGCATACCAAATCCTAGTTTCATTACTTCAATACATTCATCAAAGAAGTGTTTATTGAGGTTTGCATGATAACGTACAGTTAAGTTAGGCTGAGTGAGTCTTGTCTGAGCCACTGATTTTAATACCGCAAAACTTAATTCATTCACTGCATCCTTCTTGTCAGTAGTCTGACCACCAATAGTGACATTCTGATACATTGGAGAACCAGCTGAACTTAATGTATGAGCCTGTGAACGTACCTTATTGACTGTGAGTGTCTTGATCCATAAACAAGTAAGAAGTTCTAATGCTTCTTCTTCAGTGATCTTCTTTTCGTTGATATCTTTAATATAGTAAGGATACATATACTGGTCAAAACGTCCCGGTGAAATAGAATGTCCACTGGATTCAATCTGTAATACCTGCTGGATG
>OIWU01000972.1_pt1 | contig 31464 bp, 18 predicted proteins | sample 1587711 | NCBI WGS metagenome assembly OIWU01 (sample SAMEA3888909, study PRJEB22519) | human gut metagenome | biome: human gut; feature: human-associated habitat; material: faeces | place: Denmark | collected 2010 | reverse complement strand
TGTCAGCGACCCTACAAACGGCATTGACTACAAAATGGATGACACCGGGAAATATCGCGATGTACTTCAGCCGACAAGGGCTGATTTCAATCTGTTCGAGGACGAGGGATTCGCGTATAATTTCGGGGAGGGAAACCTCAATGTTGCAGAGGTTAAGGACTCCGAACTTGATTATGTGATGGTTCCGTTCAGCGTCAACGGTTTCAGAATCACGTCTTTCTGCCCTTCAAAAAAGGTCAGCGGGTCTTTCACGAAATTGTATCTTGGAGGCAATGTGGTGAGTGTCGGGGAGAACACGGTCTATCTGAGCAGCAACTTCAGTTCCCTGCGTGAAATCAATGTTGACCCTGCAAACAAGTTTCTGACCGCATACAAGAATGTGCTATACAATATAGGTAACGATGCGCCGTACTTCATTCCGTCGGCGATAACGAAACTGGAACTCAAGCCGGTGAAGGTCATCGAAAAGAATTTCATCTACCATCTGGAGAATGTAGAGGAGATAGTTTTCGCGGAAGGAACGGAAAGAATCGAGGCCTATGCCATAGAGAAGTGCCGGAACCTCAGGAAAGTATATGTTCCGTCCAGTGTGACGTACATGGACAAGGAGGCCATATACGACTGCGGAAACGATGTGGAAATCATCAGGAAGTAGTCCCTCAGGCAGGGCCTGACTGTCATTGACACTGTCCGCAAACACTTCCTAGAAGCAATAATTCGTGCCGAGGGAAATCCAGAACGGGGCACCGATACCGGTGTTGAAATTGTGTGCCACCTCGGCAGAGAGGATGAAGTTCTGGTTCCAGGCCAATTTCAGGCCGGCGCCTCCGCTACAGATGAACTGGTGCGCCATGTTACGGATATACTTCTCAGTTTCGGCCGGTTTATAGCCAGCCTCGAGAGCCAGGACACCGATTTCAGGCAAGGCACTCATCTCATGGACACGATAAGGCTGCACAATCATACCGCAGTCAAAGAACGGATTGGCAGCCAAGTAGAAATTCTGCTTCAGCAACTTGAAATTCACTATCTTGATACGAAGTTCGAAATTACCCCAGGCATAGCCGTCGCCTATCAGACGGTTGGCATGGGTACCGCGGAGAGTATTCGAACTGCCAAGTCCTTCTGACATCAGCTGCTTGAGAATCAGGGCAGTAACATTCTGCTGGATATAGAACGGAGCCTTGCCTGCTACGGTTCCCTGATATGCAAGATGGTAAGCAAACACAGGGTCACCGACTTTGAGGCCGAAAGGGATACGGACATAATGACGGAAATGGGCACTCAACTTGAGATAATTGAATCCGTCTCCAAAAACATCCGGGGAACCGTTTACATAAATCTCTGACCATATACCCTTATTCGGAGCTGTCTCGAAATCACGGCTGTCATAAACCAGTCCCGCCTTCAATTCCAGTCTGTTGCCTCCCTTTGCTTCCGAGTCCCTGATTACGCCATACTGCTTATAGTGATTGTACAAAGTGGACTTCGCATCATAGCCATACTTCCTTTCATTGATATCTTCCATCCGGAAATTCCAGTAGCTTATGCCGCCGGCCCAGAGAAGATGAGACGTTATATTGCCTTGAAAATCAGCAAGGACCCTTATAATGTCGCGGTTTGTATAATAATAGGAAATGTTCTTCAACGGGTCCACTCCCATTGAGGAGAAAAGAGCCGCATCAGAGGCCGGAATGGTCCCGTCCAGAATCTGAGACGCATAGGACTTGTTCGAGGTCAATGCCTTGAAAACGGGAGAAGCCGCACCGTTGAACCCCCAGAAATTATAAAGAGGATCGTCAATGTAAGTGAAGCTTAAAGTAGTCCGGACCTTGGGAATCAGCACTTTGCTGTCATATGCCAGATACAGTCTAGTCAGTCCCTTGGTGAAATGGGAAGCCTCATAACTTATCTTGTCTCTGTAATTGGGATATATCGAGCCGTCCCCATAATAATAGAAGTCTCCGAATACGCCATACTGGAAACCCATGTCGGAAGAATATGAGAGACATGGCAGGACACCGAATTCCCATCCGGTCTTTTTCTCAGTCTGTCTGGCCTCTTTTGTCCCACGAGACGATTTGGAATAAGTTTCAGTTGATACACAGCACATTACAGCTGCAGCCAATATAATAAATATGGTTTTTCTCATCTTTGTCGGATTATAAACGGCTGCAAAGATATATCAAATCCCCGAAAATGAAATCAGTTGTGGGATAGAAGGCGAGAAACCGGCCTGGACATCAATTAAAACATGTATGATTTAATCCGCCAAAAATAACATTTTAAAAGTCAAAAATACCAATAACGTTAGTTAAAACCTTTTACAATAAAATAAAAAACGTTTAAATTTCTTGTCCAAAACTATTGTTTTTTCAAAATAACCTACCTATATTGCGCCCAACACAAGTATAAAGCACTAATAGTCAACATTTTTAGAATTGCACTAAGACACAAGTATTATTCAATTTGAAAGCAAATCACCCAAGACACCTTACAATTATTAACCACATATCGTAAGATTTCACAAAAAAATTAAAGCTTATGGGTAAAAAACTTCTAACTTTCGCGCTATGCCTGTTTTTAGGCATGAGCGTAGCTTTAGCCCAGAACAGAATCATTACCGGTACTGTTACAGGAGCTGAAGACGGATTCCCTATTCCAGGAGCGGCCGTGTTTGTCGAAGGTACAAACATCGGAACAGTCACTGATACAGACGGAAAATACTCATTGAAAGTCCACAAGGGCACAGTTCTTAAGGTAACATTCTTCGGAATGAAAGATGCTATCGTACCTATAGGCACAGAAGACGTAATCAATGTCGTCCTGTCGATCGACGCAGTGGGACTGGACGAGGTTGTCGTGACTGCAACCGGTATGACTCGTCAGGAAAAGACTCTTGGTTACGCATCCACAACAGTCCGTTCAGACGAATTGACGAAGGGTCGCTCAGCAGACGTCCTCTCGGGACTGGCAGGAAAGGTCGCAGGTATGCAGATTTCCTCTGCCGGAGCCACCGGAACATCCCAGAAGGTCATCGTCAGAGGTTATTCATCACTCGCAAGCAATGCTCCGTTGTACGTTATCGACGGTGTGCCTATCTCAAACGGCGCAATGGGAAGCCACGGCCTGAACAACTCCATCGACTTCGGTAACCAGGCTGCCGATATCAACCCTGAGGATGTCGAGTCCATTACCGTCCTCAAGGGAGCTTCAGCTACCGCCCTCTACGGTTCACGTGCAGGTAACGGCGCGATTCTCATCACGACCAAACGCGGTTCGCAGAACGAGGAAGTGAAGGTCACCTACGACGGTTCATTCCAGGCCAGCACTGTTCTGAGAATTCCTCAGTTACAGGACAAATTCGGTGCAGGCTGGTTCTACTCACCTGACGGCAATCCTTTCGGAAACTACTCTATGACAGAGAACGGTTCATGGGGTAACCTCCTCGACGGAAGGCGCGTGGAATGGAGACCGGGAGCCCATCAGTACAACGGCGCGGACCCTTCATTCACCGACTTCTCTTTCAAGAAGAATTCGCTGAAGAACTTCTATGCGACCGGATTTGAGACAAACAATACCGTCAGTGTCAAGGGAGGAAGCAAGACCACAGGTTTCGTGGCTTCCTACGGCAACATCTACTCGAACGGTATTCTTCCGGGAAGCAACGACTACTACAAGAGACACAACTTCTCGTTCCGAGGCAACACCAAGATCAATGACGGTCTTGCATGGCTGAACTACAGCATCAACTACATCCGCAAGGACGTGAGAAACAACATGACCGGACAGGGAAGCGGAGGTTCGACCATCTATCAGAACATCATCCAGTATCCTGTGAACGTCGATTATGGCGAGTTGAAAGACTACAAGAGCATCTACAATAATGCGGACAACTACTACACTCCGTATGCCATGAACCCATGGTGGATTCTCGACCACAACTATTCGACCTATTCGGACGACCGAATTTTCGGCAACATTGAATTCGGCCTCCAGCTTACGAAGGGACTGCAGTTCATCACCAGAGGTGGTCTCGATGTTACCAACTACATCCAGAAGACTTATACTGACATCTGGACCTTCAACCCTGGTTCCTATTCTGACGTCAACGGAGCGACACCGGAGAACGGTTCATATTCTGAGACTTCATACAGAACTTCACAGGTGGACGCGAACTTCCTGCTGAATGCCGACTATACCTTCGGCAAGGACTGGTCTCTCCACGGTGTAGCGGGACTTAACGTAAACCAGAGAACCGGTTCCGGATTATATGGAAATTTGAGCGGAGTCGCCATCGAAGAATGGGCAAGTTTCATGAATACCAGCGGAGCCACCCCGACAGCAAGTTCAGAGATCACAAAGCGTCGCCTCATGGGAGTGTTCGCACAGGCCGACTTCGGTTGGAAAAACTCCGTATATCTCACATTGTCAGCCAGAAACGACTGGTCTTCGACACTTCCAATCGATAACAATTCGTTCTTCTACTACGGAGTGAACGGTTCGGTCATCCTCACGGAATTAATCCCTTCGATGAAGAACAGTGTCATCAGTTTCCTCAAGATTCGCGGAGGATACGGCCAGACAGGTAACGATGCACCTACATATTATACATCGGCATACTACTATCTCAGTTCTGCAGGCGGCGGATTCGGAAAGCTCACATTCCCTCTGAACAGTTTCTCGGGACTCATAAAGAGCAGCAGAATTCCTTCGACAGACCTGAAGCCTGAGATTTCCACTGAAGCGGAAATCGGTATCGACGCAAGATTCTTCGACAACCGGCTGAGCTTTGACGTTGCTCTCTATAACAAGATAACCAAGAACCAGATCATCTCCGCGACACTTGCACCTGAGTCAGGACACACCTCAGCAGTACGCAACATCGGCAAAATACAGAACAAGGGTATCGAATTGTCCGTAGGAATCGTACCTGTAAGGACCAAGGATTGGGAATGGCATCTCGGCTACACTTTCTCAAAGAACAACAACAAGGTCAAGTCACTTTGGGATGACGTCAAGGAGTACCAGATCTACGGTCTCACAAAGGGACCTCAGCTGAAGGCGAAGGTCGGAGAGTCTCTCACCACATGGGTTGACTACAAAATCAATAAGGTGGAAGACAAGTCCAGCCCATATTACGGCATGACTATCGTGAACCAGAACACGGGTCTCCCTACATACGATGAATCGAATTACACCACTCTCGGAAAGGCTGAAGAAGACTACTCTATGGGTCTGAACAACACAATCCGCTACAAGAGACTCTCACTCGGATTCAACTTCGACTTCCGTCATGGCGGTCTCATGTACTCAGCTACCAAGGCAACTCTTTACTTCACCGGTAACGCAGAAGAGACAATGTACAACCTGAGAGATCCTTGGATTTATCCGAATTCAGTGATTCAGGTAGGAAAAGACGGAGCAGGCAACCCTGTCTATGCGGAAAATGACAGACCGATAAACTCTTTCTATAATGTTCACGGACTGTATAACGACTCCAACAATTACTCTGTATATCGCGATTTCCTTATCGACAAGACATACGTGAAACTCCGCGAACTGAACATTTCGTACACTCTTCCTGACAAGTGGTTCGAAAATGTCAGATGGCTGTCATCGATCAATGTTTCTCTGGTCGGCAGAAATCTCCTCATGTGGACTCCTAAGCAGGGACTCGTGGATCCGGACAACACCAACTACGGCAATGACCTGACATCCCAGTACGGAGAGTATTTCTCAGCACCGTCCACCAGGACATTCGGTGGTAGCGTAAAGATTGTATTCTAATTATTTAACTAGGATTGATTATGAAAAAGATATATACATATTTCGCCTCAGCGCTTGCACTTCTTTCGATGGGAAGCTGCAAGAGTTGGCTAGACATCAATACGGATCCGAACTACGTGGCGGATGCTAAGATAAAAAGCCTCCTTCCTACGACACAGCTCATGACAGCCTACAAGGTAGGTTATGACATCAACTTGTACGGCTATTTCTGGGCACAGTATGTCAACCAGTGCAGCACCGCCAACCAGTACTACACCCACATGACCTACGATGTCACCAATTCATCTTTCACCAGCCCGTGGAGTTACTTCTATGGTTCGATCATGCCGACATTGAAGGAAATCATAACCAAGGGTGAGGCTGAAGAAGGCAACACAAACTATGTAATGGAGGCAAAGACAATGCTGGCCTACAATCTGTATCTTCTTACCAGCCTTTACGACAAAGTCGCCTACTCGGAAGGGTATCTGACTGAATCCCAGAATCCTCATTTCGATTCAGGCGAGGATATGCAGAAACATATCATCGGCATTCTCGAAGAGGTTCGCGGACTTCATGCCAAGGCCAAGACTGACGAATCAAACAATCTGTCGGCTTCTTCGGACATGGTGTTCGGAGGCAATATCGACGGATGGCTCCAGTTCGCAAACACCCTCTACCTCAAGATGATGTTGCGTGATTTCAACACCAACAAGTCCAAGATAGAGGCACTTCTCTCCGAGGACAACCTCCTTAAACAGGACGCGGCATTCGACAATTTCCTCGATGCTGCCGACAAGTCCAATCCTCTTTACGAGAACGACCGTCGTCAACTCAACTCCAACATGAACATCAGAGCTTGTTCAGATATCACCAATGTACTCGACGCATCAGACCCGAGATTCGCTTATTACTACGACAGCAATCCTGACGGAAAATTCGGAGGAGAGCAATATGGTCTGCCTAGTGACCCTACCAAGACCAGCCGTCTGGCCATAGGCGCGATAGATCCGGTATATTTCGGAACTGTAGATGAGGCTGAATTCATCAAGGCAGAGGCTTATGCAAGACTTGGCAACGCGGCAAAAGCAAAGACTGCCTATGAAACAGCAATCAAGGCTGCTTTTACAAGAGCAAAATGCAAGGAGGCTGACGCCCAGACTCTGTTGGCCGGCCCATACGCCTTCAAATCAGGAAGCGCCGAGAGCATGGTAGAGCAGATTATTAATCACAAATGGGCATCCAACGTCCGCTGTATGCCTACAGAGTCCTGGTTCGACCTCAACAGGACAGGCTACCCTACAAGAGGAAAGACGATCACTGACTATCATGGTGTATTGGACAGCGGTTATCCGCAGCGTTTCCTCTATTCCAAGACTTCAGCCACATATAACGTCAACTCACCTGAACCTGTAGCTCTGAACGTGAAGATGTGGTGGCATAAATAAGGATCGTATCAACTTAAAATGAATGAATTATGAATAAAATAATCAAAAGCCTCGCGTTGATGTCGGCGGCCGTATTCTCGGTCATTTCATGTGAGACATACAAGGTCGATGACCCCGAAATGACTGCCATCTCGAAGATAGATGGAAAGTATGTCACATTCGCCTACGAGAATGGTTCCACACAGCCATCCACAGTGTTTGCTGTCCTTATCACGAACACGACTTTCAATGATTCAGACAAAGCTTGGGTCACCATCACCGACTTGAACCCTGCCGCCACGTCTCTCAACAGCACGTTATATCTGGACGCTGTCCGCTTCAAAGTCGATGTCAATCTGAACGAACAGACGTTCACATGCTCAGGTATCACTGCTACCGAGCCGAGAACCGCATGGAATCCATATCTCGAAGGTGCAGGATCCGGCCAGGGAGGCTACTATACAGCAGCAACCAAACTGGGTTACAAGGACTACACAATTTCCTTCAGCGGGAAAATCGTTACCGGCGGAACGACAGGCACGAACAACAACAAGATCGACACAATAGAAATCGATTCTTATTCAAGGGCTTACCCGGACGGTACAGTCAAGAAGTATGTTGTAAAGGGCATGAAATACACCGGTTGGGATGACGAGATGAAGGAATACAATGACTTCGTAAACGAAGGAAAATTCAAATAGCACTTAATTTCGCTTCATAGGAAAGGCTCCAGAGTCGCAGTTCGGCGACCTGGGGCCGTATTTTTTATCAATGACAGTTCATGAAATCCATATTTTTTATGTATGTTTGCGGAATATACTAAGAACACAGTATGACACTGCTTATAATTTATATGCTTGGAACGCTGGGAGTTTCGTTCCTTTGCTCTCTTCTGGAATCGGTATTGATGTCAACTCCGCTCTCATTCATAACAATGAAGAAGGAGCAGGGATACAAGCCTGCAGAAAAGTTTTTCAAGTTCAAATCAGATCCGGACAGGCCACTGGCTGCGATTCTGTCATTGAACACAATCGCGAACACTCTGGGCGCGGCGGCTGTGGGCCGTCAGGCGACGATATTGTTCGGCAGCACCTGGTTCGGTATCATCTCGGCATTGACAACATTGCTGGTGCTGGTGTTTTCGGAGATTGTCCCGAAGACTATCGGAACGACATACTGGAAAAATCTGATGGGTTTCGTGACATCGGTGATTTCTTTCCTTACCATACTGATGTGGCCGCTTGTCATCATTGTCCAGCTGATTACCAATCTGTTGAGCAAGGATGAGGACGAGGCGACCGTGAGCAGGGACGAGGTTACGGCGATGGCGAACATCGGTCTGGAGGAGGGCGTGATAGACTCTGACGAGAACAAGGTCATCCAGAATATCATGAAGCTGGACAAGGTGCAGGCCTGCGATGTGATGACTCCGAGAATTGTTGCGATGACGGCTCAGGAAAACATGACATTGAAAAATTTCTACAAGAACGAGACTTACCTGCATTTCTCCAGAATTCCTGTCTATGGGGATTCGCCGGAATACATCACCGGATATATTCTCTTGAGCGATGCTCTGGAGGGTCTCGCGGATGACGAGTTCGACAAGAGACTGGTAGAACTGAAACGCCCTATATCCTATTTCAAGGAGGAGGATTCCTGCGGACATATCTGGGAGGAATTGCTCAAGAAGCATGAGCAGATGGCTCTCATCATCGACGAATACGGCTGTTTCCAGGGCATTATAACCCTTGAGGATATCATCGAGACTATCCTCGGTCTGGAAATCATCGACGAGAACGACCAGGCAATCGACATGCAGCAGTTTGCACGTGAGCGTTGGGAGCGCAGACAGAAGCGATTCCGTCCTATCGTTCTTCCTAAGGAGGAAGAGGAAGGCAGTCACGAGGCCGGCAAATAAGCGTTACAAGCCCGTCGGTCAGAGCGACATAAATATAATATACACTGAGCGCCAATATTCATGGATTTCGAATATTGGCGCTCAGTGTTTTGGTCAGGCATTGCCCGAAATCAACAGACGGATTCGGTTATTCCCGTATGCAGCGGACCGGATGAGCTGCTGACCTGTTTCCGGACTCATCCACAGTATTGATGCTGTTGGCACTGGTTTGAGTTGATGAAGATGGTAAAGCGACATAAGGACTGATGCTCATTCTTGCACCTTTTCCGAGATTTTGCGACGGAGCGCTCGCCCAATATGAAGCATCGTGATTCAATGAATTATAGGCACTTGCATCTCTTCCTACCCATAATGAACCTGTCTCGCATCCTCTGGAGCCTGTCATAGGAAAATAGATTCCGACACCATCGCTGGAATTCTTCTTGAAGTAGTAGCCGTTCTCGTATTTTGTATGACTAATCCTTTCAAGTCTGTATTTAACTTTAATCGATTCATTACTTCCGTCAGAAACCGTACAGAATCCAGTCCACGCAAACTTGCTGGAAACTCTGTAACCGGACGGGCACGGGTCGTAGATGGTTTTGCCGTTTGTCCATCCTTTTCCTGCAGCCGGCTTGGATTTATTAAACACATAAGTGGTATTATTATCTCCCCACAGCAGGTTATACTTATTGGTATTGTCGCTGGCAAGCCAATCTCCTGCCTGACCTTTATAGTCATCTATGATGCACTCAGGATGCTGAATAGAGGTAAGGATTGTCGCATCTGCTGCCGAACCAGGCTTGTGGACCGGATAAGTCGTCTCTATCTCGGCGGCCTGACCATCCACATAATAAACAGTACTGTTAGGAATCGGATCCTTACGTCCCCACTGATAAAGTGTCGTGAAATAAGACGTCTTGGACAATGCTCCGAGTGTACGGTCCATGACAGTGTACTTGACTTTTATCGTGGATTTTTCACTGATGGTGGCCTGACTGGAAACCACCACATCCTCCGGCATCGTATCCCCGACACCCCAGATATGCCAGCTCCAGAGCACAGTTCCCGCGCCATCGAAGACAGCAATCATCGCATTGCCGACATTCTTCTCAGCCGTAAAAAGCACCTTTCCCTTCACAAGGCTGACACCTGAAATGAAGCCTTCGGTATCCTCCCACATCAGTTTCGCAGATTTCGGGTCAATGCTGGCGCTCGTGGTATGGAAACCGGCATCTGCAATTATTCCAGCCTTGCCGTTGCCAATGACAGTCGCATCAAACGAATACGTCTTGGCAGCATTGATCATATAACAGTTGGACGGCTGACCGGCAACGGGCTCCGCGTCAGCAGGGGTCTTGTCCTCGACTGCCGCACCGTTATTGACAAATACGGAGGCATTGAGAGGAAGGGTATAATATTTTCCTCCCTCGAAATCGCACAGCATCTGAGCCGACAGCTTGACGGAAAGGAAGTCATTGACAATCATCGTGCAGGTGAGCGTCTTACCTTTCTGGGCGCCGGGCGCGACAACCGCGTAGGCGACCAACGTTCCGGAGAGAGCAGGCTTGTCAATGAAATTGATTGTCAATCCCAGGGTCTGCCCGGCGTCGCCGCTGAAATTGAGGTCATTGCTCCCTTCAAGTTTAGTGAGGTCGCAGGTGAAGTCACCGGTCATGCGGACATCAGAACTGAGGGTAATGGATTTCAATGACTCTGACGCAGTATCAACAGATTTTTCTGCCAGAAGTGCCGCGATGTCATTGAGATTAATCTCAAGTTTCAGGAGCGATGCCAGCTGTTTCATATTGAACTGGTACTTCCCGTCGCCCAAATCAGCGAATGAATTTGCAGCCTTGAAATCGTATTGTGCGACAGAGGCCACTCCGGAATAATTCTGAACTGAAGGAATGCTGACAGGAACCGCAGTCTTGTCACTGGCATTGGCATTATAAGGATAGTAGGCATATTCCGGCTTCTCCCCTATGGCGCAAGTTCCTTTGAACCCGGTCTCGCAGATAGGGTATGTATTTGTACTTGTGAAGCATGCATTGCTGGTGGTGCCGGTTCCGAATACTCCTATCTGGTCTCCTACGCTCCAGTCCATTGCAATTGCACCGTTGTCAAGGACTTCGCCGACCATTGAGCGTGTCTTGAGTCCTGTGAAATCATCCTGCGTTCCGATGACGGTAATCTCCTTGGCAGTGCCTGTCTGAGGGACATCCTCTCTCTGTGAACAGCCAAGTACACTGGCGAGAACCGGAACACAAAGGAACAGTCCGTATATATGTTTTTTCATTTTGAATCAGTTTATTTGATGATACTTCCTCCGTTCTCGTATGTGTTCGAGCTGTTGTCTGCTCCGGTGCCGGATGCCTTAGGAGCAGCATCGCGGACACAACGAAGCTTGAATACGGCGTTGTTGCCGATAGGCTTTCTCGTCTCCGTACTCGTGTCGTATGTCATATTCGTCGTAATCTGATTAAATATGTTCACATAGAATACCATAACACCAGATGAGTTCGGACGCGCGTACTTACTTCTTGAGGCAGTCAGCAAATCAGTATGGCCCGTAGGATCCGCATAATAGTGATTGATTACGGCAAGTTCCTTTTCGTTCGGAATTCGCCATGAGCCAAGGTCATTTCCATTATCCTCAGTATAGTAATTCTGACACCATTCACCGGTACTGACCTCTTCGAATGTAAATCTCGACTTAGTCTCCGTAGCAGAAACCTTTGCAGTCAGGAAGTCCTTTGCAATCTGAAGGGCCTCAGGCAATTTGTCTTCAAAATCACCTCTGTAGTGTGCGGCATACTCGGTATGGGCAGTATTCGACTGACGTACGCTCTTGTCATCCAGACCGGTGATATAGACGATTCGGTTCTCCGTATCTACGGATGTCAGTTTGGTGGTCTCCGCCGAATAATCTTTCAATGAACGTACACATCTGACTTTTGCTTCCTTATAAACCGCGCCATAGGCGGAACCTTCATCAGCCCACCATGTCGCATGCTCCGAAGTACTGTTCCAGTAATTGTTCAAGCTTCCCTTATCACTCTCCATCTTAATTCTGGCCTCGCTCGGCATAGAGTTCATTCCGAACCAATAATTGGTACACTGGTCAACTGCCGGCAAGTACCACTTGATTTCATCGCCGTCGATTGTTCCGTCCCCGTTCTCGTCCCTGTTTCTCGACAGACATTGATATATGCCATAAGTTGCCTTAAGCGCAGTTCTGTCAAATGTTATCTCGTTTCCTGTCGACATTACATAGCCGACAGAGGAGTTTGCGTCCATGTGAGTTGACCATGACGCCCCAACAGCATTCCTGAAGTTCTGATATCCGTAATGCGAATCATTGTAGGAGTCCACTTTTCCACCTGCACTATTATAGCTACCGGCAGGGGTTTCATCTACCTGCTCCACACCGAAAGGATTGGCGGCTTTCAAGTCAAAGAACGACTTGACGGAGCGCTGGCGGATGGAGAACACCACATTGTCCGTATATGAACTGTGCTTGTCGGCACTTACCTTGATCTCGCCGAAGGCAATAGTCATGGTACGATCATCAGCATTGACAAATTTCTTAAGTTCGGCTGTCCTGTCCGCTGCGGCTTTCATCTTGCTGTCGTAGTAGTACTCATTCACGTAAGCGGTCGTATAGATGTAGCCATTTTTCACTATGTAGTGGTCGCCGTCCGTGGTCAATGTCTTTCCCTTGAGTTCTTCCAGCAGGGAGATGATGTCTGTGGTCTCACTTTCCTTGTAGGCCTTCATCACGGTAGGGCTCGCCGGCTTGCCGAATCTTATCCAATCGAAGTCGGCATTGACCTTTTCCGAATGATTGGCATTGGTAATCAGCACGTTCTTGCTGTATGGGGTGCCGAGCCTGACGGAATAGCCGTCGATTTTATTGCCTGTCGGGGCCTTGATCTTGAGGAGCACGTTCTCATAGTGCGCGTCGAGCCTTATGTCGAAAACTTCATTGTTATAGTGAATCAGGTTGCCTTCGGCTCCCGGCTGGCCTTCCTCGCCTGTCTCCACCTCAGTTTTGATTTTGTTCACGCCATTGACAGTAATCGTGTAGGTGTAGTGGTAGTTGCGCCTGACTGAAAAGTTGTCGAAGGCGTTGCCGTTGTTTTTCGAGAAGTCTCCAAGGTGGATGGTATAGGTCACGTCTCCGGAGTACTTGGAGTCCTTGTACTGTCCCTTCACGACGACATAGGTTCCGTGGTCAGGTGCATATTTGAAAGAACGGTCTGTCGCACTTACCTTTCTTTCGCGCTCCGCATATGCCCAGGTCTCGGGTGAAGCCTTGGCTTTCTGGATGTTTTCCGGCATGTAGAACTCAAGTTTGTTGTCAATGACAGCGAGTGACACACCATCCTCGTGTGACACGAAAATGCCGTTGCCCGCATAGCCGTTATTATTGGTCACTCCCCCTTTCGTCGTCCAAGTAGAGGCTTCCCTTTCCATAAGAGTGAAGGATCTGGAATACTCGTGGATGCTGTATGTCTCAGGTGTGAAGGTCACGTTTCCGGTTTCAGTGTTCGTTCCGTTCCTGAACTCGAATGTAATCTTGGACACAATTCTGCGGAGGTGAATCATGCCGCCTATCGTGCAGGATTCTGTCTCCTTGTTGCTATATTCGAGGGTGAGCGAGCCGTCATCGCCGAAATTGCCGCTTTCGCAGTAGTTTCCGGTCATCATGACAGCATTCTCCACGATGTCGAGTTCCCTGTTCACCTTGTCAATGTTAAGTTTCAGGAATTGGTCCCGCGTGAGCTTTTCGATTTCGCCCATTTCAATGTTACAGAACTTGGTATCGTAGTTCGCGATGGCATAGAGATACCAGTAGCCGGTGGTTATGCCCTTTCCTTCGACATTGAGGTCAACTTTATATTTGTAGTTTCTGCTTGTCTGAGTAATCGGGGCTCCCATCCCGGCCTTGTCAACGTAGATGACAATCGGTTTTGCATTGACATTGGCCTTGCTGTAGAACAGCAGCGCCATGTTCTGGACGTTTGTCTCGACTTCCGCGCTGGCGCGGGTCGTCACCGAGACCGCATCGTCACTCGGGGAGGTCAATGCAAGTCTGATCGACTTGACCGGGAGTCCTTCAATCACTTTTCCGGTGTCGTTTCGCTCTTTTTCACAGGCTGAGAATCCAATCAGCGCCGCAAGCGTCAGCATTACGCAAATAATGGTCTTTTTCATCTCTAATAATACTTCATTTCCAATGGCATCCCATATCAAGTTTCTATTGAGGGGCCAAATTAAGGCCACAAAAACGTTTCAAGTTAGCAATTTTCCCGAAAATATCAAAATTTCCATCCTTAAGGACAGGCTTTCCGCGGTTATTGCGAGTGTTGCAGCATTGACATTGATATGAAATTTCTTCGGATGAGATAGGATAATACGGGATTTTTTTTATATTGCACTTTCATTGACATTGACCTTAAAAATGAAGAATATGGGTAAGAAATTGTTTGTCACGGCATTGATGATGCTCATCGGCATCGCGGCGAAGGCTCAGGTAGTCATCCTCAATGACAGTATGTTCGAGGGGCGCATGAGCGAAATCAAGGCCACAGTCATCGATTCATTGACCAACGAACCTGTTCCATTCGCTTCGGTGTATGTAATTCCGGCAAAGGATACCACCATCACAAACTTTACGCTGACTGACGCCAAGGGAGTGGCAAAACTGGAGGAGGTTCCTTACGGGAACTATGTCTTCCGCGTGGAGATGATGGGTTACAAGGCATTTGTCAAGGAGAAGTATTTCCGTGAGCGTCAGGCCGATATGGGGACCATCCGTCTCCAGTTGGACAAGAATTACCTGCAGTCGGCCACGATTACCGACGTAGGCAATCCGATAACCATCAAGAAAGATACTATCGAGTTCAATGCCGCTTCTTTCAGGGTCGGGTCCAATGCCATGCTGAAGGATCTGCTGCAGCGTATGCCGGGAATGGAGATAACGTCTGACGGCAAGGTGAAGTTCAACGGCGAGACCATCGACAAGCTGACTGTCGGCGGAAGGACTTTCTTCTTCAATGACCAGAGCACGGCATTGAACAACCTCCCGGCTTCAGTCGTGGATAAGATTCGTGTCATTGACAGGGAATCCGAGCAGACCCGCGCTTCCGGCATTCAGGACGGAAACCGGGAGAAGGTGCTGGATGTGGGGCTCAAGAAGGAATATGAAGACGGATGGTTCGGGAATGTCGGACTGAGCGGAGGAACCACGACGGACAAGAAGGACAAGCCGCTCCGTGACAACCGCGGATTTCTCTATAACGGAAATGCGCTCGTGTCCGCTTATTCCAAGAAAGACCAGGTGACATTCATCGCCAATGGGCTGAATGTGGACAATTCAGGCTCGTCTGTCGTTATCATTGATGAGAACGGTGAGCGTTCGGGCCTGAACCAGGGGCTTTTTTCTGCGGCTCAGGTGGGTTTGAATGCCAATACCAGCCGTATCAAGGATGTGGAGACCACTGTCAGCGCGAATTATAAGTATTCTGACGTCAATTCAGGAAGCATGTCCGAGAGGACGACATATCAGGATGACGGCAATCTGCTTTCTTCTTCCAAGAATACGGGAAAACAATATGCCGATGTACTGAATGCCAATCTCGAACTGCAGAAAGAGAAGGGCAAGGTCTGGTTTCATGTCCGTCCGGCCTTCTCCTACAAGAAGACCGACACATTCGGAGAGGGTTCTTCAGAGACATCCAAGGCCGGGACTTTCGTAAACAGTTCATCTCAGAATTCCCATGACAAGACATTGAGCAATGCTGCTGATTTTGAGGGAGACATCGCGATAAGGGGAATCGGCGGAAAGAAAGGGCGCAATATCCAGACGGGAATCCAGGCGACCTATAATGTCAACTCCGGCGACAGCGAGGAGTCTTCTCTGCTCAAGATGGCGGGTAGTGACGAGGCCAGAAATATGAGTTATGATTCTGACGGACATTCCTATGGGATGGGCTACATGATCGGCTACACGGAGCCTATCGGAAAGAAATGGACTCTTTCGTCCCAGGTCAAGTTCACATGGAGCAAACAGAACAACGTCCGGGATGCGTCCGACGCTTCGGGGCGTAATGACTATTTCAGTTCGGAAAGCAGAAACAGGTACATGGAGCAGAGCTATAATCTGACGGCCCAATACCAGTTGGGAAAAAGAAGCTGGCTTACTCTCGGCGGTATCGTATTCGGTGTCCTGAATGAAACATACTCAAAGAGTTACGGAATCGAGGATACTGCCGGCAAAGGGGAATGGCTCTGGTCTGTGTCGCCGACGATGAGGTTCATCCACAGTAAAGGGAACAGCCATTTCAACTTCAATCTCTATGCTTACAGCCAGCGTCCGAGCGCATATAAAATGCGTCCGGTCATGAACATTGCGGACCCGTCCAGACCGAGTCTTGGAAATGTCTATCTGGGGCCTTCTACGCAATCGTATTTCTATGCTTCCTGGAACATGAACAACCGGGAGCGTTTCACTTCTCTGATGGTCTTTCTGGACGGTTCGCTGACAGCAAGACCGACCAGTTATGCGAGATGGTACGATTCTGACGGCATCTTGTATTCACTCCCTGTCAATGCCAGGAAGCCGCGCGCCAATGTGTCTTTGCAGGTCAGTTACACTATGCCTCTCGACAAGAAGAAGAACTGGTCAATGACATTGAGCGAAGGTTCGGCCCTCAGTTCTTCGGTCAGCTACCAGACCAAGGCCACACGCCCGGCGCTGGACAAAGACAGTTTCGATTATTCCGCTTTCATGGCTGATTTCTGGGGCAATGCCCATGGCAACCGTTTCTATGACGGCCTGAGCGGTTTCAGGGAGAGCAGTACCCTGTCTTTCCGCGAGAATGTCGGCGTGAGTGTCAAATATAATCAGGACCATTATTCGTTCCGGTTCGGTGCCAATACAAGAGGCCGGATCTTCCGTTATTCCCTGGACAAGAGCACCAATATGAACACGCTGGATACTCGCTTTTTTGCCAGCGGTTCATACACTACCAAGCATGAGTTCGAGTTCAACACGGAACTGACTTACGCCTTTTTCAACGGCTACGCCGAAGGTTACGGCAAGCCGGAATGGCGCTGGAATACGGTGGTTTCCAAGAATATCGGAGCGTTCAATCTGAGCATAAGTGTCAACGACATCCTGAACCAGGCACGCAATCTTTCCCACACGGTCACTGACAATTATGAGGAGGATACCTATACGCTCATAATGGGCAGGTATATCCTTTTCGGGGTGAAGTGGAATTTCGGCAAGATGAATGCTGCCAACAGTGCCAGGGCACAGCGCGCCGCGATGGATATGTTGTTCTAAGTCCACGCTTTGTCTCCGCTCGTCGGCTGGTTTCGATATCCTGATGGCAGGGAGGCTTTGTAAACAGGCGGGACGGTCGGCTGTGGCACCGTCCCGCAAGGTGCCAGGCTGAGATGCGGACGCGGGAGGTGATGTGCTTATATCATCAGCATGATGCGGCCTTCTGCCTTCACAAAGGTTTCCGGGAAACGCATGATCACGGCATAGACCTGAGCGGATGTCACAGGCTGGCCGTCTTTACGGACATGGAGACGCTGGCGGTTTATGATGTCCGCTATCTGTTCGGTCCTCAACCCGCCATTGCGCTCTGCAAGGACATATAATATGGCTTCCTCTATTTTCATTACAGTTTTACAAAATGTCTCCATGTAAAGATAACGAAATTTGGTTTACTTGCAAAAGAATATTTATACGGGATAAACACGCGACTATTGCGGTTTATAAGACACATTTAATTATATTTGTGAAATTGTGCGTATTGCACTGGCATCGGGCAAGGATGCAGTCCGGATTGCGGAGGAGGGCCGGCGGCGTAACATTGATACGGATATAGGACAACAAGACCTCGATGCCGGGGCAGGAATAGACAGGATAATATTTGAAATCAATAATAACCGCATGACAAAAAAAAGATTTTTCAGAAACACACTCGGCGCATTGATAACCACATTGTCGCTGGGAATCATTACGGAAACCACGGCATCCGCAGACGAGGGCATGTGGCTTCCGTCTCTTATTTCAGAGCGTATCGTGGATATGCAGAGCAAAGGATTCAAACTCTCGGCTGAGGACATCTACAGCGTGAACCAGGCATCATTGAAAGACGCCGTCGTACTTTTCGGACGCGGATGCACAGGCGAGGTCATCTCTCCGGAGGGACTGCTCCTGACCAACCACCACTGCGGCTACAGCCAGATCCAGCAGCACAGCAGCGTGGAGCACGATTACCTGCGTGACGGATTCTGGGCCATGAACCGCAATGAAGAACTTCCGAACAAGGGACTTACGGTAAGTTTCCTGGAAAGGATGGACGATGTCACTTCACGGATTCTCGAGGGATACTCCCCTGCTTTCACTGAATCCCAGAGAGACTCTGTCGTAAAGTTCAATTCCGAGAACCTTATCAAAGAAGTAACCGCCGAGGGAAAGGGACTCAGGGCCACAGTCGAGGCTCTCTACTACGGAAACCAGTATTTCCTGTTCCTCTACCGAGAATACAGCGACGTACGCCTGGTAGGAGCACCGCCGTCATCCATCGGCAAATTCGGCGGAGACACAGACAACTGGATGTGGCCGCGCCACACAGGCGACTTTTCCATTTTCCGTATCTATGCCGACAAGGAGAACAACCCGGCAGAATATTCCGAGGACAATGTCCCATACAAGCCGAAGAGATTCTTCAAGATATCTCTCGGAGGCGTCCAGGAAGGCGACTTCACATTCGTATATGGATTCCCTGGAAGGACTCAGGAATACATCATGTCAGAAGGCGTGAGATATGTGTCGGAGATTTCCGACCCTGCAAAGATCGCCCTGAGGACAATGAGACTTGACACACAGAAAAAATACATGTCACAGAGCCAGAAGGTCAGAATCCAATACTCTTCCAAGAATGCAAGCGTTGCCAATGCCTGGAAAAAATGGCAGGGCGAGATGAAGGGAATCAACCGTCTGGGGACCGTTGCGGCAAAGCAGGACTACGAAAAGAGATTCTCGCAGTGGGCCGACGGAACAGCATACAGTTCGATTCTCCCTCGACTGGATTCATTGTACAGCGCTCTGGAGCCTTACTCCTTCGCCAAGGAATACTATGGCGAGACCGCAGCAACCGTCGAACTCGGCAGATTTGCAGCCTCCGCTGCAAAGGAAATTGCCGGCGGCAACAAAGACAGGGTTAAATCAATGTCAGAGTCCTTCTTCAAGGACTATTACCTTCCTATCGACAAAGAATCCTTCGTAGCCATAATGACAGCATTCGACAAGGATGTTCCTGCCGAATTCCATCCGGAATACATGAAAGAAGAATTGGCAAAATACGGAAGCGTCAGCAACTGGGCAGATGCCATTTTCAATGAATCTGTTTTCGCGAATGCCGAAAAAGTAGCGAAACTCGAAGCAGCGGATTCAGCTGCCATGTTTGCCGACCCTGCAGTGAGATTTGCCAATGAATTCAGAGATTGGTACGCAAAAGATGTTTACCCTACTGAAAAGCGTCTGAATCAGGAGATTACTCTTCTCTACAGGGATTACATGAGAGGGCAGATGGAGTTCGAGCCGAAGAAAGCCTTCTTCCCTGATGCAAACCTCACTCTGAGAGTGGCTTACGGAAGCATCAGCGGATACTCCCCTGCTGACGGGGCCTATTACAAGCCGCAATCCACACTCGAGGGCATAATGCAGAAGGACAATCCTGAGATTTTCGACTACAACATCCCTCAGAGACTCCGTGACATCTATGCCGCTAAGGATTACGGAAGATGGGCAATTACGGGAGACAATGGCCAGAAGACAGTTCCGGTCTGCTTCATCGCCACCAACCATACTTCCGGCGGCAATTCAGGAAGCCCTGTCATTAATAAAGACGGAAATCTGATCGGTCTCAACTTTGACCGCGTCTGGGAAGGAACGATGAGTGACATTGTCTTCGACCCTGACTATTGCCGCAACATTTCACTCGACATCCGCTACGTCCTGTTCACAATCGACAAGCTTGCCGGTGCCGACCATCTGCTGAAGGAAATGGTCTTCGCGGAATAGGTCGCAAGTTATCAGACTTGACGAAGATACAGCCGTCCGGGAAAGCGTGTGTTTTCCCGGACGGCTGTATCTTATATTGACATTGACAACAAGCATTTACTGCCTGTCAGAACATCAGTTCAACGTCCCCTCAGTTTCGGTTAAAACAGTTACAATTTCCTCAGAACCAGACCAATAGCGTTCCGGAAAAAGTATTGCGAAGCGGGGACGATGACTGAGCGAGTATCCATGCCCCGTCCAGGGTCATGTGCCAGAAACGGAAGCCCAGCCCGACTGAGCCCCAGCGCTGTTCTCCTGAAGATTGATTGCCAAGATGATAGCCGCCTCGGGCATAGACCATACGGCGGAATGAATACTCAGCTCCGAATGATGCAGAAACTCCCCTCTCGGGAGACATTCCCCCGCATTCCGGCGATACCGGGATGTCCAGTGAGGCTCCTGCACGAAAACGGTTATGGTTGCCTAACAGAATACCTGCAGAAGCTCCTGCATTGACCTGCCAGGGAAGGCTGCGGCGGCCTGAGCCATAATCAGGAGATGTGCCGAAATTCTTCAGCTGGGCTATCGCGGCCACGTCCTCCAGCACTCCGGAAAAATCATGTCTCCAGGCAAGACCCGCATCGAATGAAACGGCATTGGCAGCATCCCCATAACCCGGATACAGACGTAAATACCTTGCCGTCAGGGCGGCAGAGAAGTCTCTGCAGAACCGGTAGGCATAGCCAGCCTCGAAAGCCATGTCCAGAGGCGATGAGGAATCGTCAATGACATTGCCGTAATCATCGGTCTGCTCGAAAGGAGTCATTTTCAGAGAGCGCATGCCAAGATAGAAAGTCCCCGCCTTGCCTGAAGTGTATCTGGCTGATATTGAATAAGATGGCATTCCTCCTCCAGATACGTCTTTCATCCAGGACTGACATGAGACGCCGGCTGAAAAGCGGTTCAGAGAGAACGGAGAGAGTGCGGCATTGTCCAATACTGACACGTCGTCAAGCGACACGACCCCTGCCCCGGCAAGAGACATTGTCCTCGATTCCGCCGGATTTCGCATAAAAGTACCTGTCTCCTGAGCAGAGGCAGAGACGGACGTAATGCAGGAAAAGGCTGCACCGCAGGCAATCAGAATTATATCAATTTGTCTTATCGGTTTCATAATATTATAATCTACAGTTTAACAACAGTTCGGACAAGCGAGCCTCCATCCCAAGAGATGCGTACAGTATAACTTCCGCCGCCCAAAGATGACATGTCCACCGAAGCCGGTTCTGTCGGAGCAATCTGCACATCGGAAGCAAGGACACGCCGCGCCGAGGCATCATACACAGAGACATTGACCTGCCCTGTCACATTCCTGCCCATGCGGATATGCATAATATCCTTGACAGGGTTCGGATACAGATCCACTTCACGTGAATCATCCCGGCAGAGCACGGCAAAAGTGCATACTGAGGCGTTTCCTCCTTCATCCGTAGCCGTAACCTGAACTTCCGAGCGGCCGAACTTGAGCGGCATTATGCTGAACTCGCCGGAAGGAAGTTCCTGAAGGAAAAGCATTGACCTGTCACAGGACAGGCTGTACCTTACGGTCTCCGGCACCTCATCTTCAAATGCGGATGACGGCAGGAATACGGCAGTCTCTTTCAGCGAGCCGAGATATACTGGAGCAAAGGCATTGACAACAGCAGGAGCGAGGTCCGGCAGGAGGTCGATCTGCAGGTCCGCCGAGTCTGATGCCCCAAAGCGGTCTGAAACGGTAATATGCAGCGAATATGAACCCGATGTGCGCTTGTAGTTGAATATATCCAGATGAAGTTTTCCCTGCTCCTTTACCGGAGTGACAGCCCCGCTCGGGTCTGTCAGTTCATACGTAAAGTCCTTGCTGTCAGGGTCGTTAACCAGATAAGTCACACGTACCAGCTGATTATAAGCTACTTGGACAGGCTGGGTTGCATCTGTCGAAAGGACAGGCGGCTCATTCACAGGTGTACCGAAGGAAATGCTTGAGACGGATGAGCGGTTCGTCCACGGGTCCTCGGCTATGATGGCCACCGTGTAGCGGGTGTCCTGATCCATGTTCAGAAGGGTGTAGGACATCTTGTCGCCTGCCTTCTTTCCGTTTACAGGGACACGCACAAGTCCGGCACCTTCAGGAAGATTGTCAGGATCCGGTTTGTCCAATGTTCCGACTCGCCACATTATCAGGAAGGTGTCAGGATGCTCGTCATCCTTGTCTGCAGGCACCGTCCATGTAAGCTCTACCTCTCCGGCAGTATTGCTGTGCTGAAGGTCAGTCACACGCTCCGGAGCATAGCCCTGGTCTGACGATACAGCCTTGTAGGCATCCACGATTCCTGAGCCCAGAAGTCCCTTGTAGCCAGGATTATAAGCATCTATATCATTGACACCTTTCGTCAGATACAATTTCAGTTTATCAGGCGTGAATCCAGGTCCTCCGTATTTGGAAACTGCAAGTGCGGCTACCCCTGAGACGTGAGGACAAGCCATCGATGTTCCCTGCATGTAACCGTACTGGTCATCGGGCAGGGTGCTGTAAACCGGACACTCATCATCATAGCGGCCGTCCTTCAGGTATGTTCCGCCAGGCGCGGCGACATCTACCCATTTCGCATAGTTCGAATAATAGGCCTTTCTGTAATCCGGAGTTACTGAAGAGACGGCGAGCACCTGGTCATAGCAGGCCGGATAAGAAAGATAATTGCGGTCATCATTGCCTGCGGCGAAAATCACTATTCCGCCCTTCATCGGGCCGACCTGGTTCCCGTTCTCGTCTATGCCGGCATATTTTATAAAATAGTCTATGGCATCCTGGCAGCTCTGCGGAAGGTAGGTAGCTCCATCATATCCCCAGCTGTTCTGGCTTATGACCGCACCGGCATCGGCTCCATACTTTATGGCCGCATCGGAATCACCATCGTCATATTTGTTGTTCGTGAACATCTGGCAGCTGAGCAGGTGCACTCCGGAATGGTTTCCGTGGCCGCCGGCTATTCCGCAGACTCCTTTGCCGTTATTGTTCTCGGCACCTATGGTCCCAGCCACGTGCGTTCCGTGAGGGACCGCGGTTATCTTGTTGTCTCCCATCGGATTACGGTCCGAATAAATGAATTTCCAGCCATATATGTCATCCACATAGCCGTTATTGTCATCGTCCACGCCCTCCTGTCCGTAGAGTTCAGCCCAGTTGCCGACATTTCCTGCCAGGTCCTCGTGATCATAGTCGATTCCTCCGTCAACCACGGCCACCACCACATCATTGCGGCCGGATGTGACCTCCCATGCGCGGAACAGATTGATGTCCGCTCCGGCTATGGCATCCGTGCGGGTGCCGTCATTATGGTAATGCCACTGCTTCGGCAAGTACGGGTCATCGACAGGATACTCCGAAGAAGAACCGCTTTCTGCAGGAACGGAAAAAGCGGCATAAGGCCACATGGAGTTTATGCCCATAGGAAGAATCGTGACGGGCTTCCCGAAACCTATTCCCTTGACCGGCATAACCTTTTCCACAATCTCTATTCCCTCCATCTTCTCAAGTTCACCGGCCGCCTTGGTCACGGGCAAGTCCTCATCATACCAGACATTGTACCACCTGTCCAGTCCCTCCTTGCGGGTACGGGCCTCGAACTTTCCGGCATACGGAAACACGCGTTCCATCCGCTTCGCCCCGACAGCGGAAAGCAGACTGAGCTTCGGCTCGACATTCGCCGAGAACTTGACTTTCAGTCTCCCGGGAACGACCTTTATATCGTCTGCCTCGCGAACAGGTTCTTCCGTATCGTTATTTTTCGGGATTTCATCCAGAACGGATGAGCAGGAATATGCGGCCGATGCACAAAGCATCATCACCAATGCCAGCACAGCCGCATTGTCAGTCATTTTCATTATATATACTATTTTTCCGGGCACAAATTTACGTCAATGGCAAAAAACGCAACGTCACCATTTGTTGGTATTTTGACATAGTGAAAATCATCATTATATAGGATTGATGACGGAAATGCAGGTCGGTATCTTTGCAGCCGAAAAAAATGGACTTGCACAAAATGACCATAGATACTTGTCAAATACGATACAGGATAATGCTGTTGTTTCTGATGGCATTCCTGTCGTCCGGACTTCTCAGGGCACAGGATGTCAGACACATAACGGGAACTGTAACAGACATCGCGGGCATACCTGTGGCAGGGGCCGGTATAATCGCATACGGCGAAAAAGGCCGCACCTACGGCACCACAGCAGACGCGGACGGCCGATTTGCCCTCGACCTGCCTTCAAGTATCAGTTCTTTCAAGGCCGTGATGCTCGGATACAGCGACGAGACTGTCCTGACCAATGCTGACCTCACCCATTACGATATCATTATGAAGGAGCGGACAGAGACGGTCTCGGACGTGGTCATAACCGGATATGTGGACAAGAAAAAGGAAAGCTATACGGGAGCGCTGACTGTGATAAAGCGGGATCAGATAGAGAAATTAACGCACAGTAACGTATTGAACATCATACAGCTGCAAGCCCCGGGATTCGAATTGAAAGACGACATCCAGAATGGTTCAAACCCCAACAAGGTGCCGGATATGGTACTGCGCGGAAGAAGCAGTTTCATCGAAGGAGACCAGACCAACGTTCCTCTTTTCATCCTTGACGGAACCGAAGTGGACATCTCATATATATTCGATATGCCGGCCGAGGACATCGAATCCATATCAGTTCTGAAAGATGCGTCCGCAACTTCATTCTATGGGTCAAAGGCTGCCAACGGTGTGATAGTCATCACCTCCAGACCTACGCAGTCCGGAAGACTCCAGGTGAACTATACCGGAAATGTCCAGATGAGTGTGCCTGACCTTTCCGACTACCGTCTCCTCAACGCCGCCGACAAGCTTGAGTACGAACGTCAAGCCGGCATCTACGGCAATTTCACAGGATCCAGCAGCACAGATCTCGCCTGGCAGAAAATCTATTATGAAAAACTTGACAGGGTCAATGCCGGTGTGGACACGGACTGGAAACGGATGGCCCTCCGCACCGGACTGAACCATTTGCATAATGTGATGCTCTCAGGAGGTAGCCAGGACTTCAGGTACAATGTGTCAGGCAACATAAACTCCACGCGCGGAGTCATGGACGATTCCGGCAGGAACAGCAGTTCTCTCCGCATCAATCTCACATACGGAAGTCTTTCCAAGCTGTTCATCCAGAACATCGCATCATTCAGCGCCACCAAATCCACGGACGTCCCTTACGGAAAGTTCTCCGACTATGTCAGGCTGAATCCTTACGACAGACCTTACAATGAAGACGGCTCCCTTAACACGGAACTTTCGTTCAACACAGCCAATCCGTTGTACGAGAAACAGTTGAGCAGTTATATCCATTCATCATCCACTTCGTTTATCGACACGTTCAGGCTGAGATGGAACATCGCAGGAGGCTTCAGGGCCGAAGCGACATTGAGCTATACCCTGACGAAATCCGGAGGAGAGACTTACTATTCGCCGAAATCGCAGAAATTCAACACCACCGCGGACCCGAAGAAAAAGGGCAGTTTCAATGTCAATGACGGGACGTCCAATGCACTGTCCGGCAATGCTTTCCTGGTCTGGAACAAGTCATGGGGAGAGACATTGACAAGAACAAGTTCGCTCAGCCTCACCGGCGGGGTCAATGTGGAGGCCACTAAGTCCGACACTCATTCTTTCTCGGCGCTGGGCGTCCTTTCCGACAAACTGGAGCATCCTTCGATGGCGACAGGCTACGCTGAGAGCCATCCGGGAGGAGGCGAAGACCAGTCCAGGATGTTGGGATTCTACGCCAATGCGAATTACATCTACGGAAACCGTTATTTCGCTGACTTGTCCGTCCGTTACGAAGGTTCGTCAAAGTTCGGTACAGACAACAGGTTCGCTCCTTTCGGCTCCATTGGTCTAGGATGGAATGTCCACAAGGAGAAGTTCATGCAGGGGACAAAGATTTCTCTGCTTAAGCTGCGTTCGAGCATCGGCTTGGTGGGCAATGCCAATTTCAATCCTTATCAGGCCCGGCTTTCCTACAAGTACAGTTCTGATTTATATTACAATGGCAACATCGGAGCTGTGCCGGTGTCAATGGTGAATCCCCACCTCAAATGGGAGCGCAGCCTGAAACGGAACATAGGACTGGATTTCGGAGTGTTTTCCGACAAGTTGACCGGCAGCATTGACTATTACCATGACACGACGAACAGTCTGGTTATGGATATTTCCAAACCGCCTCACATAGGATTCAGCAGCGCGAAAGAGAACCTCGGAAAGATAAGCAACTCGGGCGTGGAGATTTCCGTCAGAGGAAATGTCCTTCAGCGCAAAGACCTGAATCTCAATCTTTTCCTCAATACGAGCCACAACACGAACAAGATTCTTCAGATAAGCGACTACCTGAAGAACCTGAATGAGAAGAATGAAGCTTCTTCTTCATCTGTGCTGCCGGCATCTTTCTATCAGGAGGGGGAGTCGATGACAGCGCTGAAAGTAATGCGTTCGGCCGGCATCAACCCTGCCAACGGACGTGAGGTTTTCATTGACAAAAACGGAAACTACACATACGAATACAGTTACAAGGACAAGTATGTAGCCGGAGATACCACCCCGGTAGTGAACGGTTCGTTCGGGGCATCTTTCAGCTGGAAAAGTCTGGATTTTTCTATGACTTTCGCCTACAGGCTGGGAGCCACTGTCTATAACCAGACGCTTGCGACAAAGGTGGAAGGAGGAAATCCTCGCGAGAACGCAGACAGACGAGTGTTCTACGACAGGTGGAAGCAGCCTGGCGATATGGCCAAATATAAGAATATAGCCTCCAGGGAAGTCACGCCCGTCACTGACAGGTTCGTAGCCAAGGAATATGCCCTTGACGGTTCTTCTCTCAAAGTCTCATATACATTGCCGCAGAACTGGATTACCCGGATACATCTGCGCAGGGCCATGGTTTCGTTGTCCACAGGTGACCTTTTCAACTGGTCATCCATCCGCAGAGAGCGCGGTCTGGACTATCCTTTTGCAAGGTCATTCCAGTTTTCATTATCACTAAACATCTGACAGCATGATGAACAGATACATATATTGTTTTGCGATTACTATTCTGACATCAGCCTGCGGGTTTCTGGACATTGACACTCCGGGAATCGTAAGCAACGATAAGATGTTCGAAAACGGGCAGGGGTTCATTGACGCTATGGACGGGGTATATGCATCCATGGCCTCGGAGGAACTCTACGGAAAAGACCTTTCCTTCGGATTCATTGACGAAATTGCCCAGCTGTACTTCAACGACTATGGCGAGGGCGAGACGACATTGACAAAAAGCATTGACCTGAAATATAGGGACTCGGATGTGCGTGCGCGTATCGACGCCATCTGGAGCGGGGCATATAATGTCATTTCCTCTGCGAACAGTATCATTGACAATGTCTCAGGGCATTCTTATCCGGAACTTCCGAGGATTGAGGGAGAAGCTCTGGCAGTAAGGGCAATGGTGCATTTCGACATTCTGCGCCTGTTCGCCCCTGGAATGGAAAGGCCTGATGCTGAAGCAATTCCCTATGCCGACCATTTTTCCATAACGCCTTTCAGAAGACTTTCTGTAAAGGGTGTATATGACAGGATCACTGATGATCTGGAGCGGTCGTACAAACTGCTTTCAGAATCTCCGGAGATTTCCGGAAGGTCGCCTTTATATGCCTATATGAACAAGTATGCTGCTTCCGCTCTTCTGGCGAGAGTGCACAACTGGGCCGGGAATCATGGGGAGGCAGCAAAATATGCAGCACTCGCATTGGAGGGCGATTTCCAATTTACGCGGAACGAGCAGGTGAAGAGCCTTTTCAAGGGCTACCTTGCGGACAGGGAGTGCATATTCGGACTCCACGCCCCGAACATGTATCTGGATGTGAGGAGTTGCCTCTACCCTACCAGACTTACCGAGTCGATGCTGATGGTGCGTGACAATTACCAGTCTCTGTTCGAGGTTTCCACATTCACTTCCACCAACAATGACTACAGGTATCAGGCCTGTTTCGCCAAGAGGACTTGGACGAAGAGTGTGACGCTATGCGTGAAGCTTTATGACAAGAACTATGATGAGGACCAGATAGTTCCTGCCGGGCGCATACCCGGACCAAATCTCATAAGGATTCCCGAGATGTACTACATTCTGGCGGAGTCCGCATATGCATCGGGGGACAAGGAGAAGGCTCTGGAGTATCTGAATGCAGTGGTGACGGCACGCGGACTGCTTCCGCTTTCGGCCGAAGACATCGACACGGAGGCCAAGTTCAGAAGGAAACTTGTCGGGGAATATATTAAGGAGTACTGGGGAGAGGGACAGATTTTCTTCACTTACAAGAGGTTCAATATGGATATGGACGGGGTGAACAGCAAGCATTTCACTGCTTCTGATGAGGTATATGTGCTTCCGCTGCCGGAGAGCGAGTATGAAAACGGGGAGGAAAGGAAATGAGAAGGATGGCATTGATTCTGGCATTGTCAGGCATCGTGGCCGGATGCAGTTACAAGGAAAGTTTTCCATACAAGGGTGATTCGCTGGTGAATTTCAAGACAGATTCATTGTATTTCTCCTTCGGTGAGCTTCCGTTTTCAGTGACGGACACGACGCTCCTGATCGGGGTGGAAATCATCGGTTCTCCTGCCGGTCATGAACGTATATTCAATATCTCTCTTGACAATTCGAGGACAACGGCAAGGCTGCATGAGCATTATGATGAGCCGCGGATGGAGGGGACAATCCCGTCCGGAGCATCGGCGGGTACGGTAGCATTGACAATCCACAGGTTGTCCCTCCAGTCGGATTCTGTATTTACGGTGGTGCTGGATATGCTGCCCGGTGAGGATTTCAGACTCGGTGCGGTGGAGGACAGGTCGGTGGCCGTCAGTTTCACGAACAGGCTTGACTTGCCGGAATGGTGGCCGATGCTGTCGAAGTGGCTTGGCGAGTATAATCCGCGCAAATACCAGAAGTTCATCGAGTTATGGGGCGGCGCTATTACCAGGAAAGATATCAATGAAATGAAATATACGATACTGCGGACGTTCAAGAAGGTCAAGGAGTATTTCGGGGAACATCCTGAGTTCGGGGTGACTTTTCCGAATGTGGACTGGCCGGTCTGATGGCATTGACCTGAACCTTGGAGACGCGGTTCCGGCTTTTGGAAATTTTTAAGGATTAATAAATCAAATACAATACAAAATTATGAAATCATTGAAAATGATTATGGCGGCAGGTGTTTTGGTGGCAATGGCTGCATCCTGCGCGAAAGAGAACAACATCAAGGTGGTACTGCCTCCGGACGTGGCAGAGCTTTCAGGGGTGGAGGCCATGTACGAAAGAGGTCTTCACGAGTATCTGGAGATTGCTCCTACCGTGAATTTCGTGAACTACACGGAAGAGAACAAGGACAGCGTGAAATATGAGTGGAACATCGACTACAAGGTGGTCGGAACTGACAGTGTGCTGACATTCAAGTGCGACAAGAACGGCCAGTTCAACGGATACCTGAAAGTGTCCACCTCTACCGGTGCCAAGATTGCTGACTTCAAGCTCACGGTCACGACTCCTTATGACAAGGGAATTCTGCTTCTCTCAGGAACTGGTGAGGGGTCAATGCTGACATGGAAGCGTCTGGATATAATGGACACACCGGCCAGCCCTTATGCTTTTAAGGACAACAACCCTACACTGGAGCTTGGAAAAAGCCCGCTGGCACTTTGCTGGAAAGGAGAAGGCATCACATCTCCGAAAGCTGCACAACTTACGGACAACTACTATGAGGTGCTTGTAAGCACAGAGAATCCGGTCAAGGTATATGCGTTGAACACCAATGACATGACCGTAAGAACGGAAATCACATACAACGGCAGCGGTGAGTTCCATCCGAATGCCATGCTCTGTCCTAAGGGTACGCAGGAGGGCGTATGGAACAATATGCAGGATGTCGTCTATTTCGTCGGCGGAGGCAGAGACTACATTATGACAAGTGACAGGAATTTCGTCGCCGCCGAAGGCTCAGATGTTCTTCCTGCCGGAGCAGCGATTGCAGACTATACTTGCGTTGTCGGCCAGACCAATGCAAGTGATTATGTCAGAGCATATTTCAATAAGACAACCCATAAACTCGTCTATCATTCGGCATTGATGGCATTCGAAGCGACAGAGGGAGACAAGGTGCTTTCCGGAGAGCCGATTTTCATGAAAGGATGCGACGGCGAGTATTACAAAGAGCGCTATGATGCCATGGCCATAATGCTGGTGACCGCAGATGGTGCCGCGACCAAGGTCTACAGGTTCGATCCGGATGCCGCTGTAATGGGTGAGACAGTTCTGAGCGAGATAGATGCGTCAGGCAAGATTCTTCCGGAGTCTGCCATTGCCGTCAACCCGATCAAGACAATTCTTTATTATTCAAACGGCAACAAGATCTACAGGCTCAACTATGACGGAGAGAACTTCGACTCCGAGCCATATATCACTCTCGATGGCAACTACACTGCGAAAAAGATGATTTTCAATGCTTATGATGCGAATACGCTCTACATCGCCGCGGAGAATGCCGATGAGCAGAGCGAGATGAAGGCGTCAATGTTCATCTACGACATTTCCGATGATGCTTCTGCGAAGTTGTTGTTCAAGGGTGACAAGGTAGGCGGCACTGTGAAGGATCTCATCTATAAGGGCAACGGACGCGAGTACGAAAACATACCGTCAGAAAAAGCCCTTTCCCGCTTGCTTAGATAGTCGGAAAAGGGACACACATTCTATGACTCAAGTTTCGCAAGTGCTAGACTTCAGTTATATAAATAGCCGCGGGGATATCACCCGCGGTTTTTTTGTCAATGTTTCTGAGGGATTGTCTTCCGAACATCCAGCGCTGACGTTCCGGAGTCTAGGATTGCTCGCAAGTCGCTGCAGTAGATATCGTTCCGCGAAAACGTTTTAGGTGGTACAAACCGGAGCATTTTTGCCACTTTGTACCGTTTAAACGTTTCATCAGGAACCAAATCGAAATCACTTAGGACCTGCGCTGACCGCCTTTCCGAAGACAGCAACCTGAGCACAGGGCAAACCTCGATTCTGAAAATTATCAGAAAGCTGTCACAGCAACTTGATTGCGATATGGGCACAGGCCTCGGCATCGGCCAGGGCATGATGGTGATTGGTCAGGTCATAACCGCAGGCTGCGGCAA
>OIWU01000969.1_pt1 | contig 31570 bp, 19 predicted proteins | sample 1587711 | NCBI WGS metagenome assembly OIWU01 (sample SAMEA3888909, study PRJEB22519) | human gut metagenome | biome: human gut; feature: human-associated habitat; material: faeces | place: Denmark | collected 2010 | reverse complement strand
GCATTGCAAAGCAAAGTCTTTTCAGAAATCCTACTGATCTGCGTCAATTTTTCAGGCACAGTTCTCGGATTACTTTGTTTTGTAGGCAAAATAATTAATTTTCATATCGGACATAAGAAATCGTATAGGCGGATACACTTGATTAATATGGGAAGCTTGGGAGATTAAAAAATTGCACAAAAAACAGCCCTATTGATCACTCAATAGAGCTGCTATGAATCAGTCTGATTTCAATTAGTCTGTGGTATATGGCATAAGTGCTACGTGACGAGCGCGCTTTACAGCGACTGTCAGAGCTCTCTGATGCTTTGCACAGTTACCGGTAATTCTTCTAGGAAGAATCTTACCTCTCTCAGAGACATATCTCTTTAACTTATTGGTATCCTTGTAATCAATGAAATCATGCTCTTTGTCTGCACAGAAAGCACAAACTTTTTTTCTTCTGCGAATCGGTCTTCTCTTTGCTGGAGCACCGTCTCTATCGCCTTTATTATAAGCCATGACAAAACCTCCTAATCATTATTACGCCACTGTCTAGTTAAATGGCAATTCCTCTTCGATGGCATCCGGAATATTCATGAATCCATCCCCTGCTGCCTGTGTCGGCTCAGGTCTTGATGGAGCCTGCTGGTAGCCATCCCTGTTTCCGTTGTAGTTCGCTGCAGCCGCTTTGCTCTCGGCAAACTCCTGCTCCTCTACAACTACATCGGTCGTATAAACACGGTTGCCTTCCTTGTTGGTATAGCTTCCGGTCTGAATACGTCCGGTTACCGCAATCTTGGTACCCTGATGAAGATAATTCTCAGCGAACTCTGCACCTCTGCCGAATACGACACAGTTGATAAAGTCTGCTGACTGATCATCACCCTGACGTTTAAATCTACGATCGACTGCAAGCGTATATCTTGCAATTGCTGTCTGATTCTCTCCGGAAGAATAACGAATCTCCGGATCACGGGTCAGACGACCCATCAAAATAACCTTATTCACTTAGGAAACACCTTCCTTTCTCCTATGCTTCCTGTCTGATGCATAAGAATCTGAGAACATGATCCATGATGCGGACTGCCTGCTCAAGCTGTCCCGGAACATCTGCCTCAGCATCGAACTGAATAAAGTAGTAGTAGCCTTCCTTCATGTGCTGGATCTCGTAAGCAAGCTTCTTCTTGCCCCACTCATCCACATTTGTGATGTTACCGCCGAATTTGGTCACATAGTCCTTTGCCTTCTCGACAGTTGCTACTCTTACATCCTCTTCGATCTTAGCATCGACAACTAACGCTAATTCATACTTATTCATAGTTGTCTGTACCTCCTTTTGGTCTCTGGCTCTCTCCATGGCTCGCCTCCGTGTGATAAGCGGCTGCGGCATGTCCCTGCATGCTTTGCCCTGTCAGGAAAGAACAAGGATAAAATAAACGTATCACAATCCAACATTCTATATCATTTGTCAATAAAATGCAAGCGTTTTTTCTTTAAATTCCTTTTAAATTCGATTTTTGCGAAAATCACACGGTATTTCCCCGCTGCAGCCAACCGTAAATCCCCATAGCCGCCGCAGAAATTCCGGCAAAGATCCACATGCCGGTGACCAGTCCCACGCTGAGCATGCCACCAAACACCATGGTTCCAATGGATTCGCCCAGATTATCGGCGAGATTGTAATATCCCATCGCCTCATCCTCTCCATATGCCGCCACCTTCGGCTGCCTGCAGAACAAAATCTCCCGTCCCGCTGCGCCAAAGCTTTTCGCCGCGCCGAGAAGGAACAACGCAAGGGCAAGCATCGGAAGCGTCTGAAAATACCCAAACAGCAGAACAGCTCCCAAAGAAACCGCACTCGAAAGATAAAGCGTTCCTCTCCCGAGATGCTTCATGGTAAGACCGGTCAGTGCTTCACTTAAGAAGATTCCCACAAGACAGTTCATGACAAGAAGCAGACTCGTCTGTGACTCACCGAGTCCCTGGCCATCCGCAAAGATCGGCAGAAAGTAGCTGGTAAAGCCGTTGATGATCACATACGGCACGACAATCAACAGAAGATACCCAAGCACCTGTCCGGAAAACACAAATGACAGTCTGCCGGTATGGCGCACCCTCTCTTTGCCGGACATATGAAACAGACCACCCACGGCAAGCAGCAGGAAAAGCATACTTCCCCAGATCACCACAGAGCAGAAGAACATTTTGGATTCGCCCAGCTTCTCGGCAATCGCAGCACCGATCACCGTGCCGGAGATCATTCCCGACAGGATCGCGCCGTTAATGACCGAAAATCCCTTGGACTGCACCTGATCGGACTGGTCTGCCACGATGATCGACAGTCCGTTCATCAACAGACCGCATCCCATTCCGCCTAAGATCAGTCCTGCTAAGATCATGCCATAACCCCCGGAGTATGCCATCATAAGATCTCCCACCGCACAGCATAAGGCCCCGGCGCCCATGACAAGACGGAAACCAAACCGCCGCAGCAGCCCGGATACAAACAGGGACATGACACCGATCATCGCAAAATTGACCGTCAGCGGCAGGGAACCCGCAAGCTCTCTGGTGACCGGAAAATCCTCCCGGTAAAAACGTTCCACATATACAGGCAGGAAGCTTGTCGGCATGTTGTACGCCGCAAAAACGAAAAACGTCACGACCCGCAGATAAGGGATTGGAAAGGTATGTGTTCTTTCCTTATGACTTAAACGTTTCCAATCCCTGCGATCCTCCATAAATGCAAGACCTTCATTTAATAAGAAGACAGCGATGATCACCATCAGAACGATCTCAACCATGATCCTTGTACGCATCGAATCGATCATACCGGACAGCGTATCGGACACCATGCCGATCTCAATAATTCCGATCACTCTTCCCGCGCGGTCCTTGACCGGTTCCTTAACGTAAACATAGGAGCCGGTCGCATCCTGCTTTCCATCATTGATATACTGCTCTCCGGTCCGGTAAACCCTCTTCGCTTCCTTGGCTTCTCCCTCGTCCAGCGGATAATACGCGCCGATCGAATGATCCAGATATGCCAGTGCATACGCCCTTTCTCCATTCACTTTAACAATATTACAATAAAGATTTTCACTGTACCGGCTCGTCACATCAATCAGATCACTCATGCATTCCTGCAGCTTCCGGTAATCCTCAGAGCCATAATCCGTCGGATAATTCACATGCTTTAGTGCATCCGTATCCATAATATCCGATGCGATCTGCGTCACCGTGCACATGCTGCCGATCTGCTCCTGTGTGTAGCTGTCCTTAAAACGTTCGAGCATGCTCACCATAACCACAAGTGCCGAAATACTGACACCAAGGATCATAAAGATACTGAAACGTTTCTTTTGAAAGATTCCCGAATGGATCAGATAACGAAGCAGCACCATCGCATAATAAATTGCCGTTACACCGGAAAATGTCCACACCACAAAACAAAACAACAGCTTTGCCAGAAAAGAATCTGCATAATAGAAGCTTTGTCTGGTGTCCATTTTTACGGACACATCCTGATCCACTGCCAGCACAGCCGAAGCATTATCCCAGGTAACGGAGATCATTTCTTTTCCTGCACTTCCCGTTACCTGGATTGTCTCCAGAACCGAATGCTTCAGATCAAGCCCGGTAAGCTTCTGCAGCTTTTCCATCGAACAGAAGCGCTCTGCCTGCTCCTTCCCTTCCTGCAGCCGGTAGATCCCATTTCCACAGATATCCGTGAAATACAGATATCCTCCCCGAAAGGAAAGATTATACGGCAAAAGCCAGGTTCGGTCTTCCGCCCGATACACTACCTTAAGCGGATCCCTTTCAAAAGAATAGATCGTTCCGTTTTTGATCACAAAATATCCGCCATTCTCATTGACGGCAAAATCCTGAATCTCATCCGCAAGATCCCAGGAAATATACCGGTCTCTTTTCGCATTTGTCTGTCCGTTTTTCAGGACATATGTACTAAAACCCTTTCCATCCGGATCCACCGCCGCAAAACGAATCTCATCCTTCAGGGCAACAAGTGAAAACAAATGGCGTTTCATGATCATCATATCCGTATAATCATTTTCAAAAACAACACCGGCAAATTTCCCGTCGGAGGTATACTTGAGCACCCTCTCGCCGGAAAGACCAAGCCCTGTATCATTCCAGAGTATATCGAGAATATAAATGCTGCCATCACTGCCTACCGCCACCTCGTCCGCCTCTCCAAAGCAGTCCTTCTGGTGATCTCCCCACGCGATCCGTGCCGTGATGCGTCCTTTCCCTGATATTTTGAGAACCTCGCTTTTCCCCTCATTGATAATATAGCGGTTGCCCTTGTGATCCATTGTCGCAAAATACGGGTTTGATATGTCCCGTTTTACGGACAGGGTCACAGGCAAATACCACCACACCAGCATGCCTGCTGCCAAAAGAGCGGCTGCAAGTATCATCCATATTATATCTGTCTTCTTACATTCCAGTCTGCGAAATGCCGTAAACATACTATCACCTCTTTCTTATAACAGCTGGCGCTTCGCCATTTGTGCAAATCTGCCATTGCAATGCAGCAGTTTCTCATACGTTCCCTGTTCCACAATCCTTCCCTGCTCCAGATAAAGGATCCTGTCACAGTCCCGGATCGTGGACAGACGATGCGCAATAACGAGACGCGTGCATTTCATCTGCTTCAATGTATCCACCACACGCCCCTGCGTCTCGTTGTCTAACGCTGAGGTCGCCTCGTCAAAAAGCAGGACTCCCGGATCACTTGCCAGTGCACGCGCGATCAGAAGCCGCTGTCTCTGTCCACCGGAAATGCCACCGCCATCCTCGGAGATCATCGTAAACATTCCCATCGGCATCTGCCGGATATCCTCCGCCAGTCCCGCCCGTTCTGCCGCCTCCCATGCACCCTCCATCGTCAGCCATGGTGCGCAGATCGTGATATTCGAAAAAATATCCCCTGCAAACAGCTTTCCATCCTGTAAAACAACACCGATCCTGCGGCGCAGAGAAGGAAGGTCAAGCTGTCCAAGCTCGCGTTCGTCATAATACACCGATCCCCTTTCCGGCACCTCAAAGCCCAGAAGGATACGCATCAGTGTTGATTTTCCGCAGCCCGAGCTGCCGACGATCCCAATGTATTCTCCCGGCTCGATCCGCAGATCAAGTCCGTCTAACACATACGGCATATCCGACGTATACCGGAAACAGATGTTGTTTAGCTCCAGCCTTCCCTCAAGCCGTTCCACCGCTTCCCTGTCCTCATAAAGCTCCGGCTCTGCCAAAAGCACCGGTCGAAGCATTTTGACCGCCGGACCGAGACAGCCGAGCTGCAGACCAAAGTCCGCAAGCATTAAAACAGACACGAAAAAGGAAGAAAATGCGGTCTGAAAGGCGATATAATCCGAGGTCGAAAGTCCGCTCTTCCAGGCACACCAGTACAGAGCCATGCTTCCGCCAAGTGCTGTCACCTTTGCGATCACCGGCGACAAAAGGATCCATGCATTTCCCATAACCGGCATATGCTTCCAGACAGACGCCCAGACCTGAAATGCCGGCTCCTGTGCACCGGCAATCTTGATCTTACAGATTCCGCGGATCAACTGATAGGAAATGCCTGTCACCTTTGTCTGCGCCTCGTTCTCACGGTCACGCAGACGGATCTGCAATATACCTGCCACTGCAATATTACAAAGCTGAATGAAAAGGATCACAACCGACGGAATCATAAGTTCACCGGCAAACCATGAGATCTGAAACAGATAGATAACAGACAGCACCGCTGTCAATGCCGCCGGAAGCATTCTTCCGCCAATGATATTACAGATCTCCTCAATGGCGTCCGTGCGCTGATACAACTCTCCGGAATCATATTGTTTGAAAAAGGCTGCCGGAAGCTGTAAAAGACGCCGCCACACGGCACTCTGTCCTGCCACCTTCATTTTCTCGCCCAGACGGACTCTGCAGATTTCTTTATATAAGGAAAGCAGGGTTGAAAAGATAACGGTGCTGATCACCAGAACCACGATGCCCGGGATTTCTCTTGCCGTCCCGGAAGGAATGACACGATTATAAACAACGCTGTTGATATACGGCATCAGCAGCCCGCACAGCTCCACAAACAGACTGATCACAAGGATTACGATCAAATCGGTATGCGGAATGCTCTCCCACAGGAAACGCCATAGCATCCCTGTCCCTTTGCGCTCACAGGAAAATGGCTTATAAAAGCATCTCGCCGTCCTCTGAAACTGCTTTGCAAGCTGCGTATCTACCACCTTTTCCTGTTCTTCGATCCAGACATGGTAGTGGTTTCCGACCGGAACCGCCGCATAGATCCGGTCATCCTCGCCGTAAAGCTCCATTGGCAGAAATGCTTCCTTCCACCATGCCCCCTCCAGCGTGATTTTCCGCGGGATCAGTCCGGACTGCCGCAGGATGCTTTCATGCCAGTCCGCTGCCAGCAGATCGATCCCCTCCGGCATAGAGATCCGGTAATAATTCAGAATCCTGGCAATCTCGTTTTGTTCTCTTTTTCTTTCTCTCTGCTCCAATTTCATTCTCCTTTTTGCACATCAGCCTGCTCAGCGGATTCCTGCTTTATCGGTGAAGCCCCCTCTTCATCCGCTCGAAGCAATGCCGCATATGCACCGTCTGCCGCCATCAGTTCTTCGTGGGTTCCACGCTCCTTTATCACACCGCACTCCAGCATAATGATCTCATCGGCATCCCGGATCGTGGACAGACGATGTGCGATCACAACACAGGTCATCCCGCGCCGTCTTACTGCATCCATCACCTTCTGTTCAGTCATCACATCCAATGCAGAGGTTGCCTCATCCATGATCAACACGGAAGGATCCTTTACCAGCGCCCGCGCAATTTCCATCCGCTGTCTCTGCCCGCCTGAAAAATCTGAACCTCCCTCGCGGATCACATGCTGATAGCCATGTTTTCTCGCCATAATGTCCTGATGAATGCATGCATCCTTACATGCCTGAATCACCTTTTCCTGCCGGATCGAATCATCCCACATCGTGATATTGTCCCGGACCGTTCCCCCGAAAAGGGCGATCTGCTGATCCACAACGGCAACTGACCTGCGAAGAAGCCGTATGTCCAGCTCCTCCAGCCGGACATCATCATATAACACCGCCCCGGACGCACAGGGATAAAGCCCGCATAACAGCTTTGCGACAGTCGATTTGCCACTTCCGCTGCCTCCTGCCAGTGCGATCACCTTTCCGGGCTCTGCCTCCATGGAGAAGCTCCGGATCAACGGTTCCGTCACCGGGCTGTAGCCAAACGAAATATCCCGCACACAAAGCCTGCCGGTCAGTCGCCCGGCATTCTCCGTTTCCGGCAAAACATCGCTCCCCGGCAAAGCAGCACCGCCCGATAAAGGATCGTCCTCATACTCCAGCACATCCTGTACCCGCTCAACATTTCCCTTCATCTCCTGCGCCGCCTGAAGCCCCTGTGCAAACGATGTCATCGGCGAAAAGCAAAGCTGCAGAAATGCCTGAAACGCCGCCAGCGTTCCGATCGTCTGCTTTCCCTCAAATACCGCATAAATTCCAAGGATCAATATAATACCGTTACTAAGTCCAGCCATCAGTCCCGGAAGGATTCCAAGACGGATCCTGCTTTTCTCCAGCTCCAGTCTGGCATTGTCGTATCTGGTCTGATAGCCGAGGATCCGCTCTAAAAGCCCCTGCTCGGCACCACTCGCCTTGATCGTCTCGATCATGGAAATTCCGGACAGCTTCACCCCCGACAGTTTTCCACTGTCCCGGCTTAAATTGCGCCCAAGATTGCCATAGTGGCGCGCCCGCAAAAGAGCCGCCAGAAGCTGTAAGATCCCCGCCACGGCTGCCACAAGACTCATCCGGACATCCAGCGAAAACATCAGACCATACAGACAGAGCATCAGGATCACTTCCATAAGTGCCGGCAGGATCCGTTCAAAAAATAACGAAATAATCTCCTGTCCATCCTGCTGCCTCGAGACAATATCCCCACAAAACCGCTGGTCAAAAAATGCCGCCGGAAGCCGGAGCAGCTTCCGGAAAAACACTGCCGCTTCCCGGATGCGAAGCTGTGCCTGAAGCCGTTTGGCAAATAACACCTGCAGACCTCCGGCAAGAAGCATGCCTGTACCTGTCGCCAGCATGGCAAGCAAAAGTGCCGGCAGCCATTCCGGGGAACCGCCGAGAAGGATCCGGTCCGTAAATATTTTATAAAAGACCGGCGGCAGTCCGTTCAAAAGACTGTACACAGCCCCCAGAACAATGACAAACACAAATGCCGCCTTCTGTCCGCGACACATTTTCTTAATAAATCCTCCTGTCTGAGCCGGCATGCCGATCCGCTCAAACGCCTCTCCCGGTCTAAAACACAGAGCGATTCCGGTAAACGACCGGTCAAACACCTCCGCAGGAACCCGTATCCTTCCTGACGCCGGATCATTGATCACCGCATCCGTCCCGCGAAATCCGCACAGCACCACGAAATGATTGAAGTTCCAGTGAATGATCATCGGAAAATCCTGCCTTTGCCTGATCTGTTCCGGATCCATCTTGTAGGCTTTCGTCTCCAGCTCATGCTTTGCGGCAGCCTTGACAATATATTTTGCCAGGCTTCCATCCCTCGTCACATTGCAGTCAATCCTCATTTTCTCCAGGGGAATAAACCGCTTATAATACGCCAGTATCATTGCCAGCGATGCCGCGCCGCACTCAACGGCTTCCATCTGCAGCACCACCGGCACTCTCTTTACATTTTCCATTGCTTCCCCCTGTTATATTTTCTGAAGGATCAGCTCATACGGATGATATTCCTGCCGTATGATCCGGATCCGGCAACGGTCGCCGGATTTCATGTTCAACGCCTCGCCCTTCGTATTTGACCAGACATAGCCTCCATCTCCCGTCTCCTTCACACTGAGCTGAATGGTTACCTCCACACAATTCTGTGACGGCAGGATTTCCTCCACATAGTCCAATGTGCCCATATGTTTCACAATATGATTTTCCGTCACAATGTTTTCATCAATGTTCGAAATAATTCCTTCGACATAGCCATATTCCTCTCTGGTCACATACGACGGCGTGATCTGCGCCTCCATACCTACCGCAAGCGCGCCGATCTGCTCCCTCGGAACATAGATATAAACCTCCTGATAGCTGTAATCATCCTGCGGAACGATCGATGCCACCACGTCTCCGGCATCGACTGCCTGCCCGTTTAAAAGAATCTTCTGCACAACGCCGTCCGAGGTGCTTCGCAGCATGTATTCTCCGCGCTGCCCGCGGATCTTCTCCTCCAGATCACGGTATCTTTGCGAAGTCTTCGCATAGCTTTTCTGGCGTTCCCGCAAGGTCTCAATCCTTTGCAAAGCAGCTTCGTTATAGATGACCGCAATCACATCGCCTCGCGATACCGTATCACCTTCCTCGACTAAAACGTCACCCAGAACACCGCCGGTCTGCGCCCGCAGACTGATCACATCGTTGTAGTCGAAAATAACACCGTGATAATCTGCCCCGCTGGACACTGTCCCAAAAAACGCCCACATCACCGCTGCCGCAATTCCTGTCAGAACCGCCGCAAATAAAATCCATGCACCGGATGGAATGATCCGCACTCTCTGGTCGAGCTGTTCGGGTGCTGCCAGCTGCTGCATTGCTTTTTCCTGAAATAATCCCTGTTTCATCCCTCGATCCCTCTCATTTCATTCGCACAAACTTGCTGTTTCTGCACACAAACACCGGACAGTTTTCGGAAGAAAGACGTCCCTTTTCATCGAAATGAATCCTTCCTGCCACGCCCTCATATCCTTCCTTTTTCTTCAGCTCCCGCATCATACTCTGACTATCTCCGCCGCATCTGTCATACGCCTTTCCAAGCATCTGAAACAGATCATAATACTGCACCGCCGCAGTCGAAAAACGAACCTGCTTTTCCACCTCGTAGCGCCGTATAAACCGTTCCATCCCCTCACTGTCCTCGTACGGATAGACCGGAACGATCACGACCCCCTCCAGATCCTTTCCATACTTTTTCAGGATTTCAGAGCTGTCAAGGGCATAATCTCCAACCACGGTCAGATCCGGTCTTTTCTTTCGCAGTCTGCTAAGCAGCCATGCGCTGTCGGTCTGTGTATAAAAGTTGGCAACCACCGTATCAATTGAAAGCTTTTCGCATCTCGCCAGCAGCTGTGCCAGACCATCCTCATCAAACGGACCGGTCTGAGTATAATAAATATTCGTATTGTCACTGTCCCGGATTGCGGACTGTATCCCTTTTAGTTCGTCCTTTTCAAATGTTGTATCCGAATGACAGAGTGCGATGTTTTCCCGTTTTTCCTGTTTCAGAAATCCGCCGATACTGCTGCCGATCGTTCTGCCGCTTAAGAAATCCGTGATCAGATATTCGTAGCCCCGTTCTGCCACCTCATCGTAGCAGCCCATTGTAATAATAAACGGCTTTTGTACCTGTTCAAAAAATCCGGCCTCCGCACCGATCGACTCGAAATTCTGAAAGCTGATGACCATGTCCACACTTTCATCCTCCGCCAGTGCCTTCGCCATGGAAATTCCATTGACATAATCGCCTCCGTCATCCACACGCTCCAGATCGATTGATATTCCGCTTTCCTTTTCCAGAGCCTCCTGCGCAAGCATGATCCCGTTTTCAATTCCTTCATCGGAATAATAGTAATCACCGCTGTCCAAAATAACTATTTTTAATGTGTCCGTTTTTGTGGACTTTGCTTTTGGGGGCTTTCGCTGTATTTTTCCTGCCACCATAACAGTTCCTGCCACTACTGCCAGAATAACGATTCCGGCAATGATCCGTTTTTGACGTTTCACTTCATCCCTCCCTGCTCTCCGGCGGGCTGTCCGATATAATCCTTATATCCGGCAGTTGTCCGGTATATGGTGTTTTTGCCGTCTCTGCTTAAATATTCCGGATAGAGAAGCTGGATCAGTTCCATGTCTCCTCCATGAATCTTATTGCACTTGCGCCCGGAGTCCGTCTCGTCCACGCTATCCACCTGTACCACATACCGTGTCCCATACAGATAATACGGTAGTGCGAGCATTGTGATATAATCAACCACCGCCTCCTTGTGCGTATCCCTTCCCGTGATCTTCTGCATATAGGTTGATCCCTCAAGATACGGCCTTCTTTTTTCATAAAAAAGCTCCCGCAATTCCACCTCTCTGTCATGTACCACCAGATAGGAAAGCTTCGGATATTTCTCTGCAACATGACGGATCACATCCAGATAATGATCCGTGATCCGATAACATTCTTCGCGAAATTCTTCCATCACCTTCTGCCGGAGCGTTTCCTCCAGATTTTGAAGGATTGACTCCATGTACTTAAAATAGGACAGATCCGGAAGCGGAATCACAATTTTCCCGTCAAACACCTCTGCCACACTGAACAGATAACGGATACTGTCATACTCCTGCCTTGTCACTCCCTTTTTACAGTTACGGATCCGGACAGCCTCGATCTTCTCCGGATGCCTTTCAATAAATTCCTCGATCGTCTCCTTTTCGTCATTTCCGACAAGGCAGCGTCTGTCACAGCTGCAGTCAAAAACCGCCCGCTCCCCATTGTCTGTCGTCATCTCCAGAAAAACCTCATCCACACCAAACAGGCACGGTCCTCCCACCAGCCCGATCGGCTCCTTCTGCGCTAATGCCTTTCGAAGCTGTTCCAGATGCGACACAAAAAGAGGAATCTCCCGGATGTCTCCGGTCTTTATCTTTGCAAGCTGCGGAAACATTTTCTGCAGATCATAAAACCAGCTGAAATAGACCGTATTTTTGTACATCATTGTCCGGATCTCTCTGTAATCATAGCCGTAAATGCCGCAAATCTCTTCCTCCTTTTCCCGCCGGATTTCCCTTTTTTGTTTCTGCAGACGTTTTCGTTTCTGTTTGAACAGTGCCATTTCTTCCTGTGTAAAGCCTTCTCCCGCTTCGTTTTTCTTTCGCTTAAGCCATCTGCCAAGCTGCTCGGATATACGGTTGATATGTATATATTCCGGATCGTTTTCCAGCGCATTCTTCAGCCTGCTTTTGTATTCCAGAAGCTCTGCAAACTGCTCGGCACTGTCCTCTCCGTTTTTTTCCTGAAGAAAATTTCCTATCGTGATCGGATAATCAAGCACCTTTTCGGGCATTTCCCGGTAGATGCTTTGTTCCGGTTCCATTCTGTCACATAGTATACTCCGGATGTCTGTCAGCATTTTCTTTTCCTGCCTTTCTAAGCAAACAGCCCGGCATAAAATTACCGGGCTGCCTGGCAGCAAACCTGAAATCGGTATACTGCTTTCCTTGTTTTTAACCTTAACAAATGTCATGGATCACTGCATTTGACCCCTGCATTATTTTTTGACTTTAACAACGGTTTTGCCGGAGTATCCCTTCTTCGTCACCGTCACTCTTACCGCCTGTTTCTTTTTCAGCTTTTTCTTCAGGCGGATCACCACTTTGCCCTTTTTGTTCGTCTGATATACCGGATACTTCCGAATCAATCCCTTTTTCTTACCTTTTCCGGCTGTCTTTTTGTTCCGGTAAACGGTCACAGAGACCTTCGCCTTTGACAGCGTCTGAACGGTTATCTTATTCCCCTTTTTGTTGATCGTCACCTTTGCCGTCGTCTTTTTCACGGTCGGCTGTACGCCTGCGTCTGACGGTGCCGGCGATGCGGAAACTGATGGCGTACCGGATGGTGCTGCGGTCGGCTGCGAGCCGGCCGGTGCGGTACTTGACGGTGTATCTGTCGGCACCGGTGTCACAGTCGGTGTCGGCGTCGGCTTTACTTCTGCCTTTTTGACCGTTACCTTGATCGTATTTCTGGTGATCAGAGACTCCGGCACACGGTACATTTCCCGGTTCTGTCTAAACCAGCCGGTTCCGTCGGTCTGGCTTAACGAGCCAAAGCTGCCATCGTATTCCTCCTCAATATTTCCGTTTGCGGCAAATGGATCTGCCTGCTGCAGCTCGCCGCCCGGATAAGTGACTGCGGTAATTTCCGTCTCGCCCTCCCTGAGCGGGATCAGCACACCGTTGTCATTGACATAAGCCACACTTTCATCCGAAGAGGTCCATTTTGTATTCAGGATCGACTTTGGATCAAGCCCCTGTTTCTGAAGCTCGGCTGCCTCACTGCTATCATCCTTCCAGTCAAAGACCGGCTCAAGCTTAAGCACCTGATCCTCGGAAACCTTCAGCGTATCCTTTACCGGCTGCAGCGTCTGTGCCGCATCCATGATATCCGGAATACCCTGATCCTGAACTGCTTCATTGCTAAGCTCACACTGTCCGATCCGGATACCGCTCAACGCATCCACTGCCTTTCCTTCCCATGCGGACACTTCTCTTGTCACATTAAACGGCTGTGAGATATCGCCATATTCCGCCGTCAGCGTCAGTGCATCGGACTTGCTTCCGTCCTCTGCGGTTGTAACTTCGCCGAACTTCGAATTGCTGATATCAACCGTCATGGTCAGATCGCAGCTCTCTCCATATGCTGCCTTAACCATCTTTTCCTGTGCCAAAACTTCTTCCTTATCCTTCACCTTTACCGTTCCTTCAAAATCCTGATTTCCCGTATTGACAACATGCAGCTTCACCGATGCTGTTTTTGCATCAACAAGCTCTGCACTGACCACGGAAATACTCAGCTCCGGCTGTTCATGAAGCACCTTCTCCACGGTAGTGATCTCATCCCCCTGCTTCAACTCGGTCACAAGCTTTGTTCCTTCTATCTGTCCCATATTCAGGACACCATCATACTGCAGTGTTACCGTATTTCCTCCGAGAAGCACTCCCTTTCCGCCATCCTCTGTGACGGTTCCAAGAGACGTCCATTCCACCTCGTCGGTCACGACTTCATTGTCCTCCCGGATATACATCCGATACTCCGCATTTTCGATCGGCTTTAAGCCATCGTTGGTGACATTCATCCGGAAGGAAATGTCCTCTCCCGGCGCATAAAGCTCCTTCTCCGTCTGAATGCCATCATTCTGTAATTCACTTCCGATCACAAAAGTCTGCGCATACATCTGCATATTGCTTTCATCCATTTCGAAGACATTGTTGTCATCGAGTTTCTGTTTTCCTTTGATAAAGAAGGCGCGAATATTTCCGTCCTCATCCACCCGGAAGGAAAGATCCTCGTAGTTGTCTCCCTGTCCATCGGTAAGCTGAACCGGTTCTGACCATCCATAGCCGTCACAGGCACGGATCGTTTTAATCTTTGCCGGATCCCCTGCCGAAACGACACCGGTCTGACCGTTCAGATCCTCCTGCTTTTTGTAGTCGAACGTGAACACATCGCCCGCAGAAAGGGTCGAACCGTCCTCCAGTATTGTGTCCTTCAATGCCGTGAAGCTTACCGGATACGTTGTTTTATCCTTGCCTGCCGCAAACCGGTACGTTTTCGTGTCATCGTCCTCAAATGTGTATGCGGTAGAAACAGATTCCAGCTCCGGTTCACAATATGCTCCGTAAAGCTGTGTCTCGCGCACAACATTTTCGGCTCCCGACTTATCTTCATCCTTCTGGCTCGTTCCGAGTGCACTCCAGATCACATACATGCTATTGTCGTTTGCCTGCACATCGTATTCACTGATCTTGTTCTCCGCAACACTGCCATCCTCGCTGACCTCCTGCTGATGACGGATTGCTGTGACAACCGGATCATTTTCGTATTTGTTGATGATATACATCGGTCTTGTACTGCCATCCGGCATGGAGACCTGTGTTTCCTTCAGATAACTGCTGTCACTGTTTAAGGACGATACTATATCGCTGACATTCAGATACTGAATATCTCCGTCATGCAGCCAGTACAGATAGGTCATGCCCTTGCAGCGCACAAACTTCGGTCTGGAATCTCCGACAGAATCGCCCGTGATCTGGATCGGATGATGGAACTCATCCTGCCTGAAGTTGTAGATCTGCAGGTACAGTCTCTGATCGTCACTCGTCTCCAGATTGGCATCCGCATCGGTCGTGTACGCATAAAGAGACAGGCCGTTGTAGGAAATGCTGTCGGAATCTACGACACGCGGATCTATCATCTCATCTACGATCACGTCTGAGGTCTTCTTTGTCTCTGTGATCGTACGCGTAACCGTTTCTCCGTTTTCATCCTCGATCTCAACGGTTTCACCCGGTACCTCAGTCTCCGTTTCCTCGATCCTTGCCGGTACACCGAGATCTAACAGTCTCTGACCATATAACTCAGGATCCTCCGGATCTGCAGAATCCCATTCCAGTGCTCCGTTTTTCAATGTTGCCATACGACATGCGATCGCATTGTAGCCATTGATGATATCACCGTAGGTTGTCACCTCGGAATCACTGTCGGCATCCTCATCCACGATCACATCGCCATTGTTGCCATGCTCGTAGCTTTGCTCATCGTAATCAATCTTCGTATAGTAAACAACCAGCCTCTGTGATTCTTCATCAAAGGCGATCATCGGATCCATATCTGCCATCACTTCATCCTGTGTTGTCTTCGTGACCGCAAATTCGTCCGTCATCGTATTATCATTAACATCAAACAATACACCACTGATATCAAGCTGCGACAGAACATCCTTTGTGCCGTCCTGATCGGTAAATTCCCTTGCGGCATCGGACCATGTGATCAGCACCTTGTCATCTGTCAGACGATAAAGAGCCGGTGCCTCATCCCAGGTTCCGTCATCGCTTACGCTGACCGGTCTGGACCATGTTGTGCCGCCATCTTTCGTGATCGTGTAGAACAGTTCGGCACGGTTGATCATGTCACGCTCTCCGCTGTCGCTGATAAATACCGTGAGCTGCTTTCCGTTTCCAAGATCTAACATCTTTGTCTGCTGATCCGGATAAGCTCCCTCCATCAGGAGAACCTCTTTGCCGGCATCCACTGACCGCTTCTTTAGCTTCACCGGCTGCCACTTGCTTCGGTTATTCAGATAATCTCTCGCAAATTCTTCCGAATTGGAGACATCGTCAATATCTTCATAGAGATAATTCTCCTCGAAGTCATTTAACATCTTTGCCACGCTGACTGCACCATACTGGAACAGATTCATCTGCTCACCCTTGTAAAGCGTCCATTTCTTTTTGATAAATAAAATTTTCAGCTTCAGTGCCGCACTCAGTGTAACATTTCCATATCCGGAGGAGGATTCGTTCTGTCCCATAATTGGTACAGTGAATCCGAAGTTAAAATCGGCTGTTCCGGATACGACAACACTTGCCACCTTGCCAAGACCAACACCCGCGCCCACGGTAATGGTCGGTGCCAGCATGAATTTGGTGTACAGCGAGAAGTTATCCTTATTCAGGCTTAATGCTCCCTTCTCGTTGCCGGCCTTTGTCACATTGAATACATCATCGTACATTCTGCCGTTTGAGGATTCTGCGGCAAATGCTGCCACCGCCTTTCCTCCTACCTCAAGCTCTGCAAGGATCTCCACTCCGATTGGCGTCATGTAGCTGACCGTATACTGGAAATCTGCATCTGCCGCGGCGATCAGTGCCAGCGAATTAAAATAATACTGACCATCCGGCTTGCCCTGACCGGTAATTCCACTTTCCACCGTCAGGATCACCGCAACGCTGAAATTGTAATGGAAGGAGCTGCTTCCCATTGTACTGCTTGCCGGAGCAGCGCTTTCCTGCGCCTTCTCCGCCGCCTTCTTGCTCTCATTCAGATCCTTCTTCGGTGCCGGTGTGCTTGTTGCCTTCTCATCGTCACCGTCGTCATCCTCGCTGTCATCACTGCCCATCAGACTCTCCATATACTGCTTGATATTGTCTCTTCCGGACAGTGCCTCCCCCTTATTCTCCGCACGATATTCCAACTGCTGTTTCTTAAGTTCCTCCATGACCTTGCTGTTATAGCCAAAGGCAACCTGGATCGTGTTGATCTGCGCATTTGTTTTCTTATCATTGTAATGCGTCTTGTTGCCCATAGATTCGACATCATAATCAAGAGGAAGATCAAACTTTGTGCTGACACTTCCGATCAGCTTGAGCACCTTGGTAAACGGTGTCTTAAAGCTTGCTGCAATGCCGATCGCCGTCAGTTTATTCTGGAAGGTCATACCTACATCCACTGCAGGATATACATGGTCAATCTCCTTGCCATCCTTCTTATTCGTAAAGATTCCCTGAATGGTCATCTGATCGCCGCCCTTGACGCCTGCCTTTAAGGTATTTAAGGTCAACTCAAACGGCTGATCTGCCGATTGACGCGTTAAGGTCTTCGAATAAATCTCACGGTCGTCGCGAAGAATCTTCACCACAGCCTTATTCGCCTTAACACCAACGCTGGAGCTAAAGCCAAAGGTAAATGTCGTATCATCGTTGACAACATCTAAGATGCTGTCGCTTCCGTTGGAACGGATCCCTGTGTCTGTTCCGCCGATTTTCACTGAGAAATTGGTCGGGAACATATACCTGGAAACATCGATCGTCTCCTCTTTATAGCCGGTTCCCTGTACGGCACCGACAAAGCTGATCGCACCCATGCGGACGTCCGCCATATAGGTTTTCCCCTTCTCATAGTTGCCTTCTGCGATATAGTAGCCTTCGCTGTCTCCGGTCACAGCATCCTGACCGGCAAAGGTCACGGTCGCATCAGTCAGCGGTTTCTCGATCGAAACATCCGGATCCAGCACCGTGGATGATTTCTGCGTCAGCTTCATCAGCACGGTATTTTCGTTGCCGGTCGATGTGTCGCGTCGCACAAAATCATAATAAACCTTGCTGTTTGCATAAATGCTCGGGCTGTATTTGAATACATTTCCATAGAAAATGCTGACGCTTCCCGCAAGATCCCCGGAAAATCCAAGCTCTTCGAGACGTTTCTTCGCACTTTTCACATTTTCATCGGAAAGATTTCCATCGTTGTCGGTATCTGCGGAATAATCTCCCCATCTGCCGATAAACAGCGGAGAAATCATGGCATTCATGGTGTAATCCGTAAATGGATTCGCATTTTTGAAGGTCAGTCCGGTGTTTAAATTGCCAAAGGTGTTGCCGCTGCTGTCCTTCATCATGCCCTTGTCGTCAGACACGGACACATAGCCGCCGGAGTTTCCGAGGAAATCAATCTCTGTTTCCTGCGAGGTCAGACTTAATCCATTCACCTTGCGGCTTCCGCTGATTGTAATGGTTGCCCCGGTTCCGTCCACCCAGCCAAGCTTCTTCCATGTTCCGCTCATGGAGAAACGGTATTTTCCGTTTACAACCGTCGGTGTCAGTTTATATGGTGCGCCCGTAACCAACGCACCGCTGTCATCATACACACACAGACTTGCGCTGACCGGTTTGCCGAACATCTGCGCCTGATCGCCCTTGCCGTTTTTGTATTTTGGATTAGCAAGATATTCAAAGGAAATGGATACCTGTGCATCCGTACCACTCTGATACAGCTTCTCCATCGCCGTCTGCATTGCTTCCACATCAGAAGCCTTTGAACAGTTATACGTCTTTCCGGCGATCACATATTTCAGATTTGTGTAGGTATTGCGGTACGTGTTCGGATCCGCCTCCACCTGCAGCTTCGTATCGCTGTAGTCAAGCTTGACGATATTGTATGGCATCTGCAGCGAGATATTGGCAACATTTCCCGCCGAATTGCTGTTATCAAGCGTCAGACAGGTGCCTGCCGCTGCTGCCGCAAAGGACTTCCTGCCCCACCTGTAGTCATTCTCATTTCTTGTGGTATAAACAGAGAACGCCGGGTTGTACGCGGCAACATTTCCGGAGCCGGTCAGCCCCTTCACCGTATCACCCACCTTGAGCGTAAACTCTTTCCCCTTCGCATCAAAGCCCTTGAGCATTCCTCTGTTGACATTGGCATTCTCCAGCTTTAATTTCGCTGTCTTCTGGGACAATACCGGCCTGAAATAGATCGTGTCTGCCTTATAAAGGTCAAATTTACTAAAGAAATCGGCATTTAATACAACATTTAAATTGCTTCCGTCTGTGATCCTCTGCCATTCCCTGTTGTCTGTTGATGCCTCAATTCCCTTCAGCTCCAGTACCTGCTCGTTGAATTTCTCGAGCTTAAAACGGATCACATCGGAGCGGTAAACGCTGCCATAGCTCGTTTGATTGATCCCGTTTTTACTGTTCTGTACATTCGAGGAAACAGAATCGATCTTTAAAGTAGGAGTAATATCCGTTTTCTTTTTTAAGGCCAGTTCTCCCTTTCCATTTCTGTCATACCCGACCTGATATTGCTGCGTATAAAATTTATCACGGGATGCCTGACAGGAGGCCGTGTATTTTTTCAGATATAAACGCATCCAGCCTACATAACCATTGGTATGATTGCCTTCCTTTGCCCAGCTCTGAACCTTCACCTTATTTTTCCACTGGTTATTGTTGTCAAAGGACTTCTTACAGACTGCCCAGTTTGTGTCTGCTTTATAGCTCCACTTCTGATCATTTCCAAAATACATATTGACGCCGTATTCTTTTTCTGAATGATGATGCGTCTTCTTAAAGATCCACCAGCCTGAGGTCGTGGTCCACTGTCTGCCGTTACCGGAATTGTAGTAGCCAAACTCCGCTGCCGAAGCACCGTACAACTTCACACTGTCCTTTGTGGTGATCCATCGGTCACCGCCCCAGTATTGGAACCGTGTCTCATTATTCTCACGCCAGATATTACCACCGCTGTAGTCCATATCCTGCGCCGGAACAGCCCACTGACCATTTGCCGGCTTCCAGCCGTTCGGACTGATCTTCTCCGGACCGGTCTGCGCTGCCGTCGCTGTTTTCAGTGCTGCCTTTTTCTTCGATGTGGCTGCCGGGATCACAACCTGGCAGGCATCCTTCATATAGCTGCTTCCGTCACGGCTTAACAGAACATAAAAGTCGCGGCTTGCCTTGCGGTACTCATTTGATAATACATCAATGGATACCTTCTTCTCCGTCTCACCGGCATAGAAATCGACCTTTTTCAGACCGGCTTTATAGTCAGCCCCCTGATTGGCACTTCCCTCGCCGGTTCCGATATAAACGGAATCAAAGAAATTAATTCCTGCCGTTCTGCGAACCGTGACAACTGCTTTGTCCGCGGAGGCATTCACCTTATCCTTTGCAAAGGTATACTTAGACGTCTCACTGCCATCGTTATCCTTGATATTGACATAGGCATTGTAGGATTCGCCGACCGGTGCACTGCCCTCGACCGGAAGAAGTGCACAGACAAGCTGCTCCTCTGCCTCGGAAATCTTGTCATCCTCCGGCACCAGATAGAGGTATTTGACATACTCTCCGTCCTTGAAGTTTAACACCTGCTCACTTCCGGAAACATTGTCCATAAAGACTTCAAAATTGTCTCTTACCTCGTCTGCCTTCTCGGAGTTATCGGCAATCTTCCAGTTTGGACGATCCGATTTCTGTCCGGTCTGCGCGTCGCGGCTTGCCTTTAAGGATGTTTTCGTTGTCTGTGGTTTGCTATCTGCCTTTGCGGCATACGGCGTCACCGTCACATCCGGATACTGATCCAGTGGATTCCCGGTTGCAACAGCCTTCTTCTCCTGACCGCCGGCATAATCTGCTGCCGCAGCCTCCACCACACTGCTGCCGTCCGGCGCCTCGGTGCTTTCTGCGGTATCGTCTTTGCTCAGATCCACCTTCTTTTCCATTGCCGTCTGAATCAGCGGAAATGCATCCTTCCCCTTCTTCATGGCACGGAAACGATTCTTTCCCACATAGATCTTATAGTCCTCACCATAAGAGCTTGTGATATCAATCGCTTTAAACTTTACCTGTGCACTCCCCTCGGTTCCACCCTGACGGATCACGGCAATCTCAAGCGCCTTGTCACTCTCCTTCACCTCCATCTGGGTTCCCAGAAAGTTAAACAGTCCGTTCGGATATTCCTGTACCATCTGCTTTCCGTCCCGGATCGCTTCCCTTAAGCCGGCTTCCTGCGCCTTTGCCTTCTGCTGATAGGATGCTGCCGCGACCGAGACCTCCGAAACATTTCCCGTTGCGAGCATCGCCGCCACTAAGAGCAGCGATATTCCTCTTCGGTAATAACTTTTCCATTTTTTCATACAATCCCTCATTTCGTTTTGCGGATTTTACTGTGACTTAAATCCTGCTGATCGTGTCATCACTGATCGCAGTTGTCTCAACCTTCTTTTTCTCACGCAGGCTGTAGCCGCCTGCCACCTGCTCGAGGTCCTCCAGACTGATTTCTGTCACCTCCTGTGCTGCCTTCTTGTCCTCCTGATTGAGCTTCTTGTTTTCCATAAGCTCCTCCTTTCCTGCATTACCTTCATTGTTTTCATTTTATTCATAATAACATCGCTGTTACCGAAAGAATACCTGCATTTCGTCCAAAAATTCATACATTTGGTCAAAAAACGTATGCGTTTATGCATTTTTTGCTGTATTTTTGTGACGAAATGTGTTACAATTTGTTCATATTCATCGAACGAGGGGAGGGTTTGCTATGACCATTGCAATCTGCGATGATGATCCGGCGGTCTGTGACTATCTGACCGGCTGCATCCGGGAATACGATGCGCTTCACGGTATCGGACCGGATATGAAGATCCTCTGTTTTCCGCGGGGCGGGGATTTTCTGAAAAATCCCCACGCCGACATTCTGTTTACGGATATTTATATGGAAGATCTGTCCGGCATCGATATGCTCCAAAGCATTCCGCCGCGCTTCCGTCCCCGCTATGTGATCGTGATCAGCACCAGCCGCGAGTTTGCCATTGACGCCTTTCGGCTCAAGGCGACACATTATCTGATCAAACCCCTTGACCGTAAGGATGTGTTCGAGGCTCTGGATCGCTGTATGGAACATCAAAGGCTCTCCCCGCAGCTTCAGCTCCATGCGGCTTCCGGTCTGATTTCCATTCCGATGGCATCGATCATTTATCTGGAGTCTTTTCATAAACGCACGCTGATCCACACAGAGCGTGAGACGATCTCCACCTACGATCCGCTGCAGGCACTAAACGAAAAGCTGGATGACCGTTTCCTGCAGCCACACCGCAGCTTTATTGTGTCCATGCCGCATATCCGTGCGTTTTATTATGATCATCTGATCCTCGATAATGATCTGGAGATCATGCTGTCCCGCAAGAAACGCAACGAACTAAAAAAGCAGTACCAGGACTATCTTTGCCGGATCACGCGGGAACGCGGATGACTGCGCTGACAGAAAGGTAAGCTCAAAAAGGCTGCAGTCTGGAATGCTTTTTCTGATTTTACAGACTGCAAATGCTGCAGAAGGGAGGTAGTTATGCTTTTATTGATACGTCTTCTGGTGGGATACTTTCTCCAGAGCTTCCCCTTCGGACTGCTCTGCATCTACGCCTTTCGGGATCATTACCGTTTTCGCAGCAGACAGACCTATCTGATTCTGAGTGGCGGAACCCTGCTGCTTAGCACAATCTTTTCTACTCTATGCATACTCCTGTACAAATATTCGATCATTCCACAGAAGGATCTCTTTTTCGCTGCCAATCTGCTTTTTATGGCAACGATGATCCCCTGTCTTTTGATGTATATTTATCTGACTCGCGGTATCTTCTCCAAGAAGCTGTTTGTTTTTCTGTTTGCGCTGACCGCAGCATTTGTCATAAATTCATTTAACAACATCATCTGCTCCCATCTTTCCAGACACATGACGGCGGACGGGCTGCCTTACGACAATGTCTCAATCCCGATGATCCTTTTGTGTACGCTGTTGTTTATCCCGCCGCTGTTATTTCTCCTGCACCACAAATTTATTCCGCTCTGCGATTTTCTGGATCCAAAAGAATACCGCCAGCTCTGTCAACTCGCACTTGTTCTCTTTCTGATACTGATATTTGAATTTTTCCCGATGTCTGACGGAAGAATTTACAACCGGACCATCCTGTATCTTTACATCGCTTTGATCCTGTGTACGTTTATGATCTATTTTATATTCTTTCAGATTTTCGCCAGAGAGAAGAAGCGGTTTGAAGCGCAGAAGCAGCTGGAGGAGACAACCCGCCAGCTCGAACTGCAGCAGACGTATTATCAGAATATGATCAAAAATACCGAAGAAACAAGACGGATGCGGCACGATTTCCGCCAGCACCTCATCGTTCTGCAGGGCTATGCAATGGCCGGAAACACACAGGGACTCGTCGAATATCTGTCCGACCACATCCGTCAGATCGACCATCTTGCCACTCCGTCGTATTCCAATCTTCCGGTCGTGAACATGCTCCTGCATCATTACCGCCGGCTTTGTCAGGAAAATGAGATCCGGATGGACATTTCCGCCACACCGATTCCATCCACCGGTCTCTCCGATTCGGAGCTTGCCACGCTGCTCGGCAATCTTCTGGAAAATGCCTATACCGCAGCAGACCACGCCCTGCCCGGCAACCGAAGCATTACGGTCCGCCTTGCTGTTCACGGCAACATGCTTGTCATCACGATCGACAACGGCTTTGACGGAAATGTCAACAAAAAAAGAGACCATTACCTGTCGACAAAAGTGTCTCATACAGGTTATGGTCTCCGCAGTATTCGTCATATCTGCGATACACACGGTGGAAACTGCAGCTTTTCGCATGATACGGACTGCTTTCACTCCTCTGCCGTGATCGCCATTGATCCGGATTAACCGCCGTTACGGTAAGACATTTTTACGTTCCTCGTATCGCTTTAAACAGCCTCTTTTACTTGCCGGCATTTGCTACGATCTTCTCTGTCTCCTCAATAAAACGCTCCATCTCTTCTCTCGTACCGATGGAGATCCGGAGATAATTGTCGATCCGTTTCTGGCTGAAATGACGCACGAAGATATGTTTTTCTCTGAGCGCATCAAAGATTTGAACAGCCGGTACGCTCTCATGAGCAGCAAAGATAAAGTTCGTCCGGGAATCCCGGAACGAAAATCCAAGACGTTTCAACTGCTCCTTCGTCCACTCTCTCGTCTCGATCACCTTTGCAACAGTGTCCTGAAAATAGGTCTCATCCTCGAGCGCTGCCACGCCGAGTGCCACGGAAAGTCTCGTCATCGGATAGCTGTTGTAGGAATAGCGGACATCATTCATTGCTTTGATCAGCTCCGGATTACCCATCGCATATCCGATACGCATGCCGGCAAGCGCACGCGACTTGGAGTAGGTCTGCACGATCAGCACATTGTCGTATTCCTTCGTCAGCTCCAGCGCAGAGCTTTCGCTAAAGTCCGCATATGCCTCATCAATGATGACCACCACATCACGGTTATGCTCGATGACATCACGCAGAAAATCTATATTCTGCAGCACACCGGTCGGTGCATTCGGATTGGCAATAACAACACCACCGTTTTCTTTATAATAATCCTCCCGGATCAGATCAAAATGCTCATCCAGCGCCGGTCTCTCATACGGAATCTGAAACAGCTCTGCCCACACATCGTAGAATGAATAAGTAATGTCCGGGAAAAGAACCGGCTTCTTTGAATTGAAAAATGTCATAAATGCGATCGCAAGCACATCATCGGAACCGACTCCCAGAAAGACCTGATCACTTGCAAGACCATATCTTTTCGCAAGGGCGTCTGCCAGAAGCTGTGAATTCGGATCCGGATAGAGACGCAGACTGTCGCAGTCAAAGCTTTTGAGCACCTCAACCACCTTTGGTGATGGCGGGTACGGATTCTCATTGGTATTTAATTTGATCATGTCCGGCAGGTTCGGCTGCTCTCCCGGCACATACGGTTCAATTGTCCTTAAATTATCTCTCCATGTACTCATTGGTCGTCCTCATTTCTGTCTGATATCGTTGTTATTTGTAATTCCTATGCACTACTTTATAATTATTCTTTGTGCACTGTTTTGTAATTTTTTCTTGTGTTCGTAATTATCTGTGCACTGTTGCCGGCTTTATTCGTTCTCATAGCTTTTTGCAAGCTTCTCGAAGGCAGGCAGTGACCGCTTGATCATCTCCGGATCCACGCAGTAAGCGATACGGATATAGCCCGGACACATAAAGGAGCTGCCCGGCACAACCAGCAGATTGTATTCCTTTGCTCTTGCCACAAATGCACTGTCATCCTCCTCGAGTGTCTTCACCCACAGATAAAAAGCACCCTCCGGCTTTACAACCTCATAGCCGTACTGTGTCAGTGCATTAAGCAACATTGTGCGGTTTCTGTCATACGCAGCCACATCGGTCTGCTCGTCCAGGCATTTTGCAACAGCAAGCTGCATCAGAGACGGTGCATTGACAAAGCCCAGAATACGGTTTGCTACATTGGCGGCGCAGATCACATTTTCAAAATCATCGACTTCATCCGGGATCACCAGATAACCGATACGCTCACCCGGCAGGGATAAGGATTTGCTGTAGGAATAGCCGACGATCGTATTATCATAATATTTCGTCAGATATGGCACCTCCACACCATCGTACGCAAGCTCACGATACGGCTCATCCGCGATCAGATAAATGGCTGTGCCGTATTCTTTCTGCTTCTTCTCCATAACGGCTGCCAGCGCACGGATCGTCTCCTCGCTGTAGACAACACCGGTCGGGTTGTTCGGATTGTTGATGATAACCGCCTTTGTCTTCGGTGTGATCTTTGTCTCAAACTCCGCAACATTCGGCTGAAACTCCGGCGGATTCGGAGCGACTACAACCATTTTGCCGTCAAAGTTGGCAACGTAATTGTTGTATTCTCCGAAATACGGTGCGAATGCGATGACCTCATCCTCCGGGTCAAGGAGTGTTTTGAGGACAACGTTCAGTCCCCCGGCTGCACCAACGGTCATAAGAATGTTCTTCTCGCCAAAGGATGTCCCGAAGCGTTTGTTCAGTGAGGACGCAATGGCTTCGCGCACTGTCTCGTAACCGGAATTGTTCATATATCCATGCACATAACATGGAGATTCCTGCTCCAGAATCTCACAGATTGCATTCTTGACCGCAGCCGGCGGTTCCACACTCGGATTTCCCAGGCTGAAATCGTATACGTTCTCTGCGCCGTATTGGGCAGCCATCTTCTTTCCTTCCTCAAACATCGCTCTTGTAACCGAGCTTCCTTCCACATACTTGATCATTTTCTGTGCGATCATGCCAGACCCTCCATTTCGTATTATGCAATACCATACTGTAAATATCCGGAGTATCCCTGCTGCTCTCCGGTTATGTTCAATTTACTCCATTAAGTATAGCACTCACTCTTCTTATATGCAAAATGTTTTGTAAGTGGAGGAATATACGAATATAGAACAAAGTGGGCTTGCCCACTTTGCGCGTCACCGCACAATTGCTTATGCAATCTTCCTCTGTGCGGTGATCGCATCCTCGCGGAGCGTTTTTACCATTATAGGAAACGACAAGTTTCCTATAATGGTAAAAGCGCCTCCGCCGGATGGCATGAGACGCTTCTTCCCCTACAAAACCGCAGACCTTCCCTGCGGACCATATTCAAGAACATATCATCATGCCTTCGCGTTGGGACGAACCCTTCGTGTCGGAACATGAGAATATTTTATCATTTAATGTACCGGATGGCAAGATGCAATATGCCGGATGCCAAAATGCTTTTATCAATCTATTACTTTAATCGAATCCGTTTCTGTACCGGCATTTCAAATTCCAATTCAGCTACTGTCCTTACTGCTTTGTCCAGCTTATGGCACATCCCACGGCACGTTTCCAGCCGTCGAGTCTCTCCCTGCACTCCTGCTGTGTGATCTCCGGAACAAAGGCACGGCTGACACCCGCATTGCGCCGGATATCCTCAAAATCCTTCCAGTAGCCGACGGCAAGCCCGGCAAGATATGCCGCACCGAGTGCTGTCGTCTCCAGACAGATCGGACGGTTGACCGGTGTCTGGATAATATCTGCCTGCGTCTGCATCAGAAAATCATTGGCACTTGCGCCGCCATCCACCTTCAAAGCAGAAAGCGTGATGCCGGAATCGGCTTCCATCGCCCGCAAGACATCACTGACCTGATAAGCAATGGACTCCAGTGTTGCCCGGATAATATGATATTTGTTGACACCGCGTGTCAGACCGACGATCGTGCCTCTGGCATACTGATTCCAATACGGTGCACCAAGCCCGGTAAATGCCGGCACAACATAACACCCATTGGTGTCCTTTACCTTTCTTGCCATGTACTCGGAATCCTCCGCGGAGTCGATCAGGCGGAGTTCATCACGAAGCCACTGCACCGATGCACCTCCAATAAAGATTGATCCCTCAAGTGCATAATTAACCTTTCCGTCAATGCCCCATGCCAGAGTTGTGACAAGTCCGTTATCCGAAAATACCGGCTTCGTGCCAGTATTCATCAACAGGAAACAGCCTGTGCCGTATGTATTTTTCGCCTCGCCCGGCAGAAAACAGGTCTGCCCAAACAATGCCGCCTGCTGATCTCCTGCCACACCGGCGATCGGAATCTCTCCACCCAAGAATGAACTGTCCGTTTTTCCGTACAGACCACTCGACGGCATCACCTTCGGCAGCATGCACTCCGGAATATCCAATATATCGAGAATCTCCTTATCCCAGCAAAGCTCATTGATGTTATACATCATCGTGCGGGATGCATTGGAGTAATCGGTCGCATGAACACGTCCCTTCGTCAGCTTCCACATCAGCCAGGTGTCCACGGTTCCAAATAACAGCTCGCCCCTCCTCGCACGCTCCCTTGCTCCCGGTACCTGATCCAGGATCCATTTTAGCTTGGTTGCCGAAAAATACGCATCGATCACAAGACCCGTTTTGTCCCGGAACAATTTCGTAAGTCCCCGTTCCTTTAACTCATCGCAAAACTCAGAGGTTCGTCTGCACTGCCAGACAACCGCATGATAGACAGGCTCTCCTGTCACCTTGTCCCATACGATCGTCGTCTCTCTCTGATTGGCAATTCCAATTGCATGGATCTCATTTGCACTGACCCCTATTTTGGACATTGCTTCCACGGCAACGCCAAGCTGTGTCGACCAGATTTCACTGGCATCCTGCTCCACCCAGCCGGGCTGCGGAAAGATCTGTGTAAATTCCTTCTGCGCCACAGAAACGATCTCGCCCTTCTCGTTAAATAAAATACACCGGTTACTTGTCGTTCCGGCATCTAACGCCATAATATACCCCATAATCTCTGCCCCCTGTCATTATTTTGCCAAAGCATTGTCTGTCCCGAAAACCGGACAGCAACACATTCTCCATACGCAAATGCTTTTTCACAACCTTCCCTGTTCCTACAGCTTCACACGCAACTCCTTCTCACCATCCTGTCCCTGATATCGGACAATCGTATATTTTCCTTTGCGTTCCACGCTCCGCGGTGCCTCCCGCAAGGCAGATAGACTCTGCTGCAGCGCTCTTTTCTCCTCATCGTAAGTCCCCACATCGTCCGAGGTGAAAAGCAGTCCGCCAAAAAGGCCATTTACCTGCGCCAGCATTTCTTTCTGTTTCGCCGACAACCTGATATTATCATCCCGCAGCAGATACACATCCGGATCGTTCCAGAAAGCACGTCCGTTTAACTGTCTGCGATAAATCGTGTTGCCGATCGTATTCTTTGTCGATACTCTCTCCCGGTGAAGCAACTTCTCCTTCGGAGCGCCATCCCAGTTCAGTCCCACATCCGGTCCGATCCGACAGTAATCAACCTTGCCAAACGCCGGTCCGAGCGGTACACCGCAGCCAAGGATCAGCTTATCACCGATAACCTCGCGCAGGAAATCCATCGCCTCGCACATGATCTGCCCTCTCGTCTTATACTCTGTCGGCAGCATGCAGACCGCATACAGAAAATCCAGTTTAACCAGATCAAAGCCCCACACATCAAGCACCTGATGAAAGACCTCGCGAAGATATTCCCGCACCTCTTCGTTAGACAGATCCAGCGCATAAAAGGTACTCCAGTTGCTTCCACCGCAAAACGGCTCTCCTTTCGCATCCCGTACCAGCCAGTCCGGATGCCTGCGGAAGCAGCGCGACTCCTTCTCACACACAAACGGAGACAGCCACAGTCCCGCTTTCATGCCGTATTCATGGATCTTATCGACGATCGGTTCAAGACCGTCCGGGAACTTATCCTTCTGCACATCAAGCCAGTCACCCACATACGTCTGATATCCATCATCGATCTGAAACACATCAAAGATCTGTCCCATTTCATGGACATGTTCCAAATTATCCGATATGATCTGTGCCGAAATATTCTGATAATGATTGTACCAGCTTGTATACCCTGTCATCGGTCTGCCCTTCGGCTTAGCGATGTTCATTTTCTCAAAGTAGGTGTCAAATACCTGCTCTTCGCTTCCGGTAAGCTCTACGAGATCAAACGCATTCCACTCCCCGGAGATCTTCACGCCCGCACAGTCCTTTTCAATTGACATCTGTCCGGCATCTGCATTGTAATAAAATACCGTAAAGCCGGAGCGTTCGCTGAGAGAACCCACAAAACGATACGTCACTCCATCCCTGAAATAACAATATGTAAATCCATGAAACTGTCCTGCTGCCGTTCCCTTCATCGTAAAAAGCGAATCACCATACCGGTCCAGATAATACTTCTCCACCATTCCGGAGGCAAACGGCGATATCGCCGGCTCCTTCTCTCCAACTGTATGCTCATGGGAATCCGTCCATGACTGATACCCGTTCATAAAGATCTGCTCCGGCTGCTTTCCTCCACGGCACTCCCATGGAAAGGTCAGTGTCACCGATTCCAATGTAAGATCCCCGACCGGCTCTCCGTATTCGTCGAACTCCTTCGGGATAATGCGTATATGCAGTTCTCCCTCATCCTCCTGCCAGCGCAGTGTAAAATACGGCTGTTCGCCGCCCTGATACATCTCTGCCGCAAAAGGCTCTCCGTTCCTGTTTCCTTTGATCAGAAAAATAATATCGTCCATTCCAAACTTCCTCCTCTACCGTATCAGTATATCCAGCGTATGTGCTCCGGCACCGATCAGATCCTGTCTCTCACAGACCGATAAATGATACTGCACAAACAGGTCAAACGTTTCCTCATCCATCGCATTTAAAACCGGTCTCATGTAATTTGCCGGACCGTCCGGGGAAATGATCTTATATCGTTCCAGACCCGATGCCGCGTTCAGTGCATCAATATCCTCAAGTCTCATGTAATCATACAGATCCTCGGGATGCGGCACACACTTAAATTCCTTCGACAATCTGCCATCCTCCAGACACTGTTTTACATTGCCGTCCCTGAAACCGTACAGAAGCACTCCGTACTCATTCATACAGTATGCCACAAGTATCCTGCCACCCGGTCTCGTCACCCGCTTCGCTTCCTCCAGTGCCTGATGCTTGTCCTCAAATGTGTACAGATGATACATCGGTCCAAACAGCAAAGTGATGTCAAAACTACTGTCCGCAAAACGGGACAGATTTAAAGCATTGCCCTGAAACGCTTTGACACTGCTTTTCTTAGATTTTAAAATGCCAAGATTATATTTGACCAGTTCTACCGCAGTAACGTCATAGCCCTCCCCGGCAAGTGCCACGCTGTAACGCCCGGTGCCGGCACCGACATCCAGGATACGAATATCCGCCGGAGTAAATGTGCCGGTATGCCCGGATCCATCTCCCACTTCGTTCTTCTCCTTCATAACCGCATCAATGCACGCATGAATATACTTCATTGACGTAATATATTCCACCCGTCCATGACGTCTGGTAAGTCTTTTATCTTCATTAAATTTATTATAATATTCCTCTAATTCTGTCATTTATTTTCTCCTGAAATATGCGAAAAAATATGTAAGGTGCGCATAGATTATATCATATTACGCCATACATGAAAGCGCAGTATCCGCTTCCGCTGCGCGATATCACATCTGATGTCGCACCACCTGATATTCATCACCGTTCCGATAATACGGACAACTGTTTCTGTGATCCGTCATAAAACGTACCATATCATCTTCATCCATATTCACATCACAGAAATACTCCTCATATTCCTCATCGTAACTGTAATTTGCACAAGTATCACATTCGTTTGACATTTCTCTCCCCTGTTCCATCTAAAACATTCTTTTCAAAAACATAACAAAAAAATTATAACCCCCACCACAAACCCCTGTCAATTTGAACTTATCATTTCCCAACAGAAAATGACCAGCTAAGACTTTCCCTTTTTCAAAATCGAAATCTGCCCATAATATTTCTTATGTACAAAAATTCAATGAAACATTTTGCCTCAAAAAACATGTTTATCCGTGAGCTGTGACTAAAAAATTGACGCAGATCAGTAGGATTTCCGAAAAGACTTTGCTTTGCAATGCTTTGATGAATACACATCCGTACGACCGAGCCCCATAGGTGGGCTCAGCTGTTTCGGACGGCACGCTTCCGCTACAACTGCACCACGCAGCGGTACATAACGCCCCAAATGTCAAAAAAATTATAGATATATTTCTATAACTTGGGGCGTAAGTACCGGCTGGTGCAAGTGCCTTTCGAAACATCTGAATCCCCCCTCGGGGCGAGTACGAAAGGATACGTTTATCAAAAATCAAAGCAGCAAAGCAATTAGACTTTTCGAAATCCGTAAGTG
>OIWU01000966.1_pt1 | contig 31599 bp, 39 predicted proteins | sample 1587711 | NCBI WGS metagenome assembly OIWU01 (sample SAMEA3888909, study PRJEB22519) | human gut metagenome | biome: human gut; feature: human-associated habitat; material: faeces | place: Denmark | collected 2010 | reverse complement strand
GCTCGAGCGCCGCCCGGCACGCCGCGCCGATCCTGCCGCAGACCTCCGCCTCGTTTGTGTTGCCGGAGGCGTAGGTGTTGCGCCTCTGGTCGCTGGGACTGATGAATACCTTGTGTTTTGCCATGATTGTTACCTCCGCTATGAATTGATTTTAAAGCCTTGGATTTCCTTGTAGATTTTATCGATAAAGGAATTTCCCTTCAGCTTTTTATATGCCTCGTACAAGTAAACAAAGTTCTCGTACTCGTACTGTCTGATTTCACCGGCGTCCTTGTGCCGATAGTAGATGCGCAGCATCTCGCTCCGCAGCAGGCACTTTGTGCCGTTCATCACCTTGCTGATGCTCAAGACGCACGCCGTGATGCTGCCTATCAACGCTAGCACTTCGCCGCTAAGCGTTATGATTTCAGATACCGTCAAGTGCATCGCCCCCTTCCTGCGCGGCGAGGATCAGCCGCACCATGTTGGCCTTGGTCATTGCAAGCGCCAGCCCCAGCTTGGTCAGGATGAGCCGCAGCTCTGCGTTGCTTTTTGACTCCAAATCAGCCAAGGTATACCGGTCATCGCTCACCGTCTCCGGCAGCGCCTCCAGCGCCCACGACAAGGCGTCAGTCAAGCGATACGCAAACCCTGCCGGTGCATCCGGCTTTGCGGCAAGCAGCGCTGAAATCCCGTTGTATTCTGCCTCCGTGATCTCTCCGCTTGCAGAGCCGTCAGACGTGCCGATTGCAACAATATATCCGCCCGCAGTCTGTTTGTAGTACGTCATGTCACGTCCTCCCAATAGTAGGCGACCCATTTGTAGACGCGGCCGCCGACGAATACACGCCCGGCCGAGAACGCGAACGTTACTCCGCCGTCGGCAATCGTCGCGCGGGTGGTAAAGCCGGCCTCTTTGCCGTTTGGCTGCATGACCGATACATTGGTATTACGCCGAGAAGTGTCATTCGGGACGACGTCAACCGACGTGACCGCCAGCAGGCTACCCGTCAGCGGATCATGATTGCCGGTTCGGATAGTAAGAAGCTTCGGCGTTCCGACTACCGGAACGGTCAGCGTAGACGTATTGCTCGTCGGCGTCACCGTCCCGGCCTGTACGGTAAGCCTTTTGACGCCCGCCAGCGCCCCGGCAATGTCCCCGGACTTCAGCACCGCCTTGCCGCCGGTCAGTGCCCTTACGGCATTGCAGATCGCCTGATAGTCCGCGCCGGGCATCAGCACCTGATCCGTCATGCGCCCACCTCCGATACGTCAGTCAGCTGCGCAGCCTTCCAAAGGCCGTTTACAACGCGCATAAATGCACCATTGTCGTCCTCTGTCACGGGCGGCAGACCGCCGGTCGATCTGGCGACCTCGTTGATTGCTGCGACCAGCGATGACCGATCCTTGGTGTCCAAATTGGACATCCTGCCGATCAATGGCGCAGCCGGGATCAGCACACCGGCGTCATCATAGGCCTGCGCGTCGGCGATCAGCGATGCGTGCACCTGCATCAGCATGACGTCGCTGCGCGTCTCCTGCTCCGGCATGATCGCCCGCAGCTGCGCTTGCAGCACGCCCTCGGTGTCTAGCAGCGTGCGGCCGAGTGCAAAGGCTCCGCGCCCGCCCGCATCGACCGCAAGCGGATCGGTGATAAAGGCAGCGCCGCCGGGCGTCTCGATCTGCAGGCGCAGCTCGGCACTGCGCAAGGGCAGCTCGACGCTGTAATGCAGCACGCGGGCGTTGTGCTCGCCGACGTGCGCGCAGCCTGCCCATACTCTCATGCTCAACGCCCCCTTAGACCTCTGTGACCATGACGGTCGCAGCGTCCGCCGTCAACGAGACGCGCAGCAGGGTGAAGCCGTCGGTGACGCTCGTGGGGTCGCAGATGTCCAGATACGACAGCAAGACGCTCAGCTCGCTCCGCGATGTCTGCGCTGTGCAGAGATCCCCGCCGTACTGCAATTCGACCGCTCCGCCCTCGGGGACGGCCTTATTGATTGCCGCGATCAGTGCGCTGTAATCGGCCTTGCCGGCGGCGTTGGTAAGCGCCACGGCTTTCCCGGACAGCGTAGCGCTGCCGATGGTCCAACTGTTGCCGCTGCCGGTCAGCGTGATCACGACGTGCGGCGGCGGCGCGATCAGACGTGCGCCCACGCCCGCAACGACCGGATACCCGGAGGCGTCGCTTGATACCATCTTCGCTATGTAACCGTTTTTTCCGACCACATAATCGCCGACGGACGGCTGCGCAGGATACCCGTCTACGTCGCCCAGCGCAGCTAGCTTGGACGCATCGGGCTTGATGGCGCTGTTATATTCCATTGGAACGTCTGCGTCAGGAATGGCTATCAGGCGCTGCAGGGGCGTAGAGTAGAAGCCGACAGGCTTGCCGTCTGCGTCCACCTCGGCCACCCGCAGGAATTCGTTGACACCATATGTCGTGTAAAACAGGCCGTCAAATCCGTTCGAGATCAGACGGTCTCCGGTGCTGCGCACAACGGGATCCCCGTCGTCATTCAGCGCAGTGACCTCGGCCATATAGCCGTTTTTCCCCACCACAGTTGCGCCGACGCGCACGGCGGTTTCAGGCAGCAGCGCATAGCCGCTCAGATCGATCTCCGTCGTGGCGTCGTCGGCTGCGTAGGGCTTGCTCGGGATCTCGATTTCAGGTGCAAAAAACAGGCTGTCCGGCATGTTGCGATATCGCCACGCGGTCGGCGCGCCTTCAGCATCCACGGCCGCGACGGCCAGCACAGCGTCCTCCTCTGCCTTGTACGCCGTCGGCACAGGGATTGCGCCGATTGACGCGGGTGTAATGGATCCCGGGTTAAAGGACTCCGTCGGCCCCCAGACCATACCAAGCCCCTCGACCGTTGCCTGCGTCGCGTCGGTATCGGTGATCTTGCCCAAGTAGCCGTTAGCGCCGAGCGCAAGGTCGCCGGGGCGCGGCGCGAGCAGACATGCCGACCGTGCGACGGAGATCTGCGTCTGATCGGTCGGGAGATCCGCGCGCACCAGCACGAGCCTGGCGTCAGATGCGGCGTCAAGGTAGTCGGTGGACTTTATGCGGCTTGCGGGTCGGGCAATGACGTCGATCACAAACGGATAGATGCCGAGCGCGCTGCCGTCTGCGGCAAGCAGCGTGATATTGCACCAGACAAAGCCGGCCGTCGTCAGCGCCTGCGGGTGGATGCCGACGTTGATCCAGTTCGCGGTCCATTCGCACGCATACGCGCCGGACTGAAGCTTGGTATATGTGCCGCCCTTTCCGTCCGGCTTGCAGAAGCTGACCGATACCTGCTTGCAGTCCTTCGGGATCATCCACTTGGCGCCGTGATCCGTGAGCATGACGCTCACATATCGGGCGGATCGGTCGCCCTGCATCATGTGGACGGTCTGCAGCGCGCGGGGGTGCTGCATGTCGATGGTGATGTTGCTGTAAACTCTCATGATTACTGCTCCTTAATGATCTGGGACAATGCGCGCACGGACGCGCAGCATCCGATTTTTGATTTTTTGGGGTCATAGGGGTAGACGTCCAGCTCGTCGACCGGCATAAGCTCGTCGATGCCGATAGCCGGGACAATGACGCGGATCTTATACCCGATTGCCAGCATCTCGCTGCCCAGCAGGTCAAGCCGGTCAACGGCCGTGATCTCAACGCTGCGCGCCTTGGCGACGCGGGTGTTAAGCTCCTCGGCCGTCTTCGCCAGAAGTGCGGCAGCATCCTCGATCTCGCCGTCTGCGTAAGCTGCTTCGATCCAGCCAAAGGCTGCAACGGCGTCGGGGTCGGTCACATACGGCAGCCCGTTATTGACGTCTGCAAAGGACAGCGGGACGCCGTCTGTGCTCTTGCCGTAGCCGTACATTACGGTCGCGAAGTCGCTCGCGCCGCCGATGGTTGCCTTGATGGCCGAGAGCGATACGCCTGCCTCGATCACGCGATCGCTCTCGTGTGTTTCTTCCGCAGTCCAGTCGATATAGTTCTTTCCGTCCGCGCGACGCACCGCGATATAGCCGCCGTACTTGCTGACTAGCCCGGACAAGGCGTCCCAGGAGCTGCTTTGTCCGGAGGCCTTCAGCTCCATGCTGCCCGTGATTGTGACATTCCCGACGGCAAACTGCTTGCGCGCGTCGATCGGCTTGCTGTTGTGGTCAAATAGAATGGCGTTGAGCATATAGGTCGCGTTGCCGGTCAGCTCGTACGGCGGCATGAGCGTGTCGTGCAGATAGTCCAGCACGCCGACGCATTCGATCCTTGTCGTGCCGGCCTCGTCGGCCTCGGTCGATGCGATTCGGCCGCGCCAGCGCTCAATGTCGTCGTCCATGACGACCACCTCGCTGATCAACGGGCAGAGCAGCAGTCGCTCGGTGTTCAGCGCGCTCACCTTAAGGCTCAGACTGCCGGAGTCGTTCTTGGCGTATTTGACGTGGCAGTCCCATGCGGCCAGCGCCGGGACGCGCACGTCGGCGAGCGGCGCGCGCCGCGTTCCGATCTCGTGGTAGATCACAACTGCCATTACCACGCCCTCCGCCGATACCGCAGGGACACGCGGACGGTCGGCTTGTCGCCGACGGCGATCGGCCAGACTACCGGATTTCCGGCCGCCAACGGGATCTGGGTGTGTCCATTGGCGATGTCGTAATACGTCCCGTTCGTTGACACCCATGCCGTTCCGGCCGCGCCCACGGTCGCAGAGGCCGGGGCGACGCCCGTTGACGCGCGATACACCTGCGCGGTCGGGATGATGCGCACACGGCCGTATTTCAAAGAATCGGCGCTGAGCTTGTCCAGCCGGATGTACAGGAGACCGTCCGAGCCGGTCGTGCAGATGCATGTTTCCTCAAAATCGTCCGGATTGATTATGTCGTAATGGTTGGATAGCCGCCATTTCCCACGGCCGCCCCAGCGAAGCATGGCAACGTAATACTCTGTCTCCGGCTGCAGCTTGGCAGAGTAGATAGCATAATCGCCGACGGCGCAGCTAGCCACCAGATTGATGGTGAATGCCCGCTTGTCGACCGTCCCGCCGCGCACGGCGGTAAGATTGACGTTGTCGACGCCGACATAGACTGATTGTGCCTCAAAGTTGTTAAATATCTCCTCGGCGCTGTATTGGTGCGGGTCGCAGGTGGCGGTCAGATCAACAGTGGTATACGCCGCGTTGTGCACGACCTTAGTGATTGTCGCGCGGCCGCGAAAGAAGGTGTCGGGATAATCTGGATGCACGATGTCGACCGTCTTCCCGTGAACGCGTTCGCACAGCTCGTCCGTCATGGCGATTCGGTTCCGGCGGTTGCCGAAGCTTGTCTCCAGCTGGGCGGTCAGCTTGCGGGTCTTGTAGGTCGGGTATCCGGCCACGGCCTCCGTGAGATCAACGTCGCCGTCCATGCCGGGAATGTCCTGCCGCGATTCGCGCACGGCGGGGAATTCCACGCTTATGGACGCTAGAGTAAAATGGCCGTCCGCTGCTGTGCTCCAGCCGTCCAGCAGCAGGGCGCGCTCCGGGTAGATCATGTCAGTCGCCTCCGAATGTTAATATCTGCCTGCTGTCCGATCGTGCGATCGGTGCGGGCGATCAGCGTGCCGTCGTCCAGCACCATAGTCGGATCAATCGCCGCCACGGCATCATAGATCCGGTCGAGCTTTTTGGCTAGCTCCGGCACGGCCGAATAGGCCTCGATAATCGCGGCATTTTCGGCGGCGCGGTCGCGCACGGTGCGCTGCTCGGCGTCAGGCGGCAGCTCGCCGCCGAAGATGCCCTGCAGCGTCTGGGCGCTTTGCGCGATCTGCGCATACCAATCGGCGTCGCCGGGATACGCGGTGCGCTGCACCTGCAAGCCCTTGTGTGACGGTCCGCCGTTGCTGCTGCTGGCCTGCGCATCGATGGCATCGCGCAGCTCCTGCACCATCTGGGCAGCCACGCGGCGCAGGCTGGCGTAGATCTGTCCCTCCGTGCCCTGTATGCCGCGTACTATGCCGCTTGAAAACTGCTTTCCGGCGCTCTGCGCGCCGCTGAAGGTCGTGGTTAAAAATGCGTTGATCTTGGCGTTGCTGCTTGTTATCAGCCCCGCGATAGCCGAGCTGACAGCCGCACCGGCCGCGCCGGTCGTCTCCTGCACCTGTGTGGCGCTCTGCGCGGCTATGCCGCTCTGTGTAGACTTTTGTGCTGCGGCAGTCGCCGCCAGCGCGCCGGTCTGCGCATTAGCGATTCTCTGGATTCCCGCAATGGCGGATTGAACCGTGCCGTTTGCAACGCTTCCAGCGTTGGCCATTGCGGATGCGACCTGCGCTCCGGACCTGGAGAGATCAGCCATGATCTGATCGATATAAGTTGCCACCTCATCCTGCGTGAAGCCGTAGACGTCGGTCAGCGTCCGCTCCAGCGTCTCGCGCGCCGCTTGAATGTCGGCCTGCGAATATTGCTCGACATTGGATACAATGGCGCGGTACGTCTCGGCGCAGGCGCTGATCGCAGCATCTCCGGCCTCCTTGACGCGCTCGGGGGTAACGGCGGAGCTGTCCGCCTGCGATAGCTCGCGCAGCTCCGCAAAGGTTGCAAGAGCATCGTCAGACTGACGCTTGAGCGACTCATAACTCGCCGTTGTGGCGTCCATCTGCGCGGCGGCAGCCTTTGCAAGGGCGTCGCTGGTCTCCTTGGCATCCTCGCTCCAGACGCCGTTTTGGACGGCGTCGAACTGCTTGATAATCGCTTGGTTTTGGTCATATGCGTAGCGCGCATCGTCATAGCGCGCTTTGACCTGCTGTGGGACAGCATCGGTCAGCTCGTAGTCATACTCAACGCCGTATTTTCCGCGCAGCTTTGCAGCCTCGCGGGAGTAGGCGCTGTATTTTTGGTAGTAGACGCTCTCGTCTACCAGACCCGCATAGTGCAGCTCCTGCAGCTTGACGATCTCGGCGTATTGTGCCTTAAAGGCATCCAGTTCGGCGATTTCGGCGCGGATTTGTGCAACTGCGGCACCGCTGCCGACGGTGTAATTGCCGTTGGAATCCTTGTCGGTGCTGTTGACGGTTGATTTGGCAGATTCATATGCCGACTGCGTATTAGTCAGGTACTGCTCGGCCTGCCGCATGACGATAGCGTTGTGGATGGATCCCGTCAGCTCGTCATACTTGGAGATTGTGCCGTCAATCATCTCGATTTCCTTGCCTGAAGCGTCCTTCAGTTGCGACAAGATGTATTGCACGCGCTGCTCGTGACCCTCTTTGACCCTGCCGTTTGCGTCGCACAAAAGCTTCAGCTCGCCGATCAGTGAATCATAGTCCTTCAGCTCACTTGCCATGTTGCGTCCGGCCTCGGCGCGCTCCTGCGCAGCGTCGGCAGCAGACTGCGCCGCATCGCGGTATGCCTTGGATAGCTCCTCCTGCTGTCTGGCTGCGTTGCCCGTGGCCGTGCTCAGCAGCGCCAGCACGGACACAAGCCCGGCGATTGCCGTGACTGCAAGGCCGATCGGGTTGCTTGCTATGACAGCATTCAGTCCCTTAATGGCGGTCACGGTGCGCTTGATGGAGTTAACGATGGCAAAGCCCTTGATCGCGACGATGCCGGAGGCGGTCGCCGCAAGCAGCGCCTTGCCGTTTTGCGCAGCATACTCCAACATGCTGCACACCTTTGGCAGCGCCTTGGCCGCAAGCTCCATAGCCTTGGATGTCAATTGGCCGAGCGTCCGGCCGAACCTTTGCAACTGTTCCTGCGCGGTCTTGGAGTTCAGACCGCCGCGCAGTGTGTCGGAGACCTGGACAAGGCTCGGCAGCATACCCGCCAAAACCTTGGACTTTGTAGCGTCCCAGACGGTGTTAAGACGCTCAAAGCAGTCTCCGGCGTCTGCGCCGGCCGCAACGGTCTCGTTGGAGATCACGGCGCCCAGCTCCCGAGCCTCCTGCCGCAGGGCGGCGACTCCCTCACTGCCCTGCATGAACAGCGGTGCAAGTTCTGCGTAACTCTTGCCAAAGATCGTGCTTGCTACATAGTTGCGCGTCGTCTCATCGGTGCAGTCGGCCAGCTTGTCGATCAGCGCGGTCAGCATGTCCTCCGACCTCTCAAACTTGCTGACGTCGAGGCCGACCATTGCATAGGCCTCCACGAGCGACTGTGAGCCGTTCGCGGCGCTGGCGAATGCCTTTTGCTGCTTCTCGAGCGCCTTGACCAGTGTCTCCGACTCCATGCCGTTTTGCTTGGCGGCGTACAGCCACTCCTGCAGCGCCTCGGCGCTCATCTGGACCTTTTGCGCGTTGTCGTCAAGCTCGCCGAGGTAGTCCAGCTGCTCCATTGCCGTGCTTCCGATGGACTTAATGCCGTTGACGATCGTGCGGATGCCGCCCATAATGGCGTGCGCTGCAAGCGATCCCTTTAAGACGTCGCCGAAGCTCTGCACCTTGTCTCCGGACTGCGCAGACGCCTCGCCGACGTCCTGTACGGCTCTTTTGGCCTCCTTCTGACCCTTGGCGCCGTCCTTGCCGCCCTTTTCCAGCGCTTCGCCGGTCTTGTCGGCCTCGCGCTCGATCGACCGCAGCTTGCTCTCTGTTACGGCGATCTCGCGTTGGATCGACCGCAGCGCCTCGCTGGACCCGCCGTCCGTCAGGGCGTTGGAGGCCTCCTCTTCGGCGATCTTAAGCGTATCCAGCTTCTTGCGCGTCGCCTCGGCCTGATCGGCCAGCAGCTTTTGCTTCTGCGTCAGCAGGACAGTGTTGCCCGGGTCCAGCTTAAGGGCCTTGTTGACGGCGGCCAGCTCGCGGCTGGCGGATCGGGCGGATGCCTCGGACGCCTTGAGCGCCTCAGACAGCGGCCGTGTGTCGCCGTTAATTGTAACGGTCAAACCTTTGATAAAGCTGATTTCAACCACCTCCAAACTGCGCCCAGAGCGCATCAAGATCCGGCTCGCTCTGCTCGCGCATCCAGGCGTCGTTAAGGTACTCGATTCCGCTTTCGGTGCGGCCGAGCCGGTCGATCACGGCGTCGCGCCGCAGAATCAGATAGTCGTATGCGCACAGCTGCCGCACGCGCGTGATCGGCAGCCTTGCGTATGCGGCGATCATGGCGTCCCAGCTTGTGTGCGTCCGGTATCGATGCCGTATACGCCCGTCGTCTGGGCGCGGCGTATACGGCACGGTCAGTTTTTTTCGTTAAGAATATCGACCAGCCATGTCATATACTGGCCGACGAGGATTGCAATGTCGTCGTTGGTGCAGTGCCGCGCCAGCCAGCTCCGGCCGATGCGCTTACCCTCGGCGTTGCTGCTCAGCATGATTGCAGCCGCCTCCGTCAGCTTGTCCATGTACAGAGCCTCTGCAGCCGCGTCATGGACTGCGCTGCCGTCAATGCCCTCGGAGAGCTGCGTGATGCGGTCGGTGTCTGCCTTGCTGGGCAGGGTCAGGTGCAGCACTTTTTTGCTGTGCGGCAGACGCAGCGCAAAGGTGGGGCGCTGCAGGTTGGCCAGATCGAGCTTGATCGTTTCGTCCGGCGCCGGTGCCGGACGCCGCTTACAAAGCAAGATCGCACACACGGTCAGCAGCACAGCCAGCGTGCAGCATGTGGCGATCAATATGGTCTGTGTCATGGGTAATCTCCTTTCAGTTCGCAATCAGCCCCTCCGATGCCGGAGGGGCCGTGTTGTTTTAGCCGCCTGCGTCCTGTGCGGCCGGGTAGTTCTTCGGCCAGACGATTGAGCAGAGCGTGCCGTCGTCGTCCTGCGGCGTGGCCGTGAACTCCGGCTCCAGCTTCGTCGTGCTGTCCTTGGCAAAGGCAAGGGAAAGGCCGTTGGTGTTGGAGCCGACGATCACGATGTACAGGTTGCCCAGCTGCTTGTCGACGTGCTCAAAGACAATGACGTACTGCTTGCCGTTGTCATTGTCGAGGCCGCCGAGGCGCAGAATGTTGTATGTAACGTCGGTGTTGTCGACGCGGGCCGTGCTGCAAAGCTTCTCCAGCATACCCGGCTCCCAGCTGAAGATGCCGCCCTTCAGCTTGACCTCTTCCTCGATCGTGATGACGCGGCCGACCGTTCCGAGGTCATCCTTTTCCTCGTGCGTCGTGCCGGTGTAGGTCAGGGTCGCGCCGCCGGACGTTGTGCCGAAACGCGTCGATGCGGTCAGCTTGCTGATCAGGGTCGGCAGCGCCTCGAGCGTGCCGGTATACTCCATGACGTGGAAATATCCGGAGCCGATCGGCACCGATTTGGATGTGCGTGCTGCACTCATATTAGTCTCCTCTCTACCACATCGAAGGTGTATGTGGTGCAAAAAAGTTGTAGATCTTCGTAAAAAATGCGGGGTTGGCGCGTGAAGCGGATGCCGTTGGCATCCAGCACACTCTGCAGCGCCTCGCGGGCGGAATCATCCGCCGCATCGCGCGGCTGGAACAGATACGCCGTGTACCGGTGCGTATACAATTCGTTGCAAAAATCACTGCCGTCGGCGGTGATTTCATCGCCCCAAGAAACATAGCAGCCGCTCGGGGTGTCGAAATAAAGCGTTTCGCGGCCGGGAATACCGGCCTCGCGAAGAATGTCATCCATTAACATGTTCAATCACATCCTTTACCTCGGCCTCCATGCGCGGCAGCTCCTCGGCAAGTGCGCGCTCGATAAAGTGCCGGCCTGCGACGGTGCCGCCGCTCCGCGACGCGTGCTCGTGCTCCAGCAGGTGCGTCAAACGGTAGTTCGGGGCTTTCACATACCACAAAAATGTAGATACGCCCATAACGCTGCCCTCGCGCCGCATTGCGATCGACGTATGGAACGGTGGGCCGCCGCGCCGTCTGAAGCCGACCGGGGCAGTCTGCCGCGTTCGCTCAGTGATGCGCTTTGCGGCGGCCTCTGTGACCTTGCTGATACGCTCGGTTACCTCGTTGTCATACAGCGTCGTCAGTTGCCGCAGTGAACCGGAAAGATCAATCGGCTCAGACATGATAGCTCACCCCCAGCAGACGCACGGTGCGGTGCTGCTCACGGTAGTCGTCGTAGTCCGTGACCTTGTAGATCGCGCCGTTGTAGAGAATGCGATAGCGCTGCGTGGCCAGGCGGATGGCGGCCACGCAGGGCGAATAGCGGAGCGTAAAGACAAAGCCCAGCTGCGATTGCAGCGCGCCGGCCGACAGGAACTCCTTGCCGCTGGATTTGTTGACGGCAGCGTGCAGCTTGGCGACAGTCGACCATTGCGCCGATCGCCGATCCTGTTGCTGCAGCTCGATCATGTGAGTTGCTCTCATGCTTACCTCCTCACGCTCACGGTGTCCAATTTGGACACCCGCAGCCGCCCACGGCCGATAGCTTGAGCTGATTGATGATAGCCCGCACGCCGACGCTGACGGATGCGCTGATGCCCTCGGCGTCGTACCACTCCAGCACCAGCGCGTGGGCGGCCAGCTTGTACAGCGCCGTCGGCAGCGGAGGGATTCCGGCGTTAGTCAGGTATTCCACCGCCGCCGCATAGAGCTGGACGAGCAGTGCGTCGTCCTCATCGTGGTCAACGTGGCAGTAGCGCTTCAGGGCCGTTAGCTGCTCGCCGGTCATCAGGTGCCGGACTTATCGGTCGTCGTAGCGGCGGGCGTTGCGGCAAAGCTTGCGTAGATATAGGCGCCCGTGTCGGCGTTGACGACGTCGAAGCCCTCCTGCATCCGCAGCGCGTTCTGGTTCTTGCCGAACAGGTAATGCTCGGACGTTTCGAACAGCAGATCCTGATAGACCATGAAGTCGATACCGGCCTGCGTGTCGCCGAAGATCAGCGGGAAGTGGGTCGCGTCGATGTTGGCAAGCTGAGAATTGGGATAAACCTTGATCGGCAGCCCCTGGAACAGCTTCTCGGTCGGGTTCGCGGGGTTACTCTGCAGGATCGGGCGGCCGTCGGCGTCCTCCTCGGCGTCCAGGCAGGCAAAGCCGCTCTGGTTGGTCGCGATCACGCCGTTGATCAGGCACGACGGATCAAGATCCTCCGTGATCGACTTTTTCAGTGCCTTCCAGCCTGCGATTGCCTTCGGCGTGCCCGAGGCGTACCCGGCCTTCAGCGCCGCGAAGATCTTCGCGTTTTCGCTCACGATCGAACTGCGCACGAACCACCGGTTGAGATAGGCGCTCAGACCGGCGGCCGCCGTAGCCAGCACGCGCGAGACCGGGATGATCTTGCCGTACCAGCCGATCTTCCATGCCTTCTGCACAAAGGTCGGGTTGGTCTCGGTGGCGATCGTGTCACCGTCGTCGTATGCCGTCAGGCCGCTGGGCGACCCGCTTTCAAAGACCGTCGAGCCGGTCAGGGTCTCGACCGGGATGACGTTGACGAGCTCGCGGGCGCTGACGTAGCTCTTGCGCAGCTCACGGATCTCGGTGCGCACGTCGGTGGGGACGATGTAGTTTTCTCCCGAGGCGGCGTTGTCGCCGTAGATCAGCGCCTTGTTAACGACGCCGCGCTCCTGTTCACTCAGCGCGAAGCCGCGCATCATCTTGAGCATAACGGACGCTCCGGTGGGCTTGGCCTGCTTCTCGGCGTTGGGATCGGCAGGGGGCAGCGGCTGCGGGTCATAGCGGCCGTAGGCCTCCAGCACAGCCTCCTTCTGCGTGATCTGCTTAGCGATGTCGAGCGACTTGGCCTTGGCTGCCTCAAAGGCGTCGGTGTCGCCCTGCTCGGTTGCCTGCTCCATCTCGGCCACATGCTGCTGATGCGTGGCCTTGAGTGCGTAGATGGTGCGCTGGATCTCATTGATGTTAATCATTGATAACCTCCATAAATCTGATTTTTTCAATCTCGATAGCCCGTTTGCAGGCATCGAGAGCGCGGGTGGACATGGGTTTGCGGTTGCTTGCGGCCTTGATAACGCCTGCTGCCGGCTGTGCCGGCACGGCGACAAAGCTGATCTCATATGCGTCGGTCGGCTCGGACAGTTCTACAACGCAAAGGCTCTCGCCATATCGTTCGCCGCGCCGGTGATTGCAGGAGCTGTAGGGCAGCCCGCAGATGCTGCATGTGGCGCGGTTGACCGAGCAGCCGACGGACACCTCGCGCAGGATACCGGCGGCGAGCTTGTCGATGATGGGCTGCGTGCTCTCCGTGCGCGGCAGATAGGCATCTGCGCGCAGGTAGGTTACTGTGCCGTCCTGGACGACCTCGGCGTTGTAGACACGGGCGATCTGGTTGGTCGCTGACCAGCAGTGATCCATGATGATCGTCTTGCCGATATACATGGGAGCAAGCGCGCGAAGGCAATCCACTGTGAAGCGCTCGCCGTCCCGGTCGACCTGATCGTCGCAAGCGCGCAGGGAAAACCGGTATACGCTCTCTGGGGTCAGCGGTTGGATGGCAAGCGCGTTGATGGCCTGCATGGCGCGCTCGTCCGGGTCGGCCGGCAGGGGCGCCCCGGCTGTCTTGGATACTTGGTACATATGCACCTCCGATAGTTTTTAAGGTCGGGCAGACGCGGGAGAAAGGACAAAGCCCCGCATTTTTCGCCGAAAGGAGGGAAACCGGCGCTGCCCGCTAGGTAGCGGATTATTTGTTGACTTCCGGCATATTGCGCGCAAGACTGATCGCGCGGAAGTCCTCCAGCGGTACGCCGTCCAGACGCGCGATGCGCACATCGCCGCCCGGCACGTCCGGCAGGTCCTCCAGCGCCAGAATGTCGTTGACGCTGAAGCCGCCGATGGTACGCATTGCGCTGTAAAAGCTGGCGCGCTGTGCGGTATCGCCGCGCAGACGAGCGTTGACGTTGCGGCGCACCCAGAGGTTTTGCCGAAGATCTGCATCGAGCAGCAGCTTGTAGCTGTCCTCCTCCTCCATTTCGCGTAGGATTGCGAGGCCGCGCCCCTGCACAAACTCGAGCGCGTTCTGCTCGTTGCTCTGGTAGCTCTGCTTGCCCGTCATCAGCGCGTGGAGCGGCACGCCGAAGAACCGCGCGATGTCCTCGACCGTCGTGCTTTTTGCGGCGATAAACTGCGCGTCAAAGCTGCTGACGGTCAGCGGCTGATATTTCAGGCCGTTATCCAGCACGGCCGTGCGGAATGCGTTTGCCGCACCGGCGTGAACGTCCTCCCAGGCGCGCCGGACGTTTTCCTTTTTGGAGAGCAGCCGCTTCGGGTTTTGCGGGTCGGGCACGGCACTGGAACCGCCGAGGTCGGCGTCGGTCTGCAGCACGCCGCTCGGATGCGCGCCGTGCTGATAGACGGCCTCCTCGTACTGCGAGCCGCTGTGCGCGATGCGCAGCGTGCGCGCGGCATACTGCAAGGTCGAGATACCGGTGTAACCGTCGTCAGAGTTGCCCTTGTAATGAAGCACGTCGCACGGCAGCAGCCGATAGACAATGCCCGACGTCGGGTGTGTGTAGAAGTAATACAGCTGACCGTCGATGAGCCGGACGGTCATGTGGTCGGCCTGCAGCGGCAGCAGCTCCACCGGCAGCCCGTTGCGGGGATCTCGGTGGATGTAGGTGTATGCGTTGCCGCGCAGCTCCAGCGACCGGGTTTGCATCCGCTTGTAGTCGCTGGGCGTCTGCGCCTCGTTGGGGCGCATCGCGAGCAGCTGCATCAGGGGATGATCCGGCACGCGCTGACGCTTGTCGCGGTCATACACATAGGTCGGCAGGCTGGCGACAAAGTCGGCAATGTACTGCACGGCGGCGTAGACCGCCGACAGCTTCAGCGCCTCGGACGGCGCGACCATATCGGAGTTTCCGAGACCCCAGCCGTCCGGATTGGTCAGCGTCAGGATGGACGCCTGCCCGGGTTCGCCCCGGATCAGATTGCCACCCTTGCGCAATGCCGAGCTGGCCTTTGATACGATCATTGGGTCTCACCTCCGGGCAGTCCGATTATCCAGCCGAAACCGATCAGCGCGATGCCCGCGACGAGCCAACCGGCCGGGCGGTAGATCATCCATGCGCCGACGGTGACGGCCTCCAGACCGATCACGATCAGCAGATCGGATATAATGTTTTTAAGCTTCAAAATGCTTCCTCCGTCGGTGTCCAATTTGGACACCGCAAACAAAAAGCGCCCGTGTCCGATCGCTTGCAAAGTACAAGAGATCCGGCACAGGCGCGAAAGGCACAGGCACTTGGGTATTTACATTTCGTAGTCCGCGCCGGACGCAGCGCGGGCGAGGTTGGTGCTCTCGTCGCGCAGCAGCGCGCGGGCCATGGCGTTCATGGCAGCAGCCACCGGGTCAATGCGCTGGCTGTCGTCCTTATGGCGCTTGCTCAGCTTGATATCGCCGTAGTTGTTCTCGACAACGACAGCGTTGCCGAGACACCACATCAGCAGGGGCGACCGCTCGAACACAAGCCGCCCCTGAAGCAGCAGCTCGCGGAAGCTCTTGACGGCCAGCGTCTGTCCGGAGCAGGTCTGCCGGATTTCCACGCAAAAATCGTCGTTGTTGCGATCGTTGCAGATCTGCACGGCCAGATCGGTCGCGTTGTGGCCGTCATAGTCGATCTCTTGCAGCTCCAGCTCATGATGTCGCTCGCGCTCGCAGATCCAGCTATAGGCGTAGCTGTTGTCGGTGACGGCGCCGGGCGTCAGCGTGCAGTAGCCATGCTTTGCCCATGCGCGATAGGGCACGCGATCCGTGTGCTCGTGCCGGTCGGCGCCGTCTTCCGGCATAAAGCCTTGGACGGCAATTGCGTACCGCTCATCCGGCAGCGGCACGACGATAGCCGTGCCGGTGAGATCCACGCGTTTGCCCAGGTCAAAGCCCGCCCACGTGGGCAAGCCCTTGACCAGTGCGGCAAAGGCCTCCGGATCAACCTGCGCCGCCCTCGCCAGCTCGAGCTGCGGCTCGGAAAGATAGCTGTTGACGGACGCTGCCTGCCATTGGCACATACGTCGCGTCAAGAATGCCCGGATCTTATCGGGGTCGCCCGAGCCGTATGCGGCCTTGTACTCGTCCTCGATCTGGCCGCGCAGCTTGTCGACATATGCGTCCGGATAGCGCAGCATCGGGCAAGCCCAGCACCACTTTGACTTGTCGTGCGGATCCTGATCCGGCGGCAGCTCTCGGAGCATGACAAAATACGTCTCATCCTCGATCTCGCCGAAGACGACTCGCCGGGCGTAGTCCTCCTCGCGCTTCGCGGGTCGGCTCTCGGCGTTGTCTCCAGCAGTCATGATGCAGTCAAGCAGCGGCTGCGCGCGTTTGCCAAGCGAGTTAAAGCCGAGGTCATAAAACACCGATGTGTTATGGCTTTCGTACTCGTCCAGACAAAAATAGGTCGGCGCGCCGGAGTCCTTGTTGTCGGTGCTCTTGGACAGCTTGCGCATCTTCCCGCCGCGGCGCCGGTTTTTGATGGCGTTGCTCTTGGGGATGATAAGCTGCTTGGCGATCATGGGCGATGCAAGCGCGATCTCGCGCGCGTCGCCGTAGACGCGGTCGGCCTGCGTCGAGTCGACCGCTGCGCATTCGCATTCCGGGCTCATCTCAAAGACTGCCTCGTCCGGCCTGTATGGGGGATAGATGCAGTCGGCCGTCATGTGATACAGACACTTGACGGCGTTCTCTGTGCTCTTGACCGTCCCTCGGCAGCGCTTATTCAGCGCGCGGGAAAAGCGCCGTGCACCGGTGTCCTGATGCACCCAGCCGTACAGGCACCCCAGATCGAACTTTTGCCAGGGCTGCAGCTCGATCGGCTGCCCCTGGAAGATACCGCGCACATGGCGGCAGAGCCGGAAGAAATTATAGATCCGGTCGGCGCGGGTCGTGTCGAACACATACGGGAAACCCGGCGTGCCCTGACGGTCCAGATCGCGCAGATGCCGCGCACACGCGGCGATCTCGGCCGCGCAGCATTGGTCGTGCAGTCTGCCGGAGACGACCTGCTTCGCATAGACGGACACCGCGTGGTGCTTGCCGTTAGTCGGGTACGCCATCAGCCGAACATGCTCTTTTCCTCGGCGTCCTCCTGCACGGCATCCGCGCGGGACTTGGCCAGCCGCACGCGGCTCTGCGGTGTCAGCCCGAGCCGGTCGGCGTATGCCAGGATGCTTTTCTCGAGCTTGTCGACCTTCCCGGTCAGCGCCTCGAGGCGGCCGAAGACCTCGAGCTGCTCGGCAGACGTCTCGGCTTTCCCGCACTCGGAAAGCGCCGCCTCCAGCAGCTTCTGCAGCTTGTCGCGCCGCGCGAGCTGCTGGCAGTAGATCCCAAGCACATCCCGGTCAAGGTCATCACACAGCCGCACGCCATCCATGCGCGCGACGATCGTGCGCCAGTATTTCCCGGCAGAGCCGGTAACGCCCTTCGGCGGCTTGGACAAGTTGGCCTGCCGATCCGGGATCGTCTCGGCCTCTGCTTGCTGCCGCGCGGATATCTCCGCGCCGGTCAGGTGCTTGCTCTGATTGTCCAGCGATTTAACAGGTGCTGCCATTTGATGCTCCTTTCCCGGCCGCCGTCCCCGGCATCCGAAACGATCCTTGCCGCCCAAAATGATGCTTGCCATTTGCCGCCCGAAACGCTCCTTGCAGACCGAAACGTTCCTTGGCGTCTGAAACGCTCCTTGCCGCCCGAAACTCCCGATCGGGGATTTTTTCTCGCATCCGAGTCCTGCTGCGGTGTTTTCCGCCCCCAGGCAAAACTTTTTAGCCAAGGGGGCAGGTGGTCAACTTTCCGCGCCCGCGTCTGTGAGGGCGTGCCGGTGCATACGGGCGCGAGCACCCGTGCACGGACGTAGCTTGGCGGCAGACTACAGTCGTTTTTGCTGCGTAATTTGCGCGATTTCTGCGGCCGTTTTGCGGCTGTGACAGGCGTGGCATAAGCTCTGCAGATTGTCTCTGCAAGTAAACAGCTGCCAATCACCGCGATGCGGCTGGATGTGATCCACGTCGGTTGCGTGGGTGCGGATGCCGCGCCGCGCACACTCGCGGCAAAACGGCTCGCGCACGAGCTGCGCCGGGCGCAGATCCTTGCGCCAAACGTCAAGCCGATACCATGCGTGCCATGCTGCTGCATCGGCGCTTCGGCGGGACTTGTCGCTGGGCTTATGCTTTTTGCAATACACCTCCCGCGTCAGCGCGCTGCATCCGGCGTGAGCACACGGGCGGAGCGGACGTAAGGCCACGGGCTATCACCTCCGGGTAATACAAAACGCCTGCACCGCGCGGCATCACATGGATGCGCTATCGGCACAGGCGCTACAGGCACAGGCTCTTTGGGTCGATATCGATCAGGCTGCTTTGCTTGCACTTCTTGCAGTACAGCGGCAAGCTTTTTGTAGTGGTCTCCGGCAGGACTTTTTGGTCCGTGCGTCGTCCGCAATTTGGGCAAAGCAAAAATCCCTGTCGTGCTATCAGTTTACCACACTTTGTTTGATTTTGCAATACTTTCTCCTCCAATTTTTTGGGATTAACCATAAAATATACACTACCTCAAGCAAGATAAGTACGCGCGGATCCCGATTAAGTTTTGGCCGGTAAAAGATACTCTAAATACGCAAAACGCCCATAGCAATTGACGCGCTCCTGCCGATCCAGTATGTATGCGCCGGGCGGCGCCGTCAGGTCGTCTCCGGCGTCGACCCATCCGGCGTCGACGATAGGCTTGACCAGGTTGCGGCTGTTGCGCCACATCCGCTCGCCGACGCGGCGGCGTCCATGCTCACGCGGCTCCTTGGAGAGATACCGTGCCCAGCCGTCAAAGCCCTTGTCCGCAATCCGGCGGATGTCGATCTGATCGCCGTACCGCCAAAGCCGCCGAAGCGTATCATAGTCCGTACCGGTGGCGTTAAGGATGATATGGTGATGCGGTCGGCCACGACTGTGGCCAAGCTCCGACACATAGATGTACCGCAGATCCGCTCCTGCCGCACGCCGCTCGGCGCGCAGCCGCCGGATGAATCGTTTAAGGATCTTTTCGGCGGCGTCGCGGCCGGGCGGGAGGCAAGCGTCCGAATAAGTAAGCGTAACCACCAGATCACCGGCGTCAAAGTTAGCCGCGATTGCCGCCTTGAGCTTTTGAAAACTCTGGTGCAGGTTGATAGCCTCCCTGGCGCAGGATGAGACAAGCTCCTTCGGTGCCCGGGAACGCTGCGCCTCGATGTCTGTAATCATCGTGTACTGGACGGCGCGGCAGTATCGGCCGGCCGTGACGATCTTGCGTCGCTGCTTAGCCATCCGAGGTCTCCCGCAGCTGCGCGACGACCGACGCAAGCATGAGCGCGATTGCCGCCGCGCAGCTGATTGCATTGCAAAGGCAGATAACATCAGCCATGCTGCGCACCTCCGTCCTGCACCATCCTTCCGACGGTGCTGCAATATTGCAGCGCTTTCACAAGCTGTTCTTTTGTCATGTCGGTTTCTCCATTTTGGTTACAAATCCTCCATTCTCATCTGTGCGGAATACTCCGAGAACCGTTTTTCTTCCAAGTCGAAATAGGTCTTGTCCAGCTCTATTCCGACAAAGTCCAGACCCGCATTCAACGCCGCGATCCGGCTTGAGCCGCTTCCGAGGTGCGTATCGAGAACCCGGTCTCCCGGCTTTGCGTATCGGCTGAATATCCACGCGTACAATGCAACGGGCTTCTGCGTAGGGTGAATCCGGCGCTCTTTGTGCTTCATGTCGCCCTGAAGCATACCTTGCCATCGGAATTTAAAGATTCTTACTGCCGTCTTGAACGAGGTGTATGCAAGTTCGCAGTCTGCAAAGTCAGTTGAACCGTTCTCCTTGTCCCAAACGAGCCAGCAGGAAGAATCTACTTTGGGCAAGCGGCTTGCAAAGTGGTTCGCGCCCCAAATGATTTGGTTTTTAGACACACGCAAAAGCTCGTTGAAGTAGCTTTTAGGCGGCGCGCTCTTGTCTTTTCCGGCAAACGGCGTATAGGCGGCTGCGGTTGCAAGACAACCGCGGCTGCGATTCTTTGCACCGCTTTCTCCGATTCCATACGGCGGGTCAACGACTGCAAGGTCGAATGTCATAGATGCCATATGGCTCACTGGCTGGGACGAGCTTGTCAATGCGATCACACGTAAACTCACCGATGACATATCCCTTCGGCGCGCTGCTGCCCTGCTGTGTGCAATAGATATAACACTTAAACGGTGTCTTATTTTTGGGCTTCGTTTTGCGTACCTCGACGGTTTTGCGCCCCTCGATGATTGCTCTGCACCACTCTGGGCGAACACTTATCAACACCGCCTTACTCATCGGTTTGCCCCTCCGAGCCGAGTACCCATTGCTTTGCCACCAGCCTCTCCTCGGTTTTGGCGTAATAAGGTGCGTCATCCATCATAACGACGATAGCCTCGATCAAGTCGGCGGCCTCGCGAATGATCGCGCATCCGTGTACGCTGCACCCGTGCTCATGCCCGCAGCCCAGACATGCGATGCTGCCCGTTTCCACGCGCAGCCGCCGCAGTGCGGAGACAAGATTGTTCGGTGTCATCATTTGTTGGGGACCACCTCCACGCTGAAGCTGCACCCGTCCGGCGGCTCGGGCAGCCGGACGAACCCGGCAAAATCGCCGGAGATCCGTGAAGTGCCGTTGACGGCGGACACAAATGCGTTGTCCGTCCAGCGTGCAACACGCGCGGTGACAAACGCCGGGGTCACGGGATCCCGGATAAGCACAAGGCACAGCGCCCCGTCCGGCAGCTCGGCCGTATCCCCCTTGCAATTCTGCCAGCCCGGCGTGGAATACCCAAGGATAACGTCCGGATCCGCGTGGTACAGGTTGCAAAAGTCCATCAACTTCTCGACCGGGAACTGGTACCGCCCTGCCTCGTAGTGATATACATCGTTCACGAACATCCTGCCGTGCGCGCGCAAATCTGCGCGGCTGAATCCTGCGGCCTCGCGTGCGCGGCGCAGGCGCTGGCCTATGGCATATGCCTCCGTCTGTTTCCACTTTGCGATATCGGCCGCTAAGTGCTGACAGCAATCCGCGCAGTCGTACTTGCGATAGCAATTGCAGCAGCATTGATTGACCGGACACCGATCCTCCGGCGGAAGCTCACGCTTTCGGCGAGCGAGGATCGCGTCGTAGCAATCACAGGGTGGATACTTGCCGCCCTTGCCGCCCCGACTATAGCATGTAGGGACATACGTCGGCGTCTGAAACGGCTTGCGCCCGGCAGCGACGTTGTCAACATACTGCTTGATAGCGCTTGTGGTCAGCTGGTAGTATCGGCCGTGGTAATGCTCAGCCAGCTCATGCTGCTGCTCAGGCGGCAGATGTGCCAGCTTATACGCGGCGTCGTCCGTCAGCTCCGTGCCCCGCAGCTCCTCCACCAAATGCTTTGCAATGTACTTTGCACGGGCGATCTGCGACTCCGACGCCTTGACGATCTTTGCCACGCGCTCGCGCATCTTGCCCGGCAGCGTCACGCCCTGCTCCTGCTGCAGCCGGACGAGGATGGCCTCCACCCTTGCGGCAGCCTCGGAGCGTTCGTGCCACCCAAGCTCGCGCGCGACGGTGTTGGTCTGGATCAGCGCCAGCAGCTCCATGTCATGCGTGGCGGGATGGATGATCTTGCAGGGGATCATGCGCCATTTTGCCGGATCGGCCTTCGCCAGCTCCAGCAGTGCCATGCGGCGGCGGTGTCCGGCAACGACGCGGTAGCGTCCGCCGTCCGCGGGGGTCACGACCAGCGGCTGCAGCAGGCCGTTGACGGATATGCTCTCGGCCAGCTCGGTCAGATCGGACTCAACCGAAAAAAAGTTATCCGGATTCGGATCCAGCTTGTCCAGCGGTAGCTCCTGCACGGTGTCCAATTTGGACACCTCGTAGCCCATTGCCTTAGCAAGGTCAAAGCCCTTACCCATTGTTAAGACCTCCCGTCTTGACAAACTCCGCAACAAAATCGCGGTAATCCTGCGCGGCGGCGCACCGTGCGGAATACTCCCGGATCGGCGACCGCATCACGGTGCTCTCGTCGGCCATATCCGACCGGCGGATATGTGTGTCAAACACGCGGATGCCCTTGCTGCGCAGATGCTCCTCCAGCTTGACGCACACGTCGCAGTTGTGCCAGATAGTCACCAGCACACCCTCCAGCTTTGCCGCGCCATTGATCCGGTGCACCATAACAAGCTGATCGAGCAGGAAGTCCATGCCGCGCAGACTGAAGCTGTCCATCTTGACGGGAATAATCACGCTGTCAGCGGCCTTGAGCGCCGCGACGGCCGAGGGTGTGAACGCCGGCGGGCAGTCGATCAGGATCAGATCGTGCGTGTTCTCGGCGGCCGCTGCGCGGCTGAGCGCCGCGATCTTTCCGGTGTAATCCTCGTGCCGGGGATCGGCAATAGCTTCGAGGTCGAGGCTAAATAGCGAGCTGTCTGATGGGATCAGCTCCAGCCGGTCATAGTCCGTCCCGACGATCAGCTCCTCGGCGGGCTGTGCGCCGGTCAGCAGCTCGGTCATTCCGGCGCCCACGCTGCCCGCACCGAAGAACTCGGACGCGTCGCCCTGCGGGTCTGCGTCCAGCAGCAGCACGCGCTGCCGGTAATCCTTCGCAAGGATATGTGCCATGTTGCAGGCGGTCATGGTCTTGCCGACGCCGCCCTTAACGTTCATGATCGCGATTGTTTTCATCCTTTTCTGTCCTTTCATCCTTCTTTTTGCCGTCGGCGTCAAACGGCGTCGGCGTTTCCAGCGGGAGCATCGTGAGCTGGCGGCTCTCCTCAAATTTTTCCGCCGCCCGCTCCTCGCGTTTTTGCCGATTTAACTCGGCCTGTACATCCTTGTACGTTTTTCTTGACTTTGCAAATTTTTGCGTCCGGCCGTCAAAGTCGAGCAGCAACCGGAATGTCTCGCCTTCCTTGTTTTTTGCGCATTTAAGCACGCGCTGCCCGGTCGTATCATTGGCCATATACAGCATCAGGATCGCGTCGGCGTCCTGCTCCAGCTGGCCGGAGCTGCGCAGCGCCGACATATCCGGCTCGCTGCGCTTTCCCTTGGTCTTGTCCTGACGGGCGAGCTGGGATAACCCGATCACATAGCACCGGCCGCTCTGCGCAAAACGGTGCAGATCCATGGAGATGTTGGTGACGCGCTCGTAGTCGTTGTAGCCCTTGCCCGCCAAAAGCTGGATATAGTCGATGATGACCACGTCCAGCCGGTAGGCCTGCGCGGCCGCCTTGATCTCCGCGACGGTCAGCGCGCCTCGACAGCGGAAGAACTGCATTTTTTTGGCTTGCAGCCGGTCGTGCTGATCGGTGATGCGCTGCCAGTCGTCGGCGCTCAGCAGGTTGCGTTTGAGCCTGCCGAGCTGCACGCCGCTGTCGGCGGCGATCTGCCGGTCGTAGAGCTTCTGTGCCTTGGTTTCCAGGCTGAAGAATCCGACCCGGTATTTGTCTGCCCACGCCCATGCGCACTGAAGCGCAAAGGCCGTCTTGCCTGCCGACGGCGCGCCTGCCAGATACAGCAGATCGCCGCGCTCGCAGAACAGATCCCGCTCCATCTCCGGGATGACCCACGGCAGGTGCTCCGGCAACGGCGCACTGTGCCGGGCGAAAAAGTCGGCGTAAAGCCGCTTGGCGTCCCATGCGTCAAGCGTTGTGCTGTCCACAAGCTGCATCTGGATCGCGTTGACAATCTCGTTCAGCGCGTCCGGCTCGGTCGCCGCCTGAAGCTGCGCGCCCAGCTCCTGCAGCCGCGCGGCCTTGGCTTGCTTGCGGCACAGCGATATGTACGTGTCAACGTTCACGGCCGTGGGCGTGACGTCCATCAGCTGCATGAGGTATTTGCCGTACTGCTTGCCCATCCGGTCCAGCACGGTGACGGGGTCGATCGGCTGATCGGCCATAAATACCGCGCGGATCGCCTGATAGACAAGCTTGTTTGTCCCGGAGTAATCCTCGGCGCGCGTGCGCTCGAGGATCTTCGGCACGGTCTCGGGCGAGATCAGCGCCGCGCCGAGCACGGCGGTCTGGGCGTTGAGCCAGCCGCTGGAGTTCAGATCCACTTCGGCCCACCGTCCTCTCCGAGGTCGATATAGTCCGATGCGTCGTCAACGGCCGCGCGCAGGCACGCCTCGCGCTCTTGCGGGCGCAGAGGATAGATCTTGTCCCACTGGCCGCTGATGGCGTTGTCCAGCATGGCCAGCATCAGACGGACGTTGCCATCTGAGTATCGCTCCAGCGCGTTGGTGATCAGGGTCACGGACCGTCCCGGAAGCACCGGCTTCGGCCGCGTCCGGTCGCGCCGCATGTCGCAAAAATCCATAAGACGGCCGACAAGCTCGGGGTCGTCCGGACTGATGCGTGCAGCCCATGCGTGCAGCTCCGTCCGTGCCTCCTCGTCGGTCTTTTTCTTTTTACATTCTTTTTCTGTATTATTAATACATTTATATGCCCTGACATTTGTGTCAGGGGGGGATGACATTTCTGTCAGGGGGGTTATGTTATCCGTCATCCCCTCGTTATCGGACAGATAAATTGCCTTTTCCTGCGGGATTGGTGCGTCAAATCGCGGATAGATCTGCCGTCCGATGCACGCCCCGTGCCGGTGGTCATATACCGTCACGGCGTGGATATACCCGCGTTCCTCCAGCGCCGCCAGCAGGCGGCTGATAGAGCGCTCCGTCAGCCGCAGACGGTCAGCCAGTGCGGCATTGCTGGCAAAGCAATACCCCTTGTCATTGGCCAGCGCAACGATGTCGCCGTAAAGCAGCTTGGCATTCAGGCTCAGACTGTCGTCGTTGCGCAGCGTCTGCGGTATAATCACAAAATAACTCGATCTCAATGCGTCCATGCGCTATCCCCTCCAGAAACCGGCCTTGAGGGGCGGGTGATAAGGATAGATGCGCGGCGGCAGTTCCCTGCCACTGTAAAGATATGCCATGTAATGCCCGTAGCTCAGGCCGCGGCTGCGGGCGTCGGCGACGCGATCCTCCAGTGACGGTCGCTCCGGCATCTCATTCGGGTCCTGCTTGTAGCGCTTCGGGGGCTTGCAAAAAAAGCAATACCGCGTGCGCCCCTTCGGCAGCTCTCTGCCGCATCGGCAATAGGGCGACCGGTACGGCAAGTTTTGCACCTTTGCTGTCATATGTAGCTCCTCCTTTTGCTGCAACGCTCTGCAAGGCCTCCGGACACGGAGGCCCCGCGATTGAGAAAGAGTATGAAATTGTGAGGGCGGAAGCCCTGCACAGCGCTGCAGCGATTAGTTGTCCTCTCCGCGTTAGCCAATAAAGTTATCATCATACAGGCGCATGATATGTTCCAAGTCGGCCTCGGTGATTACCTTTTGATACCCGATCAGAAAGCACACCACGTCCCACTTGGTCATGCGGTAATTGCAGCTTTCAACGAGGTTTACCAGCTCGCTGTAGGTCATCTGCTTCTTTTTCATTTGGCTTTCCTCCTTCGGCGGGCTGGGTTCCCGCTTTTTTGGCGGCTGACAAAGAACACTTTCATAATCCGAGTTCCTTGAGTCTTGCGATCCCGGTTTCCAGATGTTCGATGTCAATGCCCCACACCTGGTAAGCCGCAACCGTGCTCAGCGCGCCTTCGCACCAGATGGGCACGTTCCGCTTACGGAACGCCTCCTTCGTGCGGTTTACCAGATGATAGCAAAAGCTCTTTGACCGATCGAAGATCCTGCTGATGTCCGACGGCGTGATCTGATTTTTCGTGTGGTAACAGACGACCGCGTATGCGGCATCTTTGACCGGAGGAATATTCGCGACCTCCGGAACTCTGTCGGGCGTGTATGCCTTTTCCATACTTGGCGTTCCCTTTCATTAAAAATTTTTCGGCATTTTTCTGCGTTGATGGTATCTTTTTTAGATACTCAGTCGTTAAAAAAAATAGCCTCAACTTCTTCAATTCTCAGGTTATATCGAGTTCTAATCATTGCTATCTCTGGCTGATTAAATGAGCTTCCATTTCTAGAATGTATTTTGCTATTAAGAGTTGCACGCGAGATGCCAAGAGCAATAGCAAGTGATCCTTGCGTATCACCATATTCCCGCATCACGCCAAACAACTTTCGCATATTCATTTTTCTCACCTCCTGCCGCACGTATCTTATGCAGATACATAATAACATAGCCGTTTTGCTTTGTCAATAGATTTTGTATCTAATTTTCTTTATTTTGTATAATTAGCTTGACTAATCGCAAAAAACAAGATACAATCATAATGCGAACATACAGAAGGAGGTGAAAAAATGCGTGTAGGCGAACTCATTCGGCAAAAGCGCATTGAACTTAATCTCACGCAGGAACAACTCGGAAACCTTGTGGGGGTAAACAGAGCCGCAATCAATAAATGGGAAACTGGCCGGGTAACGAACCTGAAGCGAGAAACAATTAAGCAACTTAGCGAAATATTTGGGATTAGCCCGGCATTGCTCGTTGAACCGGATATTTCACCTGAGAATATCATACCTATGCCTACCATGCGGAAAATCCCGCTGATAGGTACGATTGCTTGTGGTGTCCCGATCCTCGCCAGCGAAAACCATGACGGCGATGTCGATGTACCGGAACATATCCACGCTGATTTTGCCCTCCGCTGTAAGGGCGACAGCATGATTAACGCCCGTATTTTTGATGGGGATATTGCGTATATCCGCCAACAGGATACCATCGAAAACGGGGAGATTGCTGCCGTCCTGATCGACGACGAGGCCACACTGAAGCGTGTCCGTCTCTACGACGATCACATCGTTCTGGAGCCGGAAAATCCGCAGTTCCGTCCGATTGTCTATTGGAACGAGGAAATGAACGATGTACATATCATCGGCAAGGCCGTTGCTTTCACAAGCCGTATTGTTTGATTGGCTGACAGCGTTCGCGCGAACTGCCATGCGAGCTGCTCTATCGCGCATTCTTTTAAGCAGAGGCCGAGAAAATAACCACTGGTGTCCAAATTGGACACCAAGAAAATTGTAGAAATAAAGAAAGGGGGCTGCACAGCATAACCAGTAACTACCCGGCAGCAGCCGATAAAAAAAGAAGGGAGGGATCATCATGTTATCATCCCACGCAAATCGTCTCCGCGTCGCGTTCACCGTGGCAGCCGTTTTGGCAGTGATTGGGGGCATCGTGCTTGCCGTCGAGCTGCAGTCTTTTTGGTATGTAGTCTACGCAGCTATTGGCGCAACACTGATGTTGCTCGTTGCATTTGCGATGGCAGCATTGCTTGATGCGACTGAGACCAATGCGGAGATGCTGCAAACCCTAATGCAGCAAGCAGCCAAACCCGAGCCTTCCGCACCCAAGACGATTGCCGACGCAGCCGAAGCTATTGTGCCACCTGCAAAGACAGCCAAACGTCCGGTGCCAGATGCAGACGGCTACATTGTGTGCCCGCTGTGCGGGGATCGGCAAAAAGCCGATCGCACGGTATGCTTTAACTGTGGGGCACATTTTATCGCATAATCAACCGATCCATACAACGCGCCCGATGCCTCATTGCGAAGCATCGGGCGCGTTGTATGGATCGGTTGGTTGTTCTCCTTGCGGTGTCCAATTTGGACACCGGATACACCTTTTTCTGTTTGAAAAAATGAAATTTGTTTAATTTACCAATAGACAGAAATTTAAGACCGTGGTAAGATACAGATGTGAGTGAAAGCTCACAAGATAGAAGTTGGAATCAACGTCTCCGTCGTCCAACCTTGCCGCCTGCCGTGGGGCGACATACAAATACGCGGCCTGCTTTTGATCGTCCCCTGCCGTCCGGGGTCTCATAAATCGGCGGCTCGCAAATCCCTCTGTAGTCCCTACAGAGGGATTCCTTCTGTGGAGAGAAAAATATGAACAGTACAATGACCCTGACGGAATCCGGCCTTTATATCATCAGCGATTCCTACTTCGTCGATTTTCCCAGCATTCGTCATATGGACAACAAGCACGAAAGCCGCCCCTATTACTATGCCGTCAAGGATGAGAGCAGCCTTTTCTGGATGGTTCCGATCAGCCACAAGGTCGATAAATACGCCGATAAGCTTCGGCGGGATGAGCAGCGCCATCAGAGGAGCGTCTTCTGCTATATTGCGAAGCTGAAGGGTGAGGACAGAGCGTTCCTTACCGGAAACGTTATCCCGGTTTCAGGCAAGTATATCAAGCGTCCTTTCTCCGTGAATCGCGTGCCGTATGTTCTCAAAAATCAAAAGGACGCTTCGGAGATTCGCTACCGCGTCATGCGCTATATCGCGCTGGTAAAAGCGGGAAAGCTGACGCCCGCCGTCGACATCCTGCACATTGCAGAGCAGTTAAGAAACGCTTGACGCAAACGGCCTCTGCTCGGCCGACCATACATACACAACGCGCCCGATGCCTCACGTTGAAGCATCGGGCACGTTGTATGGTTCGGTTGGTTGTTCTCCTGGCGGTGTCCAATTTGGACACCGTTCCGTCCCTCCCGGGAGCATGGCATCGATGTGCCGGAGCAGGGCTTGTTTTTCCTCCGGCGTGAGCTGTGCGAGCTTGCATAGTAGTGCTGGCGTGCTTATGTCCTCTTGCCGCATCATGGCCACCTCCATGTCTGTTATATCATACAAGTCACTAATATGCAAGATTTTGCTACGTTAGTCCCGATATTGGGACTAACGTTGTTTGCTATTGCAATTTGGTGTACAAATCTGCTATGCTACAGCCGAGGGCATCTGCAATCATGTCCAGCACATCGATAGTCGGATAATTTTGCCCGGTCTCGTACCGGGACAGGGTGCTCCGGCCAATGCCCGTCAATGCCTCGAGCTGCCGGAGCGTCAGGCACTGTCTGCGCCTGACCTCGCGGATTAAAATTTTGATAGCCATGCCAATAGTTTGCAGCGCAAGCCCCGAATTATCAACAAAAAATCGCCCGCAAAGCGTTCAACATGGGCATTATAGGGAAATACAAAATCCCGTCTCAAGCGCAGAGACGGGATGAAGTCAAGGAGGCTGAAAAACAACGTGCCAATAACGATTTGTAAAGACGAAAATGGCAGACCGTGCAAAAGAAACGGCTTGCAGAAGTATCGTGTGCGTGTGTCTTACACCGTCTATGCTGCTGATGGATCACCGACATACAAGGAATTGGAGCGCACAGCCTATGGCAAGCTCCAGGCGCAAGAGCTTGAGACCAAGCTCTTGGCACAGGCGGCGGATGCCACTAAGCGTAGTGCTGATGCTCCGGAAACGGTCGGCGATCTGGCAGAAGAATACCTCCGACGACTGCTGGCATCTAAAACGATCCGGGAATCCAGCCACGAAAAGAAAAGATCCATTCAGAATAATCATATTCTTCCGACGCTACGGAACGCGAAAATATCGAAATTGAATGCGCAGGTGCTTATGGAATGGCAGGACAACATGAACGCAAAAGAGATCGGCCTTGCAATGAAACGCAATGCCTACGCCGAGCTTCGGGCGCTGCTGAATTATGCCGTAAAGTGCGAGTATCTTCCGGCCAACCCGCTGAGCAAAATCGATAATTTTAAGGACGTAAATGTTTCGGAGCATCCGGAAGAAGCCATGCAGTTTTATACCTTTGCGCAATACCGTCAGTTTGATGATATTCTTGCCGCCAGTACGAAGCCTAAGGATCGTGCCTTGCGGGTATTTTTTGCCGTCCTGTTTTATACTGGTGCCCGAAAAGGTGAGGCGCAGGCGCTGAAATGGTCGGATTACGACGGAGAAACCGTCTGGATCAGGCGCAGCATCTCACAAAAAATCAAAGGCCGCAGAATAACGGAAACCCCGCCCAAGAATAAAAGCAGCTATCGGAAGGTATCTGTTCCGGTGCCCTTGAAGCGCATCCTTGCCGAGCACAAAGCGTTTCAACAAACTGATCCGGCGTGGTCAGATGACTGGCGTATTTGCGGCGGTCCGGATGTTATATCGGATACCACCGTGGACAACGCTTGCAAGAGCACGGCCAAAGCGGCCGGATTACCTATAATCCGTATCCACGATTTTCGGCATAGCCACGCAAGCCTGCTGATTAACGCAAACATCAATATCAAGGCCATCTCCGCGCGCCTCGGGCACGCGCGGGTCGAGCAAACGTGGAATCGATACGGTCACCTTTACCCCGAGCAGGATGATCGCATCCTGGATGTTCTGGACAAGCTGTAACGCATCTTCGCCCCCCGGAATGTCCCCCGAACGGAGCTAAAAAAAACGGAATGTAGAACAAAAGCGGGATTTTTAGGTTTGAGAAAATACAAGAAAGCAGAAAGAAACCTGCATTAATTACAAGAAATAATTCAATGCAAATATAATAGAATTCCCCTATACTCCACCAAAACACACAGGTACGAACTCTTTTGGTTTAGAAATGTGTTCGGCCTGACAAGAAAACTGCCGCAGAGGTAATTGTCCTCTGCGGCAGTTTTCTATTTGCCGGTGTAGCTCTCTGTCGGCAGGAGCTTGTAGGTTTTCAGCGTCTTTCCGCACCTGCGGCACTTATACCGGTAGATCGTGTCAATGTCGCCTGCGCTGGAACCGACAGTGAAATCGGAATCAACCACCACCCAACTGTGTGATTCACAGGGGCACAGGCGCTCCTCCAACTCCGATACCCGATACGACAGCCGCACAATCTCGGCTTTCAATTTCCTTCGCCCAAACATTATGCCTCCTTGTAGTTGTCTTTGAGATGCCGGTTTCTGCGACAGCAGGAGCAATTCTGTGGAACTTCCTGCCCGACACAGCCCGCGCAGTCTCCGATCTGTATCGCATCCCAGAACGCAAGCTGTGAATAGTCTGATCTCAACGCCAATTCTACGTTCAAAAGCAAGCTGTCTCGCGTCATAAAGTCGCGGGCATCGTGAGGCAGTTTCTTCCGCAAACTTGCGAAATAGCGCGCTGCCTGTTCAGCATTGATGTACAGCGGCATTTTGCCCCTCCTTGTAGTTGTCCTTGAGACACTGATTTCTTCGACAACAGGAACACTTCTGGTGCCGTGTATTCAGCCAGACGCAGCCGGTACAGTCGAGATCGGCGGTAGGGGCCGCTTCCTCAATCTCGAATTCTTCTGCCAGCCACTTAAACACATAATCGAGGCAATACGAGCCGAAACCAATGTGGTATTTTCGGTCCGTTGGATCGAAATACAAGATGTCGTAACACGGCTTTTCACTTGTGCCGCTGACGATAATTTTGGCGAAGTGCGTCTTTATCCGGTTCTTGTGATTGCAAGCACAAACACTCGCCGTTTCGTGATTCAAATTTTTAACCATTGTCGGCTCTCCTATTCCAGTCTTTGACTGCGCCCAGCTTCGTTGTCCACTTTGGCGCAGTCTGTGCAAAACATCTTCGGCACTGTGCGTAAAAGCGTGGATTGACGATCCCCGCGTAGTACACTGGGCGAATGATGATTTCATTCCCGCCGCAGAATGGGCAGGACCTTAAATCAACCATTGTCAGCCTCCTGCTCTCCGTCCGCGAACGGGTACACGTCCACTTGATCGCCGGGAGCCACGACAACGATGTCATGCTCGGCAGGGATGCCAAGCAGCCCGTAGGCCGCCCAGTTACAGCCGCTGCTGTCGCCCTTCTTCGGCGTGCCCTTGCCGGTGTACCGGCCCAGACACTCCTGATAGGCACAGCTCGGAGATTTTGCCCCGGCGTCCTTGAAGTCCTGCACGGACGCGACGTGACCGCACATAGGGCAGCGGAAACGCCACTTGAGCATATCAGGACCAAATCGACGTGTCGCCTCCGCCTTCCATTCCTCAACACTGTTGTATTTCATTT
>OIWU01000957.1_pt1 | contig 31746 bp, 26 predicted proteins | sample 1587711 | NCBI WGS metagenome assembly OIWU01 (sample SAMEA3888909, study PRJEB22519) | human gut metagenome | biome: human gut; feature: human-associated habitat; material: faeces | place: Denmark | collected 2010 | reverse complement strand
CCGCCGGCACTTGCACGCGAGTGTTTTCCGTAAAGCTGTTCATTTCCTATCATCAGTCTTGCCAACATACAAATTTAGCAAATTTTACCGACATTGAAGGCAAGTTAAGAAATACTTGAGAAGACTTCACCGAATCACAATTAATCGCCCGTAACGGCGGATGCAAATATCATTACAGCCATCACTTCACTTACAAAACGAAAGAAAACCATATCAAAGAAATGTTTTTGTTAATAAAAGCACGTCATAATGTTGCAGATTATCATAGAATAATTAAATTTGTAATCGGCGGGATGGAGATTGTGCCGGCGGAATGTCGTGAAAGACATTGACTTAGTAACATGAAAAAATAAGTTGCCCCAGATTAAGAGAAGATTTTCGAGGATAGATCTGTTTTCGAAGAAGAAGTGTAATGGACGTAAACAACTGATGAGAAAAAAGATATAGACAGAAAAGATTCCTTAAGATGATGCAGGTTAATTTTTGAAGGTTACATAAACAACATTTGAATTTTAAATTACTTATATCAACCTTTCGTGTTATGAAAAAACATCTTTTAGCCGCATTGAGCGTACTGGCGTTGGCGGCTGCAGGTTGCAAGGAGGAAACTAAGAACTATCCTCCGGCGACTGTCGAGATACAGAACATCGTGCCACAGGATGCTTCTGTGCAGTTCGAACTGGCACACACCAATGCGGTGTCTGTCGGATACCGTATTGAAGACGCGGATAATGTCGGGAAGAAAGAGTTCACTGTCATCGAGATATCTGGCCTCAAGACAATCGTGTACGAAGGCTTGACACAGGAAACAGATTATCAGATAACAGCAGTCGCTTACAATGAGAATGGTGATGTCTCCAAAGAAGACAAGAAGACATTCAGAACGGAAAGGACTCCGGCAGCACCGGCCAGCGCGGAAATCAAGATAAACGATATAACGTACAGTTCAGTAACATTCAAGATTACGGTTAAAGACGCCGTCTCATATTCTTTCGGCGTGTCCGCTGCAGGTTCCGAGCCTGAAATGATAGATGTCGTACCGGACAATCCGTCAATGAACTTCACCGTCAAGGATTTGACAGCGGAAACAGACTACAGGATATCAGTCATCGCATACAATGCGGATAACGTTGCGGCCGAGACAGTTGAAAAGGACTTCAGGACAGGCGTTTTCGTGCCTTTCGGCGAAATCACTTCAGTGGCGATCGCCCACGGAATCTTCATAAAGACCAATGTTGACACACAGAAATACCCGACATACTTCCTGCAGATTTTCGACCCGGAGCAGACTTATGTCAATGAAGAGTCCGTACAATTCAAGGTAGATTCCAAGAAGCAGTTTGTCTATTACCTGCAGACGGCAATCCTGAATCCTGATATCAGAAGGAATTCTTTCCAGGAATGGAACAAGACAAGGCTTTCAAGTAAGTCTGACAGGATTCTCCTCTACGCCGTTCCGGTGATCCAGAACGGAGCGAACTATATTTGCGACGACTACGGCACTATAGTGGAGCATGTACTTGAGATTCCTGAGAAAGACATCATCGGACAGTCTGATGCTGCCATTCTTCTGGGCGATCCGGACATAAATGAGGACATACTGACAGTCAAACTCACCAAGCAGGGAGAACCTGTGGCATACTACACCGGAGTAGCATTGAAATCAGAAGTCGATGCAGCAGGAGGAATTGCGACATATGCCCAGCAGGAACTGGATGCCAAGAAACTGGACTACAGCATCACATCCATAACGAACTTCAAGGAAGAACTGGAAGTTCGCGACCTTGCATTGAACACGGACTATGTGCTCTTCTCGTTTGCATACGACGTGAACGGCAAAATCGGCAGTGTCCAGTCCAAGGAGTTCAGCACAAGCAGCCAGTTCGAGTACAAGAATGACATTTCAGTGGACGTCGCACTCAAGGAGGTAGCCTTCACCTCTGCCGTTTTCACTGTCAAGAGAACAAACTTCAGGAACGGCAAGTACAACTTCGTCACAATGAAGGACTTCGCAGAAAAATACGACAGCAGCATTGACAATTACGTGATGCAGGAACTCATAGGACAACAGAGCAGCTATCCGATTTCACTCTACAGCGACAATGACATCAAGGGATCCAGGCTACAGTACAATACGGACTATATCCTGATTGTTCTTCCGGAGTCCGACCAGAAAGACGGATATGGAAAACCGGCAACAGTACGCTTCCACACAAAAGCATACGAGAAGACCAGCGACGTAACTCTATCATTGACAATCAATAAGGTGGAATCTTACTATGGCTCCTCCCGCGCAAGTGTCACGGTAACCCCGTCCGGGGACTGCGTCGGATATTACATGTATCTCATGGAAAAGTCAGTATTCGATGCGGTGACGAACTTGGGCGAGACCGTCTGCAAGATGCCGACCATCAAATACCGCAGCAGTTCCGAGGAACAGACATTCAACTCAGAATATTTCTTCAACCCGTCATATCTGGTACTCATTCCGGTAGATAAGGAAGGCAGATTCGGAGCCCCCGTACATTCAGAATTATTAAGTAATCCTTAAAAAATAACTTGGTAATCTTTGCTCGTCTTTTCGGTCTATATTCCTTTTCTCATCAGTCGTGTACGTCCAGTACACTCCTTCTTCGAAAAGAAATCTATCCTCGAAAATCCTTCTCAAATCTTTACCAACTTATTTTTTCATGCTTACTACAAGAAACAAAATAATATATGAAATCAATATTCAATCACTGGTACGCTGCACTGCCGGCTATTTTGCTGACGATAGCGTCCTGCTCAGACAACCACAAAAAAGACGACCCGAACAAAAAAGAGGAACCTGACGTGCCTGAGGTTCCAGTCCCGTCAGGACCAACTGTAGAAATCTCTGATGTGACAGCTGAGGCCAATACCGTTACCTTCACCATCACGCCGAAGGATGTCGCATTCTATTCATACTGCATCAAGTCAGAAGCCATGACTTCCGATCCGTCAGTATGCAATCCTGCCGAGAAGAAGACATTCAACTACAACAGGCTGGCTCCTGATACCGACTACATTCTGATTGCCCAAGGCTATAACGATGATGAAGTCGAAATCGCAAGGCAAGAAGTGCCGTTCAAGACCAAGGTTTCCGAAGAACCTACATTGGAGATACCTCATGGCGAGACACCTTTCATTGAATACGGAGGCAGAAAAGTCGAGGCAAAATCCGTAATCTATTACGAAGAGAATGACCTCCTTTGGCTGTTCGTTTCTCCTAAGGAAGGATTCGACAACCACATTGACCTCCTCTATGGAAACAGCGGTAAAAACGACTATATATCATTGAGTTTCACCCGTGACCAGCTTAACAAGAGCATCGACATGAAAAGCGCTTCCGAGCGTTATCTCCTGTTCAATTCAATATTGTCGGAACTGTATCCGAAGCCGGCAGTGCCGATGATCAGCATTGATTATCACCAGAATATAACCGCGGGTGCTTTCAATGTTACCAGAAATAAAGAAAAGATCGAAGGTTATATAGAGTTCACCGAAGCAGAGACAGGCAAGAAGTGCAGAATCTATGCGACCTGCATTTATGATGAAGAAGCCGCAACAAGGGTAACTTTCATGACAAAGGACGGCAAGAAAGAAGGCATCGGAAGCGGATTCTACAGACTTCCAGATGACACCCACAGCGAAGTATTCCTGTCACCTGGAGCAGCTCCTATGGGAGACCTCATCACCGAAGTGGACAAATACTATATAAGGATACGTTTCGCCGATGCTATCGCCAATGAAAAGAAGTTTGTCAATCTGGCTGACATCACCGGCGATTTCGAGTTCGAATATACAGATGCAGCCTCCGGAAAACATTTTTCGATAAGCAATGGCAAACTGAACGGAGCCACCGGAAAGGTGATAATTTACAAATATGCCCTCCAGGGAGATTACCGCATAGAGTACGACATCACAGCTGACGGAATCCATCTGGAAGGCTATGCGGACCATTCATTCAACTTCTATTCATACTACTCTTCGAACCAATACCAGGAGGGCAGTTATAAGCCGGTAGATATCAAGTCAGTTATCATTGACGAAAGCAATCCTGATTATTATCAAATCTGGCTGCTGCCGGCAGAAGGTGTGACGACTTCGGAAGAGGCCGCTGCTGTGAATGGTTCAGTCAAGGTCGTAGTATCGCCATTGTCACTGAATGCCAGAACACGTTACTTCCACGACGAAAAGTCTGCCGGAAGGGAAATGTCCATCACCTACAGAGGACAGGAGTTCAGCAACAGCGACACCAGCTACAAGGGATATGTACGCGGTGCCATGCTCGGAAAGAAGATTGCATTGGAATTCGGCGAGGAGAAGATAGGTCTGGAAGGCTACTATGCCGGCGAGTATGTAGAAATCAAATAGTTTTGAGCAACAGCTACAAGTTTCGAAAGTACGCAACTTGAGCACCTGCCACGTATGGCGGTTCCGGAAACGGAGCCGCCTTTTTGTCTATAGACGCCAGCAAACTGATACGGAAGAATGACCTAGTCCAACTCCGTTTCCCGCAGTCGCCAGACACGTGGCGTCAAACCGGTGTGCTGACGAAAATAACGCGTGAAAAACGAGGCATCACAAAAATTATAGTCCCAGGCAAGTTGTTTGAGAGACTTGTCCGTCCCCGAGAGTTCCTGCTTGAGTTTCAAGATGACATAATGGTCAACAAGAGTCTTGGCGCTGTGGCCGGTAATGCCTTTAGTAATGACATTCAGGTATTTGGACGAAATGTTCAGCTGCCCGGCATACCAGTTCACATCACGGTACCGCCTGAAATTCATCTCGATCAGTTTCATGAAAGAATTGAACAGGTCCCGTTTTCGTCTGGAGGAGGAAGACGGCTGGACCATATCTGGAAAACGCGAGATATAGTCATGAAAACCTATGAAAAATGCCTTGAGCTGGTAAAGGACCAGTTTGTCCAGACACTTGCACGTACTCTGTCGAAAATACAGTCCAAGCAGCATGAACATTGACTTTACAATATCAGAAACCACTTGAGAATCAGTACGGCATCTATCTTGGCGCAACTTTTCATAAATACTATGTTCGATATCCAGACTGGCCTCTCTAAGGATGTTCGGACTGAACACCAGCATATCGACAGTAAAATCAGAGGACTTGCCTGCGACCGATACGACATCGCCGGGGAAAATAGTAATGACCCCGCCATACGGCAGAGACCAGGCGTGATAATTCACATTGACAATCGCACTGCCGCAGCGACACAGTACAATCATGCCGTTTTCAGACAGCATGTCATCACTCCCCGGCCTGACAGAATCACGACCTGAAGCCGCATCATGACGGAACCCTTCCATTATATCAGAAACACCTTCAATCAGCGCAGCAGTCTTTTCTCCACCAATAACATTATCCATCTCATTCCTTTTTATACCGCAAATATCGGTAAAAATGTTTCAAATAGCCACAATATTTCCGATTTATCCCATTATTGTATCTATTTGTCCAATGCCTTTCTGACCAGACAGCGATACCTTTGCAGTCGAAAAACCAAAGAGAAATGACAATGAAAATGAGAACAATGGCGACAGAATCAGCTGTCGCAGTTTTTTTGTCAATGCTACTGACCGCAAGCCCGCAAGCACTTGCAGGCAGCATTGACAATAATCCTCAACGGCAGGAACCGGCAGGAGCGACATCCGACACACTGCGACTGACATTGACAGATGTATTTACAAGGATTGAAAATGAAAACCAGACCATGTCCATGCTCCGTACCGCACAGGAGGCCGCCGAAGAAGGAATAAAGTCTGCCAAAAACGCGAGATATCCGGAAATCAATGCCGAACTGAATGTCAGTTACATAGGCGACAGTTTCCTGACTGACAGAAACTTTTCGAACTATACAAAGGCCCCGTCACCCCATTTCGGAAACGGATTCACGCTCGAAGCGCAGCAGGTTGTCTATGCCGGAGGTGCTGTCAATGCTGCAGTAAAAATGGCAGAACATGAGGGGCACATGTCTGAAGCGGTAATCAGCAAAAGCCGTCAAGGCCTGCGGCTTATGGCCGCAGGAGAGTATCTGGACCTGTTCAGGACAGACAACAGCATAAAGGTCTATAAGGAAAATATAGCATTGACAACCAAACTGATAGAGGAAATCAATGCCAGAAGGGAGCAGGGACTTGCCCTGGCTGCAGACGTTACCAGATACGAACTCAGACTGGAGATGCTGAAGCTTGATCTGGTCCGCCTCCAGAACACGAGAGAAATCATGAATTACCGACTGGTCAATTCACTCGGTCCGCCGGAAGGGACTGTCATTTCATCGATACTTGGAGATGACGAAGATATGCGGGACAGGAGCCGTCAGAATTGGCAGGAAATTGCAGCAGATGCTTCGCCTGAAATGAAAGTTTCCGGAATCAAGGCCGACATGGCATTGACAAGACAGAAACTTGTGCGGAGCGAGAGGCTTCCGAAGATAGCCGTCGTGGCATACGAGAATTTCAACGGCCCGATTACTTTCGAGATTCCTCCCATTGACAAGAACCTCAACATCTGGTACGTCGGACTCGGAATCAGATACAATTTCAGTTCACTGTACAAGTCCGGACATAAATTGAAACAGGCCGCCATCGAGGTCAGACAGGCGGAACAAGCCAAAAATGTCACGGAAGAGAATCTCAGAAATGACGTACAGAAGGCCTATGCCGACTACATGCAGTCATACGTTGAGCTGGAAACCAGTGAAAAAAGCCTCCAGCTGGCAAATGAGAATTATGAGCGGATTCACGACAGGTATATGGAACAGCTCGTACTCGTGACCGATATGCTGGACGCGTTCAACATGAAGCTGGACGCAGAGCTCGGAGTCTCTGCCGCAAATGCCGAAATCCAGTATCGCCTCTGCTGCCTCAGATACGCGGCCGGAATCTTATAAGTCAATGATAATTAACATGTTAAAAAAAACATACAACCATGATCAGCAAGAAAACAATCAAAAGAATATACAATGTAGTGATAATCCTTCTGCTACTCTGCGGAATCGGATACGTTTGCTCACGCTTCATCCATCTGGGAAATGTGGAATATACAGATGACGCAAGAGTCGAGCGCCATATCTCCCCTGTCAATACAAGGATACAGGGATTCATCAGCGAAATCCGGTTCGAGGAGTATCAGCATGTCAGAAAAGGAGACACCCTAGTTGTCATTGACAATACTGAATATCTTTACATGCTCGCGCAGGCGCAGGCGGATCTTGCTCGCGCGACTTCGGGAAAATCGGCGGACGCGGCCAGCATAAGGACAACAGAGAGCAATGTGACCGTAGCTGAAGCCGGCATGGAAGAGGCAAAGGCCAACCTCAAGAATGCAAAGGACGATTATGAAAGGTATAAGGCTCTGCTTGCCAAGGATGCAGTAACCAGACAGCAGTACGATGCCGTGGAGACCAGATATAAGGCAGCACAGGCGCGATATGACCAGATCAGCCGCCAACGCAAGTCCACGGAACTCGTAGGACATGAACTGACCGGTCGTCTGGGACAGAGTGAGGCCAATGTCAATCTGGCCGAAGCTGCGCTCGAACTCGCCAAACTCCGTCTTTCATATACCATAATCACAGCACCTTGCGACGGATATGTGGGACGCAAAGATATCCACGTCGGGCAGTTGGTCCAGCCTGGACAGTTGCTGGTAAAAGTCGTGGATGACGCAAATGTCTGGATTATGGCTGATTACAGGGAGACTCAGCTCAAGAACATCTCCGTGGGCTCGGAAGTCAAGATTTCAGCAGATGCCCTGCCTGACACCGAGTTCACAGGACATGTGGAGTCCATCGCATCTGCTACTGGAACAGCATGGATGGGAGCGCCCGTCAATAATGCCACGGGTAATTTCGTAAAGGTCGAGCAGAGGGTTCCCGTAAGAATAAGGATTGACGGCAAACCTGAGGAACTTGCTGCTCTGAAGGCCGGACTCAATGTGGAAACTGAAGTGAAGTATTGATATGCCAATGCCTCCTATGGTGTTCTCGATGCCGATGTATCGGGAATTTGTTCCGAAAAGTGTCCGTCCGTGGATTTATGTGTTTTTCGCGATAGTATTCCAGCTCAGCGGCGGAATATATCTCGGGACACTGTCCAACATGATGGGAACCACATCCTTCATGCGTGAGGATGTACTGATGATAGGACTGTGCGGAGTCGTCGGCGTATGTATGCCGTTCCCGCTCCTGTTCAGATTAAAGTTCCGGTTCACCAACCGGCAGCTTCTTCTGGGTGCCGCACTGGGAATTGCCATGTGCAACCTGCTGTGCATGCATGTGCAAAGTATCCCCGTCCTCTGCGTCATCTCTTTCATAGCAGGATTCCTGAAGCTTTGCGGCACATTCGAGTGCATGTCCAACATCCAGCTTTGGATGGCTCCGGGGCGCGATTTTTCCATATTCTTTCCGCTCCTTTATATGATAGTCGTCGGCTGCATGAATATGTCGTCATGGGTAGCAAACCAATTGACATATCATTTGGGAAGCTGGATGATGATGCACTGGTTCATGATAGGACTGCTGCTCATTGTAGCATTGACAGTGTACGTCCTGACGAGGAATGTCCGCCTGATGCCGAAGGTACCTATGCTCAGTGTCGATTGGCTCGGCTGCGTGCTCTGGTCTTTGTTCCTGCTCGAAGGCATCTGGATTTTCACCTACGGCGAATATTACAACTGGTTCGACAGCAATGTTTTCCGCACTGTCTGCGTAGCATGGCCGGTAACATTGGCAATATGCATCGCGAGAATGCGGCATATCCGTCATCCTTTCATTGACCCGGCCGCTTTCAAGTACAGGAATCTTTATCCAGTGCTCGGCCTCTTCCTCGTGCTCGAAGTCATGTGCGCGACTCCGAAATCGCTCCAGAATGTGTTCACCTCCGCAGTGCTGGGCTACGGGGCCATGACAACAGCCCGCTTTTCGGTCTGCGAACTCGTCGGCACCCTGTTCGGTTGTTCGTTTGTCCTCTGGTGGATCAAGGTCGTAAAACTCAAGTACACGAGCCTGCTGTCCATAGGTTTCACGGCGATTCTCATCTATCAGCTTATAATGTATTTCGGGCTTTCGCCTCATGTCAATGTCGAAATGTTCTATCTTCCGACGATACTCCGTGCCTTCGGCTATGCAATATTCTTCGCTGCGCTTACTATATATCTGGAGGAAATCATGCCGTTCCAGCACTTTTTCATGGGGCTTACCATATGCGGATTCATCCGTAACGGACTTGTAGAAACGATAGCGTCCGCCGGATACGCACATGCCCTGAGATATTACACGGCAGAGTATTCCACCCATTATTTTTCATCGTCAATGCCGGCAGGTCTGGCCCCTGACATCACAGGATATGTAGCCAAAATGGATGCTCTGGCACCTCTGATGTCCAGTGTCAAGACCGTTTTCGGCTGGTCTTGTTTCATCGGAGCTGCCGTACTTCTGGTCTTCCTTCTCTATGGTGTGGAGCCGGTCCGCAGAACGCTGAAGAAGATGCCGTCCTGGAAGTCTGTGGGAATGACACTCAAGCGATCACTCGGCATCGCATAAGATATGCGACACATAACGTCAGTTCTGTAGCAGAATCTGAAAATGAGACAGGGCCGCGCAAAGGATCATTACCCTTTACGCGGCCCTGTCTCACTTATATGCTGCTACCTAAGTAAGCATTGTAAAAAACTTGGTAAATCAGGCAAACTATTTCAGATACGCATCACTTACGACCTTCTGGCTACGCGTGACTCTGACGGAGGCAAGATTCCGACGCACATATTATATTTCCACATATTCTCTGTATATTTGCCGACTGGAAAAAACAGAACAAAATAGACATATATGATAGTAATGAAATTCGGCGGAACATCCGTAGCTGACAGCACGGCGATTTCGCGCACCATAGAAATCATTCGGAAGAAACTGACAGAACGTCCGATAGTCGTGGTATCTGCATTGTCCAAAGTGACAGACTTGCTCTACAAGATTTCGGACAAGGCGCGGGAACGCGACAAGAGCGGAGCGTATGAGCTTATGGCTCAGCTGCGTACACGGCATCTGACATTGGCGGAAGAACTTATCAACACCGACAGTTGCAACGCTTCTGAGCAGGACTGCGCGTCAATGCTGGAGGATGCGAAGGGCAGGATTAATACCATCTGCGACCGTCTGGAGCATTTCGTCGATGCGGTATGCGAACTGGGCGAGCTGTCCGACCGCAGCAAGGCTGTAATCATCGGAAACGGCGAATATCTCTCGTCGAACGTCATCTGTCTCGCGATGAACGCCAGAGGAATTCGCACGCACCTGATGGACTCCAGAAGGATGATAATCACTGACAATGTCTTCCTGAAAGGAGAGCCGAGGACGAAATTGACCACAGAGAAGGTCAATGCTGAGGTCAATGCAGAATACGTTGACTGCGAGGCTGTCATCACCCAAGGATTCGTATCGGAGACAGAAGACGGAGAGCCTACCGTCCTGGGAAGAGGAGGCTCTGACTACACGGCATCATTGATAGGAATGGCGGTAGGAGCCACCAGAATCGAGATATGGACGGATGTGGACGGCGTGAAGACGGCTGATCCGAGAAAGGTGGAGGGCACAAGGAGCCTGGAGCGGATTTCGTTCGAGGAGGCCGCCGAGATGGCTCATTTCGGGGCGAAGGTGCTGCATCCGATGACCATAGAGCCGGCGGTCAGGAAGAATATCCCGATCTGTGTCCTGAACTCGATGAACCCTGACGGAAAGGGCACGGTAATTCTCCAGAACTCCAAGATAGACGACGGCGTGAAGTCTGTTTCCAGCAAGGAGAACATTCTGGTAATCAATATCTTCTCCACGAAAATGATCAATGCCGCCGGCTTCCTTATGAGCGTGTTTGAAATCTTCAGCAGGAACAATGTATCGGTAGACCTCATCAGTACTTCGGAGGCGAACATCTCCGTCACGGTGGACGCTTCCCAGGTCATCGACAAGGTCATCGAGGAACTGTCGTCATTCGCCGAGGTCTATGTGGACCGCGACAAGGCACAAGTCTCCGTCATCGGAAAGAATCTGGACAATGTCACAGGCATTCTAGAGAAGACTTTCGCCCCTCTTAGAGACTACAAGATATATATGATCTCCCAGGGAGCCTCGTACGTGAACATCAGCTTCATCGTGGACCGCTCGGCAATGGACACCGTGGTGTCGCTGCTTCACAAGAGCCTGTTCAGATAAGCTCGTCACATAGACATTATATCTGATGCGGAGTGCTGCTGCTGAAGCAGTTCCCGCATTTTTTTCATATACGGCTCAGTATGCTTGTAGAACAGCTGCAGCCCGGCGCAGAGGGAATTGAGTCCCTCCTCTCCCGTCTTTGTCTTGGAAAAACGGTGCTTAGGACATTCGCCGTTGCAGAGATGCACCCATTCGCAGCGGCGACATTGAGACGGAAGAGAATTGCGCTTGGCGATGCCGAATGACACAGCCTTGTCTGACTGCATCATTGTCCTGAGGCTCGACGAGGATACGTTGCCCAGCAGATATTCCGGGTACACGAAATGGTCGCACGCATAGACATCTCCATTGTGCTCGACCACTGCATTGGAGCCGCAAGTCTCGCAGAATGAGCACGTTCCCGGAGTCACTCCGCAATATGAAGCCAATGTGGCGTCGAACATCCCGACGAAATACCGCCCCACATCCGTCTTTACCCAGACATCGAATATATCGCAAAGGAATCTGCCGTAGCCAATGTCGCTCACTGACCAAGAGCCGAAGCCGTCTCCTCCATATTCGGGGGCGACGACCAACGTGCGGGCATTGTCCACCCTGCGACCTTTTGCATTGACCTGGTACCGAACTTTCTCGACGACGGGGAGGAACTGCATGAACTGGCTCCCGAGCGACTTGAGGAACTGGTAAATTTCGACGCCCCGCCCCTCCGAAGCCTTGGACACCGCCGTCAATGTGTTGAATTGCACGCCTCCGCGTATCAATGTCACCAGCCCACGCATCACTTTGTCGAATGACGGGATGCCGGTCTTGCTGCTTCGGTACGCGTCGTGGACATATTGCGGTCCGTCAATGGAGATGCCGACGAGGAAGCCGTTGGAGGCGAAGAGGTCCGCCCATTCAGGAGTCACGAGGGTACCGTTGGTCTGAAGCGTGTTATGGACGACCTTGCCATCGGCATATTTACGCTCCAGCGCAATGGCTTTCCGATAGAAGTCAATGCCTGCCAGCAGTGGCTCTCCGCCGTGCCAGTTGAACGTGACCTCGGGCACATCGCACGAGCCAATGTAGTCGCTGATGACTTTTTCGAGGAGTTCTTCCGACATTATCGGCTCTCTGCCGCCGTAAAGCGATGCCTTGTCCAGATAGTAGCAGTAGCGGCAATCCAGATTGCACAGGGAACCGGCGGGCTTGAGCATTATGTTGAAGGCTGCGGGTCCTGTCATCTTGACGGCATCCGCCAGCGTTATCGTTTTCTTGAATGAGTCTTCCATACCGCAAAGATAACCCTTTTCACGGATAATCGCCGTCACAATCCCCAAAACGCTTCCGCCTCTCCCCGCTTTGCGCATTACGCTAAATTAATTGGGCTAAAGTTGTTAGAGACAACAGAATAGCTAAGAAGCCAACAATTAGTTATGTGTATTTTCCGATATCAGGGCATCTTTATAATGTAGGATTTTACCAGCCTATATATATTCGCAACTTATACAGCAATTTCAAAAGATTCTATTTTGGGACTTTAAATCACAAGTAAAACGAAATTTTGAAATAAGAACCTGTTTTTTGAAAAAAAGCGTAACTTCGTAGCGAAAGTAAAACAACTTACGAATGAAAGGAAAAACGATTTTCGGACTTGCGGCGCTTCCTGTCGTCGCCGGAGCTTGCGCTAATGCAAAACAGGAACCTCAGAAGCCTAACATATTGCTAATCATAGCCGACGACCTCGGAATAGGAGACGTGAGCGCCTACGGATATGGAGCCATCCCTACTCCACACATCGACTCACTCGCTTCGGAAGGCGTACTTTTCAACAACGCTTACGCAACATCAGCGACATCGACTCCGAGCCGCTACGGAATCCTCACCGGAGAGTACCCGTGGCGAAACGCAAACGCAAGAATCCTTCCGGGAGACGCACCACTGCTGATTTCTCCGTCAATGCCGACCGTACCCAAGATGATGCAAGCCAATGGATACCAGACCGGTGCCATAGGGAAATGGCATCTCGGAATGGGTGACGGCAACCTTGACTGGAACAAGCATATCAGCCCTTGCGCAAATGACATAGGATTCGACTACTCTTGCCTTATCGCAGCGACTAACGACCGTGTACCTACAGTCTATGTAGAGAACGGAAACGTGCTCGGACTAGATCCAGACGACCCTATCGAGGTCAGCTACGAACACAACTTCCCTGGAGAGCCAGATGGAAAGAAGGATCTCGATATGATACGTATGATGTGGGACCATCATCATAACGAAGCCATTATCAACGGAATACCGCGCATCGGCTATATGCGTGGCGGAAAGAAGGCAATCTGGACAGACGAGGATATGGCTGACTACTTCGTGGACAAAGTGAAGAACTACATCGACACGAGAGACGAGAGCAAGCCTTTCTTCCTCTATTACGGTCTCCATCAGCCGCACGTTCCGCGCACTCCTAACCAGAGATTTGTAGGTGCGACGAACCTCGGGCCTCGCGGGGATGCAGTGGTAGAGGCGGACTGGTGCGTTGGCGAGGTTATCAATTACCTCAAGAAGAAAGGGATCCTGGACAATACTCTCGTAATCTTCACATCTGACAATGGTCCTGTCCTTCAGGACGGATATGTGGACCAGGCTTATGAGCACAGGAACGACCACGACGCATACGGAAAGCTCCGCGGCGGAAAATATAGCCTCTATGACGGCGGTGCCCACGTACCAATGCTCGTGTACTGGAAAGGACATACCCGCAATATGGTGTCCAACGAACTCGTGTCGCAGCTTGACTGCTATGCGTCACTGGCATCATTGATCGGTGCTGAGACACCTGACAGTCTCGACTCCCAGAACTATATGGATGCTTTCCTCGGCAAGGGAAAGGGCAGAGAGTCTCTCATCGTAGAGGCAAAGAGCCGTCTGGCAATGAGAAAGGGCGATTATATCATGATTCCTCCTTACTACGGACCGGCTTACAGAAAGACCAAGAAGGTGGACCTGGGCAATGTTCCTGACTATGTTCTGTTCGATGTGGTCAATGACCGCGGACAAGAGCATGACATCGCAGCCGAGAAGCCAGAGGTGCTCGAGGAGATGAAGAAGGAGTTCCACGATTTCGTAGGCAGCTACTACGACATCGACATCACCGAGAAGCTCAAGAATTATTAGTCAATAAGTTCAAATAGATAAGCAAGAGTCTGGTCAAAGTACGTTTTGAGCAGGCTCTTGTGGATCATATGATGGTCTTCCCATCGTCTCAGGTATAGCTTTGGCAAATCCAAGTCGTTCGAGATTCAGAGAATCAACGAAGGCATCAAACAAACGCACCGGGCAATCGCTCTCAACATAATCGTCCAAATACTCAGGAAAGAGCAAGGCTTCGTTTCGTTTGGCTTTCTCAATATATCTCATTTGCGTATCTTCTTAACTATTATAAAGTTACGAAAATAATCGCATATTTCAGGTCATTCTTCCGCAGACGCAGCTGCATCAGGTTAGATTCCGTAAATGTAATAAAAAAATCAAATATGCAAACAAAGCCGCGCGCAAGACTTGGAATCCTGCGCGCGGCTTTGTTACATATAATCTTCAAGTTCCGCAAGTGCGAAACACCGAATTATTTCAGATACGCATCGCTTACGACTTTCTGGCTGCGGGCGATGAAATCGCTCAGAGCCTTGCCCTTGAGAAGACCATTGGCAAGAAGAGCCAGGTCAGTAAGCTGCTGGAGAACCTCATTCTTGGAAGCGAACTCCTCGATTTCTGCCTTGTGGGCAGTATGAGCGGCTTCCTTGGCCTCACGTACAGCAGACTTGGCATCCTCGGCAGCCTTCTTCTGCTCATCAGTGGCATCCTTGGCCTCGCCTGCTTTGATTACTTCAGGATCAGCCTCTGCAACTACAGCCTGTGGCTTCACTTCAGCTTTCTCAGCCTCAAGAATCTTGGCAATAACAGGACTCTCGGCATTGACAGTGATATTGTAGGAAGCAGGCATGTTGCCGTAGAAATTCAGGCCACCGCCCATGGCACTCATCTCACGATAACGACGCATGAACTCATTCTGAGTAATGACGATCGGCTCGCCGGTCTCACCGAGATTGTCAGCCTGGACATAATATTCATACTCCTTAGGAAGGACTGCCTTAAACAAGTCAGAAATATCATTCTTCTCATTCTCAGAGAGTTCCAGCTTCTTTCTGTCCTCCTTAGGGATGAGATTGTCTATCGCATCAGAATCCACACGGCAGAACCTGCAATCTGTCAGTTTCTGCTCAAGGAGATTCACGAAGTGGGAATCGAGCTCGCAATCCATGAGGAGCACATCATAACCCTTGTTCTTTGCACCCTCGATGAAAGAGTACTGGGACTCCACATCGGTAGCATAAAGGTAAACCACCTTCTTGTCCTTGTCGGTCTGCTCTGCCTCGATAGCCTTCCTGTACTCATCGAAACTGAAATACTTGCCGTCAGTATTCTTCAGAAGAGCAAATTTCATAGCCCTCTCGCAGAACTTCTCGTCTGAAAGCATGCCATACTCGATAAAGAGTTTGAGGTTATCCCATTTCTCTTCGAGAGACTTCCTTTCAGTATTGAAAATCTCCTCAAGTCTGTCAGCGACCTTCTTGGTGATGTATCCTGAAATCTTCTTCACATTGGAATCACTCTGAAGGTAACTTCTGGAAACGTTCAGCGGAATATCCGGAGAATCGATCACACCATGAAGCAGTGTAAGGAAGTCAGGGACAATGTTATCCACATGGTCGGTCACGAACATCTGGTTGCAGTACAACTGGATCTTGTTCTTCTCGATAGCCATTCTCTCCTTAATCTTAGGGAAGTAGAGAATACCTGTCAAGTGGAACGGATAGTCCACATTCAGGTGGATGTAGAAAAGCGGATCCTCATAGGTAGGATACAGGGCCTTGTAGAAGTTCATGTAATCCTCTTCCTTCAGGTCAGCCGGCTTGCGTGTCCAGAGAGGCTCCACGCTGTTGATGACCTTGTCCTTGTCCGTATCGACATATTTTCCGTCCTTCCACTCCTGTTCCTTGCCGAACACGATTGGGAACGGCATGAACTTACAGTATTTGCTGAGGAGCTGTTCGATTTTTCCCTTGGAAGCGTACTCTGTAGAGTCCTCATCGAGATAAAGTGTGATGACAGTTCCCCTGTCAGTCTTGTCACACTCGCCCATCTCGTACTCAGGGCTGCCGTCACATGACCATTTGACAGCCTTTGCGCCATCCTTCCAGGAAAGGGTCTCGATGGTCACCTTCTTGGAGACCATGAATGCCGAATAGAATCCGAGACCGAAATGTCCTATGATATTACCGATCTGGTCCTTGTATTTCTCGAGGAACTCGCCTGCTGAAGAGAACGCAATCTGATTTATATATTTGTCCACCTCTTCCTCAGTCATACCGATACCGCGGTCAATGATTCTGAGTTCTTTCTTGTCTTCATCAAGTTCAATCTTCACGAAAAGGTCTCCCAGAACGCCCTTGAAATCGCCTGAAGAAGCAAGTGCCTTCATCTTTTCGGTAGCATCCACTGCATTGGCCACAAGTTCCCTGAGGAAAATCTCATGATCCGAATACAGGAACTGCTTGATCACCGGGAATATATTTTCCGTAGTGACACCTATTTTACCTTTCATCTCTGCCATAATATTTATGTTTTAGTTATTCAAAAAAAAATACCGCCCGGAATACCCGGACGGCAGTATAAAAGTCAAATAACGTTCCAATCAGATTGTCATGACATTTTGTCATAAGGACTGAGCCGGATGACCGTCTCTAGAACGACTTCACATATTGTATGGACCCGTCTTTAAGATACGTGGCCTCCATTGTGTCCAACACATTTCCCCGACAGCGGAACGACAATGAAAGTGCACCTGTGCACAAAGCTTCCTGATTACGGAAAGAACCCGGATATTTCCAGGACACAAGCATATCTTCAGTCCTGAATCCAAGAGTATAGTCAGATGCCTCGAACCTCTCCCCCTCAAATGAGATCTTCCACGGATGATGGACAGTTCCAGGTCCTACCTCCTCTGTCATCTCAGCAGTCAGTTCGAAATTGTACCGGTAGTTCTTATGGGCGTCACCGTCTGTCTTCGTCACTTTCCAGACATTGCCTTCCTGCCTGATATTGAAAGTTCTGTGCGATATCGACCAGAGGGTATCCCGACCTGAAATCATACATTCCAGCGGACCGGCCTTCACCCCATTGGTATCGACTATCACATATGTGCCACCGGTAAGAGGAACGTTCAATGTCTCCTTAAGGCGAAGGACATAATCCAGGGTAAAAATCGAATTCCTGGCAACTTCTTCCATGATGTCATCAGAATAATGCTCATAATACTGGCGGTTATATTCATATTGGCCCCAGAATCTGGTTTCGTCTTCATCGCATCTGGACATGCAGGATGACATCAGAATTCCTGCAAACAAAACAAATAGTATCTTCTTCATACTGAGTTATTTTAGAATTTATAACCGACTCCGAAATTGATTCCGTTGAAAACACTTCCGAATATCAATTCCGCCTTACCGTAAACCTTGCCTCCAAGCGTGTAAGATAAAGGTTTTATCTGATACTCGAATGCCACGTTCTGCGGACATCCCTCATAGAATCCGGCACCGAGTTCTACAGATCCTGACAATGTGGAAAGCCTGGTCATCAAATAGTAGAACCTGACTTCCGGCATCACATAGGCTGCAAAAGATTTCGTATATATAGGCTTCACTTTCTTCAGTCCATGATAGACATCACCGGATACGACAGAAAGAGACAGGTCCGCTCCGACGACGATACGACTTGCGACCCTGACCTCGAAAAGCACAGAATAAAGACCAGAATACCTCATATTGCGCACGGCATCCGAATACATGTCCGCAACCATGTGATTTTCAAAATTCTTGAACGAACCGTTGTCTTTGAAGAGAACGCAATGATGATTCAGTTCACCTGCGGCAGCATTGACAGAAACATCGAATTTGAACGGCCTTATGGGCCTGAATGCCAAGAGGTCCTGAGACATTGACAAAGAAACGGCTGCCACGATTGCGGCAGCCGATAAGAATTTTCTCATCTTCCCGCTCATAATATGTTGTTGGTTAAAATCCGAAACATAGATGCAGGAAACTTGAAAAATGTTGCATTCTTCCGCCAGTGCGGACTGAAATTATTTATACATAAACCTCTTGATACTCATCTTAGGAGTCTTCTCGAAAGGCTTGTCCACGACCTCAACCTTCTGGAGCTGGCTGTATGACGGCAGAGCCCTGTTCGATGCGATTCTGACACGCTCAGGAATATCTGCGACGGTCTCGGCATCAAGTCCGTTCTTGCGGATCGCATCCTGGTCGAGATAAATCAATGCTACAAGTTTCGAAGCACGGTCCACGACAACAGACTCCACAACATAATCCTGATTGTTCACCACAGCCTCGACTTCCTCAGGATAGATATTCTGTCCGTTGGCACTGAGAATCATGCTCTTGCTGCGGCCCTTGATGAAGATGTTTCCTTCCGCGTCAATGATACCGAGGTCACCGGTCTTGAGGTATCCGTCCTCAGTAAATGCCGCTGCAGTAGCCTCAGGAGCCTTATAGTAGCCAAGACAGATATTGTCACCCTTAGCCTGAATTTCACCCACAACGTGCTGGGGATCATCAGAATCAATGCGGACCGTCGCACAATCCACAGACTTGCCGCAGGAACCTGGGACATAACTGTCACACGGCTCGTAAGCAAGAAGCGGAGCGGCTTCAGTCATTCCGTACCCCACGGTATATGGAAGTCCGAGTTTCTTGAACCACTTCTCCACTTCAGGATTCAGCGGCGCACCGCCCATGATAATCATCTGGAGATTTCCGCCGAGGGCGCTGAGGAGTTTCTCGCGTATCTTCTTAAACAGCAACGACTTGATTCCCGGGATTCTGGTCAGGACCTTCATTACAGGCTTCTCGACGACAGGCTTGATGGCACTCTTGAACACTTTTTCCATGACAAGAGGCACAGTGATGAGAAGGTATGGCTTCACGTCACGCATCGCTGACAGAAGAAGGGTCGGCGAAGGAGTCTTGCCGAGGAAGGTGATGCTGGTTCCGTTGCAGAGCGGATAGAGGAACTCGTAAACAAGGCCGTACATGTGGGCCATCGGCAACATTGACACCATCGTAAATTTATCCGATGACGGAATATGGCGCTGGCCGAAGTCGATGGTCGCGCTCAATGCCTTATAGGTCAGCATGACACCCTTCGGAGAGCTGGTGGTTCCGGAGGTGTAATTGATTATATTCAGGTCATCCCAGTTGTCGGTATTGTAGGTAACGTTCTCCCCCGTGAACCCCATCGGATATTTCTGTGCAAACCTCTCGGATACGGAAGCAAACGACTCCCTTATCTTCTCATCCGCCACATAAAGAAGCGTAAAGTCATTGACACTTACGACAGCCTTCAGGCGCGGCATGGCCCTGATATCCAACTTTGCCCATATATCATTGTCAGTCATAAGGATAAGGCTCTCCGAATGATCTACAAGATGATTTACACTTTCAGGAGTGAAGTCTGAAAGAATCGGCACCACGACAGCCTCATAGGTATTGACCGACAGAAAAGAAACAGCCATTCTTGCAGTATTCTTGGCGCAGATGGCTATGCGGTCGCCCTTCTTCAGTCCACATGCCTCGAAAAAGATGTGGAAACGCTCAATCTGAGTTGCAAGCTGGCCATAGGTGAAAGACTCACCTCTATAGTTGCATACAGCAGGCTTTTCCCAATAAAGTCTTACAGCATTCTGAAGTCTCGCAAAATAATGTTCCATAGTATTAATATTTTGTGTATCGGGCGCAAATTTAACAACTTTCCGTTATATTTGTGCAGAGGCATGCCACATTTGTTCGGCATTGCCAAAGACTTTAATTTCATCCGGTTATGACGAGAAAACCAATTGTTGCATTGATTTACGATTTCGACGGGACGCTTTCTCCGGGAAACATGCAGGAGTTCGGATTCATCCAGGCCATCGGCAAGACGCCTGAGGAATTCTGGAAAATGAGTGACGGCATCGCGGCAGGACAGGATGCGAGCAATATCCTGGCCTACATGAAACTGATGGTAGATGAGGCCAAGAAGAATGATATCAAGCTGAAACGCAGCGAGTTCAAGAAATTCGGAAAGGATATCAAACTCTTCGAGGGCGTGACTTCGTGGTTCGACCTTGTCAATGAATACGGGAAGAGCCGAGGGGTGAGGATCGAGCATTACATCAATTCCTCCGGACTGAAAGAAATCATCGAAGGCTGCCCTATCGCCAAACAGTTCAAGCACATTTTCGCAAGCACATTCATCTACGACACCAAAGGCGAGGCAGAATGGCCGGGAATCGCTGTGGACTACACGGCCAAGACGCAGTTCATCTTCAAAATCAACAAGGGAATTTTCAGCGCGAGGGACACTAACCAGGTCAATGAAAGTATCGCGGAAGACAAGAAACGCATCCCTTTCACGCAGATGATATACGTGGGAGACGGAGAAACCGACGTCCCATGCATGAAAATCGTCAGCATGTTCGGCGGGCATTCGATAGCAGTCTATAACCCGGAAAATCCGGGAAAACAGGCAGTTGCTGAAAAACTTCTGAGACAGGGACGAGTGAATTTCATCACTCCGGCCAACTACAGCCACTACAGCAGGACGTTCAAGATAGTATGCGGCATCATTGACAAAATCAAGGCAGACTGGTCGCTGGGCCTCCTCCGCGGACAGCCGAAGAGCAAAACTGTAAAATAATTTTCATCAGACATGCAAGATTCGCGGGCAGACGCATTTATGTCGGTGAACAAAAATAAGTCATCATGAAAATTATGAATAACTTAACAAAAATCGCAATGGCGATTGCAGCGGCCGCCACAATGCAGTCCTGCCTTAAAGACGACGGAATTTCATACTCAGAACTCATCCCTAACGCAGTTGTCACCATCAAACCTGTAGCACAGAACGGTTATCCTTTCTACATGCAGCTTGACGACAGCACCGTGATTTATCCTTCAAACCTGAAGCAGTCACCTTTCGGAAACAAGGAAGTCCGCGCGTTCATAAATTATAAGAAGGAAAGCGAAGAGAAAGGAGCCCAGGTAGGTTTCATAAACTGGTCACGTGAACTCCTCACGAAGAATACCGTGGAGTCGCTCGGTTCCGACGAAAAGAACACCGCGAAATACGGCAATGACCCAGTGGCCCTTGTAAATGCATTCCCGACTGTATGCGAAGACGGTTATCTCACACTGAGATTCAGAACGTTATGGGGAGCGTACATCAACATCAAGCATGAGGTCAATCTGGTTACAGGCGTGGATCCGTCAGACCCTTACCTCGTGGAATTCAGGCATAACCGTTTCGCTGACGCTCCGGAGGTACAGTCCGACGCTTACGTGGCATTCAGGCTGAACACATTGCCGGACACCCAGGGCAAGACAGTGAAACTCAAGGTCAGATACAGAAACTGGAACGGCGAGACAAAGGTTGTCGAATTCGACTACAAGACCCGTCCTGGAGACGGAAAATAACACGGCATTCACAGCCGGATTTTTCAATACAACGGAATGCGATTGGCAGACATCAAAGCATATTCTGAAAAGAAACTCGCAGATGATATCCGGAAAGGCAACGAGACAGCGATGAAAAAGCTGTATGATACCTATTCCGGATATCTTCTCGCTTTGTGCTGCCGATACATTCCTGACAAGGAAACAGCCGAGGACATTCTTCAGGACAGTTTCATCAAGATTTTTTCTTCCTTTGACAAGTTTTCATGGAAGGGCCCCGGCTCGGTAAAAGCCTGGATCAGCAGGGTCACTGTCAATGAAGCTCTGCAATATCTCAGACGACAGAAAAAATGGAACTTCGTGGAACTTCCCGACAAACTGCCTGACAAGGCTGAAGAGACGGCTGAAGAAGAGCCCAACGTTTCGGAAATACCTAATGATGTCCTGATGAAGATGATTCAGGAACTTTCCGACGGTTACAGAACTATCTTCAACCTTTTCGTTTTCGAAGGCAAATCACACAAGGAAATCGCTGAAATGCTGGGCATTACAGAAAGCACATCGGCATCCCAATTCCACAGGGCGAGAAAAATTCTCGCAAAGAAAATCACAGAATACAAGAAACAAGAGTCAATATGAGACAAGATTGGACAGACAAGTTGCGAGAAAAGATGGACACCTACAGCGTGGAGCCGTCGGACAAGGTCTGGGCCGGCATCAGTACCAAGGCCGGATTGGCCGGACAGGGTTCCGCGACCGGAAAGTCCGCCATACCGATGTGGATATGGCGTTCAGCAGCCGCAGTTGCCGCCGTCATGACAGGGGCTCTGATTTTTGTAAAGGTCAATGACAATGAGGCCGACAACTATACCGCCTACAACGAGGCTGAGGCCCCTGAAATTGTCAATGACAGTCCGGAGATTCTTCCGGAATCTTCTACCGTCCAGACACTTACACTCTCAGAAAATCCTATAGAGAAAACACCGAAATTCAAGGCCGGGCCGACTGAAAAAGCCGAGCATCACAAGGCGGCATATGAATCCGCGCCAGTGATGGCAAGAGTCCGGCAAGCGGAAGAAACGGAGAGCATTGACAAAACAGATGATTCCGGCACTGAAGAGGTTGCTGCCGCAGGCATTGACATTGACACGAACACCGGCATTGACAATTCCGATGAAGCGATGAGTTGGGAGGAATATCTGAGATCGGAGCCGCAGGAGAAAAGGCGCGCGGACAGGCGTGGTTTAAGTATCGGACTCGGTGCGGCAGGGGCCGGGAGTTCGTCATCGATGGATAAATTCGAGCCGAGAGCAGTGATGGGTTCCAATCCGCTTGAAGGCGAGGCCGGAACTGTCGGCTGGGCTGATGACAGGATTCTCACAAGTGCAGGTACGATTGTATTCAACCAGCCGGAAGTCAATGATTCCTATACGCACAAGATGCCTGTAAAACTCGGATTGACAGCAAGATACGCATTTACCAACTTGCTCGGAATCGAAAGCGGATTGACCTATTCTCTTCTACAGTCGGACATTCAACGAGGTTCAGAATCGACTACCGGTGCATGGAGCAACAGCGATCAGACTCTTCATTATCTGGGAGTTCCGCTGAATCTGACGTTTAATTTTCTGAATTCCAAATACATAGATGTATATGCCTCAGCCGGCGGAATGATGGAGTTCGGGGTGAAAGGCAACATAAAGACGACCGACCACCTCCATAATTCGATGACTTCCACACACCAGAATGCGATCACTCCAAAAGGCCTGCTCTGGTCTGTCAATGCAACCGCTGGTGTCCAGGTCAATGTCCTGCCGTCTCTCGGTATATATGTCGAACCGGGCATGAGTCATCATTTCAAGAACGACAGGCAGCCACGGTCTTCCTACACTGACAAGCCGACCAATTTCGCACTTGGTTTCGGACTCAGATATACATTCAGGAAATAGTCCGGGCATCTGCCTTACAAGAGGGTCGGGCCAAGTCGCCAATCCCAAGTCACAATCATAAGTCACAATCATAAGTCACAATCATAAGTCACAATCATAAAAAACGCTCTTTCGTGTGTCATTGCACGAAAGAGCGTTTCGGTTCAGGTTTTCTATATGTTAAGCTCGCGTCAAACGACTGATTAGAACGCGATTGATACTCCGACACCTGCAACAATACTTGTGCGGTAGAAATCATCCTGTCCGGGAATCTGAAGATTCTTTATGTCAAGTTTCTCTGCAAGACCTGGAACTACAGGGGCAAGCTGTCCGAGTACAGGAGTAAGTTTAGCTGCGATGAGAGCGCCGTTTCCACCATAATCTGCCTGTTCCTTAGTGAAGTGCATGAAGAATGTCTTATAGACGCCAAGGTCGATATTGATTTTCTTGCTGACATGGAACTGAGCTCCGAGGCCGCCTGAAATCGAACTTGTAGAGTAGCTCATATCTGAGATATAACGTGCATCATTTCCGAAACCGAATGTGCTGCTGTTGGCTCCGATACTGAGGGTAACAAGTGGGCAGACGTCATATTCAAGACCTCCGAGAATTTCGAAAGAATTGTGTTTCAGATAGTTCTGCTTGTCATTGAGACCGGTCTCATTGTTATACTGCTTTGACTGCTTGTCGAAGTAGTAGTTTACACCGAGAGCTACGCGGAAGTTAGGCTTAACTGAATACTGACCTCCTACATTGATATTGCCCGGGATATCGGCAGCGATGGTCTTTTCGTCATCGAACTGTGAGATACCGGTAGTGTTAGCCTTGGTGTCATTCTTCAGACGGACCCTGGTATTGAACTCGTAACGTGCTGAGAAATTGAACTTTCCGGTCTTGTAGTCAACTGAGATAATCGGCGTGTATGCGATGTCTTTCTGATGTGCGTCGAGGTTTTTGTCGCTTACGAGGCCCCCTGCCATTGCGGTTGCCTGGTCAGCTGAGATCATCCCTCCGGAGAGCTGTGAAATGGCAGCGCCAAGGACATTGGCAGCAGGAAGCATCTGTCCGCCGTACTGGAGCTGGATATTCTTGAGGCTTCCCACGTAATAGTTGGAAATGTAATTCAGACGGACACCGGCAGAAACGCTCCAGTTCTTGCTGATCTTGTAACCAAGGTTAAGCTGCCCCGCGAAATTGTACTGCTCACCGGTAAGATTGATATCTGCATCATAACCGGTTATCATATTGGTTCCCACGAGATTGTTGATCAATGCAGGAATCATCGCAACAGGTGCTTCGAATGAGCCGAGTCCCTGGTCATACTTAGCCTTTCCTCCTCCGGAAACGACTCCGAAATGGAATGAACCGAACCAGTTGTTGTGCTTGTACACGAGATCGAGGTGCGGAAGAACCGGCACGAATGACTTTCCGGTGTATTTCTTATATCCTTTGCCGTCATTGTCAATGCCATATTTCAATGGCTCATAAGTCGAGGTGGTATATCTTCTCTGCACTGCAGACTGAACGTCGATTGCCAGATGCCAGCCATTTTCCATGAACGCAACACCCGCAGGGTTGAAATAAGCGCCCTGAACACCGATTACGGCATTCTGTGCAGGATTTCTCAAGAATGCAACATTCTGATTGGTATTGGTAACGAAGCCTCCTGCGAAAGCGGAGACAGATGCAGCCAAAAGTGCTGCTGTAACAATTAGTCTTTTATACATTTTGTCGCTTTTATTGGTAAAAACTTCGACAAAATTAGACCTAATCAACCAAAATATAAATTTTTTCGACCATTTGACATAAAGATAACGTTTTGGCAGACAGGAAATTTATCCTATCTGCCAAAACCCACAAAAAAACGCTTATGAAAAATATATAATGTCCAAGTCCGCAAAAGCGGAACACTGATTATTTTGATTTGATTTTTCCGTCCGCGGCCTGGTATGAAACCGAACCGCTTCCCGTAACAGTAATGTCAGGCTCCGCTCCGCATTTCATCTTGGCGGCATCGATGTCGCCTGAGCCGACTACCATGTACGTCGCCTTGCCGGTCTTACCGACCAGAGATATGTCGCCGCTTCCGGTAATGTATGCTTCGACGCTGTTTACATTGACATTATCGAAATCCATGTCACCGCTGCCTCTGACAGAGGCGGTCAGCACATCGGCATTGACCTTATCAAATTCGACATCGCCGCTGCCTCTTACGAGGGCATCCACCCTTCCGGTCTTGATTTCTTCGCAATCGAGTGAGCCAGAGCCGCTTATGTCAATGCTGAATTCCGAAGTGAGGATTTTTCCGAATTCGGCTGTACCGCTTCCGGTGATGGCAATGGTGACGAGATCATCCGGCATTGACAATTCCTTGCAAGTGAAGTCTCCACTTCCTTTCAGGTCCAGACTTCCCAAGACCGAGCCGTGCACGGTGACTTTTGCGTCCATGTTCCAGATTCTGCTGTATGATGCCGAATCTTTAACGCCGATGGTCAGTTCGCCATCGTTTTCTGTGACATCAATGTAAGGAAGAATATTGTCAGAAGCATTGACAGTCACGAAGTTCTTCCCATCCTGGAGGTACTCCACATCAATACCGTTACTTGCAGTAAGGCGATGACAGTTTCCAGTCTTGATTTCTTTGGAAGCCATGACTCCGCTGGCCTTTATGGTATAGTCATTGAAAAGTCTGACCATTTCGAGAGCCTTGTTCTTGTCAATGCGGACGATGCATGATTGTGTGCCGGTCACCAGCAGCGCGAGAGCCGCTATAAAACTGATATATTTCATAAAATCAATTATTTGGAATTATCGGGCTATTTCAATGTCATTGAAAATCTCGGGCCCGATACCGAGAAGTTCCATCTGGTGGCGGATTTTCGGGAAAATGTCATCCATAAACTCTTTACGCCTGATGCTCAATACTTTATCCCTGGCATCAGCGGAAATGAAATAACCCAATCCCCTCTTGTTGTATATTATTCCGTCGTTCGTGAGTTTTTCATACGATCTCATTATCGTATTGGGATTCACTCCCAGCTGGGCTCCATAGTCCCTGACTGACGGTATTCTTCCGTCCGGCTGGAGTGTTCCTTCCAGAATCTGGTCACATATTGCATCCAGAATCTGGAGGTAAATCGGCCTATTGCTATCAAACTCCATGATTATTAATGCTTTATGGTTTTCAATCTAAAATATACCGCTGTCGCGAATGCTGCAAAGACAAGGATATCCCAAATCGTCGCAATGATATTGAATGCAGGTATCGCCCAACTCAGGAAGTCCGGATTCGTGAGATATTGTTCAGCAATGCGTTCTGTCCAAAGTCCGAAACTGTCAATGTCAATCAATCCGAGGCTGATGACGATGCCGAAAAGAATGCTGAAGAACATCTGAAGGCCGACAATGATGAGCAGCGGATACAAGATCTTGTGCTTCTTGAAGAAAAGTGCTCCCAACAGGAAGAACAGGGCTGAGCCTGCAGAGTGAATCCACATTGAGAAAAGGCTAACGCTAACAGGGGCGTCGCTTGAGAACGGAAATGTAAGTATGGTGTTTACGCCGTCTCTTACACACTTGAACAGGCTGCCGCCGCAGCTGCCGTCTATGGCACAGATGATACCGTCCAATGAGAGATAGATGAGTCCGAATGTCAGTGGCACCACGAAGATGGTGTTCAGTAGCATTGACAAGAATTTTTCCAGTACCGATGCAGGTATCATCAGGAATGACGAGCCGGCCTTTTTATCGGTAATGTATCCGTAAACGCTTGCAGGATAGATGAGTACCATCACAACAGTGGTAATGACGGAGGCGACGATTCTGGTTGTCTCGCCCGGGGTATCCCACTGTCCGCTGAACAGGAGCGAATAAATGGCGATGAATGTATATAGAATCACCGGTACGGCTGACATCAGAAGCAGGGTCGGGCCGAATGACGCCACCCAGCGCTTCAAATCGTATCTGAAATATTTTCCGAAACGGTTGAATGAAAATGTATTGTTCATGATATTATGATTTAATATGTCTTACTTGTTAGACGCTACCGGAAACAGGCCTTTGATGAGTTCCTTGTTCTTATGGACGGCATTGAAGAGAGCCTCGATATTGACCTTACTCTCAAGACCTTCCGCATTCGGATAGACCTGGATGAAACCGCCCGGAAGTTGCTCGCTGTAAAGTGATTCCGGATGGATCTGGGTGCCGTAGTCGAAGTAAAGTTTCCGGGAAATTTCTTCAATGCTGGCGTTCATTAGCACGTCCTGTCTGTCCAGAATAATGATTGGGTCAATGATGTTCTCGAGGTCCCTGACCTGATGGGTGGAAATTATTATAGTCGAGTCTTCTGATGTGTATTTCATCAATGCGCTTCTGAACTGCGCCTTGGACGGGATGTCAAGTCCGTTGGTCGGCTCGTCGAGATAGAGAAACCTGCATCCGAGTGCCAATGCCAATGATATATAGGTCTTTTTCAACTGTCCAGTGGACATGGCGTTAAGTTTTTTCTGAGGGTCGTTCTCGAAGAGTTCCATAATCTCCAGAAAGCGCTCCTGGCTGTAGTCCGGCCAGAATTCTCCTGTCATCTTCGCATAATCGGCTGCCTTTATCGGCATGGTAAGCATCTCGTCTGCGAGGTAGAACTGCTTGGACAACAACTCAGGTTTTCTGCTGTATGGGTCAATGCCATCGACTGTTATGCTTCCTTCTGTCGTTTTTTTAAGTCCGCAAAGCAAGGTCAGCAAGGTTGTCTTTCCTACTCCGTTTTCTCCGAGGAGTCCATATATTTTTCCGGCCTCCAGGTTCATCGTGATGTTTTTCAGTACCGGAACTTTTCCGTAGCTGAAGCCTATATTCTCAATTTTTATCATAGTGTATGAGTTTATTAATACACTGCAAAGATACAACAGTTTTTTGAATATGCAATAAGTCGGGCCAAAATTTTCGTTAATTTCACTTATTCTCCGTAAATTTGCACACCAACTAATAACACAAATGCGCATCAAATATCTGATTTTGTCCATAATGCTTTCATTGTCAGCAACATGGAATGTGACAGCACAGGATGAAACCCTTCTGAACTTCGGCGTACTGACCAGGTTTGACTACCAGAGAGAGTACATTGATGGTTCTCCTCTTCGTGAGAACAGCGGTTTTAAAGGCAAGAATTTGAGTATATATTTCAATGGTGACCTGACTCCTCGCCTATCCTACTTCTACAGGCAGCGTCTGAACAGGGCGCACAAGGATGAGTCTTTTTTCGATGCAACTGATTTCCTTTATCTGACCTACAAGCCGACTGATCATTGGTATCTTTCCGCCGGCAAACAGACTGTTTCTATCGGAGGTTATGAGTATGACCTGGCCCCGATAGATTCTTATTTCGTTTCCGAGTTCAGCAATAACATTGACTGTTACCAGCTTGGTGCGAGTGTTTCGTTCCTTTTCAATGACAGGAATGATGAGCTTGTGTTCCAGTTCTGCCAGAGTCCCTTCAGGAATATTGCCGAAAAGGAGGACACGTATTCGTATAATCTGCTATGGAGCGGGGCTTACAAATGGTTCAAGCCTCTATGGTCAGTGAATTTTGTCGAATATAATCAAGGAAAGTTCATGAATTACATTGCCTTGGGTAACATGTTCAGTTTCGGTGACGCGTCGTTTTTCGTCGATGTGATGAACAGGTCAATGCTTAGAGATCCTTCTTTATTTCTCGATTTCACAGTGGTCGGGAAATTCATGTATGACATCTGCGACCATGTCAGCGTATTCGCAAAGGCCAGTAATGACCACAACAAGATTAATTCGAGTGGTGATCCGTCTGTTATGCCAGGCACTTCCATTACTCGTGCCGGAGGCGGTTTCGAGTTCTTTCCGCTGAAGCAGAACAAGGATTTACGTATCCATGCGGTTTTCTGCAAGACGTTCGGTTCCAACGGCAATCCAGATGGTGCTCTTGTCGATAAGCAGACTTACGCGAATATCGGTTTGTCCTGGAGAATGAATCTTCTGTCGTTCAAGAAGAAGCAGAAGGTATGAGTGATTGCGGCAAAACGGTGTAAAATAGGGGCAATTTTTAAACAGAATGTATCAAAATGACAAAATGGTGTAAAATCAGGCCGATATTTACACCGTTTTGTCAGTATGGGCTGGTTCCCATCCGGAGTCTGCGGACGGGAACGCACCATTGGGCAATAATGCATGGACAGGCGCAGATGAATTTCCGGAAACCAATCAAGGAGAGCCATGATTTTCGACCCTCTTGGCAGGCGCGATTAGGAAGACATCCGTGGTAAGATACTGAAGATGAAGTCGTTGCGAGATTAAAGCCAAGACAAGAAGCTGCCAAGACCACCTTTCATTGGCACCTCTTGGTAAGAGACTTGTTACCTAATCAATTAAGATACAAACAATTACGGATGCACTAACCTGTCAAGAGTGTCGAAAATCACACTGGAAAGCAAAAGTACTGAACCGCTGGCAGCACGCCAATACGTAACTCTGTAGACGACTACGAAAATCACACAGAGAGAAAAGACGATGCGGAAACAGACAACAAAACAAGGACACTCTCAAACATAGTTCTGTCACATGGACAGGACAGAGTGAAACACGGATGGCCATATAGCGTGGACAGGTGTAAAATTTCAACCTTTTTGGCAGGCGTGATTCCGGACACATTCGCGGTAAGACACTGAAATTGAGCGCATTGCAAGACTTGAGCCGCGACAGAAATCTGCCAAGCCCCCCTTTCAATGATACCTCTTGGCAAGAGACTAATCACCTAATCAATTAAGATACAAACAATTACGGATGCATTTACCTGTCAAGAGGGTCGAAATTCACACTGGAAATCAAAAGTACGGAACCGCTGGCAGCGCATCAATACGTAACTCCGGAGACACCCACGAAAATGACAAAGCGAGAAAAAACGGCAAAACAAGGATAAACTCAAACATAGTTCTGCCACAGGGACAGGACAGAGAGAAACACGCATGGCCATATAGCGTGGACAGGTGCAAAATTTCGACCTTCTTGGCAGGCGCGATTAGGAACACATTCGTGGTAAGATACTGAAGATTAGGGCGTTGCGAGATTAAAGCCGCGACAGGAATCTGCCAAGACCCCCGTTCGAAACGACCTCTTGGCAAGAGACTTATTACTTAATAAATTAAGATACAGACAATTACGGATGCATTTACCTGTCAAGAGGGTCGAAAATCTCACGGTAAAATAGACGACGCGGACGGGAACGCACCACTGGGGCGATAATGCATGGACAGGCGCAGATGGATTTCCGGAAACCAATCAAGGAGAGCCATGATTTTCGACCCTCTTATCAGGAGTGATTAGGAACACATTCGCGGTAAGACACTAAAGATGAGGGCGTTGCGAGATTAAAGCCACGATAGAAATCTGCCAAGACCACCTTTCGAAACGACCTCTTGGCAAGAGACTGATTACCTAATCAATTAAGATACAGACAATTACGGCCACATCGACCTGTCAAGAGGGTCGAAACTGAGACGGTCATCACACACGTGGACATAGGGCAGGGACAACGGCAAAACCAGGACACACTCAACAATAGACAATAGTACGTGTGCGATTGTTGTCCGGAGTGTCGTAAACATACAGGATTGTTGTCAATGCCGCCTGTGTTCCCATCCGGCCAGATCCCGCCCGGGGCCTGCGGACAGGTACGCCCCGTCGGGGCTACCCTTCCCACCGCTGCGCGGCGGGCACCTTCTCGTGAAGCCGCGGACGGCTACACCTGTCCTCCGGCCCCGGACGGCAGTCCCACAGGGAAACACGTCATTCCCGGACCGGGGTCCTGCCACAGGGACAGGCAGCAGCGACACCTGCGTGGACAGGTGCAGAAGTTGGACCTTCCTGGAGGGAGCGACGCTGGCATTCCTGACCTGATTTTTGCCACTGGGTAACGCCGCAGGCACACACGCATGGACATAGGGCGTGGGCAACCGATGTGCTCCCGCGCACACCCATAAACACGAAAAAGAGTCTC
>OIWU01000952.1_pt1 | contig 31880 bp, 45 predicted proteins | sample 1587711 | NCBI WGS metagenome assembly OIWU01 (sample SAMEA3888909, study PRJEB22519) | human gut metagenome | biome: human gut; feature: human-associated habitat; material: faeces | place: Denmark | collected 2010 | reverse complement strand
CAGAGGCTCCCCTCGGTAGGGGAGCTGTCGAGCGATAGCGAGACTGAGAGGTTTAATACGTATGCTCGCACACCTCGTGTATTTTATCCCGCAGGGCCACAAAGTCGCCGAAAGCCTCCGGCTTGTTCTGGGGCTGACGGAGCAGGGCGGCGGGGTGGAACGTCCCCATGAAGAGGATGCCGTTCTTCTCAATAAAGGTGCCGTGCTCCTTCGTCACCGAAAAGTCGGCGCGTATCATCCGCTGGGCGGCGATGCGGCCCAGGCAGACGACGATTTTAGGCCGCAGCAGACGGAACTGCTCTCGCAGCCAGGGCATACAGGCTTCGCTCTCGGCGGGCAGGGGGTCGCGGTTCTGGGGCGGGCGGCACTTGACGATGTTGGCGATATAGCAGTTGGAGGCACGGTCGAGGTCGATGGCGAAGAGGTATTTGTCCAGCAGCTGGCCGCTGCGTCCCACGAAGGGCAGGCCCTGCTCGTCCTCGCTCTGGCCGGGGCCTTCGCCCACGAAGAGCACCTCGGCATTCTCCACGCCCTGCCCGAACACCACGTTGTGCCGGGTGGTGTGCAGCGGACAGCGCTGACAGGCGAGACAGTCGTTTTTCAGTGTTTCCCAATCCATAAGCTCAGTATCCTCTCACAAACTAAATGACATTTTCTTAACAAATCATCGCACGATTTCTTCCTTAAAATATACCACAAAATTCAAGATTTGTCTTGAAGTTTTCTGACTCTGTGCTAGAATAAAAAAGAAGGGCATATCTGTGATGCCCGGGAATAATTGCAAAGTAATTTCGGAGGTAATCAACAATGGCTGATATGTTTGCACCCCTGGTAGCCCAGCTGAAGGCAAACCCCAAGACGATCGTTTTTACCGAGGGCAATGACCCCCGCATCCTGGAGGCCGCAAGCAAGCTGCTGGCTGAGGGCGTGTTGAAAGTTGTTATGGTCGGCAACGAGGCAGAGTGCAAGGCTGCTGCCGCTGCTGGCAATTTTGATATTTCCGCTGCTGAGATCATCGACCCTGAGAACTACGCCGGCTTCGATGAGATGGTCAACACCATGGTCGAGCTGCGCAAGGGCAAGCAGACCGCAGAGGAGTGCACTGCTCTGCTGAAGAAGTCCAACTACTTCGGCACCATGCTGGTCAAGATGGGCAAGGCTGACTGCCTGCTGGGCGGCGCTACCTACTCCACTGCCGACACCATCCGTCCCGCTCTGCAGCTGGTCAAGACCAAGAAGGGCGCTCATCTGGTGAGCTCCTGCTTCATTCTGGACCGTGACTGCGGCGAAGAGGGCCTGAAGCGCATCGCTATGGGCGACTGCGCCGTCAACATCGACTACACCGATACCGTCGATAAGGCTACCGGCGAGGTCAAGGTCGCTGCTTCTGCCAAGCTGGCTGAGGTGGCTGTCGAGACCGCTAAGACCGCTAAGCTGTTCGGCATCGACCCGAAGGTCGCTGTCCTGAGCTTCTCCACCAAGGGCTCCGGCAAGGGCGGCACCGTCGCTCTGAGCCACGACGCTACCATCAAGGCTCAGGAGATGGACCCCGAGCTGGCTGTGGACGGCGAGCTGCAGTTTGACGCTGCCGTTGCTCCCGAAGTCGCACAGGTCAAGTGCAAGGGCAGCAAGGTCGCCGGTCAGGCCAACACCTTCATCTTCCCCTGCATCGAGGCCGGCAACATCGGCTACAAGATCGCACAGCGTCTGGGCGGCTACGCTGCCTACGGCCCCATCCTGCAGGGCCTGAACGCTCCCATCAACGACCTGTCCCGTGGCTGCAACGCCGACGAGGTCTACAAGATGAGCCTCATCACCGCCTGCCAGTCCTGAGCTGACACCCGGCTGAACTGAAAAGCTGAAAAGAGCCGCTGCCGCATTTTGCGGGCAGCGGCTCTTTTGGTTGTACTTCGACTGCGGTTTATGGTATGATAAGCATAAGAAGCCCCGGCAGAGAAGGAGAACATTCGAACGTGAAAATAAAAGCTTTGGCCTTTGTCCTCATGGTGGTGCTGCTTTTGTGCGGCTGTGGGCAGAAGAGCGAAACGGCGGCTGCGACCCCGGCTCAGGCGGCAACACCATCCGGGGCCGGATACGGCATAAAGTCTTTCAGGACTGCTCCGGCGTGGAGAATAACAATGTAGAAGTGCGGAGATTCTCGATTCTGGGATGAACCGCTCATAAAAAGGAGGTTTTATCATGCGAAGAAAATTTATTGCGGCGGCCACATCGGGCGTTCTGGCCCTGACGGTCATGGCAGCTCTGCCCACCCATGCGGAGGCGGTGAGCATCTGGCTTGACCTTACCCCGGGGACGGAAAGCGTCGAGACGTTCCAGTACAAGGACTATGCAGACCGCTATTCGGACGCCTACGAGCTCTATGGCTATGACGCTGAGGCGCTGTTCAACCACTATGAGACGGTCGGCAAGGCCGAGAACCGGGTAGGACGCTTCAAGAAGACGCCGGAAGAAGATGACCGACATCCCTATGTGTGGGACGCCGATGAGCCGCTGGACCCGCTGCCGCCTTTGGACTTTCACGCGCAGCCGGATTGGTTCGATGCCCGTACTCTCCCGGAGAACCTGTCCAACGTCCGTATCATAAAAGAATATGAGCAGCTGGAAGCCTTTATAGAGAAAGACGAATGGATCGGAGACCCCGTTCTGGTGCGGAAGGAAGAGCTCCTGAATGAGATGAGCAGCCGCGTCCGGAACTATAGAGGCCGGCGCGGCGGAGCTGACTATCTCCGCGCCATCAGTCAGGACATCGACGTGTTGCTTGATTTCATGGGATAAGGATGCTATAAGATGAAAAGGGAAGAGCCTCACTGCAAAGCGGTGAGGCTCTTCCCTTTGGTGGAGCACAGAGGGTTCGTCTGGCTCACGTGTGGTGGAGCGACAGACCCCAGAAACGAACTCTGCGGCATCCGCCTCAACATCAGCCAAAAGGCCCTCCGTGACCTCTACCGGCCTGTCACTTGAGTTGAATATCACAGTGAGCCGCCCATCATCATACAGATAAACAGCATTGACCATGACGGCAATTATAGCCCGCCGGTAGGTTATATCATTGATGTCACCATCCCGGAGCTTGGTGAGGAAAAAGGCAATCTCAGGCTCTTTTAGGTCCAGGCACTTTGCTTTCTCCATAAGTATTTGACGGTCAATTCCCTCTATGCCACTTTCTAATTTTGCTATCTCATTGAGCAAAGTTTCTGTGGCTTTTCCATACTTGAGGGCATCCACCAAATTAGCTTTTTGCTTTTCGATGTCACGGCGCTGGCGCTCCAAGCGTCTATATTCACTGCTCTCTTTCTCTCGCTCACAAAGAGCTGCAACCGCTTTTGAAATCTTACTGATATTCTCATCGGTGAGCTGTGCACGGGCCAGAGCGATGACACGATCTTCAATATATTCCTTTTGCACATTTTTCTTGCTACACAACTTTTTCTTTCTGCCGTTGCAGGTGTAATAGTTGTGTATCGTCCCGGTCTTTGATGTCCCGCTTATGCCGGTCATCATTTCCCTGCAATGCCCACAAAACAGCTTTGTTGTCAGCAGATATTCCTCTTTGGCTCTCGCTCTGGCGGGAGCCTTTTTGTTTTTCTCCATCATTTCTGCCACCCTGTTGAATAACTCATCAGAAACTATCCGAGGGATGCCTCCGGGCGTTTCTGTCCCCTTGTATGTGTAAATGCCAATATAGCGCTTGTTTGTGAGCATCTTACGCAGGGAGTTTTTGTTGAAATCAGCGCCGGTGGAGGTCTTTATATTCTGCTGGTTGAGCTCCGTGATAATCTGCGCCACTGTCATGCCAGAGGCGTACATCTCAAATATCTTGACAACCGTAGGAGCTGTGTTCTCATCTATCTGGTAGTGTTTCGTTTCATCAACCTTGTACCCAAGGGCCGGACGGCCACCTGTTGCCAAGCACTTTGACCCACTCATATCCATTCCACGGCGTATCTTCTGCGAAAGGTCCGCACTAAAATATTCTGCAAAGCCCTCAAGAATAGCCTCGTGTAGCACACCGGCGGGGTCATTAGAAATGTTTTCACGAACGGATACCACACGGACACCGTTCCTTTTGAGCTTCTTTTTATTGATTGCACTGTCATAGCGATTGCGGCTAAACCGGTCAAGCTGATAGACTAACACAATTTCAAAAGTGTGTTTCTCGCTATCAACAATCATCCTTTGAAAGTCAGGCCTGGCATCCGTCCTGGCGCTGAAAGCTCTATCAATATATTCTCCAATGACATTATAGCCCTCCCGTTCCGCAAAATTATAGCAAGCCGCAAGCTGCCCCTCAATAGACTGCTCCGTTTGAGAGTGGCTGCTAAACCGTGCATAGATAACAGCGGGTATCATGTAGGGCTCATCTCACTTTCACAATGAAAACTCAGCGTCCAGGCGCTTTTGAATATATTCCTCTTTCTTAGCATCGGCATCCTCAAGCACCTGGTGGATGATATTTGTCAGCTTAGAATACTCAATTTCTATTCTCAGGTCCGGGTCATCCGGGTCCTCAATTCTGGAAATATAGTAGATGTCCTTGTCAGCGTCACCAGAGGTGCAGCTTGCGTGAGCAATGCTCAGGCCAGCGGTATTAAGTGTGTCGCAGATCAGCTCATACTCATCCTCTGGCTCATTCACGCTCACAAGCGCGTCTACAGATACATCCAAGGCGTTTGCAATAGCCTTCAAAACATCAATATCTGGGCGGCGTTTCCCAAGCTCATACTGCTGGACAGTACCAGTTGCCAGCCCCAGGATAGCCGCAAGCTCTTTTTGTGTCATCTTTTTCTGTTTTCTGGCGGCTGCAATTCTTGGACCTAAAACCACATAAATCACCTCATTTTAGAGTGTAGCACGCTTTTCACCATTTGGCAATCAAAAAGAATGTGAAAATCCTCTTGACACATTCAATATGACTATGATAGTATATGAACACAGTCATATTGAATGTGTTTCTTTTGCGGAGGTGAGCGAATTGAAAGCCAACAAGGAAAAAATGGAGCTGGCATTGGCCAGAGCGTGCATGAATACGGCTGATTTGGTTTGCATGACTGCGATGCCGGAGCCGACTGTTAAAAAAGTCTTGAGTGGGCGCAATGTGAGGCCGGTTACGCTGGGGCGAATTGCCAAGGCCCTGGGCATTGACCCCGCAGAGCTTATTAGCACAGAGGGGGCATAACTCATGCAGCCGATGGTCACCCTGTCCGGCGATCAAGCGACGGCTCTGGCGGCAGTGTTCTTTCCCGTTATTCGGGAATATATTGACGCTCACCGTGAAGAATATGAGCTTTTTCTGAAAGAATGGGAAAAAGCCCATCAGGAGGTGAGCATTCAATGAAAATAGATGTCAACCGTCTGGAGCTTGCTATGCGTTATCGTGGACTAAGCAATAAAGAGGCCGCCAGTGCGGCGGGCATCCAAGCAACTTTACTCTCCAGAATAAAAGCACGGGGCTCATGCAGCCCAGCAACAGGCCGCAAGCTGGCCCAGGCCCTTGGCTCAAACATCATCATCCATCCGGGCTTTGAGCCATCCGCAGACGCAGAGGCAGTCTGGCATGAATATCTCAGCCAGATTAAGAGCTTGCAACTGCCGCCTGAGGACGATGTGCAGCCGCTTGAGCTTAGGATTTATGCCTTTGTGCAGGCCAGAATACTCCCGCACTGGGAGCGCTTGAGCATTTACCAGCGGCGGGTGTTCTGGCTGGCCAAAGAGAGCTTTGATGCCAGCTATGCGGTCGAGCGGGTCAAAGTCTGTCCGGCAGAAATATGGTGTGAACTTCTCCAGCGTGATCTGGATGAAATGAGCAACAAAGATGCCACCCATATCAACAACATCATCGTCACTGTTCCTGGCTGGAGCAGAGCGGGTAAGCCTATGCGTTTTGGCCCCTATGGGGTGCAGCGTGGATGCATCAAGTGTAACAATCCGGCGGAAAACAGATAATTATTGTTACGCTTTATTATATGTTTGCTTTTCTGAAACCTGAGATTGTTACACTTCATTCCTAAAATGTTCCGGGCGGGCTCAAGCGGAACATGTTACACTCAAATCCAAATGTTCCGGCTTGAATGTTCCGGCCAAACCCATTGAAAAACAAGGCTTTTTGAGCAAAAGGATAATTGTTACACTAGAAATTTCTATGTATGTCAAAACAGAGAAATTAGATAATTTAGATAAGAAAGTGTAACAGTTACAAAATTATCTAAATTATCTAATCACCAAGTATAGAGTTATCAAGGAAAACATGTAGACAAGCCCCTAAATGTTCCGGCGGGAGGTGACTTTCAAATGACCGAACAGGAGAGATCGCGGGCGCTGCTTGACCAACTGTTTTGGATGCCAAAGCATATACGCTGTGGGCTGACCACCACTTTTCTGCGGGACTACGCCATGCGGCACAATCTTCCGAGTGATGCCTTGGAAAAAGAGGCAATGCGCCGAGTTATGTATGGCCAGTATAAAGTATTCCACCGCTTTGGTAAGCAAACGGTTTTTAAGCTAAACGGCCACCGTCTTGGTAGGACAACAAAGGAAAAACGAAAGCGGGACCTCTGAGCTGCTGCAAACACCCCAGAGGACCCGCAGTGCTCCCAAGTGCTGCAAACGCTTGAGAGACAGTGCACAAATACCACAACCGCTAAATTATAGCACCTATGCGCTCCTATCGTACCATACAGAGCGCCGTGGTGCAAGAGGAGGATTTTTTAATGATCTATATGACATGGCATGACCTGGACCGGCTTAATGTTCTGCGCCAAGATATAAAGTTAGAAATATCAGCGCTCAAAAACCTCCATGGTAAGTGTGGCAGGCCTAAAAGCACGCTGCCAGCCATCCGAGAGGATTTAGAACTCAAGAAAGCACTTTATGATGGTGAACTGGCGAGGGCCAAGCAATACCTTTCGGAGATTGATGATGACCTTATTCGTGCCATCCTCACAGAGCATTTTGTGAATGGCCTCCCTTGGTGGAAAGTCGCTTGGATTGTTCCCGGCAATTTCAGCCGCAGCAATGTCCAACGAAAAGCACAAAACTATGTTTATGGGCGGTGTCAGCTCTGGGTGGTGCCCCGAAAGGAAAAGGTGGCTTATGACGCTTGAGGAGAGGCTCATTCGCGATGAGGCCGTTGAGGCGTGTGCATTGAGGATAAAAAAGGGAGAAACTGATCTTATTCCTGAGCTCTGGGACTTAGTTAGTAAATCTGCCAGACGCAAAGCATTTGTTCATTTACGAAAAAACCGAGAAAAAGGCTATTATGCGGGAGGGCTTGAGTTTGATGATTTATTCCAAGAATGTTTTCTCTGTATGTTAAACGCTCTTAAGTCCTATTCCGATGAGAACTGTACGGAAAACCGGGGCTTTGCAGCATATCTGAATGCATCTATGGAATACCACTGCATGAATCTCATACTCAAACGGCCAGGGGCTCCAAAATATGGCACAAGAAACCTCTTGGACCAATCTATCAGTTTAGATGCTCCTTTAGGCCCTGATAAAGACGATTTTTGCCTTGCTGATATTATCCCCGCACCAGATTCCATGTATGCGATAGAGCAGAGAATATGGCTTGATGAACTGAGGGAGGCCTTGGAGACAGCGCTGGCAAATATCAAGACAGAGCAAGCTGCCGCACTTCGGCGTAGATACGCAAGCAGCGCCCCGCCCCTTACTCCAGAAGAAAAGCGACTTGCAGATCGTGGACTTGCAAATTTGCGGAGTAATTCTGCCACCCGCAGGATATTGCAAGATTTTGTGTGTTACTTATAAAGGCGGTGATTGCGTGTCTAAGCCACGGCGGTCAATCAGCCCCGCTCAAGCGGCCGGGCTCAAAGCGCTCCGGCAGGAGCGGGGCATCACCCAAGAACGGCTTGCCGAGATGGTGGGGCGTACAGAGCAGTGCATCCGCCTTTATGAAAATGCCCGGCTTGGTATCTCACCGCAAATGCTGGAGGCCCTGAGAAAGGCCCTGGGCGCAGACAGCAGCAACTTGTGAAAACTTGGGCCGTTTCTTAATCAGCGCACCTAAGAAAAGTTAAGTTTCGGGGAAACTGGTGTGTTTATCTCCACTCCAGATCAGCGCAAAAAAGACCACCTCCGCAGAGATGGCCCCTTTTGGTCTGGGTATTCACTTGCAAGATCATTCTATCAAAAGGGGGCAGAGATTGCAATGACCAATGAGGAGTTAGTTGAAAAGATACAACAGGGCGAACGGGATTTGCTCCCAGAACTCTGGGAACAGGTGCGGCGCTATCCGTATGCCATAGCCTCCCGTCAATGTGATTTTACAGGCGGCACTGCCCGTGTGATGGGCTCAGAAAGTCTGGAGCTGGATGATCTCATGCAGAGCGCCTATATTGCCATGCTTGAGGCCGTAGAAACATTTGATGCAACGCAGGGAGCATCATTTATCAGTTATCTCACCTACTACTTGAAAAAGCAATTTGCCAAAACCAAAGCAAATGCCTCCGGCTGGAGCTTGAGTGCTTATAAGCGTTCTGAAACTGAGAAACTACTGCTCAAACAGTGTGAAAATGCTGGGCTCCCTCCGCCTGAGCTGAAAGTACACCTCGGAGTTTCCAGCTTAAATGCGTCCATTGGTGATGGGGACGATGCTGACCCCGCTGAGCTTGGTGACTTTGTTGCGGACCCCAGTGATGCCTATGCAGATGTTGAGGATGCCATATACCAGCAGCAGCTCCATGACAAGCTGGATGAAGCTATGGCGGTGCTAACTCCATCTCAGCGGCAAACCATTGAGGCTGTTTATTATCGGGGTCTGTCACAAGAAAACACTGCGGCAGAGCTTGGTGTAAGCCGTCAGTACTGCTCCCGCATAGAACAGGCCGCAATGCAAAGACTGCGGCAGCCTGACATTCGCAATAAGCTGGAGGAGTTTGTTGACTTCCGAACGCCTTTTTATATGCATGTTGGTGTGCAAGCGTTCCAGAACACTGGCAGCTCTGCCGTGGAGCGCATAGTGGAAATGCGGGAACGCTTTAGAGATCAGAGCTGGTGGATGGTTGACGGAGATGCTTGCGTGCAGAAATCATTAGAGCGTGTTGCTGCGGGACGGGCAAAGATGCAGAAAGGAGAATGATATGTCAGGGCTTAGATTATCTGAAAAACAACAGCAGTTTGTAATTGAATACATAGACTGCGGTGACGCACAGCTTGCCGCTATAAGAGCCGGATATGGCCGCAACATTCAACATCGGGCAGAGGTGTTGATGTCCAACCCCTATATTGTGCGGGAAATCGCCCGCCAGCAGCGCTTACTGGAGCAGGCCCCTGTCATCAAGGGCTGGTATGACTATCTCCAGGCCAGAAAGCGTGGCAACCATGATTAAGGGCCGGTTTACCTTTGAACGCACAGAGCAGGGCCAGCGTGAGCAAATGGCCCTCATCCGGCAGCTTGCGCCGCTGCTGGAGCCCTATGGCAAGGTCAAGGTGCAGGATGACAACAGTAAGCCCTATGTGTATCTCTATGTAGAGCTCCACGCCCCAGAGGCTACTACGGAAAAATATTTATAAATTTTCTGTTCAACAGCTTGCGTGGGAGCTATAATCATAGTCAGCAAGTACCCTCTGTGCAGATGCACAGGGAAGCCCTTGGGCGTGGGAAAATGGCATGGTATGTAGTCCTCCTTTCTTCCTTATACGAGTGCTCCCTCTGCTTGTCCCTGCGGGGGAGGCAAAACTCAAAGCGTGAGAAAATGGTCACACCACCGGCCATTTTCTCACGCTTTTCTTTTATATTCAAAAGGAGGATTTTACCATGGAAATCAAGTGCAGAGAGGCGATTGAAACCGCCATCAAAAACCACCGTGTCCTGATGGACAAGCTCTACGAGGAAACCAGCGCCGCTGTTTCAGACCCTGCCGGTGTTGTTTCGGCACAGCCCCGCTCCATCATTGGAGGCCGCCAGCTTTTGAAAGAGTATTCCTATGAGGAGGCCGCCAAGCGCCTGCAAAAGCAGATCAATGACTTGCTGGCCAGTCAGAACGCCATGGACAAGCTGTTTAATGCCAGAGTAAAGGCCGCTTTGGACAGCGTGCGTGAGGCGGTCATCCCGGAGGAAGTCCGCAACTTTACAAAGCCCTATGACTACCAGCAGCAGGTCAGCAATGCGCTTTCTTTCCTTGCGGTGGAGGGGAAAGACCTGACGGACAAGACCGCCCACAGCATCCTCAAGCCCTTTTTCAATGACTGGGACCAGATGCACCTCTTTGAGCGTGTCATCCTCCAGCAGACGGGCATGGATGATGAGGTAAGCCTCCGCCATGCTTTCCCCGCTTCTCTGGGCTTTGTTCTGAACAGAGCCGATACCTACCTTGCACTGTTCAACGAGGCTGATATGCTGGCCGAAAATATTTTCCTTTCCGAAAAAACAGCAGACAAGAGCTGTAAGCTGGATGAGTTTACAGTCCTCGGCGGGTATGGCTCTGATAGTTATACTGAGCGTGCGGCCCAGGACCGCCTCCTGGAGCTGGCTGGACGCATTGACAGTCTGCTGAGTGATAAGCCTTTTACTTACCCCGCTGGTAGCATTGAAAGCGGCCAGGTCGGTTGAGATGGGAGGTGCTGATGTATGGCAGGCGGTGTAAAGTGTGATTGCCGACAGCTCAAACAACTCCGGGACAACCTAACAAAGCTCCAAGATGCTGACATGGAGAAGTTTTGCACCGATATGTCTAAGGAGTTAGCCAAAAAGCTATTAGCTCTGGTAATCCCTGCAACACCTGTTGGGGACTATTCCAGAGAGGTCACTGTAGTTGCAAAACGGACCGGTAAAAAGCACATTAAAGGCGAGGTTTATACCAAATCTGTTAATACCAGCGGCAAAAAGGGCGGCACTTTACGCCGGGGCTGGACGGCCAGAACACAGGCAGAGGCCCAAAGCGGCTCAGGAAAAGGGTCTAATGCCGCAGAGTTTGCCGCCACTATGGCGGTAAAACGAGTGGGCACGACCTACACCATTGAGGTCATCAACCCTGTGGAATATGCCAGCTATGTGGAGTTTGGCCACCGCACCAGAGGCGGAAACGGCTGGGTAGAGGGTCAATATTTTCTCACCAATTCCGAAAATGAAATAAGAAAACACGCACCAGCTTGGATTGAGGCCCGGCTAAAACGGCTATTACAGGAGGCTTTCAATGTCTGAACTAAACTACAACATTGAAATACTTGTGCCCAATAAAGTGGCGGCTGTACGCTTTTCTTATATTCCGTTTATCCAGGAAATAAGCTACGCCCCAGACCCGGGGATTGGCCCCGCTGCCTACGCTGAGCCTCTGCGTATCACAAGCGATGGCCTATTTTTGCTGAACAAGGACCATGATGGATACGAAATTATAAAAGGCATTGTGCTCTCTCTGATAAATCTACCACGAGCGATCTTAAAGCAGCGGCGCACATCCCTGCTGGCAAATAAGCACCGCCGTCCATATGACAACCTGTGTATTAGCTGCATTTCTGGTGAAATAGCCCGCCGTGCGGTCAAAAAGGAGGCGAAACAACATGGCAACAATTAAATCTCAGATGGTGTTGGATGATGGTATGACCCGCACGCTTAATCATGTCATAAGTGCACTCAATACTACGCTCAACGCCTTTGAGCAAATCCAGCGTGCCTCTGGCATGGCATTTGACACCGATGAATTTAACCAAGCACGGGCGGCGCTTGCAGGGGCCGGTGTCGAGGTCCAGGAGACAGCAGATGCGTACCAGAAAGCCGCAATCCAAGCTGAGAAGTTGGAGCACAATGTCCGAGGCAGCAGTGATGCCTTGGACAGTATGCTGGGCAAGGCCAAAAATCTGGCGGCCACCATCGGCGCAAGTGTTGGCCTCAATAAGCTCATCGGCCTCTCTGACCAGATGACCAGCACCACTGCCCGCCTGTCTTTCCTTGTGGATGACGGTGGTAGTGTTGAGGCCTTGGAGGCCAAAATCATGGCCTCTGCCCAGCGCTCCAGAGCTGCCTACCTTGACACGGCATCTGCTATTGCCAGCATGGGCGCAAACGCTGGGGCCGCTTTCACCTCCAATGATGAACTCATTGCTTTCATGGAGCAGGTCAACAAGCAGTTTGTCATTGGCGGCGCATCCGCCCAAGGGCAGGCGGCGGCCATGCTCCAGCTCACCCAGGCAATGGCGGCAGGCGCTCTGAGAGGTGAGGAGCTAAACTCCATCCTTGAAAATGCGCCCGGCATCGCCAGAGCCATTGAGCAGTACATGGGCATTGCAGAGGGCTCCATCAAGCAATATGCCCAGGAGGGCCAGGTCACCGCCGAGGTGGTCAAAAACGCCCTTTTCTCTGTGGCAGATGAAACCAACGCCAAGTTTGAGAGTATGCCCATGACCTGGACGCAAATCTGGACCAACATGCAAAACCGGGCGCTCTCTGCCCTAACGCCAATACTTGGAAAGCTCAATGCCATTGCAAACAGTGAGCAGTTTGATAAAGTTGTCAACGGTGCACTGCGGGCCTTTGGCGTGATTGCCACTGTTGGCGCTGCATTGCTGGGGGTGCTGTTCAATGTTGGCTCCGCAGTCGTTGATAATTGGTCTGTGATTGAGCCCATTATCATGGCAGCTGCCACCGCTCTGGGCATTTACTATGGCATTGTGCTGGCTCTCAACATAGCTCAGGCCATTCAAAACGGGCTGAAAGCTCAAGCCGCTTTTCAGGAAAAGGTCCATGCTGCCGCACTTGCCATGAGCACTGGGGCAACCTTTGCCGCTACGGCGGCACAGTACGGCCTCAATGCGGCCCTGCTGGCCTGCCCCATCACCTGGATAGTGGTGGGGGTCATCGCCCTTGTGGCGGGCATCATCGCCCTGTGCAACTGGATTGCTAAGACCACCGGCGTGGCGGCCACGGGCTTTGGAGTTATCACCGGCGGCATCAATGTGGCCATTCAAGCCGTGTGGAACGCCATGCTTGTGGTGGCCAATGTGGCCATTGGCATCTGGAACGCTCTGGGTGCCTGCTGCTCCAACATCGGCACCGCTTTCCACAATGTCATCTCCAATGTGCAAGGCTGGTTTTACGGCCTGCTGTCTACCGCCCTCACCGTTGTAGAGGGCATCTGTGCGGCTTTGAACAAGCTGCCCTTTGTCGAGTTTGACTACTCCGGCATTTCCGCAAAGGCGGATGAATACGCCGCAAAATCGGCGGAGGCCTATGGCAGTGTTGAGGAGTACCAGAACATTGGGGACGCTTTCACCAAAGGCTACAACACCTTTGACACATTCACGGATGGCTGGGCCTCTGATGCTTTCAAGGCCGGTGCATCGTGGGGTGACGGTGTGGCTGATAAGGTGAGCAGTTTCTTTGACTTCGGCGGAGGCGGCACCGGCGGCACGGACCTTGGCAGCGGTTTTGACCTGAGCAGCATTGCTGACAACACCGGGCTGACCGCCGACAATACCGGCAAGACCGCTGATGCTCTGGCCGTGACAGAGGAACAGCTTGAATACCTGCGGGACATCGCAGAAAGGGATGCAATTAACCGTTTCACCACCGCAGAGGTCAAGATTGACATGACCGGCATGACCAACAGAATTGACGGCAGTGCTGATCTGGACGGCGTTATCAGCCAGCTCACCGAGGGCTTTACTGAGGCGCTGGTCACCGCTGCTGAGGGGGTGCACGCATGAGTTATTCCTGTTACCTGGGTGGCGTGGAGTGGCCCACTCCCGCCAAGCTGACCGTAAAAATCAAGGGCAAAAATAAGACGCTCACGCTGCTCAATGAGGGTGAGATCAATTTCCTCCGCACCCCTGGGCTGAGTGAGATCGTGCTGCCGGTGACGCTCTCAATGCTCACCGGCAGCCGGTCCCCGTCCTACTACATGGGCGTGTTGGAACGGCTCAAGACCTCTAAGGGCACCACTCAGTTTATTTTGGTGCGGCGCTCCCCGGATGGACGGCGGCTGTTCGACACCAACATGACCGTGAGCGTGGAGGACTACAACATCACGGAGGATGCCAAGGAGGGCCTGGATGTCAGCGTGGACATCAACCTCAAGCAATGGCGCTCCTACGGCACGAAAACGGCCAAGGTCGAACAGCCCAGCACCGACACGGGCAAGCAGACCGTGACCGTGGAAAAGGAGCGGGATGCCAGCACGGCCCCCTCCGCTAAGACCTACACCGTGAAAAAGGGTGACACCCTCTGGGCCATCTCCGCCAAGTATTATGGCGCTGGGGCCCAGTACACCAAAATCTACGGGGCCAACACGGACAAAATCAGCAACCCCAACCTCATCTATCCTGGGCAGGTGCTCACCATCCCATGAGCTATGAGCTGCTGATACAACATGGTAGCAATATCATGTACCCACCCACGGTGGAGGGTGTCACCATTGAGTGGGAACGCAAAGGCCAGCCGGGCAAGCTCACCTTTGAGGTGGTAAAGACCCCAGGCCTGTGCTTTCAAGAGGGGGACCCCTGCCGTTTTTCCGTGGACGGCACCCCCGTCTTTTATGGCTTTGTCTTTGAGAAATCCCGCAAGGGCAACAACCCCAATGTCATCAAGTGCGTGGTGTATGACCAGCTTTATTACCTCAAGAATAAAGATACCTATGTCTACACCAACAAGACGGCCTCTGAGGTCATCAAAATGGTGGCGGAGGACTTCCAGCTCAATGTGGGAGAGCTTGAGGACACGGGCTACAAGATCGCCAGCCGTGTGGAGGACAATCAAACCCTGTTTGACATCATCCAAAACGCCCTGGACGAAACCCTAAAGGCCACCGGGCAGATGTATGTGCTCTATGACAATGTTGGAAAGTTGACCCTCAAGAGCCTGGGCAACATGAAACTCAACATGCTTGTGGATGAGGACACCGCCGGTGACTACGACTATAAGAGCTCCATTGCCACCCAGACCTATGACAAAATCAAGCTCTCCTATGAGAACAAGGAAACCGGCAAGCGGGAAATCTATATTGCCCAGGACGGCTCCCACATCAATCAATGGGGTGTCCTGCAATATTATGAGAAACTGGACAGCAAGGCCAACGCCAAGGCGATGGCGGACGCTCTCCTGGACCTCTACAACACCAAGACCCGCACGCTCAAGCTCCAGGATGTCCTTGGTGACATCCGTGTGAGGGCGGGCACGCTGCTGGTGGTCATGCTGGGCCTGGGTGACATCAATGTGTCCAACTACCTCATGGCCGAACAGGTCAAGCACACATTCAACGATGGGCAGCACCTCATGGAGCTCAAAATGCGAGGTGGTACATTTGTCGCTTGACATCAATGAGCTGGTCCGTGCTGTGAAACAGGCGGCGGTGGAGGCGGTCAAGGCGGACGGCCCCATGGCCGTGAGCTTTGGCACTGTGACATCCGCCTCCCCGCTGAAAATCCAGGTGGACCAGAAAAAGACCTTGACGGAGGCCCAGCTCATCCTCACCAACAATGTCCGGGACTTCAATGTGGACATGACGGTGGACCACCAGACGGAAAGCCAAAGCGGCGGCAGCGGAGAGGCTGCTTTTGCCGCCCACCAGCACGCCTACAAGGGCAGGAAAACCTTTAAGGTGCACCTGGCCCTCAAGGCAGGGGAAAAGGTCATCCTCATCTCCTGTGATGGCGGGCAAAAATACATTGTCCTGGACAGATGGGAGGCACCTTGATGGGAACGCTACCGACAACTGGAGAAAACCTTGACCTCATCGGCTTTGAGCTGGAGGAGCAGCCCAGCTATACTCACAAGCTGGACATTGAGGGGCAGCGGGTGGCGGGCATGACCGACAAGCGGGAGGCCCTGCGCCAAGCGGTCTATCTCATCCTCAATGTGGAGCGCTACGCCTACCCCATCTATTCCCGCAATTATGGCTCCGAGCTGGTTGACCTGATCGGCCAACCTATGGACTACGCCATGAGTGAGATGAAAAGGCGCATCACGGATGCCCTGATGCAGGATGACCGCATCACCGGCGTGGATGACTGGACCTTTGAAACCGGCAGAAAGTCCGTGCTGGTCCGCTTTACCGTCTACACCATTTATGGAGAGCTGGAGGCCACAAAGGAGGTTGAGATTTAACCATGTTTGAAACCAAGACCTATGAGGCGCTGCTGGCCAGCGCCTTGGCCAGGGTGTCCTCCGGCATCGACAAGCGGGAGGGCTCCATGGTGATGAACGGTGTGGCTCCGTCCATGGCGGAGCTGGCCCAGCTCTACATTGGGCTGGACTTCGTTTTCACCGCCACATACCTGGCAACAGCGCCCCGTGAATATCTCATCAAGCGGGCCGCTGACCGTAACATGAGCCCCTACCCGCCCAGCGCCGCAGTGTTCCGGGCGGAGTTTAACATTGAGGTGCCGGTGGGCACCCGTTTCTCCTGTGAGGACCTAAACTTTGTGGTGACGGCCCGCATGGACACCTCCGAGGACACCGCCACCGGCCTGAGCCACCGGGTCACCTGCGAAACAGCAGGGGCCCAAGCCAACGGCTACACCGGCCAGCTCATCCCCATTGAGTATGTGGACGGGCTGACACATGCAGAGCTGGTGGAGCTGCTAATCCCCGGAGATGATGAGGAGGACACGGAGGTTTTCCGCCAGCGTGTCCTTGACAGCTTCAAGTCCCAGGCCTTTGGCGGCAACCAGGCTGACTACATCGAAAAGGTGAAAGCCATGCCCGGCATCTCCGCCGTCAAGGTGCACCCGGTCTGGAACGGGGACATTGCACCGTCCACGCTCATCCCGGATGCTGCTGTCACAGCCTGGTACACCAGCGCCATTGCGGGGCTCAGTGAGCCCGTGGCAGCCTGGCTCACCGCCGTCTACACGGCGGCGCTCAACAAAAAGCTGACGGTGGGCGGCACCGTCAAGCTGGTGCTGCTGGCATCCAATAACACCGCCCCCTCTGAAACCCTCATTGATGAGGTGCAGACGGCGGTGGACCCCACCGAGAACGCCGGGGAGGGTCTGGGACTTGCCCCCATCGGCCATGTGGTCCATGTGACCGGCGTGGAGCCGGTGCCGGTGAGTATCACGCTCAATCTGACCTATGCCTCCGGCTGGAACTGGGAGGCCATCAAAAGCTATGTGGAGGCCGTCATTGATGACTATTTTGCAGAGCTGGCAGGCACCTGGGCCACTTCGGACCACTTGACCGTCCGCATCTCTCAGATTGAAAGCCGCATCCTCTCCGAGTGCTCCGACATGATAACGGACATTGCTGACACGCAGATCAATGGCAAGGAGGAAAACCTTGTGCTGGGTGCGGACAGCATCCCGGTGAGGGGGGACATCAATGGATAGAAAGCTCCTTGACTACCTCCCCCCGGTGCTCCGTGAGGTGCTTGAGTTTCAAGCCATCAATGCCGCAAACGAGCCGGAAATCTCCATTGCGTGGGACGCTCTGGCCCTGGTCCTTGCCAACCAATTCCTGGACACGGCAACGGCCAGCGGCGTGGCCGTGTGGGAGCGTGAGCTGAATATCCGCCCCAAAGACACGGACACGCTGGAGGTCCGCAAGGCACGCATCAAGGCCCTGTGGAACTTGGAGCTGCCCTACACTCTGCCCTGGCTCAAGAACTGGCTCACCGGCCTCTGCGGTGAGCTGGGGCATGAGGAGAGCATTGTGGACTACACCATCAACATCCAGCTTGACTACACCGTCCTGCCGGATGCGGATGCCCTGGCGGCGGAAATCCTGGACATGCTCCTCATGGTGCGCCCGGCCAACATGCGGGTGCTGATGACATCTTTTTTGCAGTCATACGGCACCATCACCTGCGGCGTTTACACCGAGTATGAGGATGAGGTCAACATCTGGCCCATGATGGTCCATGAGATGGAAAGCACCGGCAAGTCCATTGCTGTGGGTGCTCTGGAGTATCACAACACTGTGGAGATTTACCCACAAGAATAGGAGGAAAAAGCACTATGCCCAATGAAACCAAAAACTATGGCACCGTTATCACCACGGCGGGCGCTGCGCTAATCGCCAAGTGCATCTTGAACGGCGGCAAGGTCAACATCAAGACTGCTGCTGCCGGTGACGGCGGCGGTGAGTATTATGAGCCCACCGTGGCCCAGACCGCCCTCCGGGGCAAAAAGTGGGAGGGCGATGTGGCCAGCGCCGCAGTCAGCACCACCAACGCCAACATGATTGATGTGAAAATCACCATTGATGACAGCGTGGGTGGTTTCACTATCCGTGAGATGGGCCTCTTTGACGATGACGGCACGCTCATTGCCATCTGCAACACCCCCGACACAGAAAAGGTGTCCACGGATGGCGGCGTGTCCGGCAAGCTCACCATGATTATGCACATCGTGGTAGCGGATGCCTCCGTTGTCAGTTTCACCATCACCCCCGCCCTGGACACGGTGAGCCGGGCGGAGATGGAGAGCGCCCTGGCAGAGCACAACACCAACGGCACCAGCCACTCCGACATCCGGGCGCTGGCGCTCAATGCTGTGCAGCAGGGCGATGTCTACACCAAGCCGGAGGTCAACGCTTTGGTAGGGGGCGCTGTGAATGAGCATAACAACTCCGACACAGCGCACGCCAGCATCCGTGTGGACCTCACGGGGCTGGATAGCCGCCTCAAGACGCTGGAGCTGAAATATGGCACCAATGTCACCGGCAGCAGCTTTGAGGTCACCTTTGTTACGCTGACGGATGTAGTGGTCACCGGCGTATGGAATGAGGAACTTGGCCGAATTGAGTTTTAAGATGCGGAGGTGAACAAGATGCGGAGAGGCACAAACCCTGTGCTGACCTTTGAGCTGCCGGAGGCAATCACTATATCTGCCCTGTATATCACTTTTCAGCAGAACAGGCAAACTGTGCTGGAAAAGGACCTCACTGCTGTCACCTATGACAAAGAAAACGGCATCATCACGCTGCCGCTTTCCCAGGAGGACACGCTCCTCTTTTCGGAGCTTGAGCCTGTCTGGGTGCAACTCCGCCTGCGGGACAATCTGGACAACGCCATTGCCAGTGAGCCCATGCGGGTCAATGTGGGGGAGATATTCAAGGACGGGGTGATCTAATGTGACCTATGCAGTAAACTTTGAAACCACGCCCAGGGTCATTGCGGTCAAGCTCTCCACCGGCGGCATGATGCACGCCAGCTTTGGCTCTGTGCAGTATGTCAACACCGGCAAGCAAGGAATTGACGGCACCACTTTTTACCCCTCTGTGGAGGGCGATGAGTGCACCCTGAGCTGGACCAATGACGGCAACAAAGAAAACCCCAAGCCTGTCAATTTGAGGGGCCGCCAAGGCCCCCAGGGCGCTCCTGGCAGTGACGCAGACATCCTGCCCATCACAAACCTGGAGCTTGAAAAACTACTCATATAAGGAGGACAGCCAAAATGGCAAACAGCAAGAAAGCGCTTGATGAAAATGGTGTACTTTACCTGTGGGGTAAGGTCAAGACCTATGTGGCCACGGCCATTGCCAACATCAAGCTGCCCAGCAAGACCTCTGATCTGACCAATGACAGCGGTTTCATCACTGCCAAGGATGTGCCGGAGGGCGCTGCCGCATCCAGCACCGTGCCCAAGATGGACGGCACCGCTACCGCCGGTACGGAAACCGCTTTTGCCCGTGGTGACCATGTGCACCCCTCTGACACCACTAAGGTGGACAAGGTGGAGGGCAAGGGCCTGAGTGCCAATGACTACACCAACGAGGAAAAGGCCAAGCTGGGCGGCGTGGAGGCCAACGCCAACAACTACACCCTGCCGGATGCCAGCGCCTCCGTCAAGGGAGGCGTGACTGTTGGCACCAATGTGGATGTCAGCGGCGGCAAAATCTCCGTCAAGAACGGCACCACCAACCAGAAAGGCGTGGTGCAGCTCTCCAGCGCCACCGATGACACCAGCACCACCAAGGCCGCCACGCCCAGCGCCGTCAAAGCCGCCTATGATCTGGCGGCAGGCAAGCAGAGCCCGGCCACCTCTTTGGCAGGCTACGGCATTGCAGATGCCTACACCAAGGATGAGGTGGATGCCAAGATGTCCAGCGCCCTTGAATATAAGGGCTCCAAGGACACCTATGCAGACCTGCCCACCACCGGCAACAAGAAAGGCGATGTGTGGAACATTGTCAATGCCGATGCGGCCCACGGGGTCAACGCCGGTGACAATGTAGCCTGGAACGGCACCACATGGGATGTGCTGGCCGGTACGATGGACTTGTCCGCCTACATGCTTGCGGAGGACCTTGTGGCCATTTCCAACACAGAGCTGGATAATATCTGCAAGTAAAGGAGGCCAATGACATGGCAAAAAGGCCCTACCTTGATGACCTCCAGACAGCACGCCTCTGGGCAAAGGTCAAGGCCCTGGTTTCTCCTTTGAGCTCCAGAGTGACCACACTGGAGGGGCAGGTCCAGACCAACACCACGGACCTCTCCGGCCTGGCCACCCGTGTCCGCACGCTGGAGCTGAAATATGACACCAATGTCACCGGCAACTCCTGGAGCGTGGCTTTCACCAGCCTCTCCGGCGTGGTGGTCACTGGTGTGTGGAATGAAAGCCAAGGGAGGATTGAGTTTTAAGTGCCCAACTATGACATCATACCGCTTGCCACTGATCTGCTGGACTACACCATCCAGCGGGTCAAGGTCAAAGAGCCCCAATACACCAAGGTCAAGGCCTATGTGATGGAAAACGGCCAGATGGTGGAAAAGGAGCTCTTTGAGAAAATCAAGGATGACGGCAAGCCTCACTTTCCCAAGAGCCAGACTTTCCACATGTGCGCTGACATGCAGCGCATGGCCAGCGCCATCCTCCAGAAATGCAACTCCGCTGATGGCCGTTATTTTGAAACTGAGTATGAGGAACGCCTCAAGGACCTTGATGAGGTCATCGTCCTCTGCGACACTCTCAACCAGTACATCAACCTGAGCTATAAGCGCAAGTACATCTCTGGTGACCAGTGCCACTACTGGGCAGAGCTGGTGCGCCCGGTCCGTCAAAAGGCTTTCAACTGGAAACGCAATGACAGCAACCGTGCCGCCGCTCTGCGTGAGGCAAAGGCCAACCAGGAGCTTGCCAAAATGGGCCAGATGGCCCAGCAAATTGCTGAGGCCCTGGCCCGCAACCCCTGAAAGGATATACCAGCCGAGAGCTGTTATATTTGGGTATGACCTATTTTTCCACTGTGCTCCCCGAACACGAACAACACCAACAACGCCGTTTACTTGAACACCAATGGCAATGTCAACAACAACAACTGCACCAACACCAACGGGTCCCGCCCCGCTCTGATGGTAAGGCCTGACTGAGTAGGCCCAAAGCCCAAAACCGTGCCATCCATCACATCAAAGGAGGTCATACCCAGCCTTGGTGAGGCCAAGGCAAACACATTGCGCTGATGCCCCGCTGCTTTCCAGAAAAGTGGCGGGGCTACTGGTCCTATCATGCGGCACCTACACAGCGCATGAGGAGAGGCTGGCCAGCCGAACACTGATAGGGGGCCATCCGTTTGTATGAAATTTTCTGAAATATGCACCTTTGCGGTGATCTATGCGGCATACCTGGCCGCCCGGCGGGGCAAACGCTCCAGAGCCGCCACCGCACACTATGAGGTGCGCCTGCTTGAGAACATCGTCAACCTGGTCTATATCCTAAAAACCAAGATTTACAGACCCGGTGTGTTTCGTGTGTTCTATGTCTATGAGCCCAAGAAAAGGCTGGTGCAGGCACCCGCTTTTGTGGACAAGGTGGTCCAGCACGCCATAGTGGACAATCTCCTCTATGACCGCATCACCCGCAGTTTCATCCTGGACAACTACGCATCCCAAAAGAACAAGGGCCTGCACTTCGGCCTGGACCGGCTCAAAGGATTTTTCACGGACTACTGGAATAAGCACCACACCGCTGAGGGCTGGGTGCTCAAGTGTGATGTCCGCCATTTCTTTGCAAGCATCAACCATGACAAGCTCAAGGAAAAGCTCAAAAAGCTGGACCTTGAGCCTGTTGTTTATGACCTGCTTTGCATCTATATTGACTGCTCTGACGGCCTGCCGCTGGGGTATCAGACATCACAGCTCTTTGCCCTCCTGTTCCTGGATGACTTTGACCACTTCGTCAAGGAACAGCTCCACATCCAATACTATGGCCGCTACATGGATGACTTTTTCCTCATCCACCCGGACAAGGAATACCTGCAATTCTGCCTCCGGGAAATACGGGCCTACATGGATAGCCTGGGGCTGGAACTGAATGAGAAAACCCAAATCTTTCCCATCCGCAACGGCATTGACTTTTTGGGCTTTCACACCTACCTGACGGAGAGCGGCAAGGTCATCCGCAAGCTGCGGCACAGCAGCATCAAGCGGATGCGTGCCAAGCTCCGCCACTGGGAAAAGGAATACCCGGCGGGCCTGGTGACCCGTGAGCAAATCCTGCAATCCTGGCAGGCGTGGGATGCCCACGCCGCACATGGCAACACTTGGGCCCTGCGCCAGCAGGTGCGGGACCGTGTGCAAAATATTCTAAAGGAGGAAATCTGATCTATGGCCACAACCACCCTGGGCAACAAAGCTGTGGGCAGTATCATCCAGCTCAAGGAAAATGGCAAGCTGGTGAGCTTCTATGTTGCCAAGCACAACTATGAGAACTCCCTCAACGGCATGGGCCGCACGCTGGTGGTCCGCAAGGACTGCTATGACACCCGCCAGTGGCACAGCTCCAATGTCAATGCCTACGCCTCCAGCGCCATTGATAGCTGGCTCAACGGCACCTACAAAAACCTGCTTGACGCAGACATCCGTGGGGTCATCGGCACCACGAAAATCAAGTACACCCCCGGCAACGGCAACAACACCGTTGGCACGCTCCAGCGGGCCATCTTCCTGCTGTCTGCCACTGAGCTGAACAGATCGGCAAGCTGGTTTAATGTGGAGGGCACGGCGCTGGAAATCGCCAGCTCTCTCCAGATCGCCTACATGAACGGCTCCGCCGTTGTTCAGTGGACCCGCTCCCCGAACACGGGCAGCACCAACGACGCCGTTTGCTTGGACACCGATGGCGATGTCGGCAACGACGGCTGCATCTACACCCACGGGTCCCGCCCCGCTTTCACTCTCCCCTCCACCCTCTCTGTGAGCGATGACGGCACTGTGTCCGTCAACACTGCGCCCACCATCACCAGCTCCACGGCCAATGGCTCCAACCTTGGCACCAAGACGGCGGGCTTTAACTTCCAGTACACGGTCAACGATGTGGACAGGGACACTGTGACGGTCAAGGAGTACCTAGACAATGTGCTCAAGCGCACCTACACCGCAACCCTGGGCCAGGTCAACACATTCCAAGCTGTCACGGCTGCCAACTGGCAGAAAATCCTCAACGGCTCCCACACCCTCAAGGTGGTGGCCTCTGACGGCAAGGCTGACAGCGCCGCCTACACGGTGACCTTTGCCAAAAAGGTGACCAAGGCCACTGTCACGCTGGCAGCGCCGCTGGCGGCGGATGATGCCATTTCTGTGATGGTTATGAACATCGTGGGCACCCTGCCTGCGGATGCGGTCATGGAGGTGCTGGTCACCAACAACGCCAAGGACACCACCCCCGTCTGGGAGGATGCCACGGCGGATGTCAAGAATGGCGCAAACCATGTGTTTACCAATAAGACCGCCGCCAACGGCTTTGCGTTCAACTTCAAGCTCTCTGTTGAGCGTGGAGCCAGCGACACCGGCGGCTATATTTCTAACATCGGAGGTGCTTTTGAATAATGGCTGTTTACTATGACAACACAAGCCTCAAGGCAAAGCATGAGCGCAAGCGTTCCCTGGAGGAACTGACCAAGGAAAACAAAGAGCTCAAGACCCGGCTCCAGGCAACGGAGGAGGACCTGACCAACACCCAGGTGGCCCTCACGGAGGTCTATGAGATGCTGGCAGGAGGTGGAGAGAATGGCTAAGGTATATGCCGCCCTCATCCGCAAGGGCCTCAAGACCCTGGATGATGTCCCCGCCAACCTGCGTGACGCTGTTGCCAAGCTGCTGGAGGAGAGCACTGATGCGTGAGCTCCGCCTGCGGCTTGCTTTATTTCTGTTGAGAAAGGAGGTGCAAGACATGGCTGTTGTGTATGCTACCCTCATCATCAAGGGCCGCAAGACCATTGACCAGGTGCCCGCTCTGCTGCGTAAGCAGGTGGAGGAAATCCTGGCAGACCTGGAGGTTGAGGTCTAAAGCCCCAGCCCAGCAGGAGGGGCACACCCGTGTGGTGTGCCCCTCTTATTTTTGAACAGCAGGAGGACAAAAAGGATGCTGGAAACGCTGAGGAGCTACTGGTCTATCATCTCCACCATCATCACTGTGGTAGCCGTCCCCGCCGTTGGCTACCTCTACAAGAAATACAAGCAGGCAGACGCACGGCAAAAGGCGGTAGAGCTGGGGGTCCAGGCCCTCCTCCGTGACCGCATCGTGCAATCCTATTATCACTATGAGGAGCGTGGCTGGATAACTCTGCACGGCCTTGAGAATGTCAATGCCATGTATAAGGAGTACCACGCTCTGGGCGGCAATGGCACCGTGACGGCGCTGGTCAATACCATCCATGAGCTTGAGGTCCGGGACGATAAGCGCCCCGCCTCTCAGGCCTGAGCTGGAGAGGAGGGCGCATGGAGTTTTCAAAGAAAATGCTGGTGCTGCACATCTGCATTTCCGTCCTCCTCTGCATCACCACGATAGTGGGGACGCTCACGGACCATGATGTCACGGCCATTGCGGCGCTCACCGGCACCTCTTTTGTGACAGATGGTGCCTGGGGCGGCTTTTACTACTGGAAAAGCAAGAATGAGAACCGGGCGAAATACGCCCAGCGTTTTCTCAACAAGTTTGCGGACAAGTACGGTGCTGATGCGGCCCTACGGGCCACTGAGATCGTGCTGAAAGATTGAGTAAAGGAGGACATGCTCAATGACTGAAAAAGAACTCCGGCAGAAAGTTGTGGACACTGCGGTGAGCTATCTGGGCTGCAAAGAGGCCAACGGCTCCCACCGCAAAATCATTGACCTCTACAACTCCCACAAGCCCCTGGCCAGGGGCTATGCGGTGAAATACACGGATGCCTGGTGCTCCACCTTTGCATCCGCTGTGGCCATCGCCTGCGGCCTCACGGACATCATCCCCACGGAGTGTGGATGTGAGCGCCACATTGACCTTTTCAAAAAGCTGGGCTCCTGGGTGGAGAATGATGCCTATGTACCCAGCCCTGGTGACTACATTTTCTATGACTGGCAGGACGGCAGCAACTACGCCACCACGAACAACACCGGCTCTGCGGACCATGTTGGCATTGTGGTGTCCTGCGATGGCAAGACCATTAAGGTCATTGAGGGCAACATGAGTGATGCCGTTGGCTACCGCAAGCTGGCCGTCAATGGCCGCTACATCCGGGGCTTTGGCGTGCCCAAGTACGCCTCCAAGGCCACCTCTGCGCCCTCCGGCGGCGGGGAGGCATCCACGCCCGGCAAGGATGAAAAGCCCACTCCTGGGCTTGCTGTGGGCTCCGTGGTGACCTTTACGGGCACCAAGCACTATATCAGCTCCATGGCCGTCAACGGCAAGAGCTGCAAGCCCGGTGAGGCCAAGGTCACCGCTGTGGCCAAGTCCGGCAAGCACCCCTACCACCTCATCAAGACCACCGGCAGCTCCTCCACCGTCTATGGCTGGGTGGATGCCGCTGATGTCAAGGAAGTGGTCCCGGCCATCGTCAAGGGCTCCAGGGTCAAGGTGGCCAAGGGAGCCAAGACCTACAACGGCGGCAGTCTGGCCTCCTATGTCTACACCACCACCTACACCGTCATTCAGATTGACGGCTCCCGTGTGGTCATCGGCATCAACGGAGTGGTCACGGCGGCTGTCAACATCAAGGACCTCACGCTGGTGGGGTAAAGGAGGAAATTTATGGCTACTTCCATCATCCATCTGGCCGTTGGCCTGGTGCTCCTGGTGGCCGTCAACATCGTGCTGGGCAGCCTCAACGCCCTCTTTGACGGCAGTTTTGACAAGGTAAAACTCCGCAACGGCATCATCAAGGGCATCATCGTGGCGGCCTGTTTTATTGCCTTTTATATGGCGGGCTACCTCAACCCGGACATCATCGCCATTGAGGTGGATGGGCAGACCGTGAACTTGATGATCGCCTCCAACCTGGCGCTGCTCACGGCCTATGTGCTCTATGCCAAAGATGTATTTGTGAAATTGAAAAACCTAATCTTGAGCAAGACCTCCGGCACGCCGCCGGAGGAGCTTGCCGCAGAACAAGAAACTGCTGAATAAGACGAAAGCCGGAGAGGGTCAAACCTCTCCGGCTTTTTTGCTTTATAGGGTGATGTCCTGGCCTGTGCTGTCTATCTGCTTTTTAAGGGCATAGAGCTCTTTGCTTTCCTTGCCGCCCAAAAACCAAACGGCCACATGTTTGTCCCCATAGATGAAAACTGCATACCACTTGACCGAATTGGTGCGGGAAGTGTTTGGACTGGTGCCTCTGTACTTGGCCGCAAAATTGCGCTCATCCATGATGTCCAAGCTGTCAACCTTGGCCAGCGGCAGGGTCACGCTGGGGCCCTCCACCCGGCGGAACACCAGCGCCTCCGCTGTCTGCTCCATAAAGCAGGGCGCATCCTGGGCAAAGCCGGGCAGGCCCTCATAGTGCATGAGCCGGATGCCCTCCGGCAGCGGTGCCTTTTTCTTTCCGAACATGTCAAAACCTCCTATGCCGATCTGACCCAAAAATTGAGATGGTGGATGTACTCCTCCAGTGGCGCACCCTCAATGCTTTTCGCATCATTGCGGACTATATACTGCATCCAGGTCTTGCGGCCCTGCAATTTGACTTTTCCCAAGTACGCTCTGGGGCTGCTCACGGAGAGAGCGCCATTGGCCATGCGGCTGATGGTCAATGCTACGCTTTTATGCCCCTGACGCAGTGCCGCCTCCAGAGCTGCCAAGAAAGCCTCCTCATCCGGCGTGACTGACCACCTGCGGCTGCTCTCCGTTGTATAGCGAATATACACCCAGCTCACCGTCCTTTTCTGTTTATTCTTGACTTTTCTCCATTATAGTTTGCACCCTGTCTGCGTGTCAAGTATTGGAGCCTTTATTGATAATGACATACCAAATGTGCAAACTATAATTATTTGTGAGAGGAGGCGGTGCAGTTGATCGCTGAGAAAATCAAAGCCCTGCGTGAGGCAAGGGGCTGGAGCCAAGCGGAACTTTCCCGGCGGCTGGGCATCACCAGAAACGGCGTGAACTCTTGGGAGCAGGGGCTCTCTATGCCATCACCGGCGTGCCTGGTGGACCTGGCCAAGGTGTTTGGCGTGTCCACGGACTACCTGCTGGGGCTGGAACGGCTCACCACGGTGGATGTCACTGGCCTGGCAGACCGTGATGTTGCGGTGCTGGCAGAGCTGGCCGAAAGGCTTAAAAACTGCAAAGACTGACACAGCGGCTCACTTTTCGTGGGCCGCTTTTTTGTTCTTGACTTTATACACCTTTTGGTGTATAATCAGAGTACATTAAACGGAGGTGCTGCTCTATGACCCATTCTAAACTGCAAGCCAAGCGCCTGGAGGCGCAGATGTCACAGTCCCAGCTTGCCGCTGCCGCTGGCATCAATGGCCGGATGCTCCAGTATTATGAGCAGGGTGCAAAAGACCTGAGTGGTGCCAAGCTGGCCACGCTGCTCAAGCTGTGCCTGGCTCTCAACTGCACATTGGCTGACATTCTCCCTGACGGAGAAACAACCGAACTGCTGACCCGATACGGGCAGTAAAGCCTTTTCTGGCGGGGTGTTCATCACCCCGCCGCTTTTTTATATTCTGAGGAGGGTATCACATGAATTACAAGGGCTTTCATCAACTGCAATGGGAGGACCGCCTGGTCATTGAAAAGATGCTCAAGGTAGGTGACAGTAAGGCCAAGATCGCTGAGGCGCTGGGCGTGTGTAAAAAGACCATCTACAACGAAATCAAACGAGGCTGGACCCAGCAGATGACCTCTGACTATGAGTTTATCTGGTGCTACTGCCCGGAGATGGCGGAGCGCAAATACCAGGAAAACCTCCGGGCCAAGGGGCCGGACCTCAAGATTGGCAATGACATTGACTTTGCAAACTATGTGGAGCAGAAAATTGTGGAGGAGCACTATTCTCCCGCAGCTTTGTTGGCAGAGCTCAAGGCAAAGCCGCCCCAGTTTGACACCACGGTCTGTGAGGCCACGCTCTACAATTACATCTACCGGGGTGATGTGTTCCTGGTCCTCAACCCGGAGCACCTGCACGAAAAGGGCCGCCGCCACTATGGTGAGAAATACGGTGAACAACGGAACGCCGCCAGAGCTGCCAAAGGCCCCCGCATTGATAAGCGTGACCCCATCATCAACTCCCGCACTACTTTTGGCCACTGGGAGATGGACAGCGTGATGGGCACCGTGGGCTCCAGCCGGGCGCTGGTGGTGCTCACGGAACGGCTCACCAGGGCGGGCATCATCCTCCCGGTGCCAGACCATACCGCCGCCAGCGTGGTCCGGGCGCTCAACGGTCTGGAGCGCCGCCTGGGCAAGGACTTCTACCCCATGTTTCAGAGCATCACGGTGGACAATGGCTGTGAGTTTCAAGACTACGATGGTATGGAAAAGGCTTGCCGCCGGAAAGGAAAGCGCACCACCGTTTACTACTGCCACCCGCACGCACCACATGAGCGTGGCAGCAACGAGAACATGAACAGGATAATAAGGCGGTTTTTCCCCAAGGGCACCAACTTTGATGAGGTGCCTATCTCAGAAATACGCCGGGCAGAGGAGTGGATGAACAACTATCCACGGGAGGTGCTGGGGTGGCAGACAGCGGCCACCCTCCTGCGGAGCTACATGAGCGCCTGCTGATCTGCCGCACAACAAAGCTGAACGCCGGAGCCCACGGAGGCCACCGGCGCTGTTGTCATGCCCAAATGCAGAAAAACGCACAAAACAAGCCGCAAATAGCACGGCTCATTTTGTGCGTTCATACAACTTTACAAGTTTATTGTAATTTATTCTTGACTTTTTGCAGAAAAATCCCGTATTTTTCGCGGTTTCGTCCCATTTTCTGTTGCTTCCCGCCGCCATTTTGTGTATGATAGAGCCGATATGAAAAAAACGCGGCGGCGCACGCCGCGAAAAGTGAGGTACATCCCCATGAAGATCATGGCCATCGACTACGGCGACGCCCACACCGGCATCGCCATTTCCGACTACACCGAAACGCTGGCGGGCTACTCCGACACCATCCACTCCCGCCGGCAGGAGGAGGTGCTCTCCGGCATACAGCGGCTCATCGCCGAGCACGGCGTACAGCTGCTGGTGCTGGGCTACCCCCGGAACATGGACGGCACCGAGGGGCCCCGGGCCGAGAAATGCGCCGCCTTCGGCGCGCTGCTGCGGCAGGCGACCGGGCTGGAGGTCATCCTCTGGGACGAGCGCCGCACCACCATCGACGCCCACAACATCCTGTTTCAGAACGGGCAGAACGCCAAGAAGCGGAAGAAGACCGTGGATGCGGTGGCCGCCGCACTGATGCTGGAGGGCTATCTGACCCGCCGGCGGCTGGAGGGCGCGAAATGACGGACGTTATCGTTATCGGCGGCGGCGCCAGCGGCATGATGGCGGCGCTGACCGCCGCGGAAAACGGCCGCAGCGTCGTCCTGCTGGAACGGCAGAGCCGGGTGGGGCGCAAGCTGCTGGCCACCGGCAACGGCCGGTGCAACCTGACCAACTACCATGTATCTCCCGATCATTACCATGGGGAGGACAGCAGTTTCTGCGCTCACGCGCTGCGCACCTTTGACACAGGCACAACGCTGCAATATTTTGCCTCTCTTGGGCTGCTGACGGTCAGTGAGGACAGCGGCCGCGTCTACCCCATGAGCAACATGGCCGGCAGTGTGCTGGACGTGCTGCGCTATGGGCTGGAGCGCCCCGGCATCCAGATCTGCACCGGACAGGCGGTCACCGCCGTAAAGCGAATAGCGGAGGGCTTCACCGTCAGGACCGAGACGGAGGTCTTCGCCGCGCGGAAGGTCATACTGGCCGCCGGCGGAGCCGCCGGCAGCAAAGTAGGCGGCGTCATGGACGGCTATCGCCTTGCCAAAATGCTGGGGCACCACCGCACCGTGCTGTATCCCTCCCTGGTGCAGCTGAGGACCGATCCCACCTATCCCCGGGCGCTGAAGGGCATCAAGGCCGAGTGCGGCATCGCCATCCTCCGGGACGGCGAGCGTGTGGCGGCGAACCACGGCGAGGTGCTGTTCACCGAATACGGCGTCAGCGGCCCGGCGATCTTCGACATCTCCCGGACGGTGTCCACCGGCGGCGAGGGGCTGGTCTGCGCGCTGGACTTCTTCCCCGACTGGGAGCCCCGGGACGTGCTGGACTGGCTGCGCCTGCGCCGGGAGGCCATGGGTACCCACGAGGCCTCCACCCTGCTGGTAGGCTCCTGCCACACCCGGCTGGGGCAAATGCTCTGCAAAGCCGCCGGGTTCACCAGCCAGCGTGCCGCCGACCTCACCGACAGCGATCTGGAGCGTATCGCCCGGCAGGTGAAGCGCTTTGCGCTCCCTATCACCGGCACCTGCGGCTTTGACCAGGCACAGGTCACGGCGGGCGGCCTGCGGACGGAGGAATTCCATCCGGAAACACTGGAAAGCCGTGTTGTTCCGGGGCTGTACGCCTGCGGCGAGGTGCTGGACGTGGACGGCGACTGCGGCGGCTTCAACCTGCAATGGGCCTGGTCATCCGGGCATCTGGCCGGGCTGCTGCTGTAATAAGTTGACAATAATTTTAATTATGGTAAACCTGTAAACTGCCCGCGGCAGCTTACAGGTTTACTTTTTCGTCTTAATAAAGTCTTAATCCTCCCCCTGCTTGTTTCTTAAGAGGCATTTCGGTACCATGGAGCCAGAAAGGAAAGAAAGGAAGTGCCCCTATGGAACCCACGCTGCGGACCATCAATGCCGTGATCTCGGCGCTGTTTTTTATCTGCTACACCTATCAATTTCTCTATATCCCACTGGTGCTGCTGAAAAAGCGCCGGCCCCTTCCCTGCCCTGCCGCGTCCCATCGGTACGCGGTGCTCATCGCTGCGCGGAACGAGGAAAACGTCATTGCCGGGCTGCTGGACTCACTGGCCGCGCAGACCTACGATATGTCCCTGGTGACGGTGTTCGTGGCGGCGGACAACTGCACCGACAGCACCGCCGCCATCGCGCGGGCACACGGGGCGGTGGTGTACGAGCGCTTCAATCATGTGAACGTGGGCAAGGGCTACGCCCTGGATTTTCTGCTGCAGCACATCGGCGCAGACTATCCGGAGGGCTTTGACGGCTACTTCGTGTTCGACGCGGACAACATCCTCTCGCCGGACTACCTCGAGCGCATGAACGAGAGCTTCTCCGCCGGAAACGAGATCGTGACCAGCTACCGCAACAGCAAAAACTTCGGCGACAACTGGATCAGCGCCGGGTACGCCCTGTGGTTCCTACGGGAGAGCCGCTATCTGAACGGCGCGCGGAACCGGCTGGGCAGCAGCGCCGCCGTGGGCGGGACAGGCTTTCTGTTCTCGCAGCGGATACTGGACGAGAGCCATGGCTGGCGGTTCTATCTGCTGACGGAGGATATCGAGTTTTCCGTGTACCACATTCTGCGGGGCGAGAGGATCGCCATCTGCGAGGACGCGGTGCTGTACGACGAGCAGCCCACCGACTTTCGCCAGTCCGTGCGCCAGCGGCTGCGCTGGGCCAAGGGCTACATACAGGTATTCCGCCGCTACGGCGCGGACCTGCTGAAGGGCACGGCCCGGGGCAGCTGGAGCTGCTTCGATATGTCCATGT